>Ga0194130_10004020_pt1 | contig 19075 bp, 19 predicted proteins | sample TA2KigsurfametaG_FD_160084 | JGI IMG/M metagenome (GOLD analysis project Ga0194130, IMG submission 160084) | Freshwater microbial communities from Lake Tanganyika, Tanzania - TA2015050 Kigoma 12 surface | ecosystem: Environmental > Aquatic > Freshwater > Lake | place: Tanzania: Lake Tanganyika... | reverse complement strand
TTAGGTGGAAGGATGAGGATTAGGTTCGGGCGGTTAGGGACAACCGCCCCTACCAGGCAAAAACGTTACTTAGGCCAAAACAAACGCGGGTTTAGGATTTCTCTTCGGCGGGGGGTTCGAGCTCGGATATGATCTGAAGGATCCGGTCGCCGCGCTTCTGGGCCTCGTCGAACTTAAAGTGGAGCTTGGGGGTGTATTTGATGTGCAGGGCCTTGTTGATTTCCGACTGCCACTCCTCCTTGAGGGCGTTCAGGTCGTGGAGGATCTGCTCGTCAGGTGTGCGGCCGTCGAGATGGGAAACGAAAACGGTAGCGTGGCGAAGATCAGGGCTTACATCCACGCCGGTGATGGTGAGAAGCATTCCTTCCAAGGTGCGCTCCCGGCTGACGAGCCGGGCGAGAACGCCGCGAATTGATTCAGAGACTCGGACTAGTCGGCGGGATGACATAGGGGGTTAGATTAAGATGAAGATGAAGATTAAGAAACGTCCGACGATCAGAGGGTTTGGGGGACTTTTTCGAGCTGGTAGCACTCGATGATGTCGCCTTCCTCGTACTCGTCGAAATTGCCCAGCCGGATTCCGCACTCGAGGCCTTGACGCACCTCGTTGACGTCCTCCTGGAACCGCTTGAGGGTGACGACGCCGCCGTCGTAAATCGGCTGCTTCTTGCGGATGACGCGGGCGCGGCCGCTCTTGGTGATCCGGCCGCTCTGCACCTGGGAGCCGGCGACCATGAACTTGGAGAGCTCGAACACCTTTTTGACGATCGCGGTGCCCAACGGGGTTTCGCGCAGTTCCGGATCGAGCATGCCGGTCATGGCTTCCTTCACCTGGTCGACCAGCTCGTAAATGATGCTGAACAGCTTGATCTGGATGCCCTCGCGCTTGGCGGCGTTGGCGGCGGAGTTGTCGGTCTTGGTGTTGAAGCCGATGACGACGGCGCCGGAGGCCTTGGCGAGAAGAATGTCGGACTCGGAGATCGGGCCGATAGCGGAGAGGACGATATCGAGATCGATCTTCTGGCTCTGGATCTTGCGGAGGGATTCGGTGATAGCCTCGACGGAGCCCTGCACGTCGCCCTTAAGGATGATCCTGAGGCACTTCTTCTGCCCCTCGGCGATGCTGGCGAAAAGATTTTCCAAGGTGACGTTGCCGGGCGTGCCGGTGGGGCCGGCGGCGAGACGGGTGGTGCGGTCGGCCTCCTGTCGCTCTTCCATGATGGAGCGCGCCTCACGCTCAGATCCGACGACGACGACCTCTTCGCCAGGCGCCGGAGCGCCGGTGATGCCGATGATGCGGGCAGGGGTGGACGGCCCGGCTTCCTTGATGCTTTCGCCGGTATCGCTGAGGAGGGCCTTCACTTTGCCCATGTGAGGTCCACAAACGAAGGAGTCGCCGACTTTCAGGTTGCCCTGTTGGACAAGAACGGTGGAGGTGGGGCCGCGGCCGGTCTCGATCTGGGTCTCAATGACGCGGGCGCGGGCATGGCCGGTGGGGTCGGCACGCAGCTCGAGCACATCAGCCTGCAAGCCGATCATCTCGAGAAGCTTTTCGATGCCGGTGCCCTTAGTGGCGGAAACTTCGCAAACGACGGTCTGGCCGCCCCACTCCTCGGGGGCGAGGCCCTGTTCCTGCAATTGTCCCTTTACGCGGTCGAGGTTGGCTCCAGGAAGGTCGATCTTGTTGATCGCGACCATCACGGTGACCTTGGCGGCCTGGGCGTGCTTGAGGGCCTCGAGGGTCTGGGGCTTGATGCCGTCATCGGCGGCGACGACGAGGACGACGATGTCCGTGACGGTGGCCCCGCGGGCGCGCATGGCGGTGAAAGCCTCGTGGCCGGGGGTGTCGAGGAAGGTGATGCTCTGGTTGCCGCGCTTTACGGAGTAGGCGCCGATGTGCTGGGTGATGCCGCCGGCCTCGCCCGCGGCAACCTTGGTGCGGCGGATGGCGTCGAGCAGGGAGGTTTTGCCGTGGTCGACGTGACCCATGAAGGTGACGACCGGCGGACGCGGCTTGAGGTTGGCGGAAAGGACGGGCTTGGGTTTGGGCGGCTCGACGACGGGCGCGACCTTATGGACGCCGCCGCCTTCCTTGCGTTTTTCCGCCATGAAGACGAAGCCGCGCTTTTCGCAAATCTTTTTGGCGACGGGCTCCTCGAGCGTCTGGTTGAGCGTGGCGAAAACATTCATCTCCATCAGCTCGTGGATGAGCTGGAAGGGTTTCAGGTTGAGCCGGGTGGCCAGGTCGCGGACCTGGATCGGCGGCTTCATCTGGATGATCTTGGATTCGTCGACGACGCTCTCGGCGACCGGGGTTTCGACGGCGGCAGAGACGGCCGCGGGCTCAGGTGCGGGTGTGGCAACCGCGGCGGGAGCTACAGGCGCGGGTTCCGCCGGGGCAGCGGTGGCCGCAGCCTTGGTCTTGGCGGTGGTTTTCTTGGCCGGCGCTTCCTTACCGGCAGCGGCCTTAGTGGCGCGGGGCTTTTTGGGCGCGGCGGTAGCCCCTTCCGTGGCTGGCGTCTTTTTGGCGGACGAGGTGGCCATGCCGGCGGGGGGAGGGACTTAGGACTTGGCGGCTGCGAGGGCCGCCTGGGCCTTAGTCAGGATCTCCTTGGCTTGTTCGGGGGTGAGGTCGGGAACGGCTTCCGCAAGGTCAGTCTCGGTCGCCTCGACGAGGGCTTCCACCGTGCTGAAGCCGACCGAGGCGATCTTCTGGGCGAGTGCGACTTCGATGCCGAGGGCGGTGGCGAGGCTTTGAACGGCCTGCTCGAGTTTCTGCTCGAAGCCGACGACCTCGGTCTTGTCCTCCTCGACGTCGATATGCCAACCGGTGAGGCGACTGGCGAGGCGGGCGTTGTGGCCTTTGCGGCCGATGGCGAGGGAAAGGTTTTCGGCGTCGACGAGGGCGCGGACGCGGTGGCTGGTCTCGTCGATCTCGATCTTGCGGAGCTTGGCCGGTTTCAGGGCTTCGATGACGAGCTCGTGAATGTTGGGAGACCAGCGGAACAGGTCGACCTTCTCGTTGTTGAGCTCGCGGACGATGTTCTTCACGCGGGAACCGCGGATGCCGACGCAGGCACCGACGGGGTCAACTTTTTCGACATCCGACCAGACGGCGATCTTGGTGCGGAAGCCGGGCTCGCGGGCGAGGGACTTGATCTGGACGACGCCATCAGCCAACTCGGCGACCTCGAGGCTGAGGAGGCGCCGCACGAAGTCATGGCTGGCGCGGGAGAGAATGATCTCCGGGCCGCGTTGGCCCTGTTGGACGGCGAGGACAAGGGCGCGGATGCGTTCGCCGGGGGTGTACTCCTCGGTGGGGACGCGTTCGCGGGCGGGCATGATTCCCTCGAACTTGCCGAGATCGATGACGACGTCGGCCCGGTCGAAACGGCGGACGGTGCCGGCGACAATGTCGCCGACGCGGCCCTGGAACTCCTCCATGATCATGGTTTTTTCGATGGAGCGGAGGTTCTGGTTCATGGCCTGCTTGAAGACCTGGGCGGCGATGCGGCCGAACTGCTTGGCATCGAGTTCGATCTCAACGAGATCGCCGAGGCGGGCGGAGGGGTTGACGGAGCGGGCTTTGACGATGGAGATCTCCTCGGGATTCGGGCGGGCGCGGTCGGTGGCCTTGAGCTTGGCGAACATCTGGATCTTACCGGTCTTGGCGTCGAGGGCGACGCGAACCTCGGTCTCGAGCGGGTAGGTTTTGTGGGCGGCGGTGACGAGAGCGCTTTCGATCACGGAGGCCATGACTTTCCGGCTAATGCCCTTCTCCTTTTCCATGTAATCGAGTACCGTGAGAAAGTCTTGAGTGTTCATATTGTTTCCGTGTTTGAGTTATGGGAGAAGGCTTTTGGCGAAAAAAAGGGTGGAAACCACTCGAGTTCCCACCCAACCACCGCCGAGAGTCAACTCCTTGAATATCATAACCAAATGCAGAATCCGGTCAATCCACGAAACAAGGCGCCTTCCGTATGCCTAAATCCTTGAAGCAAGGCAGAATTGGGTTGATCGCCGGCCGAGGGGTCTACCCGAGCATGGTGTTGGATGGCGCCCGGGAGGCAAAGGAGGAGTTGGTGGTGGCCGCCTGGGAAGGGGAGACCGAGGCCTCGGTGGCGTCGCGGGGCCGCCCGGCGGAGTGGTTGCGGGTGGGGCAGTTGGGCGGGCTGGTGAAGTTCTTCAAAAAGCAGGGGGTGGATCGGGCCATCTTCGCCGGGCAGATTACGCCGAAGCGTCTGTACGACCTGCGGCCTGACCTGAAGGCGCTCTGGATTCTGGCGCAGTTGAAAGAGCGCAATGCGGCAACGTTGTTTGGCGCGGTCGTGAGGGAGCTGGAAAATGCTGGCATTCGTGTCCTGCCGGCGACGACTTTTATGGAAGAGCATCTGGCCAAGCCGGGGCTGATCGCAGGGCCGCAGCCGCCGCGGCATCTTTCGGCCGACATCCAATTTGGATGGCCGCTGGCAAAGTCGCTCGCGCGAATGAACATCGGCCAGAGTTTGGTGGTGCGGAAGGGGACGGTGATGGCGGTGGAGGGTTTTGACGGGACGGATGCGACGCTGAAACGGGGCGGCCAGATTGCCGGGCAGGATGCGACCGCGCTGAAGGTGACCTCGCCGACGCAGGACATGCGCTTCGACGTGCCGGTGATCGGGCCACGGACCATCCAAAGTGCCGCGGAGGGCAAGGTCAGGGTGGTTGTGCTGGAGGCGGGGCGGACGCTGGTGCTGAAAGTGGAGGAGGTGAAGCGTTTGGCTACCCAGAACAAGATCACGGTGTGGGGCCATCGTGGGAGGACGGGAAAATGAGCGTTCCGGTGAAGGTGGGGGTCGTGGGCGTGGGTCATATGGGCAAGGAGCACGCGCGGATTTACGCGGAGTCGGCCAAGGCAGAGTTGGTGGGCGTGTTCGACACCGATCCGCACATCGCCAAAAAAATCGCCGACAAGTGCCGGACGCGGGCTTTTGCGTCCTTGCCGGAGATGGTGGCAGTGGTGGAGGCGGTCAGTGTGGTGACGCCGACGATCAACCACCTCGCTTCGGCCGAACCGTTTTTGAAAAAAGGCCGGCATGTGCTGGTGGAAAAGCCGATCGCGATGGACACCCAAGAAGCGCGGGAGTTGGTGACGCTGGCGGAGAGGAACGGGGCGAAGTTGGCGGTGGGGCATGTGGAGCGGTTTAACCCGGTGTTGGCGGCCTTAGAAGAGCGGTTGGGTCGGGCGCGGTTCATCGAGGCGCACCGGTTGTCCCCGTACCCGGGTCGGAGCACCGACATCGGCGTGGTGATGGACCTGATGATCCATGACCTGGAAATCATCCTGCATTTGGTGCGGTCGCCGGTGACGTCGGTGGACGCGGTGGGCGTGCCGGTATTGAGCAAAGGCGAAGATATCGCCAACGCCCGGATCCGTTTTGCAAACGGCTGCGTGGCCAATATCACGACGAGCCGGATCAGCCCGGAGAAGCTGCGGAAGATCCGAGTGTTCCAGGACGACGCCTACCTATCCCTCGATTACATGAAGCAGGAGGGGGAAATTTACCGGCGCGAAGATGGCAAGATCACGCGGGACAAGATTCCGGTGCGAAAGGGGGAACCTCTCAAGAATCAGCTGGAGGAGTTTTTGGATAATGTGCGGCACGACACCGACCCGCGCGTGGCAGGCACGCACGGGTTCGAGGCGCTGCAGCTGGCCTCGCAAATCTGCGGGCAGATGACGCCGATCGGCCCATGAAGTCCGCCCCCTTGGATCAGCTCTCCATCTATGTAGTGGCGGGGGAAGTAAGCGGGGACCGATTGGCGGCCGACCTCGTGAGGGCGCTCAAGAAGCGAAATCCAGAATTGAGGGCTTACGGGGTGGGCGGACCGATGCTGCGGGCGGCGGGGCAGGAGCAGAGTTTCGACTTGGCGAGGCACGCGGTGGTGGGACTGACCGATGTGCTGAAAAATCTGCCGAGGTTCCTGATGTTTTTCCGGCAGGTAAAGGCGGAGATCGTCAAACTCAAGCCGGACGTGGTGGTGCTGGTGGACTATCCGGGGTTCAACCTGCGATTGGCAAAGGCGCTCCACCGGGAGAACCCTCCGCCGGCGATTATTTATTATGTGAGTCCCCAGGTGTGGGCATGGAAGGCGGGCCGGGCCAGGACGATGGAGCGGGTTCTGGAAAGGCTGCTGGTGATTTTTCCGTTTGAGGTGGCTTGGTTCGCCCGGCACGCACCCAACCTCAAGACCAAGTGGGTCGGGCATCCGCTGGCGGGTCGATGGATGGACCAGGGCAAGACCCAGGCTCCGGACGGAAGTTCATGCATCGCCTTGTTGCCGGGGAGCCGGCCCAAGGAAATCGCACGGCATTGGCCCGTGTTGCTGGAGACGGCGGCCCAGATCGTGCAGGAACAGCGGAACGTGCGGTTCGTTTCCCTGGCGACGGGGCCGGAAATGCGCCAACAATTGGAGGCGGAGTGGGCCAGGTTTCCCAAGAGCGGAGTCAGTCTGGACATTGTCTCGGGGCAGTCGTTGACGCTGTTGAACCGCTGCACGATGGCGATCGTCGCCTCGGGTACGGCAACCTTGGAGTGTGCAGTGGCCGGTCTGCCGATGCTGGTGATTTACAAGACTTCCTGGTTCACCTACCTGCTGGGGCGGTTGGTGGTGAAGCTGCCCTACCTTTCCATGGTCAACGTGCTGGCCGGGGAAAAGGTTGTACCGGAGTTTTTACAGGGTGACGCGACCCCGCCGCGATTGACCATGGCGGCGCTACGGATTTTGCGAAACCCGCGGGGCACGGAACAGATGGTGCGCCGGATTCGGGAGGTGGCGGCCCAACTGGGCGGGCCGGGAGCGGCGGAACGGGCCGCGGAGGAAGTGGAGGAGGCGATCCGACTACGGCGAGCCCTTGTGAAGGCAGCAGAGGAAAAAGATGAAGCCCTGGCGCCTAGTTGAGTTCATTTATTTCCCAAATTTTGACCTCTGACCCCAAACCATAAAAAATGCCCCTATAATTAGCTTACTCTTAGGGGTTTGCATGACCTCTGACCCCAAAACCGAAAAATTAGGGATATGGAGGGAAATTAGTGGTCGCGGCGCAAGAGCGCGTCGGCGATCGCGAGGAGAGCGTCAGCACGGGAACCCAGCGGGCGAAGGGCTGAGCGGGCCGCTTGCGTCAGGCGGTCAGCCTCCCGGCGGGCCCCGGCCAGGCCGAGAAGACGTGGGTAAGTGGCTTTGCCGGAGGACCGGTCTTTACCGATACTCTTGCCGAGCTTTTCCTTGGTGGAAACAATGTCGAGGATGTCGTCAATGACCTGAAAGGCGAGGCCGAGGGCACGCCCAAACTTGGTGAGGTGGGATAGGGTGCGGGCCTCGGCCCCGGCGGACATGGCGCCGAGGCGGAGCGAAATGGTGATGAGGGCTCCGGTCTTTGCGCGGTGGATCTCGACAAGTTTTTTGAGCGGGATGCGTTTTTTTTCCGAATCCAGATCCAGGACCTGGCCGGCAATGAGGCCAAGGCTGCCGGAGGCTTGGGCGAGCTCCGCGACGAGATCCGCGCCAGCGTAGCGGCGGTTGGGCTTGGTGCGGGCGACGGAGGCAAAGGCCTCGGTAAGAAGTCCGTCTCCGGCGAGAACGGCGACGGCCTCACCGAACACCTTGTGGTTGGTGGGGCGGCCGCGCCGGAAGTCGTCGTCATCCATGCAAGGCAGATCGTCGTGGATGAGGGAGTAGGTGTGGATGCATTCCACGGCGCAGGCGGCGGGCAGGGCGGCGGTTTCGTGGCCGCCAGCGGCCCGGGCGGCGGCGAGGCAAAGGATGGGGCGGAGACGCTTGCCACCGGCCAGCAGGCTGTAGCGCATGGCCTGGTGGATGAGGGCGGGATGGGCCTTTTTGGAGATGAGTTGGTCAAGGGCCTTTTCGACCATGGGCAGGCGGGACTTCCAGTAGGCCTCGGGTTTCATCGCGGAGGCTGATTTGAGAAAGGGATGGGCAGAAAGGCAAGCCGGTAAGGTGGCGGGTTGGATTCGGTCGAGACATCCTCTATTCTTCCCGAATGCCCACAGAACCTTGGAAAATCGGAGATCGGACCTTTCAGTCCCGGCTTTTGGTGGGGACCGGCAAGTTTCCATCCGTCTCGGCGATGCAGTCGGCACTGGAGGCGAGCGGGACCGAAATTGTCACGGTGGCCTTGAGGCGGGTGGATTTGACCGGCCAGAAGGATCCGCAGGCCGACATGCTCGAGGAGATCGACCAGGAGAAGTATCTGGTTCTGGCGAATACGAGCGGGGCGATGAATGCAGAGGAGGCGGTACGATTGGCCCGCTTGGCCGTGGCGGCAGGGTTACCTAAATGGGTGAAATTGGAGATTCATCCCGATCCGCGGTATTTGTTGCCGGATCCGATTGAGACGCTGAAGGCCACGGAAATCCTGGCCAAGGAGGGGTTCACGATTTTGCCCTATATCAACGCCGATCCGGTCTTGGCGAAGCGATTGGAGGAGGCGGGGGCGGCAACGGTGATGCCGTTGGGCGCGCCGATCGGGTCGAACCGCGGGTTGGAGACCCGGGCGCAGATTGAAATTATTATCGAGCAGGCGCGGGTGCCGGTGATTGTGGACGCGGGGCTGGGAGCACCTTCCCATGCGGCGGCAGCTCTGGAGATGGGAGCGGATGGGGTGTTGATCAACACAGCGATTGCGGTGGCTGAGGATCCGGCGGCGATGGCCACGGCTTTTCGGCTGGGAGTGGAGGCAGGGCGGTGGGCGTATGAGTCAGGCTTGGGTCCGGTCCGGAGGGTAGCTTCCGCGACCAGTCCGTTGACCGGATTTCTCGACGAATGAGCGGTTGGCCGGGTAGCGCCCTCGAAGGGCTGCCTTTTGGGCAGTCGGCGCAGGTAGCGCGGTTTGAGGAGCTGATGTTCGGCCCGGTCCGGCTGGAAGAACTGGCCGAGCAAGCCAGATGGGAGACGCGGAAATATTTTGGACGGACGATGCGTCTTTTTGCCCCGCTTTATCTTTCCAACGAGTGTGTGAATACCTGCCAGTATTGTGGTTTTTCCAAGGATAACCCAATTCGGCGAGTCACCCTGAAGCCGGAAGAGGTGGAGGCAGAGGCGCGGCATCTGGCGGGAACGGGTTTTCGCAGTGTCCTCCTGGTGAGTGGAGAGCATCCGCGTGAGGTGCCGGTTGACTACCTCTCGGAATGTGTGCGGAGAACGGTGCCGCTTTTTCCGACCGTGGCGATTGAGGTGGCGCCTTTGGAAGTGGAGGAATATCGGCCGGTGGTGGCGGCGGGAGCGGAGGGATTGGTGCTTTATCAGGAGACTTATGACCGGGCGGCCTATGCGGAGATGCATGTGTCGGGTCCGAAACGGAACTTTGACGAGCGGTTACTGGGTCCGGAAAGAGGATATGAGGCGGGCTTTCGCAGGATTGGGGTGGGCGTCCTGATCGGCTTGGCGGACTGGAGAAAGGAGTTGGTGGCGTTGGCCGGGCACCTTTCCCATTTGATGAGGGTCGGTTGGCGCGCGCAGATCACCCTGGCTCTGCCGCGGCTGCGGCCGGCGGCGGGAGGTTTCCAGCCAAGGGTGGCGATGTCCGACCGCGATTTTGTGCGGGCCATCTGCGCGTACCGGGTGGCGTTCCCGCAAGCCGGGATCGTGCTTTCAACCCGGGAGCCCAAGAAATTAAGGAATGGGCTGATGGAACTGGGAGTGACAATGATGAGCGCGGGTTCGGAAACCGAGCCGGGCGGATACACGGGCGTGGGGAAGGAGAGGCTGCATCGGACGGTGCGGGGTCGGGAGGTGGCGCTGGAGGCCAGTGAGTGGGAACGCGCGCAGGCGACCGAGCAGTTCGAGATTTCCGATGAGCGGAGTGCCGAGGAACTGGGCATGGCGCTCCGGCAGCGCGGGCTGGATCCGGTCTGGAAGGATTGGGACCGGGCCCTGACGTCCTGAGCCATGGCCAATAAAGTCACCGTGTTTGCGAACGGGAAAGCCCGGCAGGTTTCGGCTGAGCAGACGGTGGCGGAGATGGTTCGGGATCTCAAACTGACGCCCGCGGCGGTCCTGGTGGAACGCAACGGGCGGGCCCTGCTGCGGCAGGAGTGGGAAAAGGAAAGGGTCGAGCACGGGGACCGGCTGGAATTTGTGAAAGTGGTGGCGGGGGGTTAGCGCGAGGGGCCGGGCAACCCGGCAGGCCACGGGACACGGCGGCGGAGAAGCCAGGAGACGCCGATGAGATCCTGAATTCCGACCCAGGCCCGGCCGGCGATGGTGTATTTGGAGACGCCGGCGCGGCGGGGACGGTGGCGAACCGGTTTCTCCCCAAGTTTCAGGCCAGCGGCACCAAGCAGCGCGGGCAAATAACGGTGCATGCCCTTAAAAGGAACGAGGAAGCGGACGTCCTCGCGCTTGATGACTTTCAGGGAGCAGCCGGTGTCGTGGGCGCCATCGAGAAGAACGGAACGGCGGATGGCATTGGCAATTTTTGAGGCCACCCGTTTTTGCCAGGAGTCGCGCCGTGGGGTGCGGATACCACAAGCAAAGTCGGCTTTTCCGGTCCGGATGAGATCCAGCAAGGCCGGCAGATCCGCGGGATCGTTTTGGCCGTCCCCGTCCATCATGGCGGCGTAGGGGCGGGTGGCGGCAAGGAGGCCGGCGTAGAGGGCGGGACCCTGGCCGAGGTTTTTGGAAAAATGAATGACGTGAATTCCTTTTTCTTGCTTGAGCAAGGCGGGGGTGCGGTCGCAGCTGCCGTCGTCCACCGCGATCATTTCGGCTCCGGGCACGGCGGTTCTGGCCTCGGCGATGACGGCCGAAACATTTTCCTCCTCGTTGAAAAAGGGAATGATGAGTGAGAGGTCGGCTGACATGGATTATTTCTGGAAAAGGAGGGAAGGCATGCGAGAGAACAGCTTGGGGGCCATCCGCGGGCCCACTTTGCCCCAGACGCGGTTAGCGCCGAGGGCAATGAGCCAAGTGTAGAGCATGGAAAGCGGGATCGAGACGAGGACATCGGTGGGATAGTGGTCACCCGTGTAGACTCGGCCGAGGGCAACGAGGGCCAAAAAAATCCAGGGCCAACGCAGGGTGGGACCCCAGACCAAGCGGGCGCTCATGACGGCGGCGGTGGCGTTGGCGACGTGCGAGGAGGGCAGGGAACGGCCGTGCTGGACGTCTTCTTCAGGAAGGCCGGAGATCCGCACGGCGGCCTCCCAGCGCTGGCCGGCCGGGCCCGGGCTGACTTCCCGGACTCCCTCGACGGCCTCATACGGGCGCGGACGATCAAAGAAATGTTTCAGTTGGTTGCACAGGGGATCGCCGATGGCGATGCCGAGGAGCGTTAAGGCGACCCAGCCTTTGGCCTGATCCCGCGCCTTGAAAAGGAGGATGGCGGCGGTGATGAGCAGGATGGGGGTCCAGAGCTTGCCGTCGGCAAGAAGGTTGAAAAAGAGATCCAGGCCCGCGTGGTTGAAGCCACGGTTGATCCAGCGAAGGACCTGCAGATCCAGGGAATAGACTTGGGGGATCAAGTTCATGAAGGTAAGTTAGGAAAAATGCTACGCCAAGCCGTTTGCTTCTCGTTGATTTTGATCCTCTTGGGCCTGCCCCTGCCGGCCCAAGACCTGAATCAACCCTCAGCCCGTCTTAAAGCGGAAAAAAAGGATACCTCCACTTGGGCGGGAAAAGTTCCCGAAAATCCGACCCCCCGGCAGATGCAAAACTTCCTTTGGAGGACCCTGGTGATGAAGGATCTGATCCTGCAAGGGCGGGTACAAAGCGGAGAAAAAAAGATTCCCGTGGTCGTCCGGACGAGAGACCGGCTGATTCAATTTGAGTTTCAGGACCGACCCCTGCAAATCCGGGTGCGTTTCGCCCCAGAAGGGAGCCTGGTCCAGAAAAGGGGTAAATCCGATGCCGTCTGGCAGGTGGTTACGGGTACCGAGAAGACCAAGGAGGTAGCGGGGACGGATCTGGCCTATGAGGATCTGGGAATCGATTTTCTGCGTTGGCCCGATGTAACGTTGGTCGGTACCGACAACATTATGATGCTGGACTGTTGGACCTATGAGGCGAATCCTCCGGTGGAGAGTAACTACGCCAAGGTGCGCTACTGGATCAGTAAGACCTACCTCACGATGATCCGGGCGGACGGCCTCAATGCGAAGGGCCAGGCGATCAAGCGGTTCACTTTTAACAGCGTGATTGAAGCGGAGGACACGGTGGTGATCGGGGAGATGAAGGTGGCCAGCTTGACCCCTGGCACCGACGTTTCCGCGTCCCGGACTTTCGTGCAGATCGAGACGGTGGCAAAGGGGTCGGGGTTGTAGGAGTGCCTTGAAATACCGGATCGATTTGCACTGCCACTCCCGATTTTCCTCCGATGGGGTGAGCGAACCGGAGGAAATGGTGCAAGCGGCCAAGGAGAGGGGATTGCACGGGTTTGCGATCACCGATCACAACACCTGTGCCTGCGTGGACTATTTTCTTTCCCACGGTTTGATGCGGGAGGACGGGCATCCGGTGAACGACTTTCTGATTCTGCCCGGGCAGGAGATCACCACCTCGGCCGGGCATCTGTTGGCGCTGGGGGTTCGTCTTCCGGATCTGAAGGGGATCGGGCCTGCCGAGGCCGTTGGTTTGATCCAGGAGGCGGGAGGCCTGGCTGTGCCGCCGCATCCTTACGACAATTTTCGGGCGGGGATCCGGGAGAGCATTTTGGACGAGCTGGCCCTGGAGGCCATCGAGGTGTTCAACGCGGCCGTGACCTTTAAAAGGGCCAACCGCCGGGCCTACGATTATGCGACGAAACGGGACTTAGCGATGACTGCGGGAAGCGACGCGCACCACGTGGAGGCGATCGGCACGGCCTGCACCGTGTTGGAATTGCATGATTTCACCGTCAAAGGGGCTTTGGCGGCCATTCGCAAGGGTGCAGCCGGTCTGGAGCAGCGGTACATGAGCAAGACCCAGGCCCTGCGCAAGACCTGGAGCAACGTCTTTCGGCTGCGTCCCCGAAAGAAACGGCACCACATCCCGCACCCGCACCCGTGAAGCACCCGGCCCCAGTCGCCCGGGCAATCATTCTTGGCAACATTGGCGTGGCCTTTGTCGATGTCCTGCTCACGATCAACCATCCGGGCGCGGACTCCTGGATCCGGCAGATTCTTTCGCTCTCCGCCGCCAACTTGATTTCGGGGGCTTGGTGGGAACCGTTCACCTACATGTGGCTCCACGCCCCGCCGGTGGGATTTTGGATCACGCACATTCTTTTCAACATGCTGACGCTTTCTATTTTTGGCGGGCCGGTGGAGTCGCGATTGGGTTCCACGCGGTTCGCGATCCTGTATTTGACTGGGGGATTGGCGGCCGCTTTCTTTTTTCTGGGGCAGGCCTGGTGGGAGGCGGGCTTTTCCGCATCGGTATTGGCCCAAAACCGTCAGGAGATCGTTGGGGCCAGCGGAGCGGTGCTGGCGGTGGTGGCCGCCTTCGCGGTGCATTACCCGGACGCCCGACTGTTTATTTTTCCGATCCCTTTTCCGATCCGGGCTCGGAAAGCCGTCCTATTTTTCATCGGGCTGAGCATTGCTTTCCTCTTTGTTCCGGCCCTCTCCTTTATCGGCCACAGTGCCCACATCGGGGGCCTGGTGGCGGGTTACCTTTTGGCACGCGCCTGGAGAAAAGAAGTTCCCGAGCCTCCCGTCCTGGCGCGCCCGGCCTGGAAGGGGATGGAGGAGATGGCGGCGGCGTTGGCGGTGGCGGAGTTGCCGGAGGCCAAATTCCGCTCCGAACTCCGGGATCTGCTGGATGCGCTGGGGCACGGACACTGGCGTCCGTTGACGACGCGGGAGCGCGCCCTGCTGCGCCGGGCCCATCTGTTGGTGTGAACCTCCGGAGTGGCTGCCGATCCGCCGGCGAGGCGTGGGAAAAGTTTCTCGAATTTTCCCCGGGAAGTCGGGAGATCCTGACCACCAACGAAAATTTAACAGCAAGCATACGGAACCCGGCGGCCCTGCTGGAGGTGCGGAGCATCGGCAAATACCGGATCGAATGGACCGAACTGTCGGCGCGGGCGGATGCTCCCAGCCGCCGCCTCGCGGCCCTGCGGGAATGGCAGCGGGCGGAGCTGGTGCGGCTGGCTTTCAATGATTTTGCCACTTTGCCTCCTGCCGCGGACTCCTCCACCCGTTACACCGCGTTGGCCGAGTTTGTGCTCGGCACAGCCCTGACGCTGGCCCGGGAGAAGGCCCCCGATGCCGATCAGGGTCAGACCCAGGGGTTTTCCATCTTGGCCCTGGGCAAGCTGGGAGCCGCCGACCTGAACTTCTTTTCCGACATTGATCTGATTTTTCTGGCGGGGGCAGGGGACGATGAAGATGCCTGCACGCGGCTGGCCCGGGCGCTGGTCACGGATCTGGATGCCAAGGGAGGGGAACTGGTTTACCGGGTCGACTTGCGGCTTCGCCCCGAAGGCGATCGTGGCCCGCTTGTCTGCACGCAGAAAAGTTTGGAGGATTTCTACAGTGCGTACGGCGAGATTTGGGAGCGGTGCGCCTGGATCCGGGGTCGGCGCGTGGCGGGGGACCAGGAGACGGCCTACGAGGTATTTCAATCCCTGCAGGGCTTTGTCTATCCAAGGGGCTTAACTCCCTCCGCTCTCGGAGAGCTGTTCGAGCAGAAGTCACGGGCCGAGGACGAGCTGATCTCCGTTGGGGACAAGGAGCGCGAAATCAAACGGGGCCGCGGGGGCCTTCGCGAAGTGGAGTTTCCGGTGCTGGGATTGCAGTTGCTGCACGGCGCTGCCCAACCGACCCTGCAAACCCATGACCTGCGCAAGGCGATTCGGAACCTAAAGATCCTCGGCATCCTTCAGGCCGAGGAAGAGCAGGTGCTTTTGGGCGGCTATGATTTTTGGCGGCGGCTGGAGGATTTTCTCCAGATGCGCCAGATCCGGCAGACCCATCTGGTGCCAGCCGACCCTGCGGAAATCGATTCCCTGGCCCGGGCCCTGGGAAAAAAGTCGGGCGCGGTGCTGGAAAAGGAGATCGGGGAGTGCCGGGACCGGGTGCGAAAGGTCTACGAATCCATCTTTGGGGAACTGAAGCCGAAGACGGTGGCGGTTGGAAGTTGGACCTCAAAAATCCCCTGGCGAGATCCGGAGGCGGCCCTGTGCGCTTGGCAGGGCCTTGCGCCTTCCGGGGACGTTCACTCCACCGCCCGCACGCGGGAGAATTTTCACCGCATGCAACCCGTGCTGGAAAGGCGTTTGGCGGAGTGTGTCCGGCCGGATTTGGCCCTGGCGGGGTTCGCCAACTTTGTGCAGTCCTATGGGGCCCGGTCACTCCTGTATGAGAGCCTCTGTGTGAGTCCGAAGGCGTTGGATCTCTTGGTGCGTTTCTTTGAAAGCAGCCGTTTTCTGGGGCCGAGCCTGGTGGCCCGGCCGGAGCTTTTTGAAGAGGTGACGCAGTCGGACCTCGATACCCCGCGCACCGTCGCTGCCCTGCGCAAAGCCTGGAAACTCCCGAAGGATCCGGAGGAGGCATTGGACGATGTGCGTGGATTCGTCCGGGGAGAGGAGTTGCGAATCGCCCTACGGGGCTTGTTGGGTCTGGCCGAGATTTCGGTGCTGCAAGCGGAGCTCACGGCGCTGGCGGATGCGTGCTTAGGCTGGGCTTGGGAGTTTGCCGGGAAAGGAAAATGGGCGTGGATCGGGCTCGGGAAACTAGGCGGGAATGCCTTAAGTTTTGGTTCCGACCTGGACCTGCTGGTGGCGGGGGAAGGGGAGGAGTCGGTCCAGAAAGCGGTGAAGTTTTTGACCGAGGAGCGGGCTTCAGGAGCCCTTTTCAAGGTGGATTTCCGTTTGCGGCCTTACGCCGAGGGAGCTCTGGCGGTGCCGGTAAAGCGGTACGGGGAGTACTACGGCAAGGAAGCCCAGGCGTGGGAGGTGCAGACGCTCTGCCGGGCTCGCGCGATGGCCGGGGCGAAAGAGCCGATCGCCAAGTTTTGGCCGGCGGTGGAGCCAAGGTGGAGGCAACTGGGGTCGGACCCGAAGTTTGTGGAAGAGATGCTGGCGATGCGGGAGCGGATTGCGACCGAGCGGGTGCCCAAGGGAGAGGAAGACCGGGCCTACAAAACCTGCCGGGGAGGCCTGATTGATGTGGAATTTGCCGCCCAGGCGTGGCAGATGCGGCAAGGCCTGGTCGAGCCGGAAACGGGGGAGGTGTTGAAAAAAATGGCCAAGACGGACCGGACGGTTGCCCAGGCCCTTCAGGCCGGACTAAAGTTTTGGTCCATGGTGGAGTGGTGGTTACGGTTGGATGAGGGACGGGGCGGCAGCCTGCTGCCGAAATCCGGGCTCGACCGGGAATGGCTGGCGAAAAAATGCGGTGCCCCCGACGGCCCGGCTTTGCTGAAAGCGGGATCCGAAATGGCCGGGGAAGTTCGTGGTGCTTATGACCAGGTCACGGAGAAGCTGGCGGCGAAGTCGTGAACATCGGAATTCTTGGGGCGGGGATCAGCGGGCTGGTGTGCGGGCGGGCGCTAAAAAAAGCAGGTCTTCAGGTCACGGTGCTGGAGAAATCCCGCAGTTTGTCGGGTCGATGTGCCACCAGGAAATTTGGCGAACACGTCGTGGACCATGGGTTGCAGTATTTCACTTTGCGGGATCCGGCGGTGCGCCGCGAGGTCGAGGAGGTCGCGGGCGTGGAGCTGCAGAAACTGACGGCGCCGATTCTACAGGCGGAGCCGAAAGGCGTGGTTTACCGGGAAGGAGAGGAGCGGTTTTATCTGCGTTCGGGAAACAATCGTTTGGGGAGGCTATTGGCGGCGGGTGTGGAGGTGGTCACGGAAACCGAGGTGCCCAAGCTGGAGAAATCTGGAAAAAAGTGGAGGGCAGGGGGGCGGGAGTTTGACGCGGTCGTGAGCAGCGCCCCCTGGCCGCAAACGGCTGCTTGCCTGGGAATCAAGGTGACGGAGGTAGGATATGAACCCTGTCTCACGGTCCTTTTGGAATATTTGGTTGGAAGATCGACGGCCGAGGGGGCGTATGCGCGCATCGATGGCTCTGGAAACGACCCGCTGGCCTGGATCGCCTGTGAAAATGTGAAAGGAGGCAGGGTAGCGGAAGGATGCACGGTGTATGTCATCCAAGCTTCGCCCGAATACAGTCGCCACCACATCGAGCAAAATCCGGAGTTCTGGGCCAGTGACCTGCAGGTGCGGTTGGAAAAGGCCTGGAATCTCGATTCATCCAAACGCGGGTCCGTCTTCGCCCATCGGTGGCGCTATGCGCGCCGAAAAGAGGGGGCTCCGGCCCCAAAAGATCTGCCCAAGGGGTTTTTTATCTGTGGAGACTCGATGACGGACTCGAGGTTGGAATCGGTTTGGAAAAGTGGTCTGGATGTTGCCAAAAAGATTTTGGAATGAAAAATCCTATGCCCCTACTGGTAAATCTGTAAGGCCGAGCTTCATCGTAGCCGAAAAATTGGCCCCGGCGGAGCGGGGCCCTACAGAGTCTGGGCCTTACAACCTGACCATCACGTGTCTGGGCACGGTGTACTCTTCCAGCGAGAACATGGAGAGATCCTTGCCGTAGCCGGATCGTTTCAGGCCGCCGTGGGGCATTTCGCTGACCAGCAGGAGATGGGTATTGATCCAGGTGCAGCCGTAGCGGAGTTCGGCGGCCACTTGCATGGCTTTGGAGACATCCTTGGTCCAGACGGAGGAGGATAAGCCGTATTCCGAGTCGTTGGCCCAGCGGATCGCCTCCTCCGGGGTTTTGAACTTGGTGACGGAAACCACCGGACCAAACACCTCTTTTTGAACGACTTCATCCTCTTGGCGGGCCCCGGCGAGCAGGGTGGGTTCGAAATAGAAACCTTTGCCCCCAGCCGGGGATCCCCCGGCCACGGTTTTGATATGCTTGGAGTTGCGGGCGCGGGCCACAAAGCCTTTCACCCGTTCGAACTGGGCGGCGGTGACGGAGGGGCCGATGTCGTTCTCCTCGTCCTTGGGTTTGTTGTAGCGGATGGTTTTCACCGCTTTGCCGAGTTCGCTGACCAGGTCGTCGTGGATCTTGGGGCCGGCGTAAACGCGGCAGGCGGCGGTGCAGTCTTGGCCCCCGTTGTAGTAGCCGAACTTTTTCAGGGCGGGGACAACTTCCTCCATGTCGGCGTCGTCGAACACGATGACCGGGGCTTTGCCACCTAGCTCCAAGTGGGTCCGCTTCAGCCCGGCGGCGGCCGCGGCGATGACCTGCGTGCCGGTGGAGACGCTGCCGGTAAGGGAGACCATGCGGACCAAAGGGTGGGAGATGAGAGCCTGACCGGTCATCGGGCCTCGGCCGGTCACGATGTTGGCAACGCCGGAAGGGAGCCGATCCGCGAGAATCCGGCCAAGATAGAGGGCGGTGAGGGGGGTGAACTCCGAGGCCTTGAGAACGATGCTGTTGCCGGCCGCGAGGGCGGGGGCGAGTTTCCACGCGGCCATTTGCAGGGGGAAGTTCCAGGGGGCGATGGAGCCGACCACGCCCACGGGGTCGCGCCGCAGCATGGAGGTGTAACCGGCCATATACTCCCCGGCAGCCGGTCCGGAGAGGCAGCGGGCGGCACCGGCGTAAAAGCGGAAACAGTCGCTCACGGCGGGCATCTCGTCGGCCATGAAGACGGGGCGAGGCTTGCCGGTGTTCTGGCATTCGAGGTCGCCGAAGGTTTCCGCTTCTTGGTCGATGGCATCGGCGATTTTGAGGAGCAGCCCGGCGCGTTCGCCGGGGGTGGTGCGGCCCCAGGTGGCGAAGGCTTTTTCGGCGGCGTGGATGGCGAGGTCGACCTGTTTGGGGGTGGCCTCGGGAATTTTTACGATGATTTCCCCGGTGCGGGGGTTCAGGACCGGCTGGGGATCGCCGTCCCCAGCGACCAGTTTGCCGCCGATGAGGAACCGGGTTTCCGGGGCTAGGGTTCGGGCCGGGCTTTTCGGCATAAGAGAAAAAATACGGAGAGCGAGGGGGGCTGCCAAGCCGAGCCGGAGACGGGGATTGAACCCGTGACCCACGGTTTACGAAACCGTTGCTCTACCGCTGAGCTACTCC
>Ga0194130_10004009_pt1 | contig 19131 bp, 22 predicted proteins | sample TA2KigsurfametaG_FD_160084 | JGI IMG/M metagenome (GOLD analysis project Ga0194130, IMG submission 160084) | Freshwater microbial communities from Lake Tanganyika, Tanzania - TA2015050 Kigoma 12 surface | ecosystem: Environmental > Aquatic > Freshwater > Lake | place: Tanzania: Lake Tanganyika... | reverse complement strand
GATTTCGAAATCACCACCGCGCACGTTCAGGGTAATCGTGTCTGCGGTGTAAGTCTGGAGCTTGAGGGCATGGGCACCGGCGGCGGCGGCGGCATCCACAAGCTCAAAAGCGCGCTCTAGACTTTGATTGTGATTTCCGCTCATCTCGGCGATCACGAGCGGTGGGTGATAGAGGCCAATGGGCCGCTCGCCGATGCGGAAGGCTGCAGACATCACGGTTCCTGGAGGGCGGTCCGAGCGAAGCATCGCACCCCCAGCCGCGGCGGAGGGCCCTCATGGAACCCGGCGCGCACAAATGCCCTGCAGCTGGCTGGGTTATCCGCGCGTACCTCGCCATAGGCCTCCAGGACTGGCCCCCCCCAGCAGCGGGCCAGCTCCGCCAGCCCCAGCTGCAACAACGGCGCCGCCAGGCCACGACCACGCGCGATCCGATCCAAGGAGAAACTGATCATTGCGCGGGGCGCATCGGCCGTCTCGCGCTCCAACCGGATCTGCCCCAAGGGCAGACCATGGCCATCCTCAAGGATGCGCATCAGAGCGAGAGGCGAAGCGAGCCTCTCTCCGAACCAGCGGCGATGCTGCTCCGGGGGGATCGGCTCGCAGTTGAAGCTCTGGCGGCGCACCTGGGGATCATTGGCCCACCAGTGATAGAGCCAGAGATCAGCGGCCTGAACAGGACGAAGGCGCAGACCGGGAACAGGCCCCATTAGAACCGTAACCACCCGGGCCAGACCCTGGCCATCGCCCAGCTGGAGGCAGGCTGCGCTCATCGCCTGTAATGCAGCGGGAGCATCCAACAATTCCAGCACGGCACGCTGCAGAGCCTGCACCGGATCATCCACGGCCTTCAGATCCACACAACGGGCCACTCCTGAGGCCTCAAGAGCAGTGGCGCCCTGGTTCTGGTTCTCAGCTACGGGCACCACCAAAGCAGGCAGAGCCAGACAGGCGCGCTCCCAGCTGGTGGTGCCGGCGGCCCCGATCGCCAGATCCGCCCGGGCCATCAAGCCCGCCAGGGAGGGCAGTCCCACATGCAGGCTGGTGTGGGGGCGCCGCTGCACACGAGCCTCGAGATCAGCGAGATGGGGTGCGCCCGGGCCGAGCACCACATCCACCGCCAGATGACGAAGGCGTGGATGGTTGAGGGCCTCCAGAGCCACCGCCGTGTGATTGGCGAGATCCACCCAACCAAAGAACAGCAGCAGCCGGCTCAGCTGCCTGCGGACGGGCAACAGGGGCTGAAGCTGGGGATAGAGGGGATCAAGCAAGGCATAGGGCGGCCCCAGCAGGGTTCTACACGCATCAGGCGCCAGATCCCGATAGGGATCTGCGGCGGTGGAATCGAGCCGATTGGCATCGATCAACACCGTGGACAGATGGTGGCGATCCGCCAGGTCATCGATCACCAGAACCGCCGGCTGGGCCAACCCGGCTTGCATCAGCCGCTGCCAGGCCACCGAGAGGCCGTAGTGGTCGACCACGAGCCAGGTAGGGGGATCGAGCGAGGCAGCGGCGAGGGCCGCCAGGCAGTCGGCAGCATCCTGCGCCTCGCTACAACCCAGCCAGGTGGCATAGAGCGCCCTGCCAGTCAGCGAAGCGCCATCCGCAGACCCTGCCTCTGGCTGCAGGGACCCAGGCAGGCTGAGCACCCTGAACTCCTCAGCCAGTGACTCAATCCAATCGCCGGGCTGACGGCGGCACGCAAACACCACCTCAGCCCCACGGGCCCGTAACGCACGTGCCAGGTTTCGGCAGCGCATCACATGGCCGCTGCCGATCTTCAGGGAGGCATCACAGCGGATCAGAACGCTGGTCATGCAATGGAGCTGGTCAACCCTGCGCTTCCAGCAGTTGATGGAGCAACTCGGCGCGCGTCCAGTCTTCCTCGGTGTCGATGTCCTGCACGCGCCAGCGGGGCAGGATCAGCGGGCGGCCATCTTCGAAGATGTTGAAGCTGGAGGCCCATGCATGGGGGCGACCCCAATAGAGCTGACCAGCATCATGAAACGCTTCTTCAAGATCTTGGCTGCGGATGTTGAAATGCTCGGGTTGAAACATGGCCGAGCGGCCTGCAGTATCGATGCGAATGGCCCGCTGGATAGGGAAAGGGAAAGAAGTGGCTGAGAACACGAAGCTCCCGGCGGGGGCCTGTTCCAGCAGCTGACCGGCAGCCACCAGGTCAGCCGGCTGCACGAACGGGGCCGTGGCGTAAAGGCAGCACACCGCCTGCGGCGCCAGACCCTGTTGCTCGGACCACTGCAACGCATGAAGCACAACGGCCTGTGTGGTGGCTTGGTCGTCAGCCAAGTGAGCAGGCCGCTGGAACGGCACCTCGGCACCGCAGCCACGGGCCACCTCCGCGATCTCCTCGTCGTCGGTGCTCACGATGATACGGTCGAAACATCCCGAGGCTCGGGCAGCCTCGATCGACCAAGTGATCATCGGCCGACCGCGGAAGGGACGGATGTTTTTGCGCGGGATGCGCTTGCTGCCCCCGCGAGCCGGAATTAGGGCCAGCTTCACGTGCGTGCCTCCGAGTAAGACCACACCTTCCGGAAAGCGGACACCACCTGGTCGACCTGCAAATCGTTGTAGGGGTGGGCGCAGAGGTTGAGGCCGAGGAAGGTGCGCTGGTGGAGGTCTTCCGCTACCGGGCACAGACCGGGCCCGTAGGTCACGGCGCTGTCTCCGCTGGCCAGGCCCTTCCACGGAAAGCCCTGCGTGCCGTAGGCGATGCGATGGCGGAATAGGGGGTTGAGGTGGATGCACTGGTACCCGCTGTACAGGGCCGTGACACCTTCCGCCCGAAGGGCATCCACGATCCAGCTACGGGGCTTGCCGAGACGCTCTGGATCGAGGGTCATGCCGAAGACGTAGTACACATGGGTTGCCTGATCAGCCACGGCAGGTAGCTCCAAACCAGGAAGCTCCTCAAGACCAGCCCGCAGGCGATCCGCGGCCCGCTGACGACTCTCTACAAGCGCAGGCAGTTTGTGGAGCTGTGCGCGTGCGATGGCCGCCTCAATCTCACCAAGGCGAAAGTTGTGGCCCAGGATGTTGGCGAGCTCTGCAGGCTCGTCGCTCGTGATTACGGCTTCGCCGTGGTTGCGGATCAACTGAAGACGCTCAGCCAGACGGTCGTCGTCGGTGACGAGCAAACCACCCTCGCCGCAGTGGATGTGCTTGTGATAATTAAGACTGAAGCCACCGATGTCGGCCGCGGTGCCAGCGGAACGGCCAGCCAGCAGGGCTCCAGGAGCCTGAGCAGTATCTGTGAGCAGTCGCAGGCCTTGGCGATCAGCAATGGCGCGCAAGGCAGGGATGTCTGCGCTCTGGCCGAAGATATCGGCGCAGAGGATGGCACGGGTGCGGGGGGTGATCGCCGCCTCCACCGCGGCGGGATCGAGGTTGAAGGTGTGCGGATCGATGTCCGCGAACACCGGAATCCCATTCCAGTGCAGGATCGCCGTGGCGGTGGCCACCATGGTCCAGGGGGTGACGATCACCTCATCGCCGGGGGCGATACCGATGGCACCCACGGCCGCCACCAGACCGGAGGTCCAGGAGTTCACTGCAACCACGTGACGCACCCCGAAGCGCTCTGCTGCTTCGCGCTCCAACGCTTGCACCTCCGGGCCGCCATAAAAACCGGGGCCCGGGGCGCCGATGAAGGCGGAAAGCACACCAGAACGCAGCACGCGGTTGGCGGCCTCGATCTCCTCCTCGCCAATACTGCGATAGGGGGGGAAAGGTTCGTAGATCAAAGGGTTCCCACCACTGATGGCCAGGGTGTCAGCCGTCATCGGAAAAGGCAGGGGCCCAAGATCTCGAGTGTGCGCAAACCGTTGCTTAAGTTGCATTCTAAAGGTGACGCGCCAGGATCCCGGAGGTGTCGATGCAGGAGATCCACCACCTCCAGCTGGTAGTGCTCCATGCCGGTGGGAACCAGCTCAGGATCAGCAGCCAGGGGGGCATGGCTTTCGCCCGGAGCCGGCTCATGGCGCGGCCAAAAGGCGATCGCCCGGCCGTGATCGAGCCAGCAGAGGCGCCCACGCTCGAACCAGAGATCAAGCTCACCAGCCCGCAGCCCTGACGCCCCGATACTGCGCACCTGCAAAGGGGCCTGGTGATGGTCTGTCGCCACTAACTCCAGGGTCGTCTCGCGGTCAAAACCCAGGAATGGCGGGCCGCAATCGACTATCCGGCCTAGCGTGAGGGGCCCTAGCCATGCATCAGCCAGGTTGACGAAGTGGGAGCCATTGCTGAGCAGCCCCTTGCCGTAGGTGAGCTGCCCATGCAGCAAAATCCCCAGCTCGCCGCTTTGTAGCCGTTGCCGCCAAGCCTGGACAGCGGGCAGCCATCTGCGGATGTAATTCACGGCGACTTGCATCTGGGGATGCTTTGCGCAGGCCGCCTGCAGGGCCTGGCCTTGCTCCAAGTCACTGGCCACAGGTTTCTCGAGCATGAGCATCTTCGGCTCGGTGAACTGAAGCAGCTCCTGCACCACTGTGAGCTGCAGCTGAGGCGCCACGGCAATGACGACTAAGTCCGGCGTCGCCTTGTTAGAAGCCGCCCGCCAACTGGCCAAGTCGGCATAGGCAGGTGCGCCATAGAGCCGCGTGAAGCGCTTGCGCGCCTCCGGACTGGGATCAACTCCAGCCTCAAGCTCAAAGCCCGGATGGCAGGCCAACGCTCTGGCATGGGTCAACGTTCGGGTGGAGGACCGGGGCCGATCAGCTACAAAGGGCAAGGGAGCGTCGTAGCCGCAGCCGATCTGGCCAAGGCCCACCAACATGGCCCGATGGCGAATCAAAGTCGTCTTTGCTCCTGCAAGCTCTGTCGAAGGGCCATCGACACACGAACCTGATCGGATTCCGTCAAGGATGGGAAGAGCGGCAGACTGATCGAGCTGTTGGCATAAGCCTCTGCTTCAGGGAATTGGCCTTCTGTAAAACCCAAGGCGCGGTAGTAAGGATGAAGATGTACTGGGCTGTAGTGCAGCTGCACCCCAATGTCAGCATTCCGCAGGCTCTCAAATACCTGCCGATGCTCCGAAGTAGAAGCCCGCTTCAGACGAATGACAGCTAAGTGCACGGCACTGAGCACGTCTTGAGGCACCTGCAGCAGCTTCGCGGGAAGATCCGCCAGAAGCTCCCGGTAACGCTGCAACTGTCGGTTGCGCTTGGCCACGATTTCATCGAGCCGCTGCAGTTGACTCAGACCCAGTGCTGCTTGGATATCCGTCATCCGATAGTTGAAGCCAAGCTGCTGCTGCTCGTACACCCAGGGCCCCGCCGCTGGCTGCTGAAAGCGCCCGGCATCCCGCACGATGCCATGGCTGCGAAGTTCCGCCATCCGCATGGCCAGCACTGGATCGTTGGTGGTGGCCAGTCCTCCTTCGCCTGTGGTGATGATCTTCACCGGGTGAAAGCTGAACACCGTGATGTCGCTGTAGCGGCAGTTGCCCACCGGCTCGCCACGGAACTGGCCTCCGATGGCATGGCTTGCATCTTCAAGCACAGCAAAGCCATAGCGCTCGGCCATCGCAGCGATTGCGGCCAGGTCGCAGCTGCTGCCGGCCAAATGCACGGGCACCACCACTTTCGGCAGGGTGCCGTTGCACTCGGCCTGCTTCAGCTTGGCAGCCAGTGCAGCCACGCTCATCAGCCCGGTGTCAGGGTCGATGTCGACAAAGTCGACTTCCGCGCCGCAGTAGCGGCCGCAATTCGCGGAGGCCACGAAGGTGATCGGGCTGGTCCAGAGGCGATCACCGGGCCCGAGATCAAGGGCCAGACAGGCGATGTGCAGGGCACTGGTGGCACTATTCACCGCCACTCCATGGCGCGCACCCACCTTGCCGGCAACCGCCTGCTCAAAGGCGGGCACGGCTGGGCCTTGGGTGAGGAAGGAGCTGCGCAGCACCTCCACCACCGCAGCAATGTCGGCTTCGCTGACGGTCTGGCGGCCGTACGGAAGGAAGGAAGACGACACTGAACTCAGAAGGGAACAAAATCAGCATCTACATGCTGGCGGATCAACGCACGCAAGTGATCGACTGAGAGAAAGTGTTGATTGGAACCGGAGTTGTAGACAAACCCCTCGGCAACCAGTTGGGCCGGGGTGCTCTGGCAATAAGAGAGAGCACTCGAGCGGCCGCTGGTGGGCAGGATCGCATAGTACTGGCCAAGATCAACTGTACTGAAGGAATCGCTAGCAGTAATCATCTCCTCATGGATCTTCTCTCCAGGCCTGATGCCTGTCACCGGTTTCTCACAGCTTGGCCCGATCGCCTCCGCCACATCGAGGATGCGATAACTGGGGATCTTTGGCACGAAGACTTCAGACCCTCTTGCGTGTTGCAGCGCCCACAGCACCATATCTACGCCCTCCTGCAATGAAATATTGAAGCGGGTCATGCGGGAATCCGTAATCGGCAGCACGCCCTCCCGCGCTCGTTGCAGGAAAAAGGGAATCACCGAACCCCGGGAGCCCATCACATTGCCATAACGCACCACTGAAAAGCGCAGTCCATTATTCATGCCAGCATACTGATTAGCAGCTACAAATAACTTGTCCGAGCATAATTTCGTTGCGCCGTAGAGGTTCACAGGTGCTGCTGCTTTGTCAGTGCTCAGCGCCACCACCCGCTCCACCTGGCTGTCAAGACAGGCCTCGATCAGATTCTGAGCACCGAGTACATTAGTATTAATAAACTCCATCGGATTATATTCCGCAGCGGGCACTTGCTTTAAGGCCGCAGCATGCACCACCGTATCGATACTCCGTAGTGCGCGGCGCAGGCGATCACGGTCGCGCACGTCACCCAGAAAAAAGCGAAGTTGCGGGTAATGCTCTGATGGGAAGATCTGCTGCAGCTCCCACTGCTTAAGCTCATCGCGGCTGAAGACCACCAACCGGCTGATCTGAGGAAAGCGCTCCAGGAGGGTCTTGACCAAGGCCCGACCGAAGCTGCCCGTGCCCCCAGTGATCAACACCCTGCTTTGATTGCCGAACATCCTTGCTGCTCCTTCGACAGCGATGATCGCATCACCAGCGTCTCGGTACAGCATGCAGCTGCGTCTTCCCGCACAGAAGCCCAAACTGCTGGAGGGACCAGCCCTCTGTGACTTCCGCACCAGCAAGGCCTATCTCTGGGGTTTGGTGCGTGATCGCCTCGCGGCGCTTCAGGCAAGCCACGGCGACCCCCTGCTCGTCCTCGATGCAGCGTGCCACGCCCTGATTACCCGCAGCATGTTCCCCAAAGGATGCCGCTACCACGGGCTCGATGTGGCGCGCGAGCGTTTGCAGCAGGCCATGGCACGCCGACTCCCCAACGACCGGCTGTACTTGGCCGATCTCACCCGACCGCTTCCGCTGCATCAGGCCTTCGACGCGGTGGTCAGCCTCAACACATTCTCCCATTTGCCAGCCCTCGATCAACCCCAGGCGACAAGCAATCTGGTACAGGCTTGCCGCATTGGTGGTGACCTCTTGATCAACACCAACATCGATGGCCACTTGATGCCACTCGTGGCAACACTGCTCAAGGCCTTTGCCGTCGTGGAGCCGATCTATTTTGCCTCGTTCCGATCGAAGGCGGAAGAGGAGGCTGGCTTGGTCAACGCTGGCAATGTGCTGGAGAAGATCGGCCCGAACGAAGCATCGCTTCCCAACGATGCCTGCCTGCATCGCCAGGTGCTGCTGCACGCCCGCCATCGCCAAGGCAATCCTGATCCCCAACAACCACCGACCGCTGAACAACCCGCCGACATCCTGCAGCTCAACCAGGTGCCCAAGATCAGCCGATGCGACTACGCCGACGATCAAGCCCTGCTCGACGACAGCCACTTGTGGTCAAGTCGGCCGTTGGTGACCATGACAGCGGCCTTAGCAAACGCACCCAGCGGGCGCAAATTACGGCATCAGCTTGAAGAGCGAGGCCTCAGCTGCTGCGTTCTGGATGCTGACCTGGAGGTTGATCACTTCACGCAGCTGGTGGTTTTGGGCTTGGAGACCGAATGGAGCCCGGATACCGGGGATGAGCGGCTGGCGATCAACCGCCTGAGACGCAAAGACGGGTTATCTATCACCTTTGCCTTGGTGGCAGCACGTGACGGTCTGCGGTGCAAGCCGTCGTTGGTTGCCAATGATCTTTAAGCGCCAGGCAAATTCATCGACAACACCAGAGTTTGCAATTGCTGGTCCAGCCAACTGTCCAACATTTCCTGCTCGAGCTGCCGACGGAGCTCTTCCGTGAGATCAACATTGGACCACTGCTCAAGCTCAGCCAGGGCAAACAGCTTGCCAAGGCGAATCGGCGGCGACAGTTCGCCTGGCTGCAACCGCCTTAGCGCCGCAGCCAAATCTGGCGCCAGCTTGCTGGGTGACATGGGCGCTATTCGACCGTTGAAGCGCTTTTCGGGATCCAGCCCCCAGCGCTCAGAAATTGCCACCCAGTCTTCCTCCCTGTTGAGGAGACGCTGCTGCGCTTCCAAGATCACCCCCTTGTTTGATGTACGCAACAGACGAAAGGCCACCCGCTCCAATCCATCCCTGCGTTCCAGATAGCGACGATCCACCTGGGGCTCAAACCAGTGGCGCGCTAACAGCTGCCAACGCTCATCGCCTGTGATCTCCTCATCCAGCGCTGGATCGACCATGAAGCAACCCTGCATCACAACACGACGAATCCGGAGGCGCAATAAGGGGGTCAGAAGTTCTGCTTCATGCAGCTCGATCAACAAGGGTTCTGACAACCCTTGCAGAAGACTGCCATCGCTTTGCGCCTGGAGCAGCATCTGCTCAACTTGATCAGGCCTGAGGGGTTCTAAATCTGAGTTCATAGCAACGCACCTAACCCTTTCGATGGTCAACCAATCAACCAGTGCGGCCCTGCTGGAAAATGTTGCGCATCATGGGGACGGACCACGCGCACCAGCAACGCATCACGGTGAGCCTTCATGGCGCCATGGGCGTAGGTACGGTGAAACGTGAGGCCATCAAACAGCAGCACATCACCGGCGTTGAGCACGGGGGTGAACATCCGGAGACCACCATGCCGTTCGGCCATGCAGCGCTCAAAGCTCTCCACCCGGCTCCCCTCATAGCCAAACACCCCTTCAAACTGCCCCACCGGCGCCTCCAGCAGGCTCAAGCCGGGGCGGGCTGCTCCTGCGCCATCCTGAAGCACGGTCATTAGCACCGCCATCGGGCAGCTGCCATGGCGGGCATTGCTGTCTTGGTGCCAGGTGAGATTGCTGGCGTTATGACCAAGACCCCTGGCTTCATCTTCGGCAAGAGGCCAAGTGCGCCGCAGCAGGACCTTACCGGCGAGCACAAGCCAGCGTTCCCCCAACAAAGCCCTCAGCCATGGCTCTGCCGCCTCCAAGAGGCAGTGCACTCCTGCAGCGTAATAGCGCCGCAAAACCGTGTCACCGAGAGCCTCCTGCTGAGCAATAAGCAGCGGCCGGTCCTCTCGGGTCTGGAGATGCTGATCGGCAAGAGCTTGAAGGCGCTGGAGCTTCAGCCCAGGCAACACCGCTCGCAGCAGCTGATGCTCGCCGGTCTGGAGCAGGTTGCGCGGGGCTGTTTCAAGCATGGACACCAGGTTATGGTCCCCCCTATGACAGTGGCCGAGGCCAACAGCGTGCTGGGGAAGCTGGGTTGGGTGCATGCCCGCCAAGTGCTGCCCGCCTCACGGCTCCGGCCACTCCAGCGCCAACTATCCAGATGGATGGCTGACTCTGGCGCACCACGGCGCTGGCCCTGGCAAGGGATTGACCAACAGGCGATCCGCCTCCACCACCACAACCCCGGAGCCCTTCGCGCATTGGCTGCGGCACTTCCGCAACTCGATCAGGTCTACGCACTGGCATTGGATCCGCAGCTGGCCGCACTGCTGCGTGCTCACACCGCCTGGCCTCAGGCGGTGCTGAGCCCCATCCACAACCTGCGCGCCAAACTGCCCTGGCGCTTCAGCCAGAGCGCCTTCACAACAGTCCCCTGGCATCAGGACTTCGGGGCCAGCGATCCCCGAGCCGATCCCGTCTGTCTGGTGACCGCCTGGATCCCCCTGAGCCCGGCCGAGCCACGCCACGGCGGCCTGGAGCTGATTCCTCGCTCTCACCACCTGGGCTGGTTGCCCCATCACCGGGGCCCACGCGGGCCTGAGGTGCTTCCAGAAGCCCTAGACGATGCACTGCAACAGCGACCTGACCTCCAGCCTGTCGCCATCCATGCCCAACCCGGTGATGTGGTGCTGTTCGACCAGCTCACCCTGCACCGCAGCCTGACAAACCGAAGTGGCCGCACCCGCTGGAGCCTCGACCTGCGCTACGCAGAAGCAGGACAAAGCACAGGCCGCCCAGGCCAATGGGCCTACGACCCCCGCGTCGGCGAGCCCTGGAGCAACACTGTGCTCAAGCTGGCGGAACAACGGGTGCAGGCGATGGTCCACCCCATTCACAAACGGGTGGACCTGTGAGTCAGGCGTGACTCACCGCCACCTGATCGCCCAGTGCGGCGCGAATGTTCAGCAACTGCACCAACAGTGCTTCAAGCCGATGCAGCGGCACCATGTTGGGCCCATCGCTCAGCGCTCGATCCGGATCGGGGTGCACCTCCATAAACAGCCCATCCACCCCCACGGCCACCGCGGCGCGAGCCAGTGGTGCCACAAATTCACGCTGCCCGCCTGTGCTGGTGCCGTTGCCACCGGGCTGCTGAACCGAGTGGGTGGCATCGAAAATCACCGGGCAACCCAGCTCGCGGATCTGCGGCAGCCCCCGGTAATCCACCACCAAGGTGTTGTAGCCAAAGCTGCTGCCACGCTCCGTGAGCCAGAGATTCTCCACACCGGCTTCACGCAGTTTCCTCACCACTTGGGCCATGTCCCAGGGGGCGAGGAACTGCCCTTTCTTCACGTTGATGGTCTTGTCGGTGCCGCGCACTGCCTCGGCTGCCGCCAAAAGCAGATCGGTCTGCCGGCAGAGAAACGCCGGGATCTGCAACACATCCACCACCTCTGCCACCACCGCAGCCTGCTGGCTCTCATGGATATCGGTGAGTACCGGCAACCCCAGCTGCTGCTTCACCTCCGCCAAAACGGCCAAGCCAGTCTCCACGCCAGGACCTCGAAAGGATGCTCCTGAGCTGCGATTGGCCTTATCAAAACTGGCCTTGAACACATAACGAATGCCCAGGCGATCGGTTACCCCCTTCACCTGCTCGGCCACCTGCAAAGCGAGATCTCTGCTCTCGATCACGCAGGGGCCAGCGATCAGCGTGAAGCTCATGGGGCACAGCTAGGCAACCCCACGATCTTGGCGCATCCCTGCCACCATGCCGATGCAACCAGAGGTCAACGTGCAGAACTGCAGCGTATGCCGACTCCACGCCGATCCCGACTCGAGCCTTCGCTACGGCATTGGTGAGACGAGGTTCTGGATCCTGCGACACCATCCTGACCCCGCACCGCTCCAGGGCTGGCTGCTGCTGGATGCCCGCCGCCATCTGGGTGGACCGCTGGATTTCAAGGCGGAAGAAGCCGAGGCCTGGGGGAGCGCAGTTCAGCAAGCATGCCGGTTGGTTCAGGAGATCACCAGCTGCGAGCGCGTCTACGTGATCGCGTTTGGCGAGGGTGCACGTCATCTTCACCTGCACCTGATTCCCCGCTTTGCTGCAGATCCCACGAGCGAGGCCTGGAATGTGGCAGATCTGTACCGTGCCGTGGCCTGCGGCGAACGCCCACCTGCCGATCCGCAGGCTGTACAAGCCTTCATCACGCAAGCCCGGAGCGCTTGGAAAACCTTCGACCGAGCCGCTTAACCTTGTTCAATGACTCAACCCATCCCTGTCTTCATCGGCGTTGATCCCCGCGAGAGGGCCGCCACCAACGTGCTAATCGACAGCCTGGTTCAGCACAGCAGCGCTCCTTTGGCGATCACGCCGCTGATCACACCCCAGTTGGAAGCACAACGGCTCTACTGGCGCCAGCGCGATCCAAAACAGAGCACGGCATTTTCCTTCACACGCTTTCTCGTGCCCCATCTCATGGGGTACGAGGGCTGGGCCATCTTTATGGACTGCGACATGCTTGCGCGCGGTGACATCGCAGAGCTCTGGAGCCTGCGAAATGACAACTTTGCTGTGCAATGCGTACAGCACGAGCATGTCCCTGGTGAGACTGTGAAATTCCTAGGGGAGGTGCAGAGCGCTTACCCAAAAAAGAATTGGAGCTCGTTGATGCTGATGAACTGCAAGCGATGCACCAATCTCACTGTCGATTACGTCAACGCAGCCAGCGGCTTGGAACTGCATCGCTTTCACTGGCTGGCGGGCGACCACGAGATCGGTGAAGTGCCACAGGGGTGGAACCACCTTGTGGCCGTACAAAACCCCGACAATGCCCAAACAGCACCCCTCCTTCACTGGACCCTGGGCGGACCCTGGTTCAAAGCACAACGGACCATGGGCGAGACATTGGCGGCCGAGTGGTTTGCAGCCCGCGATGAAGCTTTTCGTTTGTTCGAATGATGCACAGCATTGTTGCCGTTCCTGCACGCCTTGAATCCAACCGTCTACCCGGAAAAGTGCTGGCCGATATTGAGGGTCGACCGATGCTTCAGCGCGTCTTAGATGGTTGCAGTCGCGCAAGCAGCCCTAGAGCCGTAGTGCTGTGCACGGATAGCGAGGATCTTTGCCAACGCTCTAAAGACTGGGGCTTTGAGGCCTTGCTCACAAGCCCAAGCTGTGAGTCGGGTAGTGAGCGCATTGCCTCCGTGACAGATCAACTGGTGGCGCGAGCAGGCGGTAGCCCCAACAACACATTGATTATCAATGTACAGGGTGATCAACCCTTTATCGATCCAGAGGTGATCGATGCAATGGCTGCCGAATTTGTCAGGCGCACGCCGACACCGGAGGTACTCACACCCGTGTATCAAATGGCAGCGGAGAAAGTACACAACCCGAATGTGGTGAAGACACTGCTAGCCATTGACGGCCGCGCCCTCTACTTCTCCCGGTCCGCCATCCCGCATGTGCGCGGGATTGACCCGGCGGATTGGGCCAACCACGCCAACTATTGGGGCCATGTAGGCATCTACGGCTACCGCGCCGATGTGCTGATGCGCTGGAGCCAACTGCCGCATTCCCCCTTGGAACACATTGAGAAATTGGAGCAGTTGCGCCTGATCGAAGCCGGGATCCAGATCGGAACCTTCCCTGTTATCGGTGAATCCCTATCAGTAGATACAGCCGAGCAACTGGAACAAGCCCGCAGGATCGCCGCCAACACAGAAGCGACCTAACTGCGACAAAGCAGATCCTTCACCATCAACAGGCTCACATCCGGTGAGAGACTGCTCAACTGAATGCTTGGCCACGAACAAGGGAAGATTCAACATGGATTTGTGATCGCCAGCCACCATGAGCGGCATCAATCATTACGGTCACGCCATCCCTCGCGGCTGAGAGCACCCCAGATCCCACGCGCGTCTAACAGGCGCTCGGCTAACTCCCGCACCGCTCCGTCGCCCCCCTTGCGCTGCAACACCACATCCGCATGGCGACGCAGAGGTCGTGCGGCATCAGCAGTGGCTACCAGCAGACCCACAGCACCACAAACAGCCAGATCATTCAAATCATCACCTACAAACGCCATCCGATCTGCCGCAACAGACAGCTGTTCCCGTAAGCGAGCTAAGGCCATACGTTTGTCTTTGGCACCGACCAGGCAGTGGCGGATGCCCAACTGCTGAGCGCGAACCTCGGTCGCACCTCCGAGCCCGCCACTAAGGAACACGATCTCCACACCAGCATGCTGCAGAAGGCGGATCCCAAGCCCATCTCGGACATCAAAACGTTTGATGAGCTCTCCACTAGCGGCGTACCACAGCCCGCCATCGGTGAGGACGCCATCGACATCGAGCACAACTACATCAACAATCGCCAAGCGCGATCGCAGCCACCACCAGCGGAAGGATCGAATCATGCCAATCCGGCCCGCACAAGATCATGAAGACGAAGCAGGCCACACATGCGCTGGTTGCCGTCCACCACCGGCAAAACACCAATGGACTTTCGTCGATTGCGCTCCATCAGTTCGATTGCCTCGATCGCCAAGGTGCTGGAAAGTACTGTGATCGGATCCTGAGTCATAAGATCAGCCGCAGTAAGCCTGCTCCAATCAGCTGCGCCATGGCCCTGCAGGGCACGGCGGAGATCCCCGTCGGTAATCAAGCCATGAATGCGGGTTGGATCGTCGTGATGGGCCACCCAACAGGCGCCGACACCATCGGTTGTGAGGTGAGAGATAACGTCTGGCAGGGCTGTCGTACCCCTCAGCGGCAACAAGCTGGCTACAGGAACCATGAGATCCTCAGCCGTAAGAGTGAGCTGCTTACCTAGCGAGCCAGCGGGGTGATTCAAAGCAAACTCTTCCGGGGACACACCACGGCGCTCCATCCACACAGCCGCTAAAGCGTCGCCAATCGCCATCGCCACAGCTGTACTGGCTGTGGGTGCCAGGTTCAACGGACAAACTTCCCGATCCACCGAGGCGTCTAACACCACATCAGAACCCCGAGCCAGCGTCGAGTTGGTCCGACCAACCAACGCAATTCGGGCCGTACCACGCCGTTTCAGATGAGGGAGGATCTGTAAAAGCTCCTCCGTTTCTCCACTATTCGAGAGCAACAGCGCTAGGTCATCCGAAGCAACGACCCCCAAATCACCATGAAGAGCATCGACGGGATTCAGATAAATGGCCATCAGACCAATTGAAGAGAATGTTGCGGCAATTTTTCTTGCAACAATTCCACTCTTCCCTACACCAGTTATCACCAGCTTGGCGCGTCTCCTGGCACAAGCCTCAAGATGTTCAAGCGCTGACTCAACCTGATCAATCGGTAGACGCTCCGCGGCCGCAGCAATGGCCGCTGCTTCCTCCACCAGGCATCGCGATAGTGATGACATTGATCGATTGAGTAATGGACAAACTTTATGTCCCATGAGCGTTGACAATCAACCGAGGATGCCGATGCGTTCTCCGACACAGCCGGCGCGCTGGCGCATCTCCTGGCACCAATCCAGGTGGGTGAGATACCAATCAAGCGTTTCGGCTAGGGCCTGCTCGAAGGAAAAGCGGGGCTTCCAGCCCAACTCGGCTTCGATCCGCGAAGGATCGATGGCATATCGGCGGTCATGGCCGGGTCGATCGACCACAGGGGTGATCAGGCGGACATGGGGGGCGGATGCGGGCCGGCGCTGATCCAGCAAAGCACACAGGGCCTCCACCACCTGGGTGTTGGTGCGCTCACCATATCCGCCAACGCAGTAGCTCCGGCCTGGCAGACCATGGGTGGCCGCCAGCAGCAGAGCATCCACGTGATCCTCCACATAGAGCCAGTCACGAACATTTCCTCCATCGCCATAAAGAGGGATGGGCTCTCCAGAGACCGCCTTCAGGATTACCAAGGGGATCAACTTCTCGGGAAATTGCCAAGGGCCAAAGTTGTTGGAGCAATTGGTGAGCACCACTGGAATGCCGTAGGTGTGATGCCAAGCCTTCACCAAATGATCACTTGCTGCCTTGCTGGCGGAATAAGGGGAGCGTGGGTCATAAGGGGTGATCTCCGAGAAGCAGCCTGTCGATCCGAGCGTTCCGAAAACCTCGTCAGTGCTGATGTGATGAAAACGAAACGCCGATCGGCGTTGTTCCGGCAGCTGCTCGTAATGGTGGCGCACAGCCTGCAAAAGCTGGAACGTGCCAAGCACATTGCTGCTCACAAAAGCCCCAGGGTTGTCGATGGAGCGATCCACGTGGCTCTCAGCCGCCAGGTGCATCACAAGGTCAGGATCAGCCTCAGCCAGCGCCGCCGCAGAGCCCTCTGCATCGCAGAGATCCACCTGGATCAACTGATGACGGGGATGATCGCCAATGCTCGTAAGATCACTGGCGTAACCACATTTATCGAGATTAAAAACCTGAACCGTGCTGTCTCTGAGTAGACGTCGAACGACTGCCCCACCGATGAACCCTGCTCCACCGGTAACCAGCACCCGCTTGACCACAGGAGAAAGCGCAACTGACATCAGTGAACTGGGCTGAATTCCAGGGAGGCTATGCGGCGCAACACCTGCTCGAGGGCCCTGCGCCAGTGGACTGGCTCCAAGCTGAGTAACGCACGACTGGCCGTTGAATCAAGGAGCGAGTAGGCGGGACGCCTGGCCGGTGTGGGGTAATCCGCTGTGGTGATGGGTGTAATGCGAGATGGATTCAAAAGCAGGCCCAACGACTGACCAAGATCGGCGATGGCTACAGCGAAGTCATACCAGCTGGCCACACCAGCATCGCTCCAGTGCAGGAGTCGAGGCGCATCAGAACGCTCCACCCTGATCAGCTGCCAGCAGGCCTTTGCCAGGGTGGCCGTGCTGGTAGGGCAGCCCACCTGATCCGCCACGACACCCAACTGTTTCCGTTCTCCCATCAGACGCAACATAGTGCGACAGAAGTTGTCGCCTACTGGTCCGTACAACCAACTGGTGCGCAGCACAACCGCCCCTGCCAACCGCAGAGCGGCCTCCTCCCCAGCTGCTTTGGTAACGCCGTAAACCCCCAAGGGATCCTTGGCCTGTTCAGGAAGATAAGGGGATCCTTGTCGCCCACTGAAAACGAAATCAGTGCTGATCTGCAGCAGTCGCCCCCCCTGATCCCCCAGAGCCTCAGCAAAAGCCCTTGGAGCTAACGCATTCACAGCCTGAGCAAGCTTCGGCTCCGACTCGGCGCGATCCACAGCCGTATAAGCTCCGGCATTGAGCACCCAATCCGGCCGGTGCAGCGCCACCACCTGTCTGCAGGCCTGAGTATCCGCAAGATCGAGATCTTGGCGACGCAGAGCAATCAAGGCAACGTCGGTTGGACGTGACGCAATCAAGGCCTGCCCCAATTGACCTGAAGCCCCAGTAAGAAGCACCTTCACGGAAACAGTTCTCCTGCGGCCATGAGCTGTAGGAAGGAGGGCGCAGCGGAGTCTTTCTGAGCCAAGACCGGCTGCACCTGTAGAGGCCAATCAATGGCCAACGTGGGATCGTTCCAAATTACCGATCGCTCACTAACCCGATCCCAAAAATGTGTTGTCTTATAAAGCACATCGGCTTGATCGCTGATGACAAGAAAGCCATGAGCAAACCCTTCAGGCACCCAAAGCTGCTGCTGATTTGCAGCAGAGAGGTATGCTGAAACCCACAGACCAAAGGTGGGTGAACTACACCGACAATCCACCGCGACATCAAAAACCTCGCCAAAAATACATCGCACCAACTTACCCTGGGCTTTCGGGGGCGACTGAAAATGCAAACCACGCAATACTCCTACATTGGAACGGGAGTGATTATCTTGAACAAAGTCAAGTGCAACTGATTGGCCATCTGCCTCTAGAGCTGCTGCAAAGGAGTGCTTGTTCCAACTCTCCAAGAAGAAACCCCTCTCATCAGAAAAGATCTCCGGCGTGATCAGCAATGGACCCGCAACACTGATACCCGTAAGATTATGAAGACGTGCGGCGTGCATTCAGAGCTCCAGCAACTGCAGCAGGTAATGGCCATAGCCGCTGCTGCGCAGGGGCTGGGCCAAAACACGGAGGTCATCAGCACTGATCCATCCCATGCGCCAAGCAACTTCTTCAGGACAGCCCACCTTCAAGCTCTGGCGATGTTCAAGTGTACGGATATAGCTGGAGGCCTCATGCAGAGAGTCGCAGGTACCGGTATCCAGCCAAGCCATGCCGCGGCCCATCAGCTCAACGTGTAGCAGACCCTCCTCTAGGTACTGACGATTGAGATCCGTAATCTCCAACTCACCTCGGGCGGAAGGAACAACTCTCTTAGCCCTCTCTACAACCGAACTGTCGTAAAAATAAAGACCCGTCACCGCGTAGCGCGATCTTGGTTTTTCAGGCTTCTCTTCGAGACTCAAGACGCGGCCGCTTCGATCGAACTCGACCACGCCATACCGTTCAGGGTCTCGAACGGGATAGGCGAACACTGTGGCCCCAGCTGAACTCGCAAGCTTGCTACCAAGCTGACTGTCTCCATGGAACAGATTGTCCCCAAGAACAAGGGCCACCGGAGCCCCAGCCAAGAAGTCGGCGCCGATCAGAAACGCCTGGGCCAGACCATCCGGACTGAACTGAACCGCATAGTGGATTTCCATCCCCCAGCGAGACCCATCACCCAAAAGACGCTCAAACGCTGCTTGATCCTGTGGTGTGGTGATGAGCAACACCTCACGGATGCCAGCCAGCATCAAGGTGGTCAGCGGGTAGTAGACCATTGGCTTGTCGTAGACCGGCAGCAGCTGCTTACTCACCGCCTGGGTGATCGGATTGAGCCTTGTGCCGGAACCGCCGGCGAGAATGATTCCCTTGCGCTGGGTCAAGGTTTACTGCTCGCTGAGAGGATGGTGGCATGGAAGGCACCAAGCTGATCCGGCATGCCCCAGGTGCTCCAGGCCTGCGCTGGGTTGGTCTGGGCCCAGATTGGAAGCCAGGGCGAGGTCTGTTGAAACTTCAGCGCCTGCTGAACCAACACGCTTTTTGGGCACAAGGCCGGTCGATATCAGAGCTGCGACGCATGTTGCAGGGCAGCGTCGCGGTAGTGAGCCTATGGCAAGGCAAACGACTCATAGGCTTCGGCCGCGCCACCAGCGATGGGATCTACAGGGCTGTGCTTTGGGATGTGGTGATCCCGAAAGATCTCCAAGGCAAAGGCCTAGGTCGGCTGATCGTGGAGGCGTTGATCGCCTCTCCACAGCTTCAAGATGTAGAACGCGTCTATCTCATGACCACCAACAGCTCGGGTTTCTACAAGCAGCTCGGCTTCACCGAGGTACAAGCCCAGCGCCTCATGCTGCGGGGCCGCTAGTTGCCCGGCAAAGCCGCCATCAAACTGCCCATCTCGATCGCCTGCAGGCCGTAACTCCAGCCGAGGTTGCTCTTGATGCCAGCCCGCTCCAGGGCCTGCTGCATGGTGTCGGTGGTGAGCACGCCAAAGATCACCGGCACGCCGGTATCTCGGCTCACGGCGGCCACCCCTTTGCTCACTTCGGCCACCACCACATCGAAATGGGGG
>Ga0194130_10003999_pt1 | contig 19178 bp, 13 predicted proteins | sample TA2KigsurfametaG_FD_160084 | JGI IMG/M metagenome (GOLD analysis project Ga0194130, IMG submission 160084) | Freshwater microbial communities from Lake Tanganyika, Tanzania - TA2015050 Kigoma 12 surface | ecosystem: Environmental > Aquatic > Freshwater > Lake | place: Tanzania: Lake Tanganyika... | reverse complement strand
TTCAAACATCTTTCCAGAATGAAAATTTATCTCAGCAGCTCCGCCTCTATCAAACTCTCTTGGAAACCAGGGATGAAGCCCCATCCAAAATGGCAGATCACTTCCCCCTGCTTCATACTCTAAAGACCAACGCAGGGCGTTATCAAGAAGTTCAAATCTCTGCTCAACTCTTGCTCCAAGGTATGGCTCGGCAAGATCAAGTGCAAAATATCCATTTCCCATCTCCTGCCAGGAAGAGGTTGGGGCAAAGCCATGGATTGCATGGGGTGAGGCAAGATTTGTTGGAAGTTGAAACTCTTTTCCACTGCTATTTTTAATTAGTCCATCTTTGATTCTTCCTGCCCAAGGAGCCATGGGATACCAACCCCAGGTAAGCACCTGCCCTCTAAATGGCAGCACACATTCAATATCTCTAAATCTTAAGGATGAGATCCTTCCCCCTTGATCAACATCAATTTCAAGTGAGATCTCACCACCATCAATTGCATGAAGAAGGCTCATAGCGCTAAATCTAACTCTTCTTTCCAGGGAGGATTAGCACCTGCTCTAGAGCAGGTAATCCCAGCAGCTTTTGCAGCCCGCTCTAATACTTGTCTCAATACATCTGCCTTTAGCCCATCTAGACCGTATTTAACAAGACCTTCAACAATTACAGCGCCAATTGTGTCGCCTGCCCCAACGCTATCTACCAATTCAATCTTTGCCGCCGGGCAATCAATTCGCCCATCTCTAGTAAAAGCAGATGAGCCCTTCTCAGCCCTTGTAACAACAACTATCTCGGTACCTCTTGAGAGCCAGTTAGTAATTACATCACTTTCTGTTGATTGATAGAGCCAAGAGAAATCATCTTCACTTAGCTTCACAATCTTTGCTAGATCTATCCATCTCTCAACGCTGTTTCGATAGATCTCTTTATTGCCTTGAATTGAAGGCCTCACATTGGGATCAAAAACTACTGTTGCGCTCTTATTTGAGAGCCATTTGTATAGCTCTGAAGCACCTGGCTCTAAAAGGGTTGCAACTGAGCCAATGTGAATTACCTCAGCATCCTCTTTAGGAAGCCAAGAGGAGTGGAAGTTAAAACTAACACTTGAAGCTAGCCTAAATTCATAACTAGCAAGACCTGCATCATTGATAGTTGCTATGGCAAGCGCAGTTGGAAGATCAGAGCGATGTAGAAAATCTAGGTTAACCCCACTGTCTAATAGCTCCTTCTCTATTGCCTTGCCATAGCTATCACTTGAAATACCACCAATAAAAGAAGTTGAAAAACCAAGGCGGGCTAATGCCTTTGCGCTATTACAGGGACCCCCTCCCACCATCTCTGAAATTCTTTCCCCCGCTACCGGTATCAGATCCATGAGAGCCTCACCAACTACCCAGATCTTTTCAGCTCTTTCAGCCACTATTTGCTATTCTCACTTCTGGAGCAATCGAGCACTAATTACTTGTCTTACCGCTTCCCACTCAGAAAGTTCAGATGACGAAAATGGACTCTGACTTGGTTTTACAATATAAAGTCCTGAGAAATAACTTGATTTGAATTGATAATACGCAAGTAACCACCTGGCGCTACTTGCAGCACCAATCTTTACATGCATCAAAAACCCATTATCAACCTCTATATACTTACTTCCTTTTGAGTCTAAGGACAAAAATTCATAGGTTTCAATATCACCGCTAGTGGTTTTGAATCCACCCAGCTTGATACAGTCGTCTAAGCGCTGTATCAACTCTTTCCTTGCTAAATCTGCTGCTCCAGCGGATTCATACTTAACAACCTCAGTCGAAAGAAAAAGGTAAGGCGAGCCATTTTGAAAGACTTGCAGCTGTCTTCTAGACACTCGCTTCTTGTCTGAATCATAATTTTCATAACACAAATCTAAAGTAGGGCTTTCAAGAGTTGTTCCTTTTGCTAGCGGTTGGACAACCCAGGACTCCTCAAAGTCATTAAATGAAAACCCTAGGTCTCTTAACTCACTTTGACTGCTTTCACCAAGGGTTGGATCCACATAAGGTGCAGACCGCCTTATCTGACTGGTCTGGCCAAAAACCGCTTTAAGCAAATAGGCATCAAATATCTTCAAGTTATTTCCAGATATTCGAGCGGTAGCGCTCTTATTACCCAAGTTTGCAGAATACACAACTCTCTCTCTCTCTGAATCTCCAGAGAAAAACTTGCTCACCTTTTTGTTGTTTATTGAAACATCACCTGCTGAATTACCTGCAAATAATGTATATGCACCTCGCACTGTAAATGAAGCAGAGCACTTCCCTTTACAAACCCCAACTTGATTTCCTGAGGAGTCGGTAGAAATCTGCCAATTACCAAGCTTCCTCATCTTGCTCACAGATACCTTACTTACCGTGGCTTCAATATCTGCTCGCAGACCATTACCTTTGCAATCAAAACTCTCAAAAGTGCCTTTTAATTTGTTTAGGGGTATAGCTAAAGAGTCTGGATTAGAAATTATTGATTGTGCTATCGAGAAGCCCGTGCCATTGTAGATTCGACTAAGACATATCCCTGAACCTTTATCACTTACTGAAAAATTTACTTTAGCATTTAAGCCTGAAACCCCAGATACAAAGGCCTCTTTTTCAAACTCCGGATAACCTTTATCAATCGAAACTTTCACATTATTCGACCACGCGCTGCGATTACCCCAGGCGTCTACCGCTCTAACTCGTAGGTCATACTCGCCCTCCGGTAGATCTTTGCCTAGAACAGTTCTAGGGGCAGTAAGGGGATACTTAGGTGAAGGTTGAGAATTTGACAAGTAACTTTCAACTTTTCTTATCCCGCCATGAGCTTCAATCTCATAGAAACTAATAATTGAATCTTTATCTTCAAATGCGACGCCTGACTTTAGAATCGATGTATCTGGGCTAAACCAGGATTTAGGATCTTCAAACTCCGGGGTAGGAGGAGGTGCTAAATCTGGAGACCGAGTTACTTTGACTTTTGCTTTTTCAAAGTCAGATGTTTCAAACTCGATTTTGGCCACTCCAGATTTAGTCACAAAACTCTTTCCCAAGGGAAGCGTCATTGATCCAGATGCTCTTCCGCTGAGGTATTGGAAGTCATCAAGATTGATTAGCCACATATCCTTTGAGACTGCGTCATTTAATCTCAGTTCATCCACGTAATCTGGGTTTGGTGAAACGATAGCACCAGGCAGTGGAGGATCGATGCGGTAAATTACCAGGCCAGGTTTGTTCAGGCCATTAAAAGACTCTCTACGATACTCAATCCAATAACTTGCCTCTTTATCTCGAAGAAATATCGATCTAAACCCTTGGCTGTCATCAACCGAACTGAGTTCAACCTCTTGACTCCTCCAAACTTCCTTCACATCCTGATTTTCTAAAAGTCCCAATCGCCACAGATGATAAGTAGATAAAGAAGTCCTCACTTCGACGTTTCCCATAACGTCAACAGCACCTCCATACTCAATACCACGACAGTCACTAAGCCAATCTCCATCTATTTTCCCAAGATTACAAGCCAGCAAATTAGAATGACCAAGGCCTAGCGCATGACCTAACTCATGCGAAATTACAAACTCTTTATCCGTCCCATTGAGAATCATTCCTCCCGACCATTTTCCGTTCTGATTAACGCTACTCACTGCCTCCCAAACACAACTCATTCTTGGGGTTAAAATAACTAAATACCGATTTTTGAAGTCTAGACTTGGATATTTCGGTTGCAAAAGTGATTTGATTGTCTCGATATAGCGAATGGATGTATTCCCATCACAGTTACTTGGTGGTTTTAATGAAATTGATAAGAAATCCTTTATTCCTAATTTTAATTCATTCTTAACTTTGGATTTACTAAGGACTGAATTCCAAAAAGGTAGATTTTTTTCTGTCAAGTTTGAAGCAACTAGATCAATCGATGCAGAATTACTAAAGCTGCTTCCAAATGAAACTCCAACTATATCTATAATCCTCTCGACTGGAGCAGTGGCAGCAGGATAGACTCCACTTAAGGTAAGAGCACAAAAAAACAGACTGATTAAAGACTTCCTCACCCTATTGCCTTATTTTCCACTCGAAATTGTTACAAAATCCTTTTCAATCTGAGGAATTTGATCTTTTATATCTTGAGTCAAAAATACCTGAAACTCGATCATTTTTTCGAATGCAGATCGGGCTTCATTTAGCCTCCCCGCGGCTCTGAGGTCATAAGCATAACTCAACCAGATCCTGGGATGTCTTTGCTCAATTCTCAATTGGCGCTCTCTGTAGGGAATTGCCTGCACTTGTTGTCCCCTCTGTTCGCGATATCCTGCACTCAGATCCAACAGACTAAAGTCATTTGGATAGCGAGTAAGGGCAAGATCTAATATTGCAAATAACTCGCTAGCATTATTTGTCTTATTAAGTTCAGATGCAAGGTACCAATACTCCATTTCGAAGACAGAAGGTGAGTGGGCGACTTTTCTTACCTCATTCACTCTGATTGATACAGCCCCAGAGTTTTGAAGATCTATTTGCGTGGCTAAGAACTTTTGAGTGCTTCTATCTGGATAGGAGGAATACCAACCAGTTGCGAACAAAACCCCTGAAAACAACAGAGCGATATATCTCTTAATATCTAAATCAGACTGAGTCCTTCTCGCTTTAGTCGAAGAAGCTACGGAATCTTTTTCTTCCCTGGTTCTCAGAGCTAGTACAAGGCCAAGAAATGCATAATTCCAAACTGCAATTGAAATATTTTCTATAGAAAAAAAAGACATAGACCAGAGTGCTATAAAAACAGAGGCAATACCTTTATCGATATCACTAGAGGTGTCGCTGAGGAGTGTTTTTATTGAAATGAGGGTTCCGATGAGCACGGGAACGAAAACAGCTAGTAAACCAAGTATTCCAAGGGTTGCAAATGCTTGAACAAAAACATTGTGAGCGTTATTTGTAACCAAGTCAATAGATGTTCTTTCAGCCAGATCCTGTGACCGATATGTTCTAAAATGATCTCCATAACTATCGACCCCTACCCCCCAAATAGGTGAAGTCTCCCCAATTCGAACCCCTGTGAGCCAATACTGATAACGTAATTGAACCGTATATTGACCAATTGTGTCTCCTAGTGGGCCGAATCCTAGAGTTCCCAAGAAAACGAGAATTCCCAGGATGCCAGCACAGGCGAGGAATATTAATTTTTTGCTTACTCCCACAATATTTAGCCAGATAAAGAGTGCAAGCAAGCCAACAATTAGAATTGCTCCGAGTCCCTGAATGGACTTTGTGGCGATAATTAGCCCCAGAGAAATTCCAAAAAATATCAATCTTGTGAGACGCAGGACTAGATTAGACCTCTCACAGACTGACAAGAGTAGAAAGCAGGATGCTGATAGTGCGAATATTGCAGAGGCAAAGTTTGTATTACCAAAGAACGAGAATATTTGATTGCTTTGAGACCACTTGACGGGGTCATAGCCTAACCACTGTATCAGGCCATATAAACAGAAAATTATTGAAGCTAACTCTAAACTGTGAAGGAATTTGGAGCCAAAAGCCCTTTCCTGATTCATGAGAGAAAAACAGAGGGCTATGATAAAAAGAGAAACTATCGTGAGTAAACCATTATTTCTTCCCCAGAGACCCCACAAAATCCGAGTCCATGATAGATCTTCAAAGAATTTAGCTAGAAGTATTGCAGTGATTGTAATTACAATTGACAAGAGCAACAATCGAGCTTGAAAATTTACTACAGAAACATTGGAAGATTCTTTGTAAGCCCTGTAACCAGCCACAGCAATAAATGGAATAACGGTAAGAAGGGCAATTTGCTTGGGCCAATTAATTGGATCTAGAAAACCTATGAATATAGATCCAGAAACTGTTGCTAGAAGTAAGGTTGCCTCATCAACGACGTATTTACGCTTTTTTTCCATAGCCTAAGTCTAATGTTTTCTTGAACAAGTGTGGCGAAATTCAAGTGACTTTTCAATAATATCGACAATAGCCATTGCAACGTGGTTATGTTCACAAAATGCCATGCTTCGTGAGTCATTAATAAAACTGAGGCCCTTATTCTGATAAGTACTCCAGTCTAATTCCTCTCTACCTAGGATCATTTCCACTGCCTCGTCAACATCTTCGGGCAACTGGACGCAGAGACTATCGAGATAATCAAACTCACTCAGCTTGGGCCCACGATAAAAAACTTTAGCTCCTGAAAATACCGCATCGAAGAGCTTTTCTGTTAATGAATATTTGTCATTCTCCACCACTATGGTGTACTCAAAATCAGACAGAGTCAAGAATTTATCTGGTGCGTGTCCACAATAGCTTTTTGGACGGAAGAAAAGCGATGACCAAGCTTCTCGTAAACTAAAATCCGGAATTCTCTTAGCTCGTCGAGTGGCAGCCCATCTCTTCCGTACTTCCATAGTTCTAGACATATTCCAATTTAGACCAAATACCTTCACTTCAACTTCTCTTTTTGAGAGCTTCTTCAGTAACTCGAGACGCCAACCATAAAGACTAGAAGTAACTGATCCAAACTTAAAATCGTTAATCAAGGTTATTCCGGGGTGCTTGACTTTCTTCCAGTTTATAATCTTTGGGCGTATCAATGGTTGAAAAACCATATGGCCCATGCCGTAGATAGAAGATCTCCATGGGCTCATTAAAATTACAAGATCGAAACTTTTCCAGTTGTCAGGGTTATAGTTTTCAGGCATTACTGAAGGTGGCTCAAGAAGAATTAAAATCCTGAAGTCAAAATTATTCACAGATTTTGATTGTGAGTTATCCAAAAGTAACTCAAATTTATGGCAGCGACATTGATAGCGCTGATCCAATTCTAAAATACATCTATCTAATAAATTAATTTCCATCTAAACATCCAACTTTACAATCATCTTAGAATTCTCTCCCTAAAATTTTTGTCTTTTCCTAAGCGCCTCGCCAAAAAAGACACTAGTCTTTCAAGGAACACGTACTTATCAAAATGACCTAGTCTCCACACAATTGGAGTCTTAATACCAAATCCAACTCTCAGTTTCATATTCATGAGAAAAACATAGGGGCTGATTGCTTTTGAGTGAATATGGATATTGGCAAGCTTAATTTTGCTATCTTTTACCCAAATTTCAATCGACTCTTTTCCACAGGTGGATTTAAATCTCAAAGAACCTTGTTTGAGTAGATTAGTGATAGACCCCTCCCTAAAATCCAGTTCTCCTCTCATAGAAAATGGTAATCGACAGTTTCTCGCATCAGTGCCCATGAAGTACTTTCCAATTGATTGGGCATCGAAAATAAATTCTGACGAATAACCGAGATTTTCTATCTGAGTGGGCAGAACATTAACTCCAATTTCTTGGGAGAATTCACCCAGAAGCACCATGTCATCTACATCATCTCTATTCCAATTATTCAATACATGATGTAGAAACTTTTGTAGAATCTCAGGGTTACGAACATAAAGTATAGATGCACAACCAATTCCATTTGCTTGAAGTGGAAATGCACAATCAACTCTTGTATCAGAAATCAATTTAGATATTGCATCTGGTTGTAACAGGATGCAGTCTGTTTCTAAGTGGATAACGTTGTTAAGTTGATTTGTGCGCATGGCATCGTATAGATAAAAAAATCTGGCCGTGGTGCCATGCCAGAAATATTCTTGCTTATAGGGCCAAACTTTTCTCATCTCCTCAAATCGTCGGGTTTCTTCACTTTTCTCGATCTTAGAAATATCGATTACAATCTGATTATTCAATGAGGCGCGAGAATCTGTTACTAGGTATTGTTCAATATTAAAATGTAATTTTGATGTCAATTTAAAATTGTTTTTAGCATACCTTGGTACAGGTCGCCCTACCTCTACCCACATAATCTTAAGGCTAGAATTCATGAGTTCTTCACTTTATAGGAGAACAAGTCAGTTATGTGCCTATGAGAGTTCTTACGAAAAAGGTCAAGCCCTAAAACTTTACTTGAATAAATTTCTCTAAGTTGCTTAGTATCCAACTGGGTTAACTCTGACCAATCATCAATAGCAACATAGGGATAGGGGGAGTACGCCGGGATTACATCCCTTTCAAGAACTACAGGTAGCGAACCCAAATATAGGGATTCCCAAAAACGATGCGTGTCTTTGCCATTCCCCGGAGGGCACGGAACTAGTAATGTTTTTCTCATTAAGGCATGTATATATCGGGCAGGCACTCTTCTACTTATCTCGAGGCAACAGTTAGATCTAGTAATCTCCCCTCGTGCCAAGACTCTCTCTTTGGGATTTGTTTCATCATTCCACGCTACAAGTATTCCTATTGATCTAGATTCCACACTAAAACTTGGTATCTTCTTAAAATCTCTTATCTGACCAGCACTTCGATATCTCTGACTCTCTAATCCAAGTGGTAAGGGCACAACTCCTTTGATATCACTAGACACATTTACAGAAGCAACCAATTTACAATGCTTCTGAATGTCTTTTAGAAAAGATACAGTAGGGGGGTTGTCAGAGTCGCCTATAACTATTGCCGCCAATGGCTCGAATCGTTTAGAAAGACAAGATAGGAACTCTTGTTCTAGAGACACTAAAAGATTACCATTCACATAAATACTTGAGTCATTAGGCATACTTTCTATTTCCAGAAAGTCCTCTTGTTTATCTATAGTTATATCACACAAGAAAGAATAGGAGTCTGAATTCAAGTATGGAAAGCTATTGACTCTTTTGAGTCTAGGATATTGAATAAATCTGCGTGCAATTCTATCTTCCGCCGCGTACCAAAATAAACGTGCAGTGTTCATGATTAATTGTCTGCCATGGTCAATTTAATTTGATGCATTATGTCAGCAGCCAGTTTACCCAGCACAAAGTTATTAATAGTCTCTTCAAATTGCTGGCTTCTAAGGTAGTTCTGTGCATTATTCTGTATATGCTTCACTAGGGAGTAATCCTTCTGGGCGGCTTCAAAGCGCTGCCTAATTATCCTTGAGTCAGGCGGGCATTCTATTGCCACCTCAGGAATTCCAAATTCGCGCAAAGGAGGACCCACGTAAATAACACAGCAACCGGCCCACAACGCCTCAATCAATTTCTCAGAGACATAATCCAGACTATTTTCTACAACAATAGTGAATTGAAATTTCTTTAACTCACGAGACTTATCTGGTGCAAACCCCTTGTAGTTTTTAGGCTTTATCCAGATGTTATCTAAGCTAGACAAATTCATACGGTGGTTCAATCCTGCATAGTGCTTCGTTGCACCTAAAAGGCCTTTTACAGTGGTAGCAGCGCTGTTCCAACCTGCTCCATAAACAACTATCTCTTTACCGAATAATTCAATTAATTGTCGTCTCAAAGTGTACATTTCACCATCAACGAAGCTTATTTTATTGTTTTGAAAGACAGCTACTCGAGCGTCGCGCGCTTTAAAGTCGGCCTCGCTAACGCGCGTTACAACCTGCTTACCTTGTGGCCAATTAAATGGAAAAACGTTTGTTCCTGAAGCCCACTTATTCGATGGCGTAAAAATTAACTCATACCTATTGAGATTACCTCTCCGAAAATTATTTGGCCGCGTCACCATAGACTCCCATAAGACCAACACCTTAAAGGCCCTTCTACTTGCTTTAAGTGCTCTTAGCCCGAGTTCACGATGATGATTCATGAAAATTATTACATCGGGATCATCATTTAGCGAAACGAGATCATGCCCATCCGTTGAAAGCCAATCAAAAAAGGCCTTCCAGGGTTGCTCCGTCGGCGAAAGAAAGTCAGAAAAAGACTCTTGGCGAGTTACAGCAATTCTCATTGGTGCAATCTCTGGGCCATTAGTTGTTTAGCTCCAAGAGCTAGACCCACAAACTTATCTCTATCGCGGGTGCTAAATGGTGCAAGAAGTGCCGAATTAGCTATTAGTGAAAGGATCAAAAACCAGAATTTATACTTCGATAAATTTGGTACATCGTATGAAAATATCCTAAATCTATTTTTTACCCAGTTTAAGTAGTGATCTCTGGCTATAGGCCGTCCTTCGGTTGCCAGATCGTGTTGCAAAACAATTGAGGGGTCACAAATCAACTTCCCTAATTTTCTCGCGCGAACAGAGATAATCACATCTTCAAAAATAGACTGTCCGAAGAAATCGTGCTCAAATCTTAAATTCTGAAAAATCATTGCCTTCCAAGTTGAACATCCTATAAGCCAATCCACTTCACTTTTTATTGTCAGGCCAAATGGACTGATATTTATAGCAGCACCTGTTAAGGCTCCGGGATTGCCAGTTATTCCAATCCAATCTGTGAGCCGATTTCTTCTAATTCTAGTTTTAGCATCTTCTGAAGTTGTAGCAATCCCAGATAGGCCAACACAATCATTAGTCTGGGTTATACCTCTTAGGACTAAATCAAAATAGTCATTCGGAACCATAACGTCATCATCTAAAAAGCTAATAAATCTTATGTCTTCTGCCTTGTTGTAATTGTCTAAATGATCGAGGCCTATATTTCTTTGAATAGCTGCCGATTTGTATCCAGTCATAATTTGATGAATATTTATGAATTCTGATTTCAATTCAAAATTTTTCCCTGCGTCAGAGGAGTCGACAATAATAATTACATCTGGCTTCAAGCTTAATTCTTCCAGGTTTGCAAGTAGTCTACGTAAAAGATCTGGACGGTTTCTTGTCGGTATGATAAGTGCTAGACCTGACTTCACGGCAAATTCTGGGTTTGGTATAGCCATAGCACAATGTTACGGGAGATAATGACTTTTAAACCGCTCCAGTAGATTGCCTTGCGCCACTTATTCGATAAACTTTTCAGATGAAACGGCAAAATTGGACAGTATCTGAGTTGCTATATTTGTTCCGGCGATGCCTGAAACTCTTGAACTATCGAGATAGGAGTTTTGTAGCCCTATACGCCATCATCCAATTCGCTCTAGTTTTGTTAGATCTATTTGGACTGCTTCTGATAGGTGCCATTGCAGCCATCGCAACAAGCTCAATTCAGGGCACCGAGTTGCCCGGCGTCGTAAAGGGGTTTCTAGAATTTCTTAGTTTTGAGGAGAATCCACCTCAATTTATTGCCGCAATATTTGGAATGGCAGCTACCTTCCTATTGATAATGAAATCTTTCCTGAGCTACTACTTTGGACTCCGGAATTACTCCTTTCTTGCTAGACGAGAGGCTAGAATTTCAGAATCCCTAGCTAAACGAATATTTAATCAAGAAATTGTCTACCTGAATCGATTTACAACCCCTCAGTACCAACATGCCTTGACTAACGGTTGTTCGTCAGTAATGGGGGGGGTTATTGGGCAATCTCTTAGCTTGCTGTCCGAGCTAGTTCTTCAGATAACCATGTTAGTTACGCTGTTCTTATTCTCTCCAATTCTAACTATATTTTCTCTTTCTTTCTTTTTAGGCTTATTTCTACTCTTAAATAAGTTCCAAGGGGAAAAGGCTCGAAAGTGGGGCCTAGGTATGACACAAGCAGATGTAAAAAGCACCTCGCTAATTTCCGATGCAGTGGGAAGTTATAGAGAAATTTTGGTAAGTGGGAGAAGAACTTTTTTTATAGAAAGTATAAAGCGAAGTCGAGAGGAAGCAGCTCAATTTCTAGTCAATAAGTCTATGCTTACGCAATTTTCAAAGTATGCTTTTGAAATGAGTGTGATTGTTTCGGGCCTAGCAATATCTGCCTACGCTTTTCTAACAAAGCCTGCAATTCAGGCGGCCAGCCTTGTGGTCATTTTTATAACTGCATCTACAAGAATTGCACCTTCAATCTTGAAGTTACAGCAGGGAATTCTTCAGCTTCGTGGTGCAGCTGGAGCTACCGAACTATTCTTTGAGATAAGTGACTCTGTTATTGACATCACTGAATTTGAGAATAGAAATCGAGTTACACAATCAAATGGTTTCAATTCTAAACAGGGAATCTCACTCAACAATATCTCCTTCACTTATCCCAACAGTGATAGAAGGGCTCTAAACCAAATTTCGCTTGAAATTAAGGAGAATTCAAGTTTTGCAATAGTCGGGCCTTCTGGTTCTGGAAAGTCAACACTAGTGGATTTGATTCTGGGAGTGATCAGCCCGCAGCAAGGGGAACTAAGTGTCTTTGGGATAGAACCAAAAAGAATGCAAAGTTTGGGACCAGGAAAAATTGCTTATGTACCACAAAGTGTTTATCTCACTTCAGGCTCAATCTTGGAAAATGTTGGATTAGGAATGGATCGAGCGAACATTGACCCAGAGAGAGTTCAGAGTGCCCTCGAAAAGGTACATCTAGATCTTTGGGTAAATGGCTTAAGCCAAGGTATCCATACAACTGTTGGCGAACGAGGATCTCGATTGTCTGGAGGGCAGAAACAAAGACTTGGCATTGCCCGTGCACTCTATCAAGATCCGCTACTGCTTGTTTTAGATGAAGCAACTAGTTCGTTAGATGCGGAGTCCGAACACGAAATTTCAGTATCGATAGAATCTTTAAAGCGAAAAATTACCACCATAATAATTGCGCATCGTTTGTCGACAGTTATTAAGTGTGATCAAGTTGCATATCTAAACGAAGGGGAATTAGTTTCCCAAGGAACTTTCACAGAATTACGCAAGGCAGTTCCCGACTTTGATCGCCAAGCAAATCTCATGGGGATAACCAGATGAGAGTGCTTGTTACTGGCGGGGCTGGATTCTTAGGCTCACATATGTCGGATTTTTTACTCGCCCGCGGATTCGATGTCATAGCCGTTGACAATTTCTATACTGGAGGCAAGATAAACATAGAACATCTCGAGAGTAACGCTAAATTTGAACTGATAAGGCACGACATCACATTTCCTCTGTATCTTGAATGTGATTTGATCATGAACTTCGCTTGCCCTGCTTCGCCAGTCCATTACCAAAGGAATCCATCGCAAACCATGAAGACAAATGTTCATGGAGCAATCAATCTGCTTGGTTTGGCAAAAAGACTACATATTCCGATTTTTCAAGCTTCAACTAGCGAAGTTTATGGAGATCCAGAAGTTACCCCGCAGCTCGAGACCTATTGGGGAAGAGTAAATCCAATAGGACCAAGAGCCTGTTACGACGAAGGTAAGCGCGCAGCAGAGACATTATTCTTTGACTATCATCGACAATTTAATTTAGAAATTAAAGTAGCACGTATTTTCAATACCTACGGTCCACGGATGGCGATTGGTGACGGTAGAGTCGTGAGTAACTTTATAGTGGCAGCATTACAAGGCAAGGACATAACTATCTATGGGGATGGAACACAAACACGTTCATTCTGTTATGTAGATGACTTGATCGCCGGACTCTACAGATTTGTTTTTACTAGTCAAAACACGGGACCTATGAATATTGGAACTGAGTTCGAGGTTACTATGAAAGAGTTAGCTGATTTAATTATCGAACTCACAAACTCTAAATCCAAGATAGTTTATCTACCTCTTCCTCAAGATGACCCGAGGCAACGAAAACCTGATCTGAATCTAGCAAAGAAACTGATCAATTGGCAGCCAACTGTTTCTGTAAGAGATGGAATGCAAGCCACAATTGAGTACTTTAAGACAATAGTGTAGAAATGAGAGTCCTTCACATCATTGCACGATTTAATGTGGGTGGAACCGCAGCTTGGATTCATGAACTCACGAAGAATTTGTCAGATGCAGGAATAGAGTCGCTAATTGCAACGGGGGAAATTGGAAAAGGTGAAGTGGAATCGCAGCTGCTTCAAGAATTGAATCACACCTATATAAAGGGTCTTGGTAATTCGATTAAACCTCTACAAGATTTTAAGGCTTTTTGGGAAATTAGAAATCTGATAAAGACTTATAATCCAGATGTTGTAAATACACACACTGCCAAAGCGGGTCTTCTAGGGCGTTTAGCAAACTTAAGCTTGGGAAAAAGGCGAAAGCCTGTCGTCCATACTCTCCACGGACACCTTTTGCATGGCTACTTCCCGAAACCCATCGTAAGCTTAATTGTGTTAATTGAAAGGGTTCTATCTAGTTTCACTGATTTAATCATTTTTGCAGGTAAAAATGTTCAGGCAGATTGCCTAAATGTTGGAATAGGCAAGTTAGATCAATCTGTTGTAATTTATCCTGGAGTTTCAAAAGCTAAATTATCCAAAGAATCTACTCGCGGGCCGGGTTCAGACAGGTTAAGAGTTGGTTGGCTAGGACGAGTTACAAAAATCAAACGCCTTGACCGTGTTCTAGCGATTGCCAGAAAATTACCTAACCTTGACTTTTATATCGGCGGGGAGGGCGATTTATTGAAAACTTGTAAGGACTTAGCTCCGAACAACATCTCTTTTCTTGGTTTGAGCAACCCAGGTAAATTTTGGAGCGAGATGGATATCTGTCTTCTCACCTCTGACAACGAGGCTTTACCTATTTCAATAGTTGAGGCCCAACTCAATGGATTGCCAACAGTAGCCACTAATGTTGGATCAATTTCTGAAGTTGTGATTGATGGAGAGAACGGGTATCTAACGTCAGTAGATATTGATGAGATGGTAGAAAAAATAACTACTCTTTCGAAGAATTCCAGCCTGAGAGAAGAGATGGGAAAGACGGCCAAGGCAAGGGCTGAAGAGGTATTTTCTCCACAGAGGCAAAGAGATGACCATATAGCCGCATACATAATGGCCATAAAGAATTTCGAGCAACGATAGTGAGGTTACCAGTTTCAGCTGTACTGCCAATAAAGAACGGACAAGAATGGATTCCTAAGGCGTTACTTGAAATTAGCAATCTCCTTGATTCCCAAGACGAGCTAATAATTATTGATGATCACTCAACGGATTCAACGTGGGAAATTTTAGAGGGATTTAGCTGTCAACGTTTCCTCAGAAAGATTAAGAATCCTGGGGTTGGATTAGTATCAGCGCTGAATGAGGGAATAAGAGTTGCTCAACATGAATGGATCGCACGTTTTGACATCGATGATAAATACAGGTCAAGCAGGGTTGGTAAACAGTTGGCTGGTATCACCCCAAAAACTGTGGCTGTTTTTACTGACTATCGAATTGTTTCTGCCGAAGGCAAGGATCTGGGCCTCATTCCCTCACCAATACATCCGGCGGCTACCGCCCTCTCTCTTGTGCATTCAGATAGAACAGCACACCCAAGTGTCATTTTTAGAAGAGATTCTGCTCTAAGCGTGGGTCTCTATCGTAAAGAAGACTTCCCATGCGAAGATTTGGCTCTCTGGTTAAGACTTGCCACTATTGGAGATCTAGTCTCGATACCCTCCGACGAGCTCATCTACTCCCTGAGGAAAACTTCTGTTTCAGGGTCGCGCTATCTTGAAGCAAAGAAAAGATCTATTGAAATTTTGCTCGCTTCCGACCAGATGCACGACTTCATCACACGGGCGATAGGTGATTTTGATGCAATTTTAAAATCCTATAAAGAAGTAAAGCTGGGGAGAGAGAGATCACTACTATTTCTTAGAGATTTGCTCCATCCAATCGTCTTTAATGAACTTAGTAATCTGCAAAAAATTAAACTACTTGTGAGTTTTCTCAGATTTTTACTCTATCCTGTAAATACCTGGAAGTTGATGGTGCTATATCGGGCTCATAAAAAAAGAAGGCAATATCGAAATTCAGATCGAAATTACATTAGCAAGCCCTCGGAATTGTCCAGTTAAATCAAGAACTCTTTTACTTCGCTTAATAGTTGACTCTAGTTCCAAGCTTTCGCAGCGATGAGTCAAAACGATTAAATCATACTCACCCTGCAAGCTGGATCTACTGGAATTGCTCCAATGCTGCAAAGAACTATCCCACCATTCAACTTGCCTGAATTTTTTTTGTAGTAACTGGAACAACTCTAGCGATGGCGACCCTCGCAAATCACTCACCCCTATTTTATAAGATAGCCCAACTTGGAGTAGAAAGCTATGCTCATTAAGCCCAATAGATTCGATAATATTCAGGATTCTCATTGGTGCTTCATTATTAACCTTTTGCGCTGCATCAATCAATGTGGACTCAATGCCACGGCTACGAGCTAACCAGGATAGGTACAGTGGATCTACGGGTATGCAATGGCCGCCCACCCCAACCCCAGGCCAGAAAGGCATGTAGCCATAAGGTTTAGTTCCAGCAGCGTCAATAACTTCAAAAAGACTAATGCCTAAATTTTGGGCGAGGGGGACTAATTCATTGACTAAGGCAATATTGACTTGCCTAAAACTATTTTCTAGTACCTTCGAAAACTCAGCAATCTCAGGAGAGCTGACTTTTATAACTCTCTCACAAAAGCTAGAATAGAAGTCGTAAGCTCTGTTTGTTGCTTCATCCGTTAATCCGGATACCAAGCGAGGAGTTTTTTCATAACCCCAAATCTCATTACCTGGGTCCACTCTCTCCGGAGCAACTGCGTAGAATAGATCTAGATTTGGTGATTCTCTTTTGACTATAGATGGGATCAAATCTCTCACCGTGCTTGGAAAGCTGGTTGATTCATTAATCAATAAGGTTCCTGCTCTGGCATTCTGCGCTATAGCGCTCACAGCTGACTTTAGGGCCGACAAGTCAGGCTCATTTCCCGACAACGGTGTTGGAACACAGATTATGGCTATTGCGCACTGAGCTATTACTTGAGGATTGTTTGTTGGTTCAAATCCAGCTTGCAACCCATTCTGCAATTCTTTACTGGAAATATCTTCTATATAACTCACGCCAGAACGTAATTGCTCAATTCTCGCTTCATCTATATCTACCCCGAAAACCCTCCAACCTACCGAGGACGCGGCAAGCGCTAACGGCAAACCCACATATCCCATACCGAGTATGGCCACAACCTTGTTATTTTGCATCAGGTAAAACCTACCAATTTTGAAGGGCTAGATAGAACCGTGGCCCGATCCTTTCGGACCGAGCCACGGCTTTACTACTTCTTGAAAATCAAAGCTTAATTACTTAAGCCTTAACCTTCTTTGCAATCTTGGCGACTGTATTAGCCAAGGTTGTGATCTGAGCCTTCAAAGCTGCCATCAATGTAGCAACCTGAGTAGCAAGCTCTTCAACAGCTGCGGTTGCAGCATCTGCAGCATCGCGTGCTTCTTCAGCAGCGACTGTTGCAGCATCTGCAGCTTCAGCAGCGAGATTTGCAGCATCGGTAGCAGCGTTGGCAGCATCGATTGCTTCAGCGGCAGCATCAGTTGCAGCTTCAGCAGCTTCAGTTGCTGCGTTAGATGCTTGCACGGCTGCTGAGACACCTGCGATAGTCACTGCGGTTGAGGCAGTTAGTACGCGGGCTGGACGCGATGAACCATTGTTTAGAACGTTGGTTGAAGCATCACCACCAGTTACTGTGACTGTCAACGTACCTGTGCCAGCAACATCTGCAGCAAGTTCAATGGAGCATGTTCCTTCACGTCCTTCAGCAGCACTTGTGGTGCATGTGGATGAAGTTACGCCATTGACTGAAGCAACGCGTCCAGAAGTACCTACGTAAGCAATCGTTACAGATACACCATCCGCAAGGTTTCCGAATGAGTCTTTAACGGTGGTAGTTACTCGCTTGGTCTCACCTGGTGCCATTGTTGCTGTTGCAGCATCAAGCGCGATTGTGCGATGTGAGCCAGCAATGACCGTGTAAGAAACCGAAGCGGTCTTACCAGCAGAAGTAACAGTTACGGTAGATGAGCCAGCGGTCTTTGCCCAGATTGTTGCTGAGGCATCTCCGTTGGAATCAGTGTACGCGTTGGCAGTTAGGTCGCCTGTGGCTGTTGCGAATGACTTTGAGTCAACCGAAACAGCTACTGGGTAGCCCGAGAGTCCTGCTCCGCTGGAATTTGTCACCTTGATAGTCAAAGTAACAGCTCCGTTAGCGGCAACCCCGTCCGAAGAAGCATTAGTTGAGAGCGTGATAGCGCTAGCAGCTAGTGCAGTTTGAACGTTGGTGTAAGCAGTGCTTGCGGTTGCAAATGATCCTGAGTTTCCATGAGTAACAGAAACACTCAGCGTATCAGTCAGCGAAGTTGTTGAGGTTGAGGCATCGGTCCAGCTATAAGAGGCTGTTCCGTTTGCGCCCGTTACCACAGTTGTAGCTGACTTAATATTTCTACCAGCAACAGAGAACTGAACGTTAGCACCTGAAAGAAGTGAACCGTATTGGTCACGAACGGTTGCTACGTTGGTAATAGTTGCACCGATGTCGTACTTCTTGGAAGAAGCTGTATCACGAAGTGCTACAGATCCATCAGAAGATCCAACTTTTGGAGCAGCCACAACGATCGTTGCGACCATATCTGTGTTGGCAGAAGTGGCCCATGTGACTGTGTAACGCTGACCATCTGCTAGAGCCGAAACTGTCCAAGATAATGCAGCTTGAGTTTCAACACCAGTTGGGCTGGTATATGTGAAGGTTCCAGCAGTTACTCCACTTGGAAGTGAGTAACCAGTTACAGCAGCAACAGTGTATGAGAATGTTCCAGCCTCGCTCATCTGAACGGTCAACGGAATTGTTGTTCGCGCTGTACTTACATTCAAAGTAGCTGATGCTGTTGCAGCACCTGTTGTCCCAGCAGGAGTTGGAGCTACAAGTCCTACTGTTGAAGCAGTTGCGCTCCAGCCAGTTCCTGACTTAATAATTCCATATCCAGGTACAACGATTGCTGCTGAAGTTCCAGTACCGTAGGCAGTTCCATAAACAGCTGGAGCTGTTGTAAGAGTAAAGGTGCTTGAGATTGACTCAGCAATTCCGTTTAATCCCTTAACAACAACTGTCAATGTTGTATTTGATTCTGCTTTCGTATTAATTGTGAATGCGCCTGAAGTGGCAGACTCATTCAATGTTAAGTTTCCTATTGATGCTCTGTATGTAGGGAGACCATCAAAATGGTGGGCAGCTACATGAGTAGTGTGCGTCAATACGGATGAAGCCGTAGCCGCTAAACCAGTTGAGCGTGGCATATTTGCGTTCACTGACGACTGGATAGCGTAAGGCACACCGGCAGAGTTACCTGCGTTGGCAAGGTTGACAGCAGTTGTAGATCCTGTTTCACCAAGACCAAAACCACCTACTACTGCCACTGGTGTCGCTCCCGCAATGTATTTACCTACCTGTGTTGCTGATCGACCAGCAGTCGCAGTTGTCACAACTGATAGTGATTCGGAGGTTGGCTTAAGGATGGTGTCATAAGTTGCTCCCTTAGGAGTAACG
>Ga0194130_10003994_pt1 | contig 19199 bp, 20 predicted proteins | sample TA2KigsurfametaG_FD_160084 | JGI IMG/M metagenome (GOLD analysis project Ga0194130, IMG submission 160084) | Freshwater microbial communities from Lake Tanganyika, Tanzania - TA2015050 Kigoma 12 surface | ecosystem: Environmental > Aquatic > Freshwater > Lake | place: Tanzania: Lake Tanganyika... | reverse complement strand
CGATCGAGGCGGGCGCGCGCTCCGGCCTCGTGGCGCCGGACGACACGACCTTCGCCTTCATCGCCGGGCGCCCGCTCGCGCCGAAGGGCGAGGCGTGGGACCGCGCGCTCGCGGCCTGGCGCGCGCTGCCCAGCGACGAGGGCGCGCGCTTCGACGCCGAGGTCGCGCTCGACGCCGCCGCCATCGCGCCGATGGTCACCTGGGGCACGAGCCCCGAGGACGCGCTTCCCATCGACGGCGTGGTGCCCGACGCCAAGCCGCAGGCGCTGGCCTACATGGGCCTCGTGCCCGGCACGCGGCTCACCGACATCGCGGTCGACCGCGTCTTCATCGGCAGCTGCACCAACAGCCGCATCGAGGACCTGCGCGCCGCCGCGGCCGTGGCCAGGGGCCGCAAGGCCGTGGTGCCGACGCTGGTCGTGCCGGGCTCGGGCCTGGTCAAGCGCCAGGCCGAGGCCGAGGGGCTCGACCGCGTCTTCCGCGAGGCGGGCTTCGAGTGGCGCCATGCCGGCTGCTCGATGTGCGTCGGCATCAACGGGGAGACCGGGCGCCCGCAGGAGCGCATCGCCTCCACCTCCAACCGCAACTTCGAGGGTCGCCAGGGCAAGGGCGTGCGCACGCACCTGCTGAGCCCGGCGATGGCCGCCGCCGCCGCCGTCACCGGCCGGCTGGCCGACATCCGCAGGATGGGCTGAACGCCATGGACAGGTTCACCACGCTGACCGCGGTCGCCGCGCCCTACGAGCCGGCGAACGTCGATACCGACCAGATCCTGCCGGCGCGCTTCCTCAAGATGCCGCGCGGCAACGGCAAGCACTATGGCGGCTTCCTCTTCCACGACATCCGCTTCGCCGACGACGGCGCGGAGCGCGCCGACTTCGTGCTCAACCGCCCGGAGTTCTGCACCGCGCGGATCCTGGTCGCCAACACGAACTTCGCCTGCGGGTCGTCGCGCGAGGGCGCGGTCTATGCCTTCCTCGACGCGGGCTTCCGCGCCGTGGTCGCGCCGTCCTTCAGCGACATCTTCTTCAACAACTGCCTGAAGAACGGCGTCGTGCCCGTGCGCCTACCGGAGGCCGACTGCGCCGGCCTGCGCGCGCTCCTCGCCGCGCGGCCGGGCACCGAGCTCACCGTCGACCTGGAGGCGCAGGAGCTGCGCGTGCCGGGCGGCGCGGTCCATCGCTTCGAGGTGGATGGCTTCTTCCGCGAGATGCTGCTCAAGGGCGTCGACGAGGTCGGGCTGACGATCGGCCTGCTCGCGGAGATCGAGGGCTTCGAGCGGCGCCACCACGCGGCGAACGCCTGGGCGGCGCGCTGAGCGACGCCGCGGCCGCCGCCGCTCAGCTGCCGGAGAAGACCGGCCGGCGCTTCTCCATGAAGGCGCGCCGGCCCTCGCGGTAGTCGGCGCTGGCGTAGCAGCCGTCCTCGATGCTCTTGCACTCCGCCTGGTCGGCACCGCCCTCGCGCAGCGCCTGCGCGATGCCATGCTTCACCTGCGCGATGGTGAGGGGCGCGTTGGCGGCGATCGTCGTCGCGGCCTCCGCCACCATCGCCTGCAGCGCCGCGTGGTCCGCCGCGATCGCGTTCACCAGCCCCGCCGCCTCGGCGCGCCGCGCGTCCCAGCGACGCGCCGTGAAGAGCAGCTCCTTGGCGCGCATCGGGCCGACGAGGTCGACGAGGCGCTGCAGCCCGGCCTGGCGGAAGGGCAGGCCGAAGCGCGCGACGGGCGCGGAGAAGCTCGCGTCGGCGGTGCAGAAGCGCAGGTCGCAGCGCAGCGCGAGCACCAGCCCGGCGCCGAGGCAGTAGCCCGAGATCATCGCGATCGTCGGCTTGGCGAGCCCGTCGAGCAGGTCGTTGGCGCGCGACTGCAGCCCGTTGTAGTGCGCGACCTGCCCGGGCGTGGAGCGCGCGCCCTCGTATTCGCCGACGTCGTTGCCCGAGCAGAACGCGGCCTCGCCCGCGCCGGCGACGACGACCACGCGCACCTCGGGGTCCGCGGCGCAGCGCGCGGCGAGGTCGCCGAGCCCTTCCCACATCGCGAGCGTCAGCGCGTTGCGCTTGGCCTGGTTGTCGAGGGTGATGCGCGCGACGCCGTCGGCGACCGCGAAGTCGAGTCGAGCCATGTCCCTTTCCTTCCCTGCGGTGGTCAGCGCCGCGTCACCAGCGCGACGCCCAGCACGGTGACCGCCATGCCCGCGATCTGCACGGGCGCCAGCGTCTCGCCGAAGAGCAGCCAGGCCTGCAGCGCGACCAGCGGCGGCATGAGGTAGAGCAGCGCCGCCGTGCGCGAGACCGCGCCGCGGCGGATCAGCACGAGCAGCAGCGTGTTTGCCGCGATCGAGGTCACGAGCACCGACCATGCCATCGCCGCGGCGACCTCGATGCTGGCGTCGATGCGCAGCGTCTCGAGCGCGGCGGCGACGGGGATGGTGACGAGGAAGGCCGCGAGGAACTGCAGCGCCTGGGTCGACATCGGGTGGCCGACCGGGATGAAGCGCTTCTGGTAGAAGGTGCCGAGCGTCGCGGCGAGCATGCCGAGCGCGTTCACCGCCAGCGGTAGGGCGACCGCGCCGAGCGCCGCGAGGTCGAGCCCGGCGAGCCGCGGCTGCAGCACGACCGCGATGCCCGCGAAGCCCAGCGCGATGCCCGCCCATTGCCGCGTGGTAATGCGCTCGCCCAGCAGCGTGGGCGCGAGCATGGCGGTCAGGATCGGCTGCAGCGCCGCGACCAGGCCGGATATCCCGGCCGGGATGCCCTGGCCGATCGCCCACCACACGCCGCCGAGATACATCGCGTTGAGCAGCACGCCGCAGGCCATGGCATGGGCGACGCCGCGCCAGCCGCGCGGCCAGGGCGCGCCGAGCGCCAGCGCGATGGCGGCGAGCGCCGCCGCGGTGAGCGCGTGGCGCAGCGCGAGGAAGGTCAGCGGCTCGGCATGGTCGATCGCGTAGCGCGCGGTGATCCATCCCGTCGACCACAGCAGGACGAAGATGGCGGGTGTCGCGCGCTCGAGGAGCGGCGTTGATGGCGCCATCGCGCTTCGTCCGGGGAGGCGCGGGTCAGCGCCGCGGTGGCGGATTGGGCGAGGCCTCGATCCCGCCGCGACCGGAGCCGCCGCCGGGCCCGGCGCCCTCGCCGGCGCCGCGCGGCGCCATCACCATCTCGACGGTCGAGCCGCCGAGCGAGCGGCCGGAGATCTGGATCGTCGCGACGCGGCTCGCCTGCTGGAAGGCGACGAAGCTGGTGGCCGAGCGCAGGCTCGTGACCTCGGTCCAGCCGAGCCTTGGCATCTCGGCGCGGAAGAAGTCGTAGGTCGCGGCGACCGAGCCGCGCGCGGCGAAGACGAGGCGCCCCGTCCATTCGCGGCCCGCGCCGAGCACGAGCGAGCGGTCGAGGTCGAAGGACGCGCCGGAGGGGATGGCGATGTCGGGGAAGCTGCCGAAGCCGGCGACCTCCGCGCCCTGGCCCTCGCCCTGTCCCTGGCCCATCATCGGCACGCTGCTTGAGCAGGCGGCGAGCGCCAGCGCGGCGGCGAGCGAGGCGGCGAGCGAGGCGGCGAGGGCGGCGCGGATCGGGCGTGGCTTCATGGCATGTCCCCGGGAGGCGGCGCGCGGCGCGGCGCCGCGTCCCCCTTCCGACTGCTTAGCAGAAACGCGCCGCCCCGGGCAGGGGGCGGCGGGATGCGTCAGCCCAGCCATTCGCGCAGCGCGCGTAGCCCGGGTCGCAGCTCGGCCTCGTCGGGAGGGGCGCCGGCCGCGAAGCCGATGCGGATGCGCAGGCCCGGCTGGCTCGCGAGGTCGACGCAGAGCCGCGAGATCCCGTCGTTGCGGTTCTCCGGCGGCGGGCGCGTCGCGGCCTCGACGACGAAGGACGCGCCCGCCGGCTCCAGGATGCGCGCGTGCAGCGTCGCCGCGCCGCGCGAGAGCGTCGCCGTCGCGCCGTCGACGCGGATCGCCGCGCGGGTGTGCATCTGCCAGCGCAGCCGCGTGCCTTCCGGCAGGTCGATGTCGTCGGCGAGGAGGATGCCGCGCGCGCCCAGGATCGCCGCGCCGCGCAGCGCCGCGCGCGCGCGCGGATAGGCCGGGCCCAGGTCGGCGACGGCGCGCGCGAAGCCCGGCGCCTCGATCGCGCCGAGCATCCGCGCCGCGGCGCGCACCGGCTGCTCCGCGCCGTCGACCAGCAGCGTGTTCTGGCCGCACGTGGCGTTGCGGTACCAGGAGTAGCGCTGCGCGGCGTTGAAGTAGCCGGGCAGTGCATAGTCGTCGGGCCCGAGCTCCATTGCGAAGCGCTCGCCGCCCGCGTCGAGCACGAAGCTGCCGATGTCGAGGTTGGAATGGTTGGCGGCGTTGTCGCCGGCCTTGAGCGCGACGAAGCGCGCGCCCTTCTCCTCCCATGCGTCGCGCAGCGCCGCCGCCTCGACGCGCCCGAATCGCGCGACGCGCGGGATGCCGAGCCGCGCGGGCCCGCCGCGCGGCGGCTCGAACCACAGCACCCCGGTGCCGGTGACCGATGCGACCCGTCCGATCGTCCATGCATCGACCGGGCTGCCGAAGCGCCGCGCGAGCCACATCAGCGCCGGCGTGGCGCGCAGCGTCTCCGGGTTGTCGCCGAAATTGAAGGACAGGCCCGTCGGCCCCTCCATGTGCAGGCGGAACAGCCCGGTGCGCGCGAAGCCCGGCGACGCGCCGAGGCCGAAATCCCCGCCGAAGGCGCTCTCCAGCGCGGCGCAGAGGAAGACCGCGTATTGCGTCGCGTAGTCCCAGTAGCCGGGTCCCTCGTCCCAGCCGCCATCGGGCCCGTAGCTCGCGAAGGCGGCGCGCGCCGTCGCGATCGAGGCGTCGAGCACGGTGCCCGCGAGTTCCGGCGCGGCCTCCGCGGCGGCGATGCTGGCAGCGACCAGGCCGCCGGCGCAGACCAGCGCCCAGTTGTGGGTGGCGCGGGTCCAGAAGGCCGAGCGGCGGAACTCCGCGAGCCCGGGCTGCAGCGCGTGGGAGACCAGCGCCTCGGTGGCCCGCGCGCGGATCGCCGGGTCGAGCGCGTCATGGCACCAGTCGACGGCGAGCGAGACGGCCATCGCCATCTCCGCGACGTCGAGGAAATGCGAGGGGTTCCAGGACGGGAAGGCGCAGACCGCCTCGAGCTCCGCGCCGATGCGCGCGACGAAGCGCCGGTCCGACGTGAGCAGCCAGGCGACGCCCAGGTTCTCGATCCGCTTGAGCACTTCGCGCGAGGTCGGCAGCAGCACGGGGCGCCGCTCCTCGAACTTGCGGTCGACCGGCGGCTGGCGAAGCAGCCGCTCGGCCTCGCGCAGCAGCGCGTCGCGCCAGCGCCGCCCCACCGCGTCGCTGGCGAGCCGCGCGGGCAGCGCCGCGATTTCGGCCTGCGTGGCGAGCAGCCGGGGGCGCTGCGCGCTTATGCCCGGCGGCATCGGCACCGAGGCGCAGGATGGCAGCGCGAGCGCGAGGGCGGGCGCGGCGAGGGCCGCGCGGCGGCTCAGCCGAGGAAGGGCAGGAAGGGGCGGCCGGCGAGGGCCTCTGCGAATGTCCATGCCACGAGCATGGCATAGGCGAGCGAACAGAGGATGACCGCCATGCGCGCCGCCCCGGCGGCGAGCAGGCGGCTCGCGACCCATCCGGCGAGCGGGATGGCATGCAGCGCATGGGTGGCGAGGAAATGCGCCACGCGCAGGTCGCCGCCATCGCGCGCCCAGCCGAACAGCGCCAGGCGCCGCGCGCCTTCCGCCTCGACGCCGACGAGATGGCCGGCCCCGCTGGAGAGATATCCGGCCGTGGGCAGCGTCAGCACGACGGTCAGCACGAGGCCGATCCCGATCGCGAGGCGCAGCGCGGGATCGCCGCCGGCGTCGCGCGCGCGCAGGATAGCGATGCCGAGCACCGCCGAGGCGGATGTCAGCAGCACGGCCAGCGCGCCCATCGCGCGATAGATGTTCACCATCGCCTGGCTCTCGACGTTGAAATGCGAGGCCACGCCATGCGCCGCCGCGCCGACGAGCCACGCCATCTCGAGCGCCACCGCGACGACGACCGCGCGCGACAGCAGCCAATGCGGACGGCGCCGGACATGGCCCGCGGGCAGCCAGCCCGCGAACCAGGCGAGGGTGAAGAGATATGTCGCGAGCGAGGCCTCGAACTTGAGCGGCTTCGCCCAGGCGGCGACGCCGACGACGAGCCGGTCGTCGAGCGCGTAGGCCACGAGCGTCGGCAGCATGGAGATGGCGAGGATCGCCGCCGCGCCGGCGTAGAGCGGCTCGCGGCGGAAGGCCTCGCGCAGGATGCGCGGCAGGAAGAGGCCGGGTGCGGTGGCGCTTGCGGGCGCGGCGAAGGCGATCATGGGCTTCACTCCTGGATGGTGGCGGCGCGGGCGGCGCGGCGCGTCCAGCGCAGCGCCGCGAAGGCGAGGAACCCGGCCGGCCCGAAGAGGAAGGCGAGCACGAGGCAGGGGATCACGAGGACGAAGGCGATCGCCTCCTCGCGCGCGCCGCGCGCGATGGCGGCGCCGACCAGCAGGTCGAAGGCGAGGTAGTGGATCCAGCCCGCCAGCGCGACCAGCGGCGAGTCGAAGAGGCGCATCACCTCGGCGAGGCTGCCGAAGCCGCCCTCCGCGCGCGTCCAGGACGCGAGGATGATCCCCGTGTAGGCGATGGAGAGCAGCAGCGGGGCCGCCGCGCCGGCGACCGCCTGCGCGGCGCGCGGGAAGCGCGGCGAGGCGAGCAGCGCGATCCAGCCGGCGAGGGCGAGGGAATTGGCGGCCGAGAAGGCGGCCTCGGGTGGCAGGATCATCTTGGCGGGGCTCCCGGTTTCTTGACGACGCCAAGATTGATCGCGCGGAAATCCTGTCATTGTCAAGATAAGAATTTGACAGCGTCAGGATGGCGGCATAGGAAGGATCCATGCCCGCCAGGCCCCATCGCCCGCGCCGCCGCGCCGCCGCGCCCTACCACCATGGCGACCTGCGCGTGGCGCTGCTGCGCGCCGCCGAGGAGGAACTGGCAGAGCGCGGGACGGAGGATTTCTCCCTGCGCGGCGTGGCGCGCCGCGTCGGCGTCAGCCACGCGGCGCCGGCGCACCACTTCGCCGATGCCGGCGCGCTGCTCACCGCGCTCGCGGCGGAGGGCTTCCGCCGCTTCCTCGCGACGCAGCGCGCGCGTCAGGCGAGCGCCCCGCCCGGTCCGCGCGCCCAGCTCCTCGCCGCCGGGCAGGGCTATGTCGCCTTCGCGGCGGCGCATCCCGCGCTGTTCCGCCTGATGTTCGCCTCCCGCCGCGCCGACTACGCGGACGCGGGCCTCGCCGACGCCGCGGGCGCGGCCTATAACCACCTCGTCGCCGGCGTGGCGGCCGCGCATGGCGGCGGCGCGGCGCCGTCCGTCGACGTGCTGGCGGCCTGGGCCATGGCGCATGGCATCGCCGACCTCGCGAATTCCGGGCGGCTATCCGTGGTGGCGCCCGGCGCCGCGGGCGAGGCGATGGTCGCCGCCGCCCTCGAGCGCGCGCTCGCCCCCCCAACAACCGAGGACGGAGCCCGGATCAGTGCCGATGTCGCAACAACCCGCGCAACAACCCGGGACGGAGCCCGGATTAGTACCGACGCCGGGGAGTAATCCAGGCTCCGTCCCCGATAGACCCGGTCACCTGCCGCCCTCACCCCTCCGCCGACGGATATCTCTGCCGCAGGCGCTGCACCCAGGGCGCGTCGGGGCCGAGCCAGGCGGTGACGGGGCGCGGGGCGGCGCCGCGGCCGGCGAGGATCTCCTCGAGCGCCCAGGAAAGGCAGAGATTGGACGACAGCACCGGCGGGCCGCCGGCGGGGTTGAGCCGCGGCATCGCGGCCAGCGTGGGCAGGCCGGTGCCGCTGATCACCACCGCGTCGACGTCGAGCGCGGCGACGTCGTCGAGCACGGCCGTCGCCTGGCGGCTGCGCTGCGCGTAGATCGGGTGGTAGCCCTTCTCGATCGGCGCGGGCTCGCGCAGCAGCGCGATCTCGTAGCCGAGCTTCCCCCAATGCGCGAGGCACGCATCGGTCAGCCATCTGGGGTAGGGGCTGAGCATCGCGAGGCGCCGCGCGCCGATGCCGCGCAGCGCGCGGTCGATCGCCTCGACCGCCGCCACGACCGGGCGCGGCCCGTCCCAGGGGCGCTGGAACGGCTCGGGCACGCGCTCGACGAGGTAGGACGCGCCGGTGCAGGCGACGCCGATCGCGTCCAACGGCGCGTCGGCGAAGGTCGCGATTGCCTCGTCGATGCGCTCGAAATACGCCACCAGTCGCGCGCGCAGGTCTGGCGCGGGGCAGGTCATGCGCCCGTTGACCACCCCGATGTCCGGGCCGAGCAGGACGCTCAGCTCCGGCTCCACGGTCGCGTTGGCCTGCGGCGTCAGGACGCCGACGAGGCCCGCGCCGCCATATTCGAGCGGCCCCGCCATGGCGCTATTGCTGCGCCTTCCAGGCGTCCATGATCTCCGCGCCGGTGGCGCTCCACACGCCCTTGCGCGAGAGCATGTGGCGCAGCGCCTGCTCCAGCGCGCCGATGCGGTAGGGCTGGCCCGTGATCCAGGGATGCAGCGAGATCGCCATCACCCGGCCGCCCTGCGTCGCCGACTCCTCGTGGAGGCAGTCGAACTGGTCGCAGAGCTGGTCGCGGAACTCGTCGTCCGAGTGGTGGTTCTGGACCAGGATCGTGTGGTCGTCGATGTCGATGGGATGCGGCATCGCCACCAGCGGCCCGTGCGCGGTGCGCATCGCGTAGGGCATGTCGTCGTTGACCCAGTCGCAGCAATACTCGATGCCCGAAGCGGCGACGAGGTCGAGCGTCGCCTTCGACTGCGACTTCGCCGGCGACAGCCAGCCGCGGACCTTCAGGCCCGGCACGCGGCGGAACACCTCGAGCGTCGTGGCGACCTGCTTCCTCTCATCCTCGACCGGCAGCCCCTCGTAGTGGAGGTGGTCCATGTCCTGGCCGTTGGCGACGATCTCCCAGCCGCGCGCGACGCAGGCCTCGAGCAGGGCGGGATAGCGCGTCGCGACCGCGGCGTTCATCGCCGCGGTGACGCGGATGCCCAGGCGGTCGAAGCTGCGCATCATGCGCCAGATGCCGACGCGGTTGCCGTAGTCGCGCAGCGTGTAGTGGCGCAGGTCCGGGTAGGAGGTCTGCATCGCGCCGGGCGGCTTGAAGGGCTTGCCCTTCATGTCGATCGGGAACCACTCCAGCGCGGGCATGACCCAGAGCGCGACGCGCGCGCCGCCGGGCCACTCCACCTTCTTCCTGCGCGGCAGGATGGACCAGTCGTAGCGGTCGTGGTCCATCCCGTACTTGCGGGCGCGGTACTGCAGGTATTCCCGGGGGATGCCGGTCATGGCGCGGCTCCGACCTTGTGCGAGGCCCGTGCGAAGTCGGCCATGTGGTGGGAGATGAAGTGCTGCGCGATCTCGCGCCCCGTCGCCAGCCAGACCTTGTCGTGGCCGGTGATGTGGCGCAGCGCGTCCTCGAAGGCCTTCATGCGGTAGGGCCAGCCGACCAGGTAGGGGTGCAGCGGGATGCACATCACCGTGCCGGAATGCTCGCCCTCCTCGTAGAGGCGGTCGAACTGGCGCTTGATGATGTCGCCATAGGCGCGCGGGCTGACGAGGTTCACGTTGTAGGCGATGACGTCGTTCATCTCGAGCGAGTAGGGGATCGAGACGAGCGTGCCGGTCCGGGTCTTCACCGGGCTCGGCTGGTCGTCGTGGAACAGGTCGCACACATAGGTGAGGCCCATGTCGGCGACGAGGTCGAGCGTGCGCTCGGTGTAGGTGAGGGCGGGCGCGAGCCAGCCATCGAGCCTCTGCCCGGTGTGCTTCCTGATCGTGTCGATCGAGTCCCGGATGACCTCGCGCTCCTGCTCCTCGGTCATGCCGAACATGTAGCGCGTGTTGTAGGTGCCGTGGCTGTAGAACTCCCAGCCGCGCTGCGCGCAGGCCTCGATGACCTCGGGATGGTGCTCGCACATCGCGACGTTGAGCGACACCGAGCCGCGCATGCCGCAGCGGTCGAAGGCCTCGAGCATGCGCCAGAACCCGGCGCGGTTGCCGTAGTCGCGGTACGAGTAGCCGACCACGTCGGGATGCGGCTTCGCCCAGGCGCCGCGCGACGGGTTGCGCGGCGGGTCGATCTCGTAGAACTCGATGTTCGGTGCGACCCAGAACGCCACGCGCGCGCCGTTCGGCCAGGTGATGCGCGGGCGCTTCTCGTCGTAGGGCAGGTAGTCGTAGAGGCCGGGATCTCGCCAGGTCATCGCGCGCCTCTCAGCGGTCGTTGCGCGGCGCGTAGGCTTCCATGAAGTCGAGGACTTCCTGGACCGGCAGCACGTCGGCGTACTTGAGCGCCATGTCGTAGAGGTTGGCGAAATGCGGGCTCTCGTGCTTGTCGGCCACGCATTCCTCCGGGACGATCGTGCGGTAGCTGCGCGACAGGGAGTCGACGACGGTCGCGCGCACGCAGCCCGAGGTCGACCCGCCGGTCACGATCACCGTGTCGACGCCATGGTAGGTGAAGATCGAGCCCAGGTTGGTCTCGTGGAAGCAGGACGCGTAGCGCTTGTTGATGACGACGTCGCGCTCGTGGTCGATGCGCAGGCGGTCGTCGAACTCGGCGCGGCGCGAGCCGACCTTGATGTTCTGCAGCGAGTCCGGCGTGTCGGTGCGCGTGCCCCAGACGCCGGCGTCGTCGGCGTGCTTCATGTAGGCGACGTAGCTCCACACCACCGGGCAGTTCTTGGCCCGGAACAGCTCGGCGAGCCGGTTCACGTACTCGACCTGGCGCGGGTTGGTCTCGTAGGCGGTCTTGAACTCGCCCACGGCCGTGTAGGCCTTCTGCAGGTCGACGTTGATCAGCGCCGGCTTGCGGCCGAAGCCGAAGCGGCGGCGCGTCGGGTTGGCCTTGACCTCCTCGAAGAGCTGGCGGGCGGTCTTGTTCGACAATTCCATGTGCTTAGGACTCCGCTTGGGACTGGATGCGACGTTTCAGCGCCGACCCGCCCGTGTCAAGCCGCGACGGCGGCGGGCGCCCCCCTCGTCCCGAACGTGGCCGCCCGCCGCATGCGGCGCCGGCACGATCGAGGACTGCGCGATCGCCACGGCAGAGCGCTCGCCCGCGCTGCCCAACGTGCCGACCACCAGGTCAGCGTCCCCCGCCGGACCGCGCGTCAGGCTGGCGCGCGGAGCGCGGCGGGGTCGATGCGGTAGACCCTGAGCGCGTTGTCGCGGAAGAGCGCGCGACGCGCGGCGGGGTCCATGCCGCGCGTCGCGGCCTCGAAGCCGGCGAAGATCTCGCCGAAGTCGCCGACCAGCCCGTCGACCGGGAAGTTGCTCGCGAACATGCAGCGCGCCGCGCCGAAGATGGCGATCGCGTCGCGCACGATGCGCGCGTTGCCGGCGCGCGACCACGGCAGGCCGGGCACGCCGATGCCGGAGATCTTCGCGACGACGTTCGGCTCCGCCGCGAGGCGCTCCATCGCGCGCCGCCAGGACGCGAGCCCGTCCTCGCCGCGATCGGCGGGCAGGCCGGCATGGTTGAGGACGATCGCCGTGCCCGGGAAGTCGCGCGCGAGCTCCGCCGCCGCGTCGAGGTGCCACCAGGGCGCCTGCAGCTCGAAATGCAGGCCAAGGCCCGCGAGCAGCGCGTAGCCGTCGCGCCAGCGCGGATCGTCCATGGAGCCGGGCGCGCCGCGGCGCGCGTCCTCGCGCCGCGAAGCGGAGCGCGGCTTGTGCCGGATGCCGCGGACGAGCGGCGCGCGCGCCTGGGCACGCAGGACCTCCGCAGCGTCCTCGCGGTCGAGCCAGGCCTGCGCGACCACGGCGCAGGGAAGCCCGTGCGTCGCGGCGACGCCCTCGACCCAGCGCGTCTCGCCCAGCGGGTCGCGCGGGTCCCATTCGGTCTCGATGTAGACGGTGCCGACGACCGGCAGGCCCGCGGCGTCGGCGAGGTAGTCGGGCGGCAGGTACGGGCGGCGCAGCGCCGCGTAGTCGCCGTAGCGGAAGGCGATCGGCGGCTGCTCGCGCAGCCAGGGAATGGGGTTGGCGATCGGATCCCAGAAATGCTGGTGCGCGTCGAGGATCCCGATCCCGTCCTCCGTCCAGCGTGCCTCGTCCATCCCGGCCCCTCCGATCCCTCGCGGCGGAGAACAGGGTAGGGGCGCGCGCCCGTCGCCGTCGATGGGCGGGCGCGCGCCGTCGCCGGGTCAGCCGCCCTGGCCGTGCCGGTGCCCATGCGGGTGCTGCATGCCGTGCCCGCCATGCAGCGGGCGCGCGCGCTGGCCCTCGTAGTTCTCCGCGAAGGCCTTGCGCTGCGGATCGTCGAGCGCGGGCAGCAGCTTCTCGACCGCCGCGCGCATGCGGCGCGTGGCGTCGAGCATGGCCGACATGCGCCGCTCGCGCTCGGCGAGGCGCGCGACGACGTCGTCGCGCGGCGCCGGCTGCGTGCCGGCGGCGCAGAGGTCGCGCATCGGCGCGGCCGCGTCGCGGCTGGCGCGCGCGAACTCGTCCCAGGCGGCGCGCTGCGCCTGGGCGGGCCCGACCTTGGCCTCGACCCAGGCGAGGCGGGCGGCGAGATGCGCGTCAAGGTCGGCGCATATGCGCTCGTGCATCGCCGCGCGGCGGTCGTGCTGGCGCGGCTGCGGCGCCTGGTCCTGGGCAAGGGCGCCGACCGGCAGCGCGGCGGCGAGGGCGATGGCGAGGAGGGTTCTCTTCATGGCGACGCTCCATGGGGTGGTTGCGACGCGCCAGATGTAGCGCCTCGCCCGCCGCGATGCATGTCGGCGAGGTTTCGCGGTGTAACCGACCGTTACAACTCGACCGGTGGAGCGCGGTTCCGCGCCGACTAGACTGCGCCCCATGACACGCGTCCCCAGCGTCCTCATCGTCGACGACGACCGCGAGATCCGCAGGCTGGTCTCGCGCTTCCTGGCGGAGAACGGCATGCGCGCCACCGCCGTCGCGGACGCGGCGGAGGCTGGCCGCGCGCTCGAGGGCGGCGACTTCGACCTGGTCGTGCTCGACGTGATGCTGCCGGGCGAGGACGGGCTGTCCTTCGCGCGCCGCCTGCGCGAAGCGCGCGTGAGGACGCCGATCCTGATGCTCACGGCGCGCGGCGAGGACACGGACCGCATCGTCGGGCTGGAGATCGGCGCCGACGACTACCTCTCCAAGCCGTTCAACCCGCGCGAGCTGCTCGCGCGCATCCGCGCGGTGCTCCGCCGCAGCGGCGAGCGTGCGGCGCGCGCGCCGCAGGCGAAGCTGCGCGTCTTCGCGGGCTGGCGGCTCGACACGCTGCGCCGCGAGCTGCGCCGGCCCGACGGCACGCTGGTGCCGATGACCGACACGGAGTTCGACCTGCTCTGCGTCTTCGCCGACAACGCGCAGCGCGTGCTGTCGCGCGACCAGCTGCTCGATCGCCTGCGCGGCCGCCAGGCGCAGGCCTTCGACCGCTCGATCGACGTCGCCGTGATGCGCCTGCGCCGCAAGGTGGAGGTCGACCCCGCGCGGCCCGACCTGATCCGCACCGTGCGCAACGGCGGCTACATGTTCACCGCCTCGGTGGAGGCCTCGCCGTGAGCTTCCGCCACGGCCTCAGCGGCATCGCCGCGCGCATCGCGCTGGTGGCGATCGTCGGCCTGATCGGCGCGCAGCTGCTCTCCGTCGCCGTCGCCCTGCTGCTGCGGCCGACCGAGGTGCGCGTCTACGCCGTCGGCTGGCTCGCCGAGCGCTCCGCCGATATCGCGCGCGCGACCTTCGCGCGCCCCCCGGCCGAGCGCGCCGCCCACCTGCGCGCGCGGGCGGAGGCCGAGCATCTCCAGCTCGAATGGGCGCCTGGCTGGGCGCCCTCGGAGGCGGCGCGCCGCCGCCTGCGCCAGGGACGCCTCGCGCGTGCCGTCGCGGACAGGCTGCCCGAGGGCTTCTCCGTCGCCACCGAGTTCTCGCCCCCCGCCGCGCTTCCGATGCGCCCGCCGCGCTTCGGCGAGGGGCAGGTCGTGCGCGTGCCGCGCGACGAGGCCGGCGGCGACGGCGCCTTCGAGGGCGTCGTGCCGGCGACCTTCACCATCGCGGTGCGCGGCCCGGACGGCACCCACCTCGTCATCCGCCCGCGGCACCCGGCCCATGGCTGGGCCTGGGCGATCCTCGCCGCCTGGCTCGCCGGCATCGCCGCCGCCGCCGCGATCGCCGCCTGGTGGGCGGCGCGCCGCATCGCGCGCCCGCTCGAGGACCTCGCCCGCGGCGCAGGGCGCGCTGGCGCGGGCCTCGCGCCGGACTTCGCCGTGCCGAGCCGCGCCCCGCGCGAGGTCGGCGAGATCGGCGGCGCGCTCGACCAGATGCATAGCCGCCTGCGCGCCTTCGTCGACGACCGCACGCGCATGCTCGCGGCGATCAGCCACGACCTTCGCACGCCGCTGACGCGACTGCGCCTGCGCGCCGAGGCGATCCCCGAGGCCGACGAGCGCGCGCGCGCCGTCGCCGACATCGACGAGATGGAGCGCATGGTCGCGGAGACGCTGTCCTTCGCGCGCGCCGACGCGCTGGAGGCGCGGCCCGAGCGCTTCGACCTCGCCGCGCTGGTGCAGAGCCTGGTCGACGACCGCAGCGACATGGGGGCCGAAATCTCCTTCGACGGGCCCGACACGCTCGCGGTCGAAGGGCGGCCGCGCGCCCTGCGCCGCGCGATCGCGAACCTCCTGGACAATGCCCTTGCGCATGGCCTGCGCGCGCGCGCGCGGCTCGTCGCGGCGGAGGGGCGCGTCGACTTCGTCGTCGAGGACGACGGGCCCGGCCTGCCGGAGGACCAGCTCGAGAAGGTCTTCGCGCCCTTCTACCGCGTGGAGTCCTCGCGCTCGCGCGACACCGGCGGCGTCGGGCTCGGCCTTGCCGTCGCGCGCGACGTCGCGCGCGCGCATGGCGGGGACGTCGTGCTCGCCAACGTCCCCGGCGGCGGCCTGCGCGCGACCCTCTCCCTGCCCGCCGCGGCGTGAGGGCGCGCGCCGCGGCCTCGCCTATACTCCCGCGCGTCGCGATCCATCACCGGCGGGAGCCCTCGCATGCCTGACACCATCCTCGTCTCGCGCCACGGCGGCGTCGCGCGCGTCGTCCTGAACAGGCCGGAGAAGCTAAACTGCGTGTCGAGCGCGATGTGGGCGGAGCTGGCCGCGATCTTCCGCGCGCTCGACGCCGACGCGGAGCTGCGCTGCGTCGTGCTCTCCGGCGCCGGTGGGCGCGCCTTCTGCGTCGGCGCGGACATCGCGGAATTCGCGACGACGCGCGCCGACGCGGCGCAGGCGCGCCGCTACGCCGGGCTCTCCCATGGCGCGCTGCAGGCGATCGCGCGCTGCCGGCATCCCGTCGTCGCGGCGATCGCCGGGCTGTGCGTCGGCGGCGGGCTCGAGCTCGCCTGCTGCGCCGACCTGCGGGTCTGCTCGGCCTCGTCGCGCTTCGGCATCCCCGTGAAGAAGCTTGGCCTCGTTGTCGCGACGACCGAGATGGAACCGCTCGTCCGCCTGGTCGGCGCCGCGACGGCGAAGGAGATCCTGCTGACCGGCGACATCTTCCCCGCCGAGGAGGCGCGGCGCATGGGGCTGGTCAACCGCGTGGCGCCGGAAGAGGCCTTCGCCGCGGAGGTCGACCGCCTGGTCGCCTCCATCGTCGAGGGCGCGCCGCTGGTCGCGCGCTGGCACAAGAAGTTCGCCGACCGGCTCTGCGACCCGCGCCCGCTCGACGCCGCGGAGCACGACGAGAGCTTCCACTGCTTCGACACCGAGGATTTCCGCATCGGCTCGGCCGCCTTCCTCGCCAAGGCCAGGCCGAAATTCGTCGGGCGCTGACGCCATGGGCCCGCTCGAGGGGATGAAGGTCCTCGACCTCAGCCACGTGATGGCGGGGCCGACCTGCGCGCTGATGCTCGCGGACATGGGCGCGGACGTCGTCAAGGTGGAGAAGCTGCCCGGCGGCGACGACGTGCGCCGCCAGGTGCCGCCGCGGATCGGCGACGAGGCGGCATCCTTCCTGATGATGAACCGCAACAAGCGCGGCATCGCCCTCGACCTCAAGGCCGAGGGCGGGCGGCGCGTCCTCGAGCGCCTCGTCGCGGGCGCCGACGTGCTGGTCGAGAACTTCTCGCCCGGCACGATGGAGCGGCTGGGCGTCGGCTACGAGCGGCTCGCGGGGATCAACCCGGCGCTCGTCTACTGCTCGGTGACGGGGTTCGGGCGCACGGGGCCCGATGCGCGGCGCCGCGGCTTCGACCTCGTCGCGCAGGCGACGAGCGGCATCATGAGCTTCACCGGCGAGGGGCCGGGGCGGCCGCCGGTGAAGTGCGGCGCGCCGCTGACCGACATCACCGCCGGGATCCTTGCGGCGATGGGCGTCGTCGCGGCCTACGCGAACCGGCTGCGCACCGGCCGCGGCCAGGTGGTCGACACCTCGCTCTTCGAGGCCGGCATCGTCCACACCTACTGGCAGTCGGCGATCGCCTTCGCGACCGGCGTCGCGCCGGGCGCGATGGGGTCGGCGCATCCGCTCTCCGCGCCCTACCAGGCCTTCGAGGCCGAGGATGGCTGGCTGGTGGTCGGCGGCGCCAACCAGGCCAACTGGCTGCGGCTCGTCGACGCGCTGGAGGCGCCGGGCCTGCGCGACGACCCGCGCTTCGCCGAGAACCGCGACCGCATCGTCAACGTCGCTGCACTCGAGGCGGAGCTGGCCCCGCTCTTCCGGCGGCGCAAGGTCGCCGACTGGCTGGCGCGGCTGGAGGAAGCCGGCGTGCCCTGCGCGCCGGTCAACGACGTGCTGCAGATGCACGCCCACCCGCAGGCGATCGCCCGCGGCATGGTGACGGAGGTCGAGCACGCGACGCTGGGCCGGGTCCGGACCATCGGCACGCCGGTCAAGTTCTCGCGCACGCCCGGCGGGGTGCGGCGCGGCGCGCCGCTGCTGGGGCAGCACACGCGCGAGGTGCTCCGCGAGGCGGAGATCGGGTCCCTCTTCGAGGAGGGAGCGGTGGCGGAGCCATGAAGGTCGTCTCGGCGGAGATCTACGTCGTCCATGTCGATGGACGCCATCCCATCGTCGTGCGGCTGCGCACGGACGAGGGCACCTGGGGGCTTGGCGAGGCGGCGATCGCCTATGGCATCGGCGCGAGCGCGGCCGCGGGCATGATCCGCGACCTCGTCGAGAGGCTGGTCCTCGGCCGCGACCCGTTTCGCGTCGAGCAGCTGTGGAGCGAGATGTACGACCACAGCTTCTGGGCCAAGGGCGGCGGCCCGATCGTCTTCGCGGGCATCAGCGCGATCGAGCAGGCGCTGTGGGACATCAAGGCGCGCGCGCTGGGCGTGCCGACCTACGAGCTGCTGGGCGGGAAGTGCCGCGACGAGGTGCGCGTCTACGCCAATGGCTGGTCGTTCCGCGCCAATACCGCGGACGAGTTCGCGCGCGCGGCGGAGAAGGTCGTCGCGGACGGCTACGACGCGCTGAAGATGTACCCGCTGGCGATGCCCGTGGGGAACGCGCACGGCAACATCCGCCATGTCGGGCAGCGCGACGTGGACCGCGACGCGATCGACCTCGCGGTGGCGCGCGTCGCGGCGGTGCGGCGCGCGATCGGGCCGCGCGTCGACCTGATGCTCGACCTCAGCGGCGAGCTGACGCCGGACGCGATCTGCGCGCTGGGCCGGCGCGTCGAGGAATTCGACATCATGTTCTTCGAGGAGCCGGTGGACGCCTTCGACCCTGAGGGCGTCCTGCAGGTGCGCCAGGCGCTGCGCATGCCGATCGCGGCGGGCGAGCGGCTCTACACGCGCTACGGCTTCCGCCGCTTGCTCGAGCTGCGCGCGATCCATGTCGCGCAGCCCGATGTCGGCAACACCGGCGGCCTGTCGGAGACGCGCAAGATCGCGGCGATGGCCGAGGCCTACAACATGCGCGTGGCGCCGCATCTCTGCGCGGGGCCGGTGCTGACGGCGGCGACGCTGCAGCTCGACGCCACGCTCACCAACCTGCTGATCCAGGAGCTCTACCCGTACCGGGTGCCCGAGCATTTCGGGATCGTCGACCAGCCGCCGGAGCTCACGGTGCGCGGCGGCAGGATGCCGATCCCCGACCGGCCGGGCCATGGCGTCGCGCTCGACGAGGCGCGCGTGGCGCCGCATCTCTTCGCGCGGGTCGGGAAATGACGAAGGGGGACGGCTCGCGCCGTCCCCCCGTCCTCCACGCCCGGTGGCGCGCGGGTCAGGTCGCGGCGCGCTTCTGCGCCGGCTCCTCGAAGAACTTGTTCTTGAGCTCGCGCTGGTTCTCGTAGATCGAGCCCTGGTTGGACGCGACCGGGAAGGGCAGGCGCACGGGGCAGGCGGTCATGCGCGGGGTCAGCGTCTCCTCGCCGGCCACCAGCTGGCCCGTCCAACTCTCCCAGTTGTCCGGCTTCTGGATCAGCGGCCAGGCGTCGGCGGAGCGGAACTGCATGAGCAAGAAGCGGCGCTGCCGGTTCGAGGTGTTCGGCGCCGAGCCGTGGACCGCACGCACGTGGTGGATCGTGATCGAGCCCGCCTTGCCCGTGCACTTGATCGCCTTCGAGAAGTCGATGCCGTCGCGCGTCGGGTCCATCGCGCCGCAGAACCGGCCGTCGACATGGTGGTCGTAGACCGGGCCCTTGTGTGAGCCCGGGATGATCATCATCGGGCCGTTGTGCTCGTCGATGTCGTCGATCATCACGCCGACGGCCGCGAGGTCGTCGTTCGTGTGCGGGTAGAAGGCCCAGTCCTGGTGCCACTCGACGGGCGAGCCGAAGCCCGCGGACTTGAGGTTCAGCTTCGACAGGTCGAAGCGGATGTTCGGGCCCCAGAGTGCCTGCAGCGACTTCACGACGCCGGGATGGCGCACGCAATGCGCGTAGGCAGGGTGCCACCTGTCGGGCGTCTTGATGCGGCGCACGCGCGGCATCGCCTGGGTATGGCCGGGCTCGAGGTCGTAGATGTCGTCGTGGTGGGTGACCGCGCGCGACTTCTCCACGAACTCGTCGGTGGCGCGGCGCAGCGCGTCCACCTCGGCGGCGGAGAGCACGTTCGGGACGACGATCACGCCGTCGCGGTTGTAGCGTTCGATGTCTGCCTTGCTCAGCATGGTCTTGGTCCTCCTTGGGCGGGCGTCGAGCCGGGCTTTCAGTCCCGGAACAGGTT
>Ga0194130_10003993_pt1 | contig 19203 bp, 19 predicted proteins | sample TA2KigsurfametaG_FD_160084 | JGI IMG/M metagenome (GOLD analysis project Ga0194130, IMG submission 160084) | Freshwater microbial communities from Lake Tanganyika, Tanzania - TA2015050 Kigoma 12 surface | ecosystem: Environmental > Aquatic > Freshwater > Lake | place: Tanzania: Lake Tanganyika... | reverse complement strand
CCTTAGTGCAGGGGGGGGGGGCTGGGTTGATACAGCCAGACCTCACGCTCTTATTTGATCTGCCCGGAGAAATTGCGCAGGAGCGCCGCTCCAAGGTTAGAACTCCCGATAAGTTTGAACGCTTGGACCTCCATTTTTTTGAGAACGTACGCGGCGAGTACTTGCGACGTGCTAAGGCCGATCCCGGCCGGTTTATGGTGATTGATGCACGGCAATCGCCAGAAATCATTTGGAAAACTTTGTCAGAAATTCAGTTGAATTACTGATGCAATTGGTTGATTTATATTAGTTATTTCATGATAGTTTTTTTCTAAATTCCATGGCGATAGAAAATATTCATCATGAATTAGTCAAGCTTTTGCCATGGTTCAGTGCACTTGGCAAGGCATTCAATTTAGAGGCACCCCCCCAGGCCATTCTGTTTCATGGCCAGCCAGGAATAGGTAAATTTGATTTTGCCCGCTGGCTTTCTAAGGCACTGCTGTGCGAAGCAGATTTGTTCTCAACAGGGCAGAAGCCATGCAATTCCTGCGAGGCATGCCGTTGGTTTGATACCGGAAATCATCCAGACTCCATTGCATTACTGCCACAAAGTTTAAAAGGACGCTTGGTTCAAGCTGAGCTGGAAGGAAGCCCAAAAATCGACCCTGTGACCACCGAGACACCAGACGATGGGGATAGTAAGAAAGAAAGCGCTTTCATCAAAATTGATGAGGTGAGAGCCGCACTTGGGGGCATCAATATAGGTTCGCACCGGGGCGGTAAACGGATCATTTTGATTTATCCCCTAGAAAGTTTAAGAGAGGATGCCTCAAACACCTTGTTGAAATCGCTGGAGGAGCCTAATCCGGATACGATCTTTATTCTGGTGAGTGATCGTCTTGACCGAGTTCTTCCAACCATACGCTCTCGTTGCCAGCTCATTGCCTTGCCAAAACCAAGTCGGGATTTGGCGCTCGATTGGTTGCAATCTGAACTGAAATTATTGCTAACCGATACGGTTCGTACCGAGGAATTGGAGGCCACGATCGATGAACATGCAGGTTCACCGCTTAGTGCAAGAGATCAGATTCTGGCAAGGCATCTTGGCGATGATAAGGATGGCATTGGTCTTGCCATTAATGCAACCAGAGTGCTGTTAGAGGCTTTAAGCAAGGGACCTCAAATTGCCTACCTGGAGTGTGCGGAGAAGGTTCAAAAAGCCCCGTATTCCGCCTTATTGATGTGTATGCAACGCTGGCTATTTGATTTGCAATTGTCCCGCCAGTTAGGGGAGGTGCGTTATTACCGCCGGCATGCCCAACTCATCGGGCAACTGGCATCCCAACTGCAATTGGCAAAAGCTCAGCGATTGTGGTCGGCCCTTACTCTCGCACGTCGTCACGAGAATCACCCATTGGCCACAAGGGTGCAAATGGAATCGATGCTCTTGCAATATCAACAGCTCTTTGGGGACTAAAATTAGCGGTTATGTTCATTGATTCGCATTGCCATCTCGATTTCCCAGAGTACCAAGATCGTCTTCCCGAGGTTTTGGGGAATATGATGCGCGCCAATGTTAGTCATGCGCTCTGCATTTCCGTAGACATTCCAGATTTTCCCAGGGTGAAGAAACTCGCCTACACCTACCCAAATTTATTTGCCTCTGTTGGAGTTCATCCGGATTATGAGGAAACCCCCGAGCCAACGCTTGATTTTTTAGTCGAGGAAGCCAAAGACAATAAAGTCATTGCAATTGGTGAGACTGGGCTCGATTACTACCGAATGGGGGATCGATCGTATGACTCAATGGAGTGGCAACGCGAACGCTTTCGGACCCATATTCGTGCTGCCTTATTAGCCAAAAAGCCTTTGATCATTCATACGCGTTCGGCTTCGGAAGATACATTGCGCATCATGCGAGAAGAGGGCGCTGATGCAATTGGTGGCGTGATGCATTGCTTTACAGAGTCTTATGAAGTGGCTAAGGCGGCGATTGAGCTTGGGTTTTATATCTCTTTTTCTGGAATTGTGACCTTCAAGAACGCCAAGGATCTTCAGGCAACCTGTAAGGCCTTGCCCATAGACCGACTGCTAATTGAGACCGATTCGCCATATTTAGCTCCTGTGCCGCACCGCGGCCAAACCAATGAACCAGCTTGGGTAGCGCATGTTGCAAGCTATATTGCGCAATTACGTGGTGAACCTGTTGAGAGAATAGCCAAGCAAACCACAGATAATTTTTTTCAATGTTTTCAATTAAATAGAAGTGATTCATGATGCCACGTCGCAGTTTCATTACCCTTACCGCCCTAAGCCTTATTTCAGGCTTTGCTATTGCTCAATCCCAAGAGCAGGCTGATCGAATGGCGCGCGCCGTGCAATTTGACGATCTTGCGCAAGTGAAGAGGCTTCTACAGGACGGCGTAAGCCCCAATTTACTCGTTCGAGGCGGCAATCCGATCTCGGTTTATGCGGTGCGAGAGAGCTCTCGCACAACCCTTGATTACCTGCTCACTTTAAAGAATTTGGATGTCGACCAGCCGAACCTCTCAGGTGAGAATGTCCTCATGATGGCTTCACTTTATGGGCTCCTACCAGAAGTCAAGACACTGGTTGATAAGCGGGCGGCCACGATTAATAAATCAGGTTGGACACCGCTGCATTACGCCTGTACCAATGGTCACCTGCAAATTGCCGAGTTTTTGTTGGATAAGGGTGCTCAGGTGAATGCCTTGTCGGAAAGCGATACAACACCACTGATGATGGCTGTACGCTCTGGCAATATCCAATTAGTAAGAGTATTGCTTGATCGTGGAGCCGATCTGCAAATCCGTAATCACCAAGGCTTTAGCGCGATTGATGTGTCAGATTTATTCAATCAAGAGGAGATATCTAGGGGCCTGCGTTCGCGCTGGGAAAAGCTCTATAAAACTAAATATGAAGGGGGTCCAAAGCCTGTCGCTGCTGAATCCCAGCCCAAGGGCTAAATACCATATCTGCGTATAATCATTATTATGTCAAATAACATAACTAGTAATCACTGGCAACGTCTGACCTTCCAAACTTCTTTACCTTAGCTCAGCAAGTTGGTGAAAGTTTCCCTGATCAGCTAACGATTGTGTTGCTGACTGCAATTGGTATGTTGGTCGCCCATGCGTTATTAATTCTAATTATTGGCAAGATCTACCAAATGCTCATTGATTGGGCGGACAACCGAAACATTTTTTGGTTGTCGATCCCGTTTTATATGATTGCTGTTGGCCTAGTTTTTATGACCCATTTAGTGGATATTGTGGTGTGGTCCTACGCACTAATTGCACTAAAGATATTTGAGATTGATACCAACGCCTTTTACTTTGCCGGTGAGATTTACACCACGGTTGGATACGGAACCTTTCCATTGCCTGAAAACTGGAAAATCCTACCGATTGTTGTTGCCTTTAGCGGCATTTTTGCTGCCTCGATGTCTGGAGCGGTGCTCTTTAATATGATTGGCCAGATTATTCGTAAGAAAACGGTCCAATAAGCGGTTACTTTGGCAAATCTGCGATTGGGTCAACTTGCTTTAGAAATAATTCAAAGGTTCGCCCCTTTTCATTTTCAAGGCGCACCCTGCCCGGTATCCAGCCAAAATCTTTAACCAGCCATATGTCATTTCTGCGCTTGTGATCCATTTCCTTTACTGGTAAACGCTTGTAATGCCTAAGTACCGTGGGACCCAAAGTTGATACTGCATCTGATAATTCTTCACCTTGGCTTTGGAACCTCCAAGTCTCAACCGTATCGAGATTGGCAATCGGAATTTCTCGCACCGTTCCTTTTTCATCAATCTGATCATTCCCTGCAAGCAAAGAGGCCAACTGCATCATGAGGCTAAAGCGATCCTGAGTCCCCGGTGGAATATCTTTTAATTGATCGGGTTTTTGGGAGAAAAATAACTTCCCTCCTCCTTTAGCATCGCGATCAAATCGGGTAAACCGAGCTGGCCGACTTCCAAGGTGCTCTACATAAAAATCAGGAGCCAATCCATAGGCATCAATTTTTCCTCGGGACTCAAATATAAATGGTCCAACAAATGCATAGGGAATATTGATAAATAATCGATAGCCAAGCTTGAGATCAAATTGCCATTCGATTGAAGCAGTTTGCAAGTATTGGCCATCGAGATAGGCATCGTAATAATAAATACCAGGATCAGGAACCAGAAAAGCTTGACCCTCTTGCTCCACTTGCCCTGTGCCATTGCTTCCACCGGGCTCAATGACTTCACCATCGCCTACTGCATTTGAACTTTGATCCCGAACGCTTGGTTCAGGTGTAGCCGGTTTGCTTAACTGAACTTTTTTAACAGGCTCGACACGCAGCTCAGCGACGGTCACATCCTCAAGTGGTGCGGCCTTCGAGAATAAGAAACTTGGAAATCCAACAAATATATATAGATGGATGAGTACCGAAATTAATATCGCAAGCAGAACAATCGTGCGTGGTTTGAGTAAGCGCAAACCATTCATGGAACGACTCAGCGAACGATTGCTACTAGCAATCAATTAGACCCAAAATGGGTCTTGCAAGATGCGACTATCCTTGGGCAAATTAGCGGCCAGAAAATCCATCTGATCTGCCAAAATATTTCTGCCCTTTAAAATCATATCTTCGTACAAACTAGGCGTATATGGGGCGTAGAGAAGACTCATGCCTGCTTTCTCAGGAGTGCGATTGCCTTTACGCTGATTACAGGGACGACACGAAACAACCAGATTCATCCAGGTATAGCTACCGCCTTTACTGTTAGGAACAATGTGCTCTGCTTCAGCATCATGCTCTGAGATTCGACAACCGCAATAGGCACATAGTCCTCTGTCGCGACGGAAGAGCTTGCGCTTTGTAATGGCTGGAACCACATCAAACAAATTAATTTTTGCGGAGCCTTTAACGGCAATGATGGAGTGCAGCTCAATGATCGATTGACGGCCAGTCAGGCGTGAAATGCCTCCGCGCATGATGGCGATGGGCTCGCCCAGCGTCCATGAAACGCTGTCATCCGCATAATGTCGGGTTGCATCCTCAGCATCAATCCAGCACTGAGGGATACCGCCCGCATCTAGTTTCAAAATGCTAAGCACCACTCCTCCTCTCTGCCATGGTATGTAGCGCCATGGCACGCCTGATTCTTAATATAGTCTAAGTTTGCTATAAAAAGATGACGTTTTTCAAGTCCCTAGAGGATTTATGCTTAATCGACTGATTAAATGCAGCCCTTAGTCAAATCTATTACAAACCCATTCTTTACGACCCCACTCTTCTGGCCGCTCTGCAAATACCAACCAAACAATCCATTCTGATAGTTTTTTCATGACATTCTCCTTATTGGATAAATGCCATTGTGGTCTAGGTGAAGCTCATCAAATGAGCCTTATATTGATTACATGTTATTTTTATAACTTATTGATTTAAAACAAATTATTACTAAGTTATAAAATTTCATCCCTTAAGTAATACCAGCGATAGAGTAAAGATTGCCCTAAGCGACGAAACGGTGCAAACAAATGTCCTGGTAATGGTGAGTTATAGACGGGTAAATCAAATGCAGAATCGGACTTACCGGCCATTCGTTGAGCAAGGCGCCTTCCAGCATGGGCTGAAAAGGACACGCCATTACCACCATAACCCAAAGCATAAAAAACGGATTGCTTAGGGTCGGGCTGGACAATACGCGGCATCATGTCATGGGACATATCGACCCAACCCCACCAAGAGTAATCCACAGGGATATTTTTCAAGCTAGGGAACTTTCGCGCAAGACCGTCGCGCAGTAATTGCAAATGTTTAGGTGCGGTTGCATCGGCACCATGAACGGCGCTACGACTACCGATTTGCATTCTTCGATCAGGCAAAAGACGGTAATAAAAACGCAATGTGCGGGTATCTGTAATAAAAGCAGGTTTTTTTACTGCTACCTCTGCAAGCTCTGATTCGGTAAGTACGCGGGTTACCATTGAGTTCGACAAAATAGGCATAACCCGATTACGCAAATGAGGTGTTAGTAATTGACCACCGTATGCACCTGTGGCCAAGCCAACAACTTTTGCGTAGACTTTACCGCCAGGAGTTTCCAGACAATGCTTCCCATCGTGCCACGACCAACGAATCACTGGACTTCCGGGATGAATTTTCGCGCCTAACGAGCGAGCCAAGCGTTGATATCCAAATGCCAGTTTTAAGGGATGAACACCAACACCCTCCGGCTCATAAAGTGCTCCACATGCTTCCTGATCATGACAAAACTCTTCTTGCAACTGAGATTGAGTTAGCATGCGTGTTTTGTAGCCAAAAATCTCTCGCATCACTTTTGCTTCGTTACTTAAAAAAGCCATTTTTTTGTCACGATGAGCGACATATAAATGGCCGTGATCCTGGGCGTCACAGTCAATTTCTGCCACAAGACTCTTAAACATTTCAAAACCATTTCGAATCTCGGCATCAAGACGCTTAGCGACATCAAGACCCCAACGCTCTATCCACTGGGATCGATTCAAACGGCCACTGGCATTTTGACCCTGTCCACCATTGCGACTTGTACAGCCCCAAGCGGATTGATTAGCTTCAAGTAGAGTAGCTTTAATCCCGTGCTCACGCGCTAAAAATAAAGCGGTTGCCAGTCCAGTAAAACCACCACCAATAATTACAACATCGGCCTCAATATCGCGTGTGATGGGCCCATCATTTGGTGGAGGCGATCCAGCGCTTGCAACCCAATACGTTGGTGCATAGGCCATCGCATGACCAACCCGTTGATCTACGAGAGGATCATAACGTGGATTATAGGGCTGCGAGGTTAAATCAAGGGTGGTTGTATTCATCGCTATGTACGCATTTTACGAAAAGCATTTTTTACTAATATCTTACCATTAGCAAATGTAAATACATCCACACCTTTTGCCTCAACTCGTTTGCCATCTACACTAGTGCCAACAAATAGCCACTCGGATACACCGCGATCACCGGCAACAAAATGCTTACCATTTAGCCATTGTGCATCTGGAAAATTTTTCCAGGCAGCAGCAAATGCCTCTCGAACTGCAGCATGTCCTTCAAAGCGATTACCATGAACATCAGGACCCGAAACTGTCTCAAATATACAGTTAGGAGCCATAAAGGACATCAATGCATCAATGTCATGTGCATTCCATGCATCTGAAAATGCCTGAAGAGTTTGAATAGTAACTGGGGGTGAGGTGTTCATGGTTTATTGGTCATTCTTAATAAGTTAATTTATTTTATTTCTTAGAAATTTGGAGGGTATTTTTATTGAGGATGATAAAAAATAACCCTCCTCCCCATACTGATAATCATCGGTATTTTTGAATAGCATTTATTAATTAAGCAATGTGGGCAAAGTTATTCGGTCATTGAGTAAAAGCAGGCTAATAAACCCATTAACCAAGGCATTGATTAGCAGGAAATAGAGTGAGAAGCGACGTAATCTCAATTCTGTCATCAATCCCATTCGATCAATATAGCTCGCAACTACAAAACCTAACATAAACGCTGGAAGACCAACTGTTAGCCAAGGTAACCAAGAAAGGCTTTCATTAAATAAAACAGCAAATATGATTCCCAGTAGCGCTAAGCCCGAAACCACAAGAGACAAAATAGCACGTACATGTCGATAGTCGAGTGTGCTTGCCCCCAAATATATTGCAATAATCGGGCCACCAAAACCGCAGGAGCCCAATAAAAACCCAGCACCAGCACCAGCCAAATGATCTTTAGTAGACCCCAGTGTAAGTCGAACATGAGGCTGTAAAAGCAAAAATAGTGAAAACCAAAACACCGCAATACTTGCAATAATTTTTAGGTGCTGCGGATCAATTCGTTCTCCTATGTAGATACCAAAAGGCAGCGTAATAGTAGATGCAATTAAGAGGCGATAAATCCGTGGTCGATCCTCTTTTTCAACTTTCCAATTTTTTACTAGCCAAATCCCGGCGAGCAAATCAATGGTCATTACGATTGGTATTACATAAACCAAAGGGAAAAAGCCTATTAGCAATGGCGCCATCACCATGGAACCACCAAATCCAGAAAGACGACGAAATAAGCCTGCTAAGAATGCACAGGCCGCTAACAGAGCAACTAAAAACCAGTCCACTGCAATCAAACAGTGTCGCTTATATCGTGCTCATCGTTAATCAGGGCGCGTATTTTTTTACGAATCTCAAGATAACTTGGTGTATCTTCAATCATCTTTCGAGGCTCAGGGACACGAATTACCGCCTTCACACGACCAGGACGACGGGTCAATACAACAATTACATCCGATAAATTAATCGACTCTTCAATGCTATGCGTTACCAGAACAACCGTTTTACTTTCTTCAGCCAGAATGCGAATCATTTCCTGTTGCATCATAGAACGATTTTGTGCATCAAGCGCTGCAAAAGGTTCGTCCATCAGCAAAACCGTAGGGTTAACAGCCAGCGCACGTGCAATCGAGACGCGCTGCCGCATCCCTCCAGAAAGTTGATGAGGGTAGCTATCAACGAATGCGCTAAGTCCAACTAAGTTAGCAAAGTGCATCACGCTCTGCTCAATCGAAGCTGAATTAATTCGCTTTAAATGCAGTCCAAACGCAATGTTGTCCCGTACTGTTAACCAAGGAAACAGTGCATAGTCTTGAAAAACCATTGAACGGTCAGCGCCTGGATCTTTAACTGCTTTCTCGGCGCAGAAAATTGATCCAGAGGTAGGAGATTCGAATCCAGCAATTAGATTTAATAACGTCGTCTTGCCGCAGCCACTATGACCCAAGATTGATACAAATTCATTCTCATTAACCTCTAGGGAAACATCCTGCAACGCCTGGACGGATTGATTCTTATTATTGAGTGCCGGAAATATCTTACTAACATTTTTTACGCTTAATGCTGACATTTAAAAAATCGCTTTCTCTCGAGCAAATTAACTATTTAGAGCACGTGACCACGGCATCAGTTTTCGAGCAGCAATGCGAATGATTCGATCAATAATTAAACCAATCAGCCCAATAGCAATCATGCCGTCCAAAATAAAATCCGTTCGTAGAACTGTTCGGGCATCATTAATTAGAAAGCCCAATCCTGAATTAGCACCCACCAGTTCAGCGGCAACCAGTGCCATCCAACCAACGCCCAAACCAATTCGAATACCGGTCACTACTTGAGGTAATGCGGCACGCAAGATAACACGAGTGATCACACTCCAATGATTCGCCCCTAGGCAGCGAGCTGCTCGAATTAAATTAGGCTCAACATTTTTTACAGCATCAATTGTATTGAGCAGAATTGGGAAAAAGATTCCAAGAAAAATGATGAACTGATTTTGTGTATTGCCAACTCCGAACCACAAAATACTAAGAGGAATCCAAGCAATTGGAGGTATGGGCCGGAGGATCTCAATAATTGGATCCACTTGCTCATTGATCCATTTAAAACAACCCATCATCACCCCAAGTGGGATTGCTACACTCGCATAGCAAAACGCAATAAATTCGCGTCTCAAACTATCGCGGATGTGTTTCCAGAGCTCGCCTGACATGGCGAGTTCAACAGCCCCAGCTAAAACCCCCGTAGGCGGGGGTAGTAGCGTTGCTTGGGTTTTGTCGAGAATAAAACGGCTAGCGAACTCCCAACAACACAGCAGTACCGCTAGCAGAATTAATCGGCGAAGATTTAATACCCATGAGAGACTCGTCATTGTTTCTTGAATACCTTACCATCAAAGGACCAATCTTTGGTTAAATCACCTCTTTCAGGAAAGGCCTGAGGCTTGGTTGTATTCAACGGAGTTGAATAAGTTGGGTAAGGTAACTTGTCTAATGGCGCATTAAACGTTGCTGGTAAAAATGGAGGTAACTTCGGTATAGCCCAACCTACTTTTGCGAAGGTACGATCCATAAAGCGCGAATCGACAGCGGCAGCGTAGGTAGCAGCCGTTGCTTTTGTTTGAATTCTCTTGTTCTCAAATAACCATTCATAGGTGGTCTCATTCGCCCTACCCCAGAACTGTGGAAGTGGATGGAGGTAAGTTGGCTTATAGAGGTTGTTATATGAGTCAATTTGCTGACGCAAAATTAGAGGAGAGAAGTTCTTCAGATTTGGATCCTCTTGCATTGCTTTGACAGCCTCGTCTGGATTCTTACGAATCCATAATGTTGCCTCCACGATTGCATCCGTAAAGGCTTGGACAACGTCTGGTGCGTTATCAATCACTTCTTGGCGGACATAGAACGATGAGCCATAAATGTTATAGGGGAAGCTATCGTTAATGATGCGTGCGTTCTTGCGCTCATTCACCATGATGGATGGGGTTGGATCCCATGGAACTACAGCATCAATACCCTTAGGCATAGCCATTTGTTCGCCAGGAGGCATGTTCTTTAGAATGATGTCTTTACCAACCACAATGCCATGCACTTTGGCAGCCGCTTGAATGTAGAACTCTGCAGAGGATCCGGTAACAATACCAATGGTGGCTGGCTCTTTACGGTTTTTAAAGTCATCAATCGACTTAATGGGCGAATCTAATGGTACTAGGATTGCATGCATTAAGTTGACATTAATAATGGCAATTGATTTAACGGGGACGTTTTTGTCAAATAGTGTTGTGAATGGAAAGTTACCGCCATTCCCGAACTGAAAACGGCCTGAAATGATCACTTCATTAATTGCTGGACCAGATGGGAATGCTTGAAACTTGGCATCCACGCCCCGTTTGGCCAAGTTAACGGTATTTTGACCAGACCAAGGCGGCTGAAAAGCAACTTGAATTGGCCACCAGCCCTTTTCTTTCAACCAGGCAACTGATTTAGCCGATATTTTTTCATTAGCCGAAGTTGGCCATCCATAGTCATTGAACTGTGTACCTTGAGCCCACGTAGGTAACGCCGCCCCTGCCATCATTGCAACAGCAAGTGTATTAAAAATTCTTCGCTTCACATTTAATTGACTCATTTTTGTCTCCTAGTTATTGATTCAAGTGCTTCTACATCAAAACATACCGTGAAATTTATTCGCTCAATCTAGCATATTTGCACTGCTTGTATCTCCATGGTGTCCCCTATTGCTATTTACTAATTATTGTGAAATGGTCAATTCGACATTTCCAAACCGAGTTCGAACTCGGGAAAAGTTGGTTTGCCGTCTCAGATAGGTGAATAATTCCCTAAACGGGTGAAGTTCAGCCCCCTGCCGTAATGCCTCTGTCGCCCCATCCTTTAAACCCAGCGCAAGATTTGGTGGATAAAAAGCATGCAAACAGAGCTGCTCTGGCGAACACCCCTTCCCCCAGCGTTTCTTTAATGCTGGAATAGCGGGTGCTATGCGATTACCCGGGCGCTCACTAGGGTCATAATCCACATTGGCTCGCGCCATCACTTCAGGACTTGGTGTTCCGGCCAGTCTTCCATAGTGCCCTTTTAGATAAAGTTTTACTTCGTCTGGAATCGTTTTGTAGCGCTCACCTTGCATCACGTTTAAAACCGCTTGAGTCACAATATATTGTGCAAATGGACTCACTAAAATTGGATAGCCAAGGTCCTTGCGCACCTGCGCTGTCTCTTCCAATATCTCTTTTTCTCGATGCGGGATACCCAGAGTAATCAGCTGTGCGCGGAGATTTGAAATCATTCCGCCCGGAATTTGATGTTCATACAATGCGGGATCTACAGTCTGTTTCACGCCGCGGGGCAGACCATCACGAGTACAGACCCAGTCAAAATATTCATCAACCGCTTGCAGCGCATGAATATTCATTGCTGGATCTCGACCATGGCGTTGTGCCAACTCCAGTATCTCAACCACAGAGGGCAAGGAAGCACCATTTGCCAAGCAATCGGTGGCTACATACCCGTAATCAAATCCCGCTTTTATAGCCTCCTCGTACACCAAAGGGGCTAACCCTGACTGACAATGCGAATGTAACTTCAGGGGTATTCCCTGTGCTGCGTGGACAAGAGCAGGAAACAGCGTTTTGGCTCGCTCTGGGGTTAATAACCCAGTTGGGTCTTTCACTGAAATGAAGTCCACCTCTAAATCAACTAACTCTTTTGTGCGCTCGACAAAATACGCATCATCATGAACCGGGCTTAAGGCATAGGTCAGCATTGCATTAATGAGTAAGCCATTTTTTTTACCAGAATGAACGGATGAAATAATGTTGCGATTGTCGTTCAAGGCATCGTAGACCGTTAATACCTTAATCCCCGATTGAGCCAGTAACTGGATGTTTAGGTCAACCACGTCATCCGCAAACAATTCAAAGGTATAAATACTCTGTCCTCGAGTCAAGGCATCAGTGGGCGTGCTTAACTGTTGGCTAAGAAAAGTCATTCGTTTCCATGGATCTTCACGTAAAAATCGGACCATCACATCAAATACCGCGCCGCCTAATATATTGATGTATTGATAACCAGAGGTATCGATTTGTCGAAGAATTGGATACATCTGTGCAGTCGTCATCCGGGTTGACCATAAACACTGATGGGCATCACGTAATGTGACGTCAATCATTTGAAATGGCTGTTTTTTGACCCGTGGTTTTGTGGCTTTTTGCATAGTTATGATGGGTCAATCCGCATTAGTACCTGACCAGTTTCAATACTGGCGGCATCAGGAACGCAAATTTCTGTAATGTGTCCACGCACTCCAGCTGGAATGGTAGTTAATAACTTCATCACCTCAACAATGCATACTGGCGTATTTGGTTCAACCATGCTACCCACCTCAACATAAGGCTTTGCGGTTGGGTTGGGTCGTCGATAAAAAGTTCCCACCATCGGGCTTTTAATCTCGAAAAACCCAGTTCGATGTGTTTCTGATTGAGCTTGGCGGATTTCAGCCACCTTAGGTACTGCAGCACTGGGGGTTGAGGCCGGTTGCAAAACCGCTTCTGCAACCGGTTGAGACCCAATCTTTTTTTGTAGTTCAATTTCAATTTCAAACTCTGGAGTGCGATACGAAAACGTCGTGAACGTTCCAGCATCCCTCAGTAAGGCAATTGCTTCTTTAACTTGCTGCATGGTGAGCGACGTCGCAAGTTGGGTGACTATGCGCTTCGGCTTTGTCGCCAGAACCTTCTTACGGGCTGATTTGGTCTTGTCCGACTGTTTTTTTGATGAAGTCGCCACGGGGATCGAATTAATGTATTCTCTTAGATGGAATATAAAGTATCGTCTGATGAAATAATTTAAGGGTTTATACCTAATTCTTTTCCTGTCATTTTGGAACTTAATATCGAAATGAGCAGTTTCATCGCATTAAATACAAAAAACGATGCCCCAAAACGCTTGGCGACGGTTACGCGACTCGAAACTAGCAAATCGAGCATGGCCGAGAAGGTTTTGCTTATCCTAGAAACAGTAGCTAATTCTGAGTTTCCTTTAACTCTGGAGGCGATTTCCTCCCGCTTAGGATTTGCAAAACCCACGGTTTTTCGTCTATTGAATATATTGCTGGCACAGGGCCTCGTTGAGCGCGATTTACACGGACGTCGTTTTCAAGCAAGCACCAAATTTCGCCAAATGGGCATAGGACTTTTAGCTAGCGATTCGGTGCGGTCAGAACGAATTGCCATTATCAAACGCTTGGTTACCACCCTAGGAGAAACTTGTAACTTTAATATTCGTGATGGCAACGAGGTGTTGTATTTAGATCGGATTGAAACCACAGCACCGATTCGCTTGCATATCGATTCTGGTATGCGAGTACCTCTACATTGCACAGCAAGCGGCAAATTGTTTTTATCGTTTCTCACTGAAAAACAAATTCGTGGCATTCTAGGGCACGAGCCTTTTGACCGCTATACAGCAAAAACAATGACTAATTACAAAACATTGTTACCGGTAATCGATAGAATCATTTCACAAGGTTATGCATTAGATGATTGTGAGTACCTTGAGGGATCAGTCTGTGTCGCTGTTCCGGTCCGTGATCAAAAGCAAAAGGTGTTTGCTGCGCTCGCAGCACATGGTCCAACGCCGCGTTTTAATCTTGCGCTTGCTGAAAAATCGGTACTTTTACTTCGTGGCGCGGCGCTTGAGATTGAAAAAAGTATTGTTGAAGATATTGAATTGAAATAGGAGTTTGTATGAATCAACAACCAGTCATTATCACTGTTGCAATCACTGGCGCAGTGCCACGCAAGAAGGATTGTCCAGGCTTGCCAGTGACTCCAACGGAACAAATTGAGGAAACCCATAAAGCGTATGAAGCTGGCGCCTCTCTAGTTCACATTCATGTTCGCAATCCCGATGAAACGCCGAGTTCGGATCCCGATTTGTTTGCGCAAGTCCAAGAAGGTGTCCAGAAACACTGTCCCGACATGATTATTCAGTTCTCAACGGGTGGCCGCGGACGCGATCAATCTGCTAGAGGATCAATGCTTTTTCATCGACCGGATATGGCCTCACTGGCAACGGGCTCAACTAATTTTCCAGTGGGTATTTATGAAAATCCAACCGACTTTGTCGAAGGCCTTGCTAGTGAAATGCTCAAGTACGAAATTAAACCAGAGGTCGAAATTTTTGATTTAGCAATGCTCTATAACGCCGCTAATTTAGTGAAGAAAGGGCTGCTGTTGCCACCTCCACATGTGCAGTTTGTAATGGGTGTACCGAACGCGATGCCGGTGCGTCGCACGATTCTTGAATTTTTAATTAAGGAATTAAAAGATGTGATGCCGAATGCAACCTGGACGGCGGCCGGAATTGGAAAAAATCAGTTGGTTGTTAATGAATGGGCGCTTGAACTTGGAGGCCATGTGCGGACTGGCTTGGAGGATAACATTCGGTTTGATGAGACACGACTAGCTAAAGATAATGCAGAGCTCGTTGGGCGTCTTGCCAAGATGGCACGCGATCGAGGCAGACCCGTTGCTACCGGAGCCCAAGCACGTCAATTATTAGGTCTTCGTCTAACGCACTGAGCCCTCCCCTTGTCGTCGATTCGCTCCTTTGACTACATCATCATTGGTGCTGGGTCTGCCGGCTGTGTTTTAGCAAATCGGCTTTCAGCAAATCCCAAGTATTCCGTTTGCCTCATTGAGGCTGGACCACCCGATTACTCGCCATGGATCCACTTACCGATCGGTTATGGAAAAACCATGTGGGACTCATCCGTAAATTGGAAGTTCTATACCGAACCAAACCCCGAAATGAATAATCGACCGATTTATTGGCCTCGTGGCAAGTGTTTGGGAGGGTCCAGTTCAATCAATGGCTTAATTTTTATCCGTGGTCAGAAAGAAGATTATGACCATTGGCATGATTTAGGGAATGATGGATGGTCATGGGATGAGGTACTGCCCTACTTTAAAAAAGCTGAAGGAAATGACCGTCTCGGAGAGCCGCTTCACTCTCAAATCGGTCCTTTGCGCGCATCATCCATTAAAAAGACCCACCCACTAGTCGAAGCGTTTATCAAAAGCGCTAATCAGTTAGGGGTTCCCACCACCGACGATTTCAATAACTTGCAACAAGAGGGGGTTGGGTACTACCAATTAAGTACGCACAATGGCTTAAGGTGTAGCGCTGCCAAAGCGTACTTAAAGCCCATTAAGTCTCGTCAAAATCTAAGCATTATTACGAACGCTCAAGTGAGCAAGATTCTTTTTAAGGATCGGCAAGCAGTCGGTATCGAGTATATTCAACGGGGTAATAAGCATCAAATTACTTCCCAGAAAGAAATTATTCTTAGTGCAGGCGCACTACAAAGCCCGCAATTACTTCAGCTTTCTGGTATTGGCCCAGCCAGTTTGTTACAGAAATTTGGCATTCCAATAGTTCATAACTTGCCTGGAGTTGGTAAAAATTTACAAGACCATTTGCAATACCGATTAATTTATGAATTGAATCAAGACATCTCAACCAACATTGAATTGTCATCTCTCATAGGTCGAATCAAGATTGGTTTAGATTGGCTACTGTTTCGGTCTGGGCCACTTTCAATCGGAATTAATCAAGGTGGTTTATTCACAAAAGTCATGCCACAATCAAAAACACCCGACATTCAATTTCATTTGGCAACCCTATCTGCAGATATGGCGGGGGGTAAAGTGCATCCCTTTCCAGGATTCACAATGTCCGTATGCCAGTTACGACCTGAGTCAAGAGGCTATGTCGAGATTGTTTCCCCAGATCCATTAATACCCCCCAAAATGGTTGCAAATTATTTAACTTCAGAACACGATCGCGCTACCAGCATAGCGGCGATCAAGTTTGCAAGAAAAATAGCTCAAACAAATCCCTTGCAAGGCCTAATCCGTCGAGAGATCAAGCCAGAACGAGCAGAATCTGATGAAGATCTGCTTGAATTTTGTCGAAATAATGGGGCAACCATATTTCATCCAACAGGAACATGTCAAATGGGACCATCTCACCAAAAGGATGCTGTGCTTGATTGTGAATTACGGGTTCGGGGAGTAGGAGGATTGCGTGTGGTTGATTGTTCGGCAATGCCCACCCTTCCCTCCGGAAATACGAATTGGCCTGCCGTCATGATGGGCGAGAGAGCGGCTGATTTAATCTTGCAAGATCAGAATAACCGAGTCTAAACCGTCAAAAGCTCTAATAGTTTTAGACGTTGGACCTTGCCAGAAGCACCGCGCGGCAGCTCTTCCACAAATTTCATGATTTTGGGAGTTCTAAACTTTCCCAAGTTTTGATGACAAAATCCCCGAAGCTCTTCTTCAGAGCACGATGCCCCTTCTTTGAGAATGATGCAGGCCATAATTTCTTGGCCATAGTTATCATCCGGAATGCCAACCGCTGCAGCGTCAAGAACGGCGGGATGTTTTAAGAGTCCCTCGTCAATTTCGCGCGGGGCAATATTCTCACCGCCTTTAATAATGAGTTCCTTTAATCGTCCCGTAATGAAATAAAACCCATCATCATCGCGCATCCCGAGATCTCCGGTTTTAAGCCAGCCATCTGCATCAAATGCCTTTTGAGTTTCAACATCATTCTTGTAATAGGTGTGCATCACGTTTGCACCACGAAGGCAGATTTCTCCAATCAATTGATTACTAATTTCATTTCCAGAACTATCAATTACTTTTGCTTCGACTCCACAAGGAAGACCAGGACTACCATAACGTTTTCGCTCGTCATGGGGATTGCAAAAGACCATTGATGATGATTCTGTCATCCCCATCGCCTCAATCACGGTTATTCCAAACAACGCCTCAAACTCTTTATGTTGCTCAGGAGGTAATGGCGCTGAGGCAGAGCGTCCAAAACGTATGGATTTAAGATCTGCGGTTGAGGGCCTAATCCCCGATGACTTGGCCGCGTTGATAAGATAAGCGATGATGGTTGGAACCATATTGATCCATGTTGCTTGGTAACGCACAGCTAGATTCCACCAAGCACTTACCGAAAAATGATGAGGCGCAACAATTCCACCACCGGTATAAAACGGCGTGATGGTGGAAATGCATTGACCATTAATGTGATAAATAGGAAGTGAGCTAAGAACAATATCGCGCTGACTGAGTGAATGCCATGCACCAACCGACTTGCCAGCATGCATCAGATTCGCATGATTTAAGAGAACTCCCTTTGGGGTACCAGTGGTTCCTGAGGTATACATCAGTAAGGCACCCTGCTCTGGTTTTACTGGCGGTAAAGTTTTAGCCTGGGAGTCCATATAAGGACCAACTGCCGCATCAGGATCAAGTTCAATCATCAAAAAACGACGCTTTACATTCGGCAGCGCTGCCTGTAAAGCATCACGATTTTTTGGTGCATAGAACAAAATCTCAATATCGCTGTGATCTAATGCATATGCGAGTTGCTCTGGAGGGGCTAATAAATTAAATGGGGTAATCACTCGACCGCCAACCATGGTGGCCAGAAAAAGCGTAGTTGTTTGTCGACCATTGTGCATAAAGAGCCCTATATGGCCATAGGGGCTAATTCCTTGGGCATCTAACCATGCATGAAGATGCTCTGCTTCAATTAAAAGCGCTTGGTAGGTAATCGTTAAATTTGGCTCAGGTGCATACAACAAAACCTGATTGGCTAGCTCTTGCGCCCAGTACTGCAATACCGATTGGAGATGACCAGCGTTTTGATGCAATTGACAGGCTCTACCTAGTGAGGAAAGCGCTGAAAGTATTCTTGAAGCAAATCGTCTACCGTTGGAACTTCTTCAGGAATAACGCGCACTACCCTAGAAATATTTAAGTAATGCTTGTAACTCATGTTCTCTGAAAAATTATTTCTACCCCATGTACCACACCCCATTGATAAGGAGAACGGCAGGCCGTTATCAAAGCTGCCTCCAGTTGCGATCGCATGGGCTTGATTGACGATTACTCGCGATACCGGCAATTCTTGGGACAATTGGCTGGCACGCTCATCCATCATATTGCCAGAGCTTGCCGTATGTAAACCGACTGAGTGCCCTGCCCCTTGAAACGAATAAATGCCTTGCACAATTTGTTTTGCATCATTAAAGTCAGTTGCTTTCCAAACGGTTAACACAGGACTTAATTTCTCACCAGAGAATGGTGCCGATGGACCAAAACCAGTTTCAACAACCATAAAGAAGCGTGCATATTTTGCATTCGGGTGTTTGAGTTGCGCTTTCTCTGCAATATATGGGGCCGACTGAGCGGTAAAAGCTGATGTAAGCTTGCCATTGGCAAACATAAATCCTTCAAGGCGTTTTTTATCCTCCGCATCAAGCAAAACCCCTCCCGAATTCTCTAGGGCAGCAATCGCATCTTGATATATCGAAGCAATTAGTACTACACCGTTTTCACTTGAACAACTTGTTGCATTATCAAAAGTTTTTGAAACGGTAATTTTTTGTGCAGCCGATTGCAGGTCAGCAAACTCATCAATGATGACAGCTACATTGCCGGCACCCACTCCAAATGCTGGCGTACCAGAAGAATATGCAGCTCGAATATTCGCCTGAGATCCTGTTGCCACAACAAGATCAGCCATTCGCATCAGCTCTTGAGTAGCCTCTTTTGTTACTGGCGCAGGTAAGCATTGAACCAAATGACGTGGGGCTCCTACTCGGTCAAGCTGATGATGAACAAATTCAATTAAACGCGCGCAAGTGCTTTGTCCTTTGGGGGATGGAGCCACAATGACGGCATTACGGCACTTTAAGGCGTTTAGTATTTTATTGATTGGGGTTGCGCCTGGATTAGTTGAAGGAGTAATAGCAGCCA
>Ga0194130_10003992_pt1 | contig 19210 bp, 7 predicted proteins | sample TA2KigsurfametaG_FD_160084 | JGI IMG/M metagenome (GOLD analysis project Ga0194130, IMG submission 160084) | Freshwater microbial communities from Lake Tanganyika, Tanzania - TA2015050 Kigoma 12 surface | ecosystem: Environmental > Aquatic > Freshwater > Lake | place: Tanzania: Lake Tanganyika... | reverse complement strand
CCCTTGCAATACTTAGCTTCACTCCACCATGCTCCAAGTCCCTCGCGCCACGCATCGCTTCTTCATCCTGCCTTCTCATGCAACAGTTATAGCTCGCATCTTTCTAGCTGTCGCATCCCTTCTCGCGATCAACGGTCCGCTAGCGATTGCGATCGTTCACGACGGCGAACATCCGGCCGGCGTCAGGGCACTAAAGCCGGCAGAGGTTTATGCACCATCGCTCCTCCCCGATCGCATCATCCTGACATGGGCAGGAGATCCCACCACCACCCAATCGGTCACATGGCGAACCAGTACCGAGGTTGCCACAGGCAAAGCTCAGATTGCAGAAGCCACACCAGGACCAGAATTTGCCAAGAAAGCAAAGGAGCAAATCGCTGAATCGGTAGCTCTTAAATCCGACCTTAATACTGCCCATTACCACAGTGTCACATTCAAAGAGCTAACACCTGGAACAAAATATGCGTACCGGGTAGGAGACGGCACCAACTGGAGTGAATGGCTTCAATTCACCACCGCAGACATCCTCGAGAAGCCATTTTCCTTTATCTACTTTGGAGACGCTCAAAACGATTTGCGATCCATGTGGTCCCGAGTCATCCGCGAAGCGTACAGCGATGCGCCGAAAGCCAAGTTTCTTTTGCACGCGGGTGATCTGATCAACACGGCGCAGTCTGATGGCGAATGGGGTGAATGGTTCGGAGCCGGCGGGTGGCTCAATGCAATGATCCCAAATGTTCCAGTTGCTGGAAACCATGAACAACACAAGCTACCCGAGGGGAAAACCCAACTCACCCACCATTGGCGCCCCCAGTTCACTTTACCTGAACACGGTCCGGAAGGGCTGGAGGAATCGTGCTACACGTTTGAGTACCAAAATGCTCGTTTTATTGTCCTCAACAGCAATACTAAAATCCCAGAGCAAACCAAGTGGCTCGATGGAATCCTAAGCAAAAACACGAAGCCTTGGATCATCTGCTCGTTCCATCATCCGATCTTTTCGACGGCGAAGAGCCGCGATAACGCTGCGCTTCGCGACGCGTGGAAACCCATACTCGATAAGTACCGAGTCGATCTCGTTTTGCAGGGACACGACCACTCTTATGGACGTACCGGTTCGGATACTCCATCGACGGATCCCGACGCAAAGCCAGCGTCCACCGTGGAAAACGTGCCGACGGGTGTAACGCATCGCGATGATCACCACGGAACGGTCTATGTCGTTTCTGTCAGCGGTCCCAAGATGTACAACGTCACTCCAAAACCGTTTATGGTGCGTATGGGAGAGGATACACAGCTCTACCAGATTATTACCCTAGACGGTTTGAAACTACGCTACGAAGCCCGCACCGCAAACGGCCAAATCTACGATGCATTCCACCTCGAAAAAACCATCGGCGAACCAAATACGTTGATCGAAATCCAACCTGAAATCGAAGAACGCCGTCGGCCACCTGCAACACCGCCCACCCCGGCACCAGCTCCCAATGCCGAAGCTGCCGCCTCGCCCGTGAAGTAGCCGACCAGGTTCGATTGCTTGGCTTGCAAACGAACTCTAAAGCCATCAGAAATCTTCCATCCCCGGCAATCGAGGCTGCTTGTCGTTGTCTCCTTTTCTGAGTTTCACTGCAGGCTTCCGGACCGATGCTGGATTCCCGGTCGAGCTCCCGGGTAAAGGGTCTCGGAACTGCCGCTTGCGGCTTCCATGCTTTGTAAAAACCTGCACCGCTGCATCTTTCGCTGCCTCGGTCTGACGGATTGCATAAATACGATCTTTGGCGATTTTGACAGCGACCTTATCCTCGACAATTGCACGTGGGTAGTCGATCCCAATCCGGCATCGATATCGCATCTGGTCATCGATACTCATTCGATGAGGTTCCGCTAAAAATGCAAGCGGCACGTGCTCTAGTTCCGGAACCCATCGACGAACAAACTCACCCGTGGGATCTTGATCCAATAACTGTTTGGATGGGGAGTAAATACGAATCGTATTGATCCCTGTTACTCCCGATTGCATCTGACACTGCGAATAATGAATCCCAGGCTCAAAATCGAGGAACTGGCTCGCTAAGAAGACTGCTGGCTCACGCCAATGCAACCACAGATGGTAGGCGGAAAACGACATGATCATCGCCCGCATTCGAAAATTGATCCATCGATGGTGGTGAAGGTATCGCATGCACGCATCGATCATTGGAAATCCTGTGTTACCACTCTTCCATGCTTCGAAGCGTTCGCTATTGAATTCCCCTTCACGAAGTCCGTCGTACAATCGGCATATATTTCGGAACTCAATCTCGGGCTCCGATTCCATTTTCTGAATAAAGTGACAGTGCCAACTCAATCGCGACATAAATGACTTCAACGATCGGATTCTGGATGACCTGGCAGCCCCATCGGTCTTTCCGAAATCGCAGGTGAGATCTCCTATCTTCCTCGCCGTTGCTTGTTGAACTTGTTTGATCGATAGGTTTCCCCATGCGAGGTAGGGACTCAATCGACTGCAACTGGTTTCCGCGGTGAGCGGACTGGACATAGAACCTCGGTAGTCTCCACCTCGATCCGCGAGAAAGGACTCGAGGATGCTTATCGCCTTCGATTCACCTCCCCGTTGCAGATCTCCAACCACGTTACCAGAATTCGGCATCACTTGATCGACTGTTGGCACATGTCCCCATTCAAACTCCTCGGGCACCGGAATATACTCAGGACATTCCGCGATCCGTTCGGACATTCGACGGGCCCAGGCTCCTGCCCAACCGTCACGACTTTTGAGTCTGCGGATAACACCGTTTTGTGGGTGCTCCTTCCACGGTATTCCACACGCCCGAGCCCATCGCGCGACGCGTTGATCACGTTCATAGGTAAGCCACGTCCCTGTTTCTTCGTGGCTCAAAATCGAATGAAAGGGCATCGTGCCCGAAATTTGAATGAATACATCGGGCAACTCGCCAATACGGATTGCTAAACGGCCCCCCAATCGTCGAAGGTTATGATCCAATTCAACGAGCGATTGACGCACGAACTCGAAATGGCTCGCGTCGTATTCGGGACTTGACCACAACGAAGGCTCGAAAACATAGATCGGAAGCACGGTACCCGACTTCGATCCGAGCAGCAAAGGAAGATGATCGCGAATCCGGAGATCGCGTTTGAACCAAAGTAGTTGAAGATTCGCCATGGTGCATTATACAGGCCCGTCAAGTCACACGGCTTGGACTCAGTAAGTCGCTACCAAATCTGTTTCCCGATTGGGGTGGGATTCCCAACCAGTGCGGTTTACACTGGTCACTCGGCGCTCGACATTTTCTCTGGCTGCACGACTCCTTGGGCCCTAATGCAAGTAACCACTCCCGAGATGGATCCCACTCCGTTTCGACGCGATCTGCTTCGGTTGGAACCTGCGGGTTTATATTGCCCAGCAGGTGATTTTTTCGTCGACCCATGGCGACCAGTCGATACGGCAATTCTGACGCATGGACATAGTGATCATGCTCGCTTTGGGAGCAAGCGATATTTTGCCGAAGTGTCGAGCGAGTCGATACTGCGATCCAGATTAGGCAAGGAGATCGATCTTGCCACCAAAGCGTATGGAGAGCGATGGAAACTAGGGAACGCCTGGGTATCCTTGCATCCTGCCGGACACCTTCTCGGTTCCGCACAAGTTCGCATTGAAGTTTCTGGACGGGTCGCTGTCGTATCAGGTGATTACAAACGGCAATCAGATCCGACATGCGTCCCGTTTGAAGTCGTCCCGTGTGATCTGTTCGTGACCGAATCAACGTTTGGATTGCCGGTATTCCGCTGGCCATCGCCGGAAATGGTCTTTGATTCGATTCATCGTTGGTGGAGAGAAAATCAGACCGCTGGCCGAACGAGTTTGCTCCTGGCTTATGCGCTCGGGAAATCTCAGCGATTGCTTGCTGGTCTCGATGCATCGATCGGTCCTATCTGCCTGCATGGTGCCGTCCATGGACCAACGCAACTTTATCGGAATCAAGGAATCTCGCTTCCGAAGACCATCACCGTCAGCGAAGCCTCGAAAGATTTCGATTGGTCGCAAGCCCTCGTCCTAGCAGTACCAAGCTCGCAAGGGACCCCATGGTTACGGCGATTCGGTGAAGTCTCTACGGCCATGGCAAGCGGTTGGATGGCCATCCGGGGAACCAGGCGCCGTCGAGCGGTCGATCGTGGATTTGTGATGTCGGATCACGTCGACTGGCTGAGTCTGCTCCAAACGGTGAGGGAAACGGGCGCTACTACGGTTTGGGTAACACACGGGTTTTCGAATGTGGTGGCCCGATACTTAAGAGAGCACGGTCTATCCCCAGGAAACACAGTGGAGGCATCGCCTCTCGAAACGCAGTTCCAAGGCGATGCAGAGGACGTGGAGGAAAATTCATCGAATCCTGAGGATGAAACCAGGTCATGAACTTCGCAGAGCTCTACCGGCGACTTGATGAATCCAATAAGACGGGGGAAAAACTCTCGTCCCTCGTCGACTACTTTGGTCAGGCTCCCGACGACGATGCCGCTTGGGCTGTTTTCTTTTTGACCGGTCGTCGACTGCCTCAACTAGCACCCAGCAGGATCCTACGGAGCTGGGCGACCGAGCAATCAAAAATCCCCGATTGGCTATTCGAAGAAACCTATGCCTGGGTTGGCGATTTGGCAGAGACCATGAGCTGCATCCTTCCGAGCTCAACATCGAGTGAGGAGTCCAGCCTCTCCGAGTGGGTCGAACGCATTCGACAGCTCCGCGGATTGGACGAATCGGATCAAAGAGCATCTCTGAATGCACTGTTCGATCAGACAAGCGATCGCGATCGTTTTCCGATGATGAAACTACTTACCGGTGCGATGCGGGTCGGTGTCAGTCAAGGGCTCGTCGTTCGCGCACTCGCCAAAATCAGTGGGCTCTCCAACGAAACCATTGCTCATCGATTGATGGGCAATTGGGAACCATCTGCGGAAGCCTATGCTCGCTTAGTCGATCCAGATACCGCCGATGCCGATCTTAGTCGTCCGTACCCATTCGCGCTGGCCAACCCAGTCGAAGGTGACATTGCTGGACTGGGTGATGCAAACGCATTCCTGGCTGAATGGAAATGGGACGGCATTCGATCTCAATTGATCCGTCGATCCGGCACAACCTATCTCTGGTCTCGCGGTGAGGAACGACTCGACGGCAAGTTTCCAGAGATCGAGGCCTCGGCCGCAGGCTTGGCCTACGATTGCGTTTTGGATGGAGAGATCCTGGCTTGGAAAGAAGATCAACCTTTGCCATTTGCGGAGTTGCAGCGACGTATAGGTCGGAAAACGATCGGCAAGAAACTCATGCAAGAAGTCCCGGTTCGCTTTGTAGCGTTCGACTTGTTGGAGTTCAATGACGTCGATTGGCGCAGCCGTTCTCAACAGGAAAGACGAGCCAAGCTTGAGGAGGTTCTCGGAACGGAACCTGGAATCTTTCGGGTCTCGGAACAAATCTACGCAAACTCATGGTCTCAACTCGCTCTCCTTCGCGAGTCGGCTCGCGAGCGAAAAGCCGAAGGTCTGATGTTGAAACGAATCGATTCCCCCTATCAAGTCGGACGAGTTCGAGGGCATTGGTGGAAGTGGAAAATTGAGCCTTACACCATCGATGCCGTATTGATTTACGCACAGCGAGGCCATGGACGCCGCGCTGCCCTTTATACGGACTTCACGTTTGCGCTGTGGGATAATGGCGTTCTCGTCCCGTTCGCTAAAGCCTACTCTGGCCTTACCGATCACGAACTTACGGAGGTTGACCGTTTTGTCCGGGCGAACACGCAGGAAAAATTTGGCCCCGTTCGAAGCGTAACGCCTCACTTGGTCATGGAACTCGCCTTCGAAAACATCCAGGTATCCAATCGCCACAAATCGGGTGTTGCTGTTCGCTTTCCTCGCATCGTCCGATGGCGCCACGATAAAACCATCAATGACGCAGATCGCTTGGAAGACCTCAAACGGATGATTTCCCCACGATGACAGTATCGACTCGAAATCATCGATTGCGACCCGCAGGAGCGTGGTTTGAAAAATGCGGCTGGAAACCTTTTGCATTCCAGAAGCAAGCCTGGAAAGCCCACCTTGAGGGAAAAAGCCTTCTCATCCATTCGGCAACCGGTACAGGCAAGACGCTGGCAGCGTGGATGGGGCCGTTGCTCGACGGTTTGGCCAATCCCATCGATGCCGAGTCGTGGACGAAGGTCCGAGGTAAACCAGCATCTCCACCGCTGATGGCATTATGGGTCACGCCGCTTCGAGCCTTAGCAGGGGATACCTTGTTTTCCCTCGAACAAGCGACTGCGGGTTTGGAATTGCCGTGGACCATTGAATCGCGCACCGGGGATACGTCGGCCTACATCAAACAGCGGCAACGGCAAAGATTGCCGACCGTGCTCGTCACAACTCCCGAGAGCCTGACGTTGATGTTGTCGTACCCCGAGTCCACGGAACATTTTCGCTTCCTTCGCGCGATCGTGATCGACGAATGGCACGAATTGCTGGGTAGCAAACGTGGCGTGCTTCTCGAACTGGCACTTGGGCGACTCCGTACAATGCGGCCGGACTTACGACTCACGGGGATTAGTGCGACGCTTGGCAACTTGGAACAAGCCCTGGAAGTCCTCGTGGGTCCTGGCTCGGATCGTCCGACCGAGATTATTCACGGTCGAACAGATAAAAAAATGGTCCTCTCAGCTGCCATCCCCAAAAACATGGAGCGATTCCCATGGGCTGGGCATTTAGGAACTCGTATGTCTGCTCCCGTGGCCCAAGCCATCAACAGCGCGGCTACCTCGTTGGTCTTTGCCAATACTCGCAATCAGACCGAGCTTTGGTACCAACAACTCTTGCAAAGCGATCCGAACCTCGCTGGCCTTTTAGCATTACACCACGGGTCGCTCGACGCGGAGGTTCGCCGATGGGTCGAAGATGCACTTCGAGCTGAGAAACTCAAGGCGGTAGTCTGCACGAGCAGCTTGGATCTCGGAGTCGACTTCTCGGCAGTGGATCAAGTCATTCAAATCGGTTCGCCAAAAGGCATCGCGCGATTGCTGCAACGGGCAGGGCGTTCCGGACACCAGCCTGGAGCGGTGAGTCGCCTGTTATTTGTACCTACCAATGCTTTGGAATTAATCGAATTGGCGGCTGCGAGAAAGATGATCCAGCGTGGTCAACTCGAAGCTCGAGAGCCCGTGGATTCGCCATTGGATTTATTGGCCCAGCATCTCGTCACACGAGGTCTAGCATCCCCGTATCAACGGGATGAAATATGGCTTGAGCTTCGACGTACGTTCGCATTCTCTAAATTGAGCCCAGAAGAACTGGATTGGGTGATTGCCTTTGCCAAGCACGGTGGAGATTCGTTATCGCATTATGAGGATTTCAAGCGCCTCGAAGAAAACGAAGATGGAACACTCCAAGTTACCAACCCGCAGACGGCCCGCCGGCACCGGATGTCCATCGGTACCATCGTCAGCGAAGTCGCCATTCAAGTCCGGTACATGACGGGCAAAAACATTGGAACCGTGGAGGAAGGTTTTATTTCCAAAATTAAGCCTGGTGATCGTTTTTTACTGGCTGGTCGATTGCTCGAGTTCGTGCATCTCCGCGACTCGATCGCCTGGGTGAAGAAAAGCAAGGGTACGCCGACTACTGTTCCGCGATGGGTCGGAGGACGCATGCCATTATCAAGCCAATTATCGCAAGGGATTCGGGAGCAAATCGAGGCTACATCCAATGGGGTCTTTGACGGGGTCGAAATGAAAGCTGTGCGCCCCATCCTCGAACTACAGCGTCGATGGAGTCACCTCCCCAAAGCAAACGAATTATTGATCGAACAGATTAGGACCCGAGAAGGGTATCAATTATTCTTTTTTCCATTCGAAGGGCGGTTGGTTCACGAAGGCTTGGCGACCATCATTGCGCATCGGCTCAGTCGCCATCGCAAGATCACCTTTTCGATGGCCGCAAATGACTACGGTTTTGTACTTCAGTCGGCTATCGATCCCAATGTATCCTTCGGTGAAATTCAATCTCTGTTTTCTAAGGAGGGATTGATGGACGACATCACCGCCGGATTGAATGCTACGGAAATGGCGAAAAGACAGTTCCGAGAAACCGCTCGCATCGCCGGATTGATCCAGGTCGGGTATCCTGGCGAAAAGCGATCTGGACGCCACCTTCAGGCCTCCAGCGACCTCATTTTCGATGTTTTCCAAGAGTACGATCCAAGCAATTTGCTCCTTCAGCAGGCGCGCAAAGAAGTGCTTCGAAATCAATTCGAATGGGAGCGACTGCAACGAACTCTCGATCGCATCCATCAGTGCGAGCTTGTATGTAGGAATCCACTGAGACCCACGCCCCTGGCGTTTGCATTATTGGTCGATCGACTTCGAGAGCGATTGAGTACAGAGACACTCGCAGACCGCGTGAGACGCATGCAAGCTGACCTCGAACGAGCGGCGGATGCAAAGTAGGTAATTTATGAAGGGCTATCGACTACATATCGCGGAAACAACTCTCTTGCTCCATCCTTCGGGCGCTGCATTTTGGAAGGAGGAGAGCACACTCTTTGTCGCAGACCTCCATTTGGGGAAAAGCACCACGTTTCGGCGCGGAGGGATTCCCATACCAGCGGGATCGACAACTTGCACCATGGATCGATTGATCGATTGTATCGAAACACTAAATGCGAGTCGCCTCGTCGTCCTAGGAGACTTAGTCCATGCTCGTTGCAGTTGGGATAAGGAACTCCAGGAAGGCCTCGCTCGTTTGAGCGAACGCTTGCCGAAAGGAAACTTTCTGTTGGTCGAGGGAAACCATGATTTGGGTTCGCGTAGCAGATGGGAAGATTTTTCTATCGAAAGGCAGGTTGCCCCGCATCCACTTGGTCCGTGGATATTACTCCATGATGAGTTGACCGAGCGCCCGCAGGCTTCCAACGACCATCGGGTGTATCTCGCTGGTCATGTTCATCCAGCGATTAAACTCAGGCGATTCGGAGAAACGATACGACTCCGTTGCTTCAGCTTGTACAACAACTGCCTCACCCTCGCCGCTTTCGGTTCTTTCACAGGCGCGAAAACACTCGATTTAAGTCTGGGGCAACAGTATTTCGCAATCGTCGATGATGAAGTTATTTCACTCACGTAAATATCGTCTCAAACATGGATCGCCGCGCCGCCGTCGACAGTCAGGATTTCTCCTTGGACTAAATCGCTTAAGGAGCTGCATAAAAACAGTACGGCATTAGCGACATCAACGGCTTCAAGGACTCGATTTCCCATCATCGATTTATGAACTCGTCCGGCAAACATTTCTTCGGATCCAGGTAAACGATCGGTGGAGTCGGTCTTTACCAATCCGGCCTTCACAACGTTTATATTGACACCAAGATGTCCTAACTCAAGCGTTAAGTGCCGCGCGATACTCTCCAAGGCCGCTTTAGATCCTCCAATCAGTCCGTACATCGGCAGGGCGATATCTGCCCCGTGACTTGATATAGCAACGACCTTGCTTCGGTAGGGTCTATTTACCAACAAATCTTTCGCGGCCCTTGCGAGAAAAACCAACGACAGCACGTTCGTTGCCATTGCATGTTCAAAGTGTTTCGTTTCGGAGTCGAGGAGATTGCGAAAACCACCAGTGGCGGCGTTACAAACGATGTTATCGAGTTGTCCAATTTCACGCCTGATAAACCCGATGAGCTCGCGAGCATCTTGCTCTTCGCTTACGTCCGCTTTGACAACCCACGCCTGGCGTCCCATGCGTATTATTTCCTTAGCGGTCTCTATAGCAGCTTTTTTCGAAGAAACGTAGTTAACGATAACATCGCTCCCAGCTTCCGCTAGTTTTAACGCGGTTGTACGACCGATGCCGCGAGAACTGCCGGTAATCAAAGAGACGCGATTACGTAAATCAATCATGGTATGTTCTCTAAACTTAAATTATTGAGTTGAAGTCTTTACGAGAGAAGCTCGGTAGCCCCTAATCTGAACGAGTACCTCCCCCGAATCACGTAAGATCGTTCCTGAGAAGTGTCCATCGCTCAGAGTCATCTTGTCGAGCGAGAAAATACCTTGGCAGGTACAACCGGGAATTACTTGTCCATAGATACTTATGGACTCCACACCTGCTGGAATCGAGACCAGGCTTGAATCGCGGGTCCATGCTAGGACGCCACAAGCGAATAGCGCACTATCGATCACACCCATGGGCGTAATCCATTCCCCAGGGCGCTCGCCACCAAGCGCTTTGGCTGCCTGTGGGACAAACGTTGCGAGAAGGCCGTTTTCGAAAAACTGAGTCTTCTCAATGCACCGAAAAGGGGAACCGTGGTAGATCACACTGTCTTCCCCTGGATACTCAACAGGGTGCCAGGGAGCGATTGGAATGAATGGCATTCTTTGCAGTGGTGGGAGTGACTCAATCTCTTGAATCCAGCCCGTCGCTACAATTCGCTCAGAATCAATTATCCGACCTTGCAAGTTCGCGAATTGATAGTAGAGCGTTGCCTTAGTTCGCGACGCGAATTTCTCCAGCCGTACGAATAAAGATTTCGGTCGATCATCGAAAAACTTCAAACCATTTACAACCAATAAGTCTTCCAGCGTTACTCCCAAGCGACCGTTCAATATGCCGACTTGAATACCCACTTGCGTAATCATCTCAGCAATCCCAACGAGAGGCATCAACGGACGCCCTCGAAATCTGTGCTCTGCTAGGAAAGGATCTAGACTTGGATCCACAACCACCTCGCAGACAACACTTCGACCGGTAGCACCATCTTGAATTTGAGGCGCAAGTGCAAGCACCCTGCGCTCGTCCGAAATCGTTACGGGTAAGGCGGGCTGAAGAGGTTCAATAGTTCGCCGTAGTGACTGAACACCCGACGAACGCGGAACCGAACTCAAAACCATTCGTGCGACGCCCTCCATGTCAGTGTTGACACCACTCAAGATCGTTGAGCGAATCCCTCGCCTCGTCGAATGCCATCGCAACCATTGTTCAGTGATGCACATTTGGTTATTAACCGAAGCGAGTAAAAGCACAACTTGAAGATTATCCGGTTGCGTGCAATGCATCACCTGCGAAATCAATTTGCTGCAGTCGGTATCGAAATTTTCAGATTCGCAATTATCAAGTGGATCCCACAAAATGATACCGACGATGGCATCGCAACTCTTCTCTCGGATCACCTGCAATAACTTCAGGATTGACGCAAACTGATCGTCTTCAAAACGTCGCTTGTCATTGACATCGAGGTGGCGATGAATATCCTTTTGTGACAACTGCCAGGGACCAAGATCAACCCACTCGATTGCGTTTACGGTAGAGCCAAGCAATTCTTTGAGCGTCGAAATCCGTGCATCCCTGGATCGGCACATGACAACCCAGGTACCTTGTGGGAGTGCACTCAACTCTTCAGTGGGTGAGGGAGTGCGGAGGAGTTGCCGTTTTGCGACCCATCGATCTGTCATGGATCTATGAATCTGAGTCTGTTGATCGACGATCAAGATTTCCTGGAGTATGCTCCTCGCTTGCGTCGACGGTGTGTCATGGTTCGAAAGCCATAGCGATTTGCAGACCTCGACGCCTTTAAATCGTTCTGGATGACTGGAGATCAAAGAAGAGAGCCAACTGGTTTCAGGTGTGAATGCTTGACCGTAAAATCGATCCGGCTCCGCGATAGCATGCGCATTTCCCGACACAATCAATCGAATCCCTTGGGTCAGGGATTTCTCGAGCCATTTCGACACCAGTTTTTGGGGAGACAACACGAATCGATCTAGTCGAGTCCGGTCCTTCTTCCATCCAACTCCTAGATATCCGCCATGATCGAGGGGGCAAAGCCAGATCAGTATTTTGACAGGCAAATTAGACAAGACGTTTGCAATCCACTCTTCATCTGCCTGTGTGCTCGGACTGGGAGTCGCGATGGTTCTGCAACCAGAAATCTGCAATTGCTCGACAACCGCATTTGCCGTTGAATTGCTTCCGACGACAAATACCAGCTCTTCTAATCCTAGGTTCTCCTGAACCTCGAATGGAGCATGAAACCACTCATCAAATTCACAGCTGATCGATGGTGTTACTTCCACCGAACCGATTACCTTTGCTCGATCGCTGTCGCAACTAGGTTCATAAGCGGTGGGCGGGACTACTGAATCAGGAAAATACAACTTGTGATAATTCCAATCCGTTATCACAACTTCGGAGGGTGGGACAACCGTAGGCCGTTCAACTGAGTTCCCAAACGAATCGATTCCCAGCTTTAGTTCTGCGAGAAAATGATCGACACCTTCAGTCACCGGCATGAATCTCATGGTTTTCAACATCGGCGAGTGCTTGGTCTCAGGTCGGGACGCCATGCCTACCTCTCCCCACGAGTGCCAATCGATCGCTACGGCGTGACAATTTGGGTTTAGGGTGGCATATCGAGCGACAATTTTCGTCAACCATTCATTGGCTGCACCATAATCAGTTTGTCCGATCGCGCCGTAGCGACCGCTGATCGAGGAAAAAGCAATGAATGATTGGATTGGATCATCAGCCGTAGCAACCATGATATTCAATGCGCCTATTGCTTTGGATTCAAAGGTTCGCTTGACAAGCGGAAGCTTTTTTCCCGCGAAACGGCTCGCTTTTTCGAATCCAGCTCCGTGAACAACACCAATAATGGGTTCCCCATTTCTACGGATTCGATCCACCAAAGCTTTCACTGAATTGAGAGAAGAGACATCACAAACGTGATACAAAAAGTTGATGTTCGCCTTCTGCATCGCATGAAAATTACGTTTGATCTCGATCGCCTTTTCAATCGCGGTCCATTCCTCTGCCGCGGGCCGCTTTTCAGCAGCAGCCTTCCTTGCGATCTCAGTTCTCAACGCCCTGAGTTGCATCTCGTCATATGTCAACCATTCCTCGGGAATGGTGGGAACCTGGCTAGAGCCGATGAGATGGACAGTCCCATTGCATCCTCTTGCTATGGCCTTTGCGATTTCAGCTGTAACGCCTCTCGCCCCCCCTGTGATGATCCAGCATCCGCGTTCTCTATTCCAAATATCTTGTGCTGCAGGGCGAGGTAGATTCTGTTGAATACTTCTAAGCACGTATCGAATACCATCGCGATATCCGACTTCCGCTTCACGGGCTTCTTGTGCCCACTCCCGGAGCAATCCTTCTACAACTTCCGATTCACTCGCACCTAACTCGAAATCGATAGCATGTGTTCTCACATCTGTGCCGACCATGACCGCGCGTTCCAAAAATATCGCTTTCGAAAGTCCAGTAAGTGCCCCCTCCGTATGGCGATGACTCTGCCCCGTCAGACCGATATCACCACCCATCTGTGTAACCACAATCCAAGATCGTTCAACTGGCGATAGCTTATCATCAAAACTTGAAAACCATTCTTGTGTCACTCGGTATATACTAAGTACATCTCGATCAAAATCGAAATCAATCAATGAGTCGTTGCGCGGCGTCAGACTCGCTGGGGGTCGATCGACGAACGAAGGTGCGACGATGACGTGCTCAATGCGTCCCAGTTTCTCCCGACATTCTAAAAACAGTTGTAGTAAAGAGTCTGATGAAAGCCAGCCATCTACCATTTCCACGCGAGCTCCCCAGTTTTCTAACCGACGCTTTAAAGTCGGCAATCTTCCTAGGATTAAAACTGTCGCCGCCTGAAATCTCTTGTGCCAATCCATCGTCAATGTGCCACGGGCTGCAATTAATTTTGAAACAATCCGCGTGCAGATCCGGTCCTGATCCCCAAGGGGTGGCAAGGAGTTCCGGCTATTTCCCGCAGCCTCTAAATCGGCTGCCGAGATGACTTCATTTCGGCATTTATTTATCGTGAGCAAACCGCCCATCGATGGCTCTTGGTTTTCTAGATTTCCGGCGGACCATTGCTTATCTGCTGGTTGGTCACGTTGGGCTCGACCTACACTTCGATCCTCTCCGAATATCGCATGAAACGAAATCGATTGACTGGGGATCGCCCTTCGAACCGACGATTGATACCGCCAATTCAGGGTCATCGATCGGGGATCCATAGTCACCTGAAGCATACATTTACCGCGATTGGTTGCATAACCTCTGATTTGCTGTTCGTATTCTAAAGATCCTTCAACGACCGTTACAAACGAGAGCTTTCCATTCATAGGGCTTCCAAAGCGGGCGTCGCCAGAGGAATGGCTGAGCATCCAAGTCCAGTTGCTTGCAATAAGATCGCGATTGAGAAAACCCACTGCCTCATCGAGGGTTCGACAAGATCCTAAGCAATCGATGACTAGGCTAGAAACAAATATCGATGGGTTGATCCGCGCATCACGATATTCATACCCCTCTCCTGGTCGCATGCAGCTCACGGCAAGTCCCGTTTCGTTCATTCCGAGAAAACCACCGATTTGTCCAATGGTTGCTAATGTAACAAACCGTATTCCATCCGCAGAGACCTCAGGATGCCACAAGAAATCATCGACGGTAGCTGCAATATTTTCTTGGAAGAAATTGACAACGACATGCGCGCGATCGGGTGTGATAATGTGCGAACCCACCTTGAACGCTTCCTGTTCCAGAAATCGATTGAGATTAATTATTGCTCGCTTGCTGGTTCTCAATAGACAAGCCGCGTTCTCGATTCTTTTGTGACACTGATCGGTAATCGAATGTGAATCAGGTTCAACCTCAATGTCGAGCCATGTTTCTCCGCGTTGCACTGCAAATGCGGCGACACGATCCAGCGCGACTTCAAAATTACTCCGCCTGAAAGAAAAAGCGCGGATAGGATCGTCTTTGCCCATCGCTTGCATAGAAGTTCCCAATGCTTTTGATTCCGGTGTGGATGATTTAGAAGATGTAGAAAAATGATTCGTGTCCGTGATTCTGGAGAATTCGCTCGCCTGGTTCTTTTGACCGAGATCATCCAGTTGTTCGACGGTATCGACCTGTTTACTAACGGTTTTGGATAATTCTGATAGGACTACCGGTGCCGCTGAAATTTGCGGAGAATGCGTTCTATGCCGGTGGATTTCATAGGCAGCATCTACGAACAGAAGCTGCTCCTCCGCTGACGTTCGCGAGTCATCAGATGCGAGGCAAACTACCTGTTCGTCCCCCTCAAAGATGCTGCGAGTTAGTCCTGTTAGTACCTGCCCTGGTCCCACCTCGACAAAAAATTTAACTCCTTGCTGACGCAATCGCGAAACCAAGCGAGTCCACCGCACGGGCTTTACGAATTGATCGCAAAGATTTTTTCTTACATGTTCACCTGATGTCTCGAACGATTCGGATACGGCGCTTAAAAGAGCGTATTTACCGTCGCGGATTGGGTATTCAGAAATAAGAGCCTTCATGTTCGCTGTCGCATCGGCCATCAATGGAGTATGGAAGGCGAATGGAACAGAGAGCAAAAGGGTGCGAATACGGCAACTTTCGAAAACTTGGCGCACCTCTTGAATCTTTGCTTTTGGGACCCCGATCACCGTCTGCTGGGGGGAATTGCAGTTTGCGATATAGGCCTCGATTCCCGATTCGGTGATTAGCCGTTCAGCAGCGTCTTCATCACAGAACAAACACAGAAGTTGTCCTTCGACTGCGGACGACTGATTTACTGCCTGCGCACGGTAGTTTGCTACTTCAAAAATCTGGGCAAGATCGAGACATCCTGCTGCGTAAATCGCAGCATATTCCCCGAAACTGTGACCGAGTAGGAAATCAGGAACGATACCCCTGTTGGTTAAAACTTGGGAAAGCAGTACTTCGCATCCGAGGATTCCTAATTGTGTCGAAAGTAGGTCAATGCCTAATCGTTTCTTTTCATCGTCAAGCAGTGCCTTGAAGGATTGCCCGCTCCACCTCTGGACTGATTCTTCTATCCTTGCGAGTGTCCGTTTATTTACTGCTTGGTTCGACAAAAACGACGAAAGCATCTTGGGATACTGCGATCCTTGACCAGCAAACAAAAAGGCTGTCTTAGCATCTTTCGACGCCCCAAGTTCACCAAAGAATATCCCTTGATTCTGCAGAGCCGCGATGTTTTTTCCATGCGAAAGAGTATTCTCCGCCAGGGATATCTTTTGTCGTAGACTTTTGAGATTTCCCGCCACTACGTTTAGCCTGTAGATCGGGGAAGTCCTCAATTCGTTCACATTCTTTTCGAGCGATGCGACATTCCCTCCTCTATCGGGGTGTACCGCGCGGGTTGGGTCCTTCGCTATTTGAGTCAGCTCGTGCAGCAGTTCAGACACCGAATCGGCCCCGAATCGTACTAATTTCAAGTTGTCCGCCGGTTCAGAGACTCCTATGTTTTGCTCCGCCCATGCCGGATAAGCGACGAAACGCTCATTCACTTTTGAAGTTAGCGACGACACAGCGAGGGATACCGAAGCGAAGTTGCTCAAAACTACGCCCGCAGCAGTACCATCGCAACTCGCGTGAATGATCACTGAAGCCGGAGTATCCGTACTTGGCTCCCATCGTTTTTTAGCTGAAGACAACGAGACAGTGTGCCTTGGCAATCGCTTCTCATCCGCCCAAGCCGCTGCAGGAATAGTCCCCGACTCCAGAGCCTTGCAAGCCCGAATCACACTCAGCATCGACGAAGCTCCAAATGTGTCACCAATCTGCTCTTTTAGGGCCGCAACGGGAACACGGAAACGGTTCTGATGAGTGAGTTGCGATTGGATCGAAAGAAACTCGTCGTTTGCGTTCACTTGCCCGTTGGCGTCAACCTCCACATAAGCCAATTCCGCAGGATCTATCATCCGCATTAGGGCTTGATCCAGCCCTCGAAATGCCTCCTCGACGTTCTCTCCTTGAGCCTCTTCGATTCCTCGAACAACTGCATAGATCCGATTTCCATCTCGAATAGCGTCTTCTAAGCGTTTGAGAACAACGACTCCAGCTCCTTCTCCAGGAACCATACCATCGCTCTTGGGCGATCCGACCACAACCTTCCCTGACGAACTGAGTGCCCCTGCATGACAAAGTGTTTCATAATTGAATGGCCCCATGCTTCGTTGCCCACATGCGCAAATCATCAAATCTACAGATCGAGCGCGGAGGGAGTTCGCAGCGACCTGAATTGCATACAACCCCGATGCTCCACCTCCGTCAATTGCTGAACCACCGCCCATCACATCAAACGTTTTTGTGATTCTGGACGACAACGTCGAACTGGTAAAACTTCCAGTCTCATCATTGAGCGCAGGCAATCGAGACAAAAGTAACGACTGATAACGATCTATCAGGGTTTCAATGGTCTTTTGCTCGATGCCTTCTTCGAGTAGATGCTTTTCCATCAAGCTGGAAAATTCTGGCAATCGCAATCCCATTTGCAGCGCATTGCCAAACTCGCCGCCAAAGACACTACCTATAACCACCCCAGTTCGAAGCCGCAGTTCCGGACCTAATTCAATCCCCGAATCTAAAATGGCCTGATCCACTGCATCGAGTAACATGAATTGAAGCGGATCAGCATTCGCCACCTGTTTCGGCGCGACTTTGTGCTTTCGCCAGTCATAGCGGTAATCTCGCAGAAATCCTCCTACGACTTTAACGGGCCCTTTTTTGTCTACTCCGAATCCTCCAATGTCAAGTCGACTAGGTTCAGGTTCACCTATGTGAACCTTGCCATCTTTAGTAGCCGCCCAGAAATCCGGTACGGTATTTCCGCCAGGTGCTATCGCCCCAAGACCAACAATTGCAACGAGTTGACCGTGATCACAAGTCGATTCTCGTTCTGCAGTATCCGTATGAGTAGCCGATTTATACTCTTTACTCGAGTCGGGAACCGAATCGAATCCGGTGGATCGACCTGAACGTTGACATTCTAGGTCAGGTGCGAAGTAATTAGTTGCATAACCGGAGAGAAACTCCTCGACGATGACATGTGCATTAAGTCCTCCAATGCCAAAGGCATTGACTCCTGCACGGCGAGGGAATGAATCTCGTCGCTTCCATTCGCACAGCTCTCGAGGAAGGTAAAGTGGGGAGTTTTCCCAATCGATGTTTGGGTTCGGTTTCCTAACATTAGCTACGGGAGGAATCTGACCATGCTGGATCGCAAGTACGGTCTTGGCAAGTGCTGCTAAGCCCGCCGTTTCAAGCGTATGGCCAATATTCGCCTTCACACTCCCTACTGGCACCTTTGGGAAACCCGTTAACGTTTTTGCCAACGCCTTGCTTAGGGCCTTCATCTCAGTGGCATCTCCTACGGTCGTGCTCGTGGCATGAGCTTCGAGATATCCAAGTCGTGTTGGACTCAAACTCTCTCCATACGCTCGATGAATTGCGAGCACTTGTCCCTCCTCCCTCGGCGCCCAAAGACTTTTTCCTTTTCCGTCGGAGGAGTAACCAAATCCTCGAATAACTGCCATGATGGAATCGCCGTCTTCCAAAGCGCGATCCAATGTTTTAACGAGGAGAATGACGTAACCTTCTGCCGGGATCAGCCCATCTGCGGCCGCATCGAAGGGACGTGATCCAGTCCTAGAGACACTCCCTGCCCGTGAGAACAGGACCAAGCTATCAAATTCAACAAAGGATCCGCTACCAACTACTGCAATATCGATTTCGTTGAGGCTAAGAGCTTCACCCGCGTAGCTTAAGGCGACGAGGGACGAAGCGCATGCCGAATTGAGCGCCATGCCTGGACCCTCCAATCTGAAACCTCTCGAGATCAGAGATACTGCTTGAAAAGCTGCCAGTCGTTCGGCTCGATTCAAATCGAGCCCGACGTAACGATTTTGAACGTCTTGGACTATCCTAGTAATGATCCGATCTTGCTGGAGTGGCTCTAGATTCGATATTTGCTCCAGTTCTCTCAGCCATGAAGCCGTACCGGCAATAAGCGATCGGTAAACGATCTCCCCACATCTGCCAGTACCACGCGTGTGTCCGACATACACGCCTGTCCTCTTACCACGAAATCTATCGGTATCCCAATGCGCCGATTCGATCGCATCCTCCATCACCCCAAATAGTTCCAAATGCGCGGGATCCGATTGTCGCACCTCAAAGGAGGTCAAATGGTGCAGATTGCGAACTCCTCGGTACGGGGAAACGATTCCTCCCAAACGCGTCAGCGTTCTAGGGCGATCACAAGGCTCGGGAGAATAGTAAATCGACTGGTCAAGTCGTTCCTTGGGTAGCTCCTGAATTGCGCTCCGGC
>Ga0194130_10003989_pt1 | contig 19215 bp, 19 predicted proteins | sample TA2KigsurfametaG_FD_160084 | JGI IMG/M metagenome (GOLD analysis project Ga0194130, IMG submission 160084) | Freshwater microbial communities from Lake Tanganyika, Tanzania - TA2015050 Kigoma 12 surface | ecosystem: Environmental > Aquatic > Freshwater > Lake | place: Tanzania: Lake Tanganyika... | reverse complement strand
GGAGCTCGAGCCGGGATCTTTAGCCCCGGTTCCGATGTTCAACTTTGGAGAACTCTCAATGAAAAAATCCCTAATTGCTTTGGCTGCTCTGGCAGCTACTAGCGCCTTCGCTCAGTCGAGCGTGACGATTTCTGGCGGCCTCAACGTGGGCTATGGCAGCACGGCAGGTGTTGCGTCTTTCAGCAGCAACAATGGCGGGGCCAACCATGTGACCTTCACTTCCTCCGAGGATCTCGGTGGTGGTTTGCGGGCCACCGCCTCGATCAACGTTCGCTTCAACCCCACCACTGGTTATAACACCGGCAACGGCGGCGCTGCGCTGCCGGCCACAGCTGGTGCTGACGGCCCCAATGAGTTTGACGCCTTTGCTCAGAACGTTACCGTGGGTCTCTCGGGCCCTTTCGGTCAAATCAGGTTAGGACGCTTCACGGGCGTTGTCCAGGGCCCTTTGGGTGGCTATGACCCGTTCGGCACTGATGCCAACGGCGTTAGCATTAGCCCGAGCAACATTGCCGCCCGTGGCAATGGCATGATCGCCTACAACACACCCACGATCAACGGGTTCACATTGTCGGTCCAGTCAACTCAGAAAAATAACAACACGGCCACCGACGCTGCCACTGCTGCCACCAAGAACGGCACAGAGGTTGCGGTGACATACGGCCAAGGTCCGTTGAGCCTCCACTTCGGCAACTCTAACGGTCCTACCGGTATCAAGGGCAACGCTTTCGGCGCTTCCTATAATCTTGGCGTCGCTGTGCCCCGTATTGCCCACGCGAAGACCGAGACTGTGGCTGGCGTGGAAACCAAGGAAACCATGGTCGGCGTCTCGGTGCCTATGGGCGCCTTCACCTTCAAGGCGGGTCATAAGATTACCGAAGTCAGCAACGTGACCACCGATGTCAAGCGCACCGCTGTAGGCGTGACTTATGCCCTGAGCAAGCGCACCAGCATGCTGGCTGACACCCACAAAGAAACAGGCAACACGACTGCAGCGACCAACAAGCAGGCCTACTACGTCGGTCTGCGCCACACTTTCTAATCCCCCCGCTGGCCCTGTGCCAGCTTGAGGTTTAGCAAGTCTCCAAACCCCGCCTGGGCAACTGGGCGGGGTTTTTTATCGTCCTTCACCGGCGTAGAGCTTGGTTCCCCCCGCCGCTGAGTTGTACGCTCAACAGGCCGCGATTGACGGCTGTGGGCCCGGCTAGGCAGCGTCAGTGCGTGTCGTGTTGCACGACACTGTGACTCACTGCCGCACCCCCGTTGCACCAGCCTCCAACACCACGCTCACCAGCGCATCCAGGATGTCGCGAGCGCTGCCTTGACCCGTGGCAATCACCGCCACCAGCTGCTGGTCGCTGATGCCTGAGATGCCCGCATCGCGCATGATGCGCTGGGCCAAGGGCAGCCAGTTTTCCGCTGGTGCCGCATTGAAGGCAATGCAGTGACAGCGGTTGCGAACGCCGGCCTCCACAGCCTCAAAGTGATTGGTGGTCAAGATGAACACGCAGCCAGGGGTGTTCATCACAGACTTCAGCACTGCCATGGCCTGGCTATTGAGGTTGTCCACCTCGTCCAGCACGTAGTAGCGGTGGCTGGCCTGGAAGGGCATGAGCTGGGCGCTGTTGGCAATCTTTTGCAGCAGCGTCATGCCATTGGCACCGGGCTGCACCTGCACATACATGCCGTCATAGCCCACCTCGTGGCCACTGCGATGGGCCTCCATGGCATCGGGCAGCAGCCGGGCCAAGGCACTTTTTCCAGTGCCCGGAATGCCGTAGAGCAAGATGCCGCACTTGCCTTCTGTGATGGGGAAGGGGCGCTGTCCGCTAATGATTTGGTCAATCAGGGCTCGGCTGCGGCCATCGGCGAACACGATGTCGCTGACGGTTCGGGGGCGGTAGCGCTGTTCAAAGTCTTGGGCGTTCCACATGGGGGTTCCTTTCTGGGATGGAGATAACAGAATGTGGGCAGCACTGGCTGCTGCCCACGGAGGCGATTAGCCGTTGACCACAGCCGTAGCGGTGGCGGCGTTGATGGCCTCTTGACGCAGTTGCTCGTCATTGGCAGCTTGCTGCTGCTGGGCTTGCTGCCGCACAGCGTCTTTGTTGGCGCTGTAGTAGCTGGCCAAGGCCGTGTTCACTGCAGTGTCGCTTTGCACCACAGTGCGAACAATCACCGAGCCGTCGGCCTGCCAAGTGCCCACCAGCACCACGGCTTTGCCGATGTTGCCCGCATCCAGCCGAGCGGCCAGTTCAGTGCTGGCAAACACGCCCATGCTGTGAGCGTGAACGGTCTGGGCACCCGCCTCTGCCTTCTGCCGGGCAGTCATGGCATTGGGGGACTTGGCCAAGCGGATTTCCTCCACCCCACCGTTGTCACGGATGTAGGTGGGGATGTCCAAGATTGACACCTTCTCGCTCAGGGCGCGGCGCAGCACGATGCCGTAGGCACTGACCCTGCGGCGGTCCGCCCCAAATACGCACTTGACGATTTTCACAATCGTGTGTGTGCCAGCGTTGAACTTCAACCCATTGAGGTTGATGTAGTCAGTGAGTGCCGAGCGCAGCGCTTTGGCCTCCTCACTATCCATGCTCATGGCCTTGTAGGTGGCATAGCACTTCTGCAGCAGCGCATACAGCTGCTCGTTGCTGGCGCGATAGGCGTTGTCTTGCCATGCTTGGCGCTCGGCCACCAGCAGCTCAAAGTGCCGGCGCACATTGACCATTGCCTGCGTGGATCCGGTGGCAGTGTCGTGTTGCACGACAGCGGTGGCCGAGGCAGCACTGGCCACAGGCACAGGCGAAGTTGCGAGAGCCTCCGGGGTGGCGGTCATGGAAGCGGGGGACAGGGAGTCGGTATTTTGCATTTTGAAATCCTTTCTAAATGCGGGTTGAACAAGACCGCACCGCTGCGGCCACCGCAGCAACTTGTGATGTGTTTGTTGCTGCGATACCTGTATGGTCTCAAAATAACATTTATTGGTCCTATACTGCACAGCAATAGCTAATCTATGCCCCCGTCAGAACAAAACCAACCCGCCGAGCACCTTCTCAAGGGCACACCCAGACTGCGCTTTCGCACGGCCGAGGATTCGCTGGAGGCCGTGCGCGAGGGGGTGCACCGTTGGTGGTGGGAGTTCCTGCGGCTGAGCCGGGACTACTGGCTTGTGTGCCAAACCTCTCAGAGTTCACGGATTGCCACTGAGGACGGGGAGCTCACCAGGGTCTATTGCGCATTTGGCAATGTCTACAACTGCAGCTTCGATGAGTGGTGGCTGAGCCGTGGCAGCCGAGTGTTCAGGGAGCGGCAACAGTTCCCCAAGGTCCAGGAGGTGGCTAGGCGTGCTGTTGAGCGCCCCACGCAGAATGTGGCGGCTGACCGTGTGTGGGTGGACATACCGCTCAAGCTGAGTAGACGCACTATTCAACGCCAGCTGGGGCGTATCTTGAATGCCTATGAAGAGCAGCGACTGGCCAACAGGCTGGAACTCAGCACCTCGGCGTTCCGGCTCAACCCTGTGCAATACAGACTGCACACGCTGCGCCAGGTCTATGAGGTGCACTGCCTGCACCGTGAACTGATAGCCAAGCCTCGAGCTTTGAAGGCTGCTGGCCAAGCCCAGGGCCTTGAACAACGGGCGGACCTCTTTCGCATTGGCCGTCTGCTGCGGGTGAGTCCCAGCAACGAATCGCGCAGCGGATATCCAGATGAAGTGGCCAAACGGCAAAACCGCATGCGGGCCAGCGTGGGGCGCCTACTAAAGCGCGGTGAGCTCCTGATTGCCAATGTGGAGCGGGGCGTATTTCCCAGCTTTCAGCTCACGCAGCCCAGGCCCGAGGCCAGATTTACGCCTGCCCAGCGCCAAGCTCATGCCGACCTGGAGGCTCAGTGGTGGCAACTAGACCTCACCAGCTCGCTCAGTGCGGGCAAGCTGGAGCAGGCTCGAAAGATTCACTACCAAGAGCCGTGATGAACACAGACCTGGCCTGAGCGGTGCCGCTTGGGGTGTGGCTTTGGGTGTGGCCTTGGGTGTGGCCTTCAGTGTCGTTTTACACGACACACATCAAACCAGCTCCACCGCACGCCGTTTCATGTCGTCGTTGTCGTCGATGTAGCGCTGAGTGACTGCAATCGAGCGGTGCCCAGCCAGGCTGGCCAACACCCGCACCCCAATGCCCTGGTTGGCCAACGTGGTGATGAAGCTGCGGCGCATGCTGTGGCTGCTGGCACCCGACACCCCGGCCCTACGGAACAGGTAGTGAAAGTGCTGGGCCATGAGGTTGGCTGAAAACGCCCGTCGCCCTGCTGTGACAAACAAGGGATGCTGGTCGCGAACCCCAGTGCGCAAGGCCAAGTAAGCGGTGAGTTCGTCTCGTAGCTTTTGGGGCAAGAACACAGTGCGAGGCTGTCGTCCCTTGGTCTGCTGGGCAGTGAGCCGCACTTCGGCACAGATGCTGCCATCGCTGTTGCGCACATCACCCACGGTGAGGCTGGCGATTTCACCCACACGCATGCCTGACCACAGCCCTGTTAGCAGCATCACGCGGTTGCGCAGTGCGTAGCTGTGCTGCGCGATGTAGCCCAGCACCTGGGCGATTTCAGTTGGGGTCAGTGTTTTGGCTTGGCTCATGGGATATGCTGAATTCATCAAATCGTTGCGCTCCTGTAAGTGTGTGAGATTTGGCATTGTTGGGCGACCTTTGTCCCGAGAAAGTCACGGGATAAAAATCTTTCCAAGAATCAATGACTTGCGTGTTCGGCAAATCAAAGTGCTATTTCGTTTGGTGCTGGTATTTATGGGGCCAGCTCCCCCGGGGGGTGTGGGATTGAGACGACATCGGCAGCGGCGCTGCGTAAAGCACGCTGCAGCGTTTTGTGTTCGTGCCAGCTACCCAGGGTGCTGGAGCTTCAAAATCTCAGCTTGTAGCGCTGATTTGAGGGGTGCTGCATGCTCCACTGCCCGTGGGCAGCTCGTCCGTGTGCAGAGGTTCCGATGATTATGTGTATCACTGCAACCAGCGAACTGGCGTTCGCTGTGCATTCGCACCCCGCATTCGCTGCGCTCTGCTGAGTGCTCTGCAGGGTTTTATGTCAGCAATAGCTGGATGTGAAACAAAGCCGAACATCACGCAGTGATGTGAGGTGCAGTTGGGCTCATTTAGATTAGATTGGGCGCACGACGGCTATAGCACCGGGAAAAACCTCGGGTGCCATAGCCGCCGTATCGTGTGTTCTCATTTGAGTTGAGTCGCTCCACACGCTCGTAGCAGAGTGCCCGGGGAGACTGATGCATTGAAACTCCCAGTTGCTGTGACGCAACCACTCTGCGGCATCCCCTGTGGCTCACTTGCTGCTACGACAACAGGTGCAGGGCGGGGTCATTAGCCGTCATATTCCAACCCGCGTTTTTGCCATTTGATAGACGAGCGACTTACTCGTGGTCTTTGCTGCCTTTGCTTACTGCTTTACTGTGCTGCCTTGCGTGCCTGGGCTGACTTGCGCTGCGCCTGCTTGGCGATGTTCATGACCTTGAAGCACTGCCCCTGCGTTATCTTTTGGCGTGCGGGGGCGCTGCGGGTGGCCTTGAGAAAGTGGTTCAGCGTTTGGGCCTGGTTTTGCTCCAGCAATCGCCCGCAGTGCTTGAGTGTGGCCGTTGCCAGCTTGGTGGCCTGGAACAGTTCTGCGGTGCCCGCGTAGATGTGGGCCACCTTGATGCCGTTTTGTGAGAACCACTGGTCAGTCTGTCGGCGCTGCTGCGTATCGCGGAAGTTCATGCAGTTATTTAGTCAGCCAAATAAATACAGGCAGAAAAAGCGAAAGAATTTGGCCAAATGAAAGTCTCCGAAGTCACCTCCAAGCCCCCCACACCCGAACAGCAGCGCATCAACACGCTGAAAACGGCCAAGGACCGTGCGGCAGCGGCGCTGGCTGCCGAGCGTCAGCGCCAGAAGCTGGCACGAGCGCAAAAGGCCACAGCAGCAGCTCGCTCGGCCACTGCGCCACCGGCACCTGCTGGCTAGCCACGAGCGCGGTGTCGTGTTTCACGACACTTCAGCGAATATCCCGTCAAAGCGGCGGGTTTCAGGTCGACCATGACCGTGGGTTGAAAACACAATGACCTGTGCTCACTCAATTACAGGAAAGGACCCGACAATGAGCACAGCATTTCTCAGCACTCTCAAACTCACGGCAGCTCGCAAAAGCCGCGCCGTACCTGATGTGGTCAAGCGCCGCGGCAAGCTGCTACAAAAGCTGGTGGAGCAGCGGGAGCTGGCAGCGGCCTTATCGCAAGGTCAGCACTACGCTGCCAAACGATTGCGCAGCGTGCGTGACGAAGCCACTGGTTCACGCACAGTCAGGGAAGTGGCCGTTCGCGTCAAACCCTGGTTTTGGACAGGCGAGCGGGGAGAGACCTTGCTGGCCATCAACTACGGCAGCAGAGCTATCGAGATTTCAAAAGGCAAGACTGCCATTGATGTGGGCAGTGCAGCCAATTTGATGTCAGTTCTCGATACGGTGATTTCGGCTGTAAAAAGTGGTGAACTGGATGTGGCTATTGAGGCCACCAGCGTCAAGTTACGCGAGGGCTTCAAGAAGTGACGCTGGTCCTGGTGCGACGGCTCTGCAGCAGAGCGATATTCTGCTCGCCCGTGACCGTGCTGGCGTAGTGCTTGCTGATGACCTCGACGCTGGTTCGCGCATTGCGTGCCAGTGTCAGCAAGTCAATACCCTGCCCGTACAGCAGTCTGAATGTGATGGCTGAGTGACGCAGGCTGTAGAGGCTGCGTGGCTGTCCATTTGCGTTGAATTTATGTCCAGTGACCCCGAGCACCCAATTGAACATTAGGCTCAGTACGCCAAGGGCATAGTTTCTGTCTCTGAGTTCCGGGAGGAACAGATAGTCATCCGAACTGGCTCGAGCGTGCGGTTGCTGGTGCTGGATGATTTGTCGGTAAATGCGTACAGCGGGAAAAAGGGTGACGACGGGTTTGTCATGCCGTTTGCTCTCGGGCAAGGTCAGGCGCAGATAGGTGTTGGCGCCCGACACCACTTCCACATGGCGATGCTTGAGCGTCTTGAGGTCGCTGGGCCGAATGAAGCTGCTGACCATGAAGCCGATGGCCCAAGCCAAGTCAGGCGGCATACAGCAGTTTCTGTGAACCAGCCTGTAGCTTTTGCGCAGGTCGGCCGTGCTGTCTGGGTGCGGATGGCCGCGTAGCCTGCGAGCTGTTCGAATAATGCTCCAGTACTCTGAGGGCGTAAACGCACCCCTGGAAGCTGTTCTTGGCTTGACCTTGGGGAACTCAGGCAGCTTGGCGATGGCACCAATGCGTAGGCCGTGACTGAGCACCTTGCGTATGGCTACAAGGTACTGGCCAATGGTGATGGAGCTCTTGCTTTTGCTCATGAACTCAACAAAGGCCAACAGCTGAGCGTAGTCGATGCCCGAGGCAGGTCGATTGCCCCACCTCGGCAGCAGATGACTATCAAGCCTATTGCGCAGGACTTGAAGACTGCCCAAGGCAAACTCGCCTCGCTCGACTCTGGCCGTCTCGTTGGCCAGCATCTGCGCGGCCAGTGCGCCAAAGGTATGGCTGGCTTTGAAGCTGTTGCGTTCAGCTTCCTGTTGCTGGACGAAGGGCTTTGAGGTCACTGGCGCAACACTGACGGGCTTACCCACAAGTTGCTCGTAGAACGACCTTGCGAAAGACTGCGCCACACGTAGTGAGAGGCTGTGTGTACTGCGGCGATAGGTTTTGCCCTTGACCCAGCAGCGCACCTGCCAATATCGGCTGGCTGCGATTTTGAAAACCACCAGCTTGCGCGGATAACCAGCTACGGGATGAATGCTCTCTGGTATGGGCACGGTGCGACCGCGCTGCGCAGCACGGTACCGTTGGTCATTGACGGCCAAAGTGGATAAATCAATCAGCATCGCTCAAGCGTACTGTCGTACACCGCAGATAGCGACCTTGCTTTGTGAGCTCACCTTCAAAAGAGTACGACTGCGCAGCCGTGGTTTTCCAGTCAACTCCGCTGAAGGCCACTCTTGAAAAAGGTGTCGATACATCCAGCGGAGTAGCACACCAAGCGATGTGCTACTCCCATTAGATTGACCGTGGCGCCATCACTTGTTCAATGCCTACACTTTGCGGATACTCTTATATAAAATAGAAAATTGTTGCTTTGGCTGCTCTGGCAGCTACTAGCGCCTTCGCTCAGTCGAGCGTGACGCTGTTCGGCGTGGTTGACATTGCCTACGGCGCGCACAAGACCTCCAGCCGTGACGGCACCGCCTTCACCAAGACCGGTGGCGTGATGGACGGCAGCAACGCTGGCAGCCGCATTGGCTTCCGTGGCACCGAGGACCTCGGCGGCGGCCTGAGGGCCAGCTTCCACATGGAGCAGGGCGTCTCCCCCACCGAGCCTGCAGGCTATAACATCCGTACCGGCAGTGGCGCACACCAGATCGCCGGCAATGGCACCCACACCACTAACAACAACCGTCAGACCTTCCTGGGCCTGGGCGGCGGCTTCGGTGAAGTGCGCATCGGCTACCAGTACACCAACAGCTATGACCTCGTGGCCTTCCAGGGCCTGAACCCCTCGGAGTTCCAGGGCGGCAGCTACCAGAACGCCAGCCATGCCAACGGCACCCGCGCCAACGTCATCACCTACATCGCCCCCACCATCTCTGGCCTGACCATCAAGGCTCAAGTTGGCGGCGGCGGCGGCCGTGGAACGGTTGAGTCCAATGCGGTTGCTGGCGGCAATGGCTTTACCAAGAACAACAACAAGTACACGAGCTTGATGGCTGTGTACAGAGCCGGCCCCCTGACTGTGGGCGCTGCCTACTCCAAGGCTGGCCTGACCCAAGAAAATGCGGCCGGTGCAACGACCACCAACGTGTTTGGTGTGGCTGGCACTGCTGTTACTACCGCCAACACCCGCACCGATCGTTCGCCCAAGGCCACGCACGTTGTGGCTGGCTACAACTTCGGCGTGGCCCGCGTTGCTGCGACCATGACCGACGCCACCAACGACGGCACCTTCACTTCGGCCACCGCCTCCAAGACCAAGGCTCAACAGTATGCTCTGTGGGTTCCGCTCGGCGCGGCTGAGGCGTTCGTGTCCACCGGCCGGAGCAAGGTCACCCCGACCGGCGCTGCTGCCACCACCGACCAGAAGGGCACTGCCTTCGGCGTTCGCTACAGCCTGAGCAAGCGCACCACTGCCTACGCCTTCACCGGCACGGACAAGAACAGCGCCCTGACCGGCTCGACCGCTGGCTACAAGGACAGCAAGACCGCCGTGGGCGTTGCCCACAGCTTCTAATCCCCCCGCTGGCCCTGAGCCAGCTTGAGGTTTAGCAAGTCTCCAAACCCCGCCTGGGCAACTGGGTGGGGTTTTTTCACTACAGGGGCCAGGCCACGCCCTTCTCACTGAGGATGGCATCGAGCGGCACATCGTGCGGCTCGCTTTGCAAGTCGGGCAGCCAGCCCAGGCTGTAGCCCAGACCCACAGTGACCGGCTTGGGCGTGTAGCTGGCCAGGGTGCGGTCGTAGAAGCCGCCGCCATAACCGAGGCGGTAGCCGCCGGGTCCCCAACCCACATAGGGCACCAGCAGCAAGGTGGGCGTCACGATTTCGGTGTCTTTGGGTTTGGGGATGCCGTAGGCGTCCTCCTCCATGGGGCAGCCGGGGTACCAGGCATGAAAGCTCAGGGTGCGACTTTGCTTGTCGACCACCGGCAGACCAATCTTGCGCGGCAGGCGCTGCGCCAGGCTGTCGCAGGCCAGCTTGGGCTCGGTATCGGCAGTGACCGGCCAGCCACCCAGGGAGGGCGCCAGCAGCGCATCTTCCTGCCAGCGGTAGAGAGCCGGCAGCGGGTCAAACTCGCCCTTGATCGGCCAGTAGGCACCGATGACGGTGTCGGGCCGACCCACCAGCCAGATGCGCAGCACCCGTTGCAGCCGTTCGGCTTTCTCCAGCCGGTCGGGCAGGTTCAACCTTTGTTCGATGAGGGCTTTGCGCGCGCTTTGTTTGTCCATAATATTCACATGCTACCGAACTTCATGGCCCGTCTGGGCCTGGCCCTGGCCCTGATGACAGGCGGGGCGCCAGCGGCGTCCCAGGCTGCGGCCGATGCCCCCCAAGCCCTGACAGCAGCCGACCAGGCGCTGCTGGACATCAAACAAGCCTTCGACCGGGGCGAGCGGTCCCGGGTGCAATCGCTCCTGCCGCAGGTGCGCGGCCACATTCTGGAGCCTTGGGCGGCCTACTGGGAGATGCGTCTGCGCCTGGCCGATGCACCCGCAGCCGATGTGCAGGCTTTTCTGAGCCGCTGGGCCGGTACCTACCAAGAAGACAGGCTGCGCAACGACTGGTTGCTGATGCTCGGACACAAGCGTGACTGGCTGACCTTTCAAAACGAGATCGTGCACTACCGCATGCATGACGATCCGGAGGTGCGCTGCTACGCACTGTGGATCGATCATCTGCGCGCGCCCGATGCGGGTGGGCCGGAGCGGGCCGAGGAGGTGCGGCGCCTGTGGCATGCGCAGCGCGAGGCCGACGACGGCTGCAAGGGCGCGGCGCGGGCCTTGCATCAGGACCGCCAGCTATCGGCTGTGGAGGTCTGGCGCAAGGCACGGCTGGCCATCGAGGCCAATCGCCCGCGCATGGTCCGGGAGGCGGTGGACATCGTTGCGCCCGACGCCGATGCCCTGCTGGCGCAGGTCTTGACCGATCCCGGACGCTTTTTGCGCGAGAAATCCTTGGCCATCTTGCGCCAGCGCCGAGAACTGGTCACTCTGGCCCTGCTGCGACTGTCGACCAACGACCTACCAGCGGCGGTCGAGCAGCTGCGCAAGAAGTGGGGGCCGCAACTCAACGCCGAGGAGCGCAACTGGGTCTGGGGCAGCCTGGGCCGGCGCGCAGCCATGCGACTCGATCGCGAGGCCCTCGAGTACTACGCGCAAGTGAGCAACCCCGCCGACCTGAGCGATGACATGCTCGGCTGGAAGGTACGCGCAGCCTTGCGGGCCGGCAGCCGGCCGCAGTGGCCTGTGGTCTTGGCCGCCACCGGTGCTCTCAGTGCTGCTGCAGCGCGCGACCCGGCCTGGGTGTACTGGCGCGCCCGCGCATTGATGGCCCTGGCGGGCACGGCCTCTGCCGGCAGCCCCAGCGAGGCGGCGCCCGGCCCCCATGCCGGTCCGCTGTCGACCGCACCGGGGTCCACTGCTGCGGCCGTCCCGCCCCAGCGCGCACAAGCCCTGGTGATGCTGCAGTCGATTGCCTCGGTACGCGGCTTCTATGAGCAACTCGCGCTGGAGGAGCTGGGCCAGCGCATCAGCCTGCCTCCGCGGGCTGCGCCCCCCACCCCGGCCGAGCGCGAGGCCGCGCGGCAGAACCCCGGCCTGCAGCGGGCCTTGCATGCCATCGCTATCGGCCTGCGCAGCGATGGCGTGCGCGAATGGAACTACAGCATCAGCCTGCACCGCAAGGGCGGCCTGAGCGATCGCGAGCTGCTGGCCGCCGCGCAACTGGCCTGCGAACGCTCGGTGTGGGACCGCTGCATCAACACCAGCGAACGCACCAAGAGCGAAATCGATATTGAGCAGCGCTTTCCCACCCCGCTGCGCGAGAGCGTGCTCAAGCGCACGCGCGCGATCGGGCTGGACCCGGCCTATGTCTACGGACTGATCCGGCAAGAGAGCCGTTTCATCATGGACGCACGCTCACATGTGGGCGCCTCGGGGCTGATGCAGCTCATGCCGGCCACCGCCCGTGAGACGGCGCGGCATATCGGGCTCAACAGCTATGCGCCCCATCAAATTAATGATCGCGACATCAATATCCTGCTGGGCACCGCCTATCTCAAGCGCGCGCTCGACGACTTTGGCGGCTCCATGGCCCTGGCTGCAGCCGCCTACAACGCCGGCCCCGGACGGCCCCGCAGCTGGCGCGAAGGCCCGATGCTCGAGGGTGCGATTTGGGCCGAGAATGTGCCCTTCATCGAGACGCGCGACTATGTCAAGAAGGTGCTGTCCAATGCCACCGTCTACGCCGCTTTGCTGACCGGCCAAGCCCAGTCCCTGCGCGAGCGCCTGGGCACCGTCGGCCCCCGCGAAGCCGGCGCACCACCGATAGACAACAAAATGCCCTGAGCCCACCAGGGCAGTGGCTGTGTGGGTGAGGCAGCCCCGCGCTCGACGCGGCACAATGAACCCATGCAAAAAAATGTTTTGCTTCTCGGCGGGGGCGGTTTTGTCGGCCGCCATGTGTGCGAGAAACTGGCCCGCCGGTCCATCAAGGCGACCGTGCCCACCCGCAGACTGCCCCATGCGGCGGCGGTGCTGACCTTGCCGCAAGTGCGGGTGGTCCAGGCCGATCTCCACGACCCGGCGCAGCTGAGCAGCCTGGTTGCGGGTCACGATGCGGTGGTCAATCTGGTGGCCATTCTTCAGGGGACGCCATCGGCCTTCGAGCGGGTGCATGTAGACCTGCCGCGCTCGCTGGTTCGCGCCTGCGCACAGACCGGTGTGCGGCGGGTGGTGCACATCAGTGCGCTGGGCGCTGACGAGGCGCGCCCCGAGAGCCTGCCCTCGATGTACCTGCGCAGCAAGTCGATGGGCGAGCAGCTGCTGCATCGGGCCGACCTGGATTTGACGGTGATTCGGCCCAGCGTCATCTTTGGGGCCGAGGATCGGTTTCTCAACACCTTTGCGCGCTTGCAGCGGCTCGCGCCCTTCGTCCCCCTGGCTGGCGCGCAGGCGCAGCTACAACCGGTCTGGGTTGAAGATGTGGCCGACGCGGTGGTGGCTTGCCTGCATGGGCCGCATCAGACGGACAGCCTGGGCCGCATCTACGAGGCCACCGGGCCTGAGGTTTACACCCTGCGCGAGCTGGTGCAATGGGCCGGCCGATGGGCTGGGGTGGCCGGTGGACGGGGCCGACCGGTCTGGCCGCTGCCCGAGGCCTTGGCCCGCTTGCAGGCACGGCTGATGGAACTCATGCCCGGCGAGCCCTTGCTCAGCCGTGACAACCTCGACTCTCTGCGCGTGCCCAATGTGGCCACGGGTAAGCATCCGGGACTGGCCGATCTGGGCCTGCAGGTGTCCTCGGTTCGAGCCATCGCGCCGACTTATCTCAGCGGCCTCGAAGGGCGCGGCTCCCCCCCGATGGCCCGCCCGCAGCTGTAGGAGCGCCGCCTCGGCGCGATAGCCCCGCCCCCTGCAAGAGCGCCGCCCTACACTTGGCGACATGAAGATTTTTCAGGTCGGCGGATCGGTGCGCGATGGCCTTTTGGGGCTGCCGGTGCAAGACCGTGACTGGGTGGTGGTGGGTGCGCGCGCGCAAGACCTGCTGGACCGTGGCTATTTGCCGGTCGGCAAGGATTTTCCGGTTTTCTTGCATCCGCAAACCCGCGAGGAATACGCGCTTGCCCGCACAGAGCGCAAAACGGCGCCGGGCTATCGCGGTTTTGAAATCGCAGCCGAGCCCTCGGTCACACTTGAAGAAGACCTCTCGCGCCGAGACCTGAGCATCAACGCCATGGCCCTGAATGATCAGGGGCAACTGATCGACCCCTACGGCGGACGGACCGATCTGCAGGCCGGGCTGCTGCGCCATGTCTCGCCGGCTTTCAGTGAAGACCCCGTGCGCGTTCTGCGCGTAGCCCGCTTTGCCGCGCGGCTGCCTGAGTTTTCAGTGGCTGCGCCCACCCTGGCCCTGATGCGCGAGATGGTGGGCAGTGGTGAGCTTGATGCCTTGGTGCCCGAACGGGTGTGGCAAGAACTCTCGCGCGCTCTCATGGAGACGCGGCCCTCGCGCTTTTTTGAGGTGCTGCGTCAGTGCGGGGCCCTTGCCAGGCTGATGCCCGAAGTGGACCGGCTCTGGGGGGTGCCGCAATCGCCCGAGCATCACCCCGAGGTCGACACCGGGGTGCATCTGATGATGGTGCTCGATCAAGCGGCCCATCTGGCCGCCCCCCTGACGGTGCGCTTTGCCTGCCTGGGTCATGATCTGGGTAAGGGCTTGACGCCGCGCGAGCAATGGCCGCGCCATCTGGCTCACGAGGCACGCAGTGTGCGGCTGATTGGCCAACTGTGCCAACGGCTTCGGGTGCCCAGTGCCTGCCGCGAACTGGCCGAGGTGGTCGCGCGCGAGCATGGCCATATTCATCAGAGTCTGGATTTGGGCGCGGCGGCGCTGGTGCGCCTGCTCGAGCGTTGTGATGCGTTTCGCAAACCGCAGCGCTTCGAGGAAATCCTTTGGGCCTGTTGGTGCGATGCGCGCGGCCGCCTCGGTCGCGAAGACGAGCCTTATCCGCAGCGACAACGGCTGCAGAAGGCTCTGGCCTTGGCCCGGGCCGTACCGAGCGAGCAAGTGGCGCTCAAGGCGCAAGCGCAGGGGTGCAGCGGGCCGCGCATTGCACAAGCTATCCATCAGGCCCGGGCCGAAGCACTAAAGAGCCTGTAGCCACGCCCCCTGTAGGAGCGCCGCCCTCGGCGCGATGAGGTGCAGGCTCAGAACACCATCGAAATCAGAGTGACGACAAAGCTCAGCAGTACGGTGCTGGCAAAGGGCAGATACCACTGGCGGCCAAACAGCTTGAAGCGAAAGTCACCCGGCAATTGGCCGACTCCCAGCTTGTTGAGCCACGGAGTGAGCCAGCTCAAGACCACCAAGGCCAGAAAAATGATGATCATCCAGCGCAGCACGACGCACCCCCGGCTTGCGATCGGCGCTGCGCTTGCGATGGACGCATCGAGCGGGTGTTCATAGGGTGTGCGAGCGGTCGCCGTTTGAAAAGCCCAGCGCTTCCCAGGTGGGGAGACCCTGGTCGCTCGGGTCGGCCGGGCGGCGTGGTGCGGGTGCGGCAAAGCCGATGACCTTGAACAATTCGCCCATCTCGTGCTCGTTAATGAGCTTTTGCAGCATCACCCGCTCGCTCAAGGGCAGATCGCCCGCCCCGTCGAGCAAGCCGCAGTTGATCAGAAAGTGTGCCTGACTGGTGTAGCCGAGCACCTGGAGCCCGGCGTCCTGGCCGGTCAGGGCAATGCCGGTGAAATTGACATGACTGGTGATGTCCTTGAGTCCGACCTGATCCAGCGGGTGGGCATCGGCGCGGTGCGCCTGGTGGCACATGAGGGTGCCCATGTGGCGTTGGGGGTGGTAGTACTCGGCCTGCGGAAAACCGTAGTCGATGAAGAAGGCGGCCCCGCGGTGCAGGACCTGCGCCAGCGTGCGTACGAAGCCCTCGGCCTGCAGATGGATTTCTGTCAAGTAGTCGTGCGCTCCCGGGATGTCCTGCGCAGGCCGCATCGGTGTGATGCGGTCTTCGAAAGCCAAGCCCTCGTCAGCCCGCACCACCCCCCGCTCGTGCCAGAGCCCAGCCTTTCGCACCAGCAGCTTGACCGGCATGGCATCAAACAGTTCATTGCCGATCACCACCGCCTCGATGCGATCGGGCAGTTGCTGCAACCACTGCACCCGCTGCGCCCAAGGCGCCAGGGCTTCGCGCTGTCGCTGCTGTAGCGAGGCCGACAGATCGACGATGACATAGCGGTCGAGCAAGAGGCCAAGCCCCTCGAGCGAGCGCAACACCTGCTGCGCCAAAGTACCAGAGCCGGCGCCAAACTCCCAGACCTCGCGTACGCCCGTGGCCTGCATCGCCTGGGCGATTTGACGGGCCAGTGCGCGACCGAAATGCGGCGAGAGCTCAGGGGCGGTGACAAAGTCACTGCCTGACTGCGGCATCAGCCCAAACTTGCGGCTGTTTGCGCTGTAGTAGCCCCAGCCCGGGGCGTAGAGGGCCTGCGCCATGAAGGCGTCAAAGGGCAGCCAGCCGCTGGCTTGGTCGATGGCCCGCAACAAGTCGGGCGGAAGGGGGCTCGCTACACTGTGCATATTGCAGCGTGCATTGTCGCCGCTTGCGCTCGGCCCCGCTCATGAAAACCGTTCTCGTCACTGGAGCTGCCCACCGACTGGGCGCCTGCATCGCCACGCTGTTTGCGCAGTCAGGGTGGCGGGTGCTTTGCCACTACGACCGCTCCCAGGACGCGGCGCAGGCGCTGGTGGGCCACTTGCGCGCCGCCGGTCATGCGGCACAGGCGGTACAGGGCAGCCTGCAGGACGAAGCCGGCTGCCAAGCGCTCATGGCGCAGGTGCAAACTCAAACCGACAGGCTCGATGCGCTGGTGAACAACGCCTCGACCTTCATCGATGACACTGGTCTGGACTTCAACTCGGCGCAGGCCCTGCAACAACTGCGGGTGAACCTGTTGGCCCCGCTGCTGCTGACGCGCCAGATGGCGCGCGACCTGGTGCCCGACGGCGCGCAGGGCTGCGCCCTGCACATCCTCGACCAGAAGGTCTACAACCTCAATCCCGACTACTTCAGCTACACCGTCAGCAAGCTCGCCCTGGAGCGGGCGGTCGCGCTGCAGGCGCAGTCGCTGGCGCCTCGCCTGCGGGTATGCGGCGTGGCACCGGGCCTGATGTATTTGAGCGGCCCCCAAACCGCCGATAATTTCAGGCAGGCGGCCTCGGCCAACCTGATGCGCCGACCGACCGACCCGCAAGATGTGGCGCGCGCCTGCCTTTTTTTGGCCAGCACCGCCAGCATCACCGGAACCGTGCTCAGTGTGGACAACGGGCAGCATCTCGTGCCTTTGCCCCGGGACATCATGTTCGTCGTTGACGATCTGCTCAAAGGACTCTCCCCATGAACCGCGACCCCAGCGCTGAGCTGGCCACTACCTGCAGGCGTTTGTTTCTGCGTAACTACGAGGTCAACATCAACATCGGGGTGCATGCCTTCGAGAAAACTCGCGAGCAGCGTGTGCTCTTCAATGTGGACCTCTACATTCCGCTGGCGCTGTCCACCCCCCGGGCCGATGAGCTTGCCGAGGTGGTCGACTACGACTTCATCCGCAGTGTGATCCGCGAACGGGTCGACCGTGGGCACATCCATTTGCAGGAAACCCTTTGCGACGAGGTGCTGCAGCGCATGCTGGCTCACCCCAAGGTACAAGCTGCGCGCGTCTCCACCGCCAAGCCCGATGTCTACGACGACTGCGAAGCCGTCGGCTGTGAAGTCTTTGCCGTCAAGCCCTCTCAAGCATGAACCCGACCGCTTCTGCTCAAGCCCCCGATCGCCAAGACAAGGCCGAGCGCGAACAACACAAGCTCGAAAAACGCCTGTGCCGTGAAGTAGGCCGTGCCATCGTCGACTACCAGATGATCAAAGAGGGCGACAAGGTCATGGTCTGCGTCTCCGGCGGCAAAGACAGCTACGGCATGCTCGACATTTTGCTCAAGCTGCAGCAGCGTGCGCCGATTCGTTTTGAGTTGGTGGCGGTCAATCTCGACCAAAAACAGCCCGGTTTTCCAGCCCATGTGCTGCCCCAATACCTCGGCGGCCTGGGGGTGCCGTTTCATATCGAGACGCAAGACACCTACAGCATCGTCAAGCGGGTGATCCCCGAAGGAAAAACCATGTGCTCGCTGTGTTCGCGCCTGCGCCGCGGTATCTTGTACCGCGTGGCCGAGGAGCTCGGCTGCACCAAGATCGCCCTGGGCCACCATCGCGACGACATCTTGCAGACCCTGTTTCTCAATATGTTTTTTGCCTCCAAGCTCAAGGGCATGCCGCCCAAGCTGGCCAGTGATGACGGCAAGAATGTGGTCATCCGGCCGCTGGCGTATATAAGCGAAAAAGACCTGAGCGCCTGGGCCCAGGTGCGTCAATTCCCCATCATTCCCTGCACGCTCTGCGGCAGCCAGGATGGCCTGCAGCGGCAGGTGGTGGGCGACATGCTGCGCGAATGGGACAAAAAATTTCCTGGCCGGCTCGACAATATGTTCACCGCCCTGCAAAGCGTCGTGCCCTCGCACCTCATGGACCGCCAGCTGCACGACTTTGCCAGCATCAGCGCCACCGGTCTGCCCAACCCGCAAGGCGACAAGGCCTTTGATCCGGAAAGTTTTGCGCAGCAGGGGGCCATCCGTTTCGTCGACTGACGGCGGTCGAGCGACTTGTTAGCCCCGATCAATTCCCCCCGGAGCACCGTCTCGTCATGCATATCTGTCTGGTCGTCAATGCGAGGCTGCCGGTTCACAAGTACGGCGGTACGGAGCGGATAGTTCAGTGGCTCGCCTCGGAGTTTGTCGGGAGCGCCCAAAAGGTTTCCCTGATTGCGTGGCCGGGTTCACGCTTGCCAGGGGTGACTTGTCTGCCGGCGCGTAGCCCTGAGGAGGCGCTTCGAATGATCCCGAGGGATGGCGATTTCGTGCATTTCCACAGTTGGGAGCCTCGGGAGGGCCTCGCCACCCCCTGGATATACACCTTGCACGGGAACAATCAGAACCCTCAAACCCTGCCCTTGAATACCGTCTGCGTCAGTGCCGACCACGCACGCCGACATGAGCGAAATATTTTTATTTACAACGGTATTGACCCCAGCGAATTCATCTATCAGAAGCACAAAAGCGACCACTTGCTGTTTTTTTCCAAGGTCCGCAGAAGGGTCAAAGGCGCGCGCCGCGCTCTCAAGCTCGCGCGAGACGCGCGGCAGCCACTTTGGGTCGCTGGCGGCTATCGCTTTGATTTGCTCAAAGTTGGCGGACTGCTGGACAGCTTGCGTCCGGGTGTCCGGTTTTTAGGCGAAATCGGCGGCATGGAGAAAGCCCGCTGCTTTGCACAGGCCAAGGCGCTTTTGTTCCCCATCGATTGGGAAGAGCCTTTTGGCTTGGTGGTGGTCGAGGCCTTGATGTCGGGTACGCCAGTGATCGCCACACCCAGGGGGTCGATGCCTGAACTCATCAATCAAAGGGTGGGCGCTTTGTTCGGCACGGACGAGGACTTTTCAGCAGCGCTCGATCAAGCCTTTGCTTGTAAGCCTTCGGATTGCCGAGACTGGGTGATGACCCACTTTTCGTCACGAATCTGCGCAAAAAATTATCTGCAGCTCTACGAGCGAGTCTTACAAAATGACGCTGTCTTTAACGCTGCGAAGTGAACAAAATTTTCTTTTGTTCTCCGTTTTGTGATTTCGGCCGTATGAACCCCGCCTCAAAGTACGCGTCCAGGCTCTTGCTTGCAGTGCTCCTGAGCCTGATTGCCGGTTGCTCCGGCATGAGGCTCATCGACAACGAGGTGATCAGCCATGCGCGCTGGTCAGACAAGCCGGCTGCACCAGGCAGC
>Ga0194130_10003987_pt1 | contig 19228 bp, 25 predicted proteins | sample TA2KigsurfametaG_FD_160084 | JGI IMG/M metagenome (GOLD analysis project Ga0194130, IMG submission 160084) | Freshwater microbial communities from Lake Tanganyika, Tanzania - TA2015050 Kigoma 12 surface | ecosystem: Environmental > Aquatic > Freshwater > Lake | place: Tanzania: Lake Tanganyika... | reverse complement strand
TAGTCTTCGCCGTGGTCCACGATGAGCAGGTTGCCGAAGCCGCGCATCCATTCGGCGTAAACCACCCGGCCGGCCGCCACGGCGCGCACCGGTTCGCCCTCCGTGGCGCGGATGAATACGCCCTTGGTGGGTCCCGGGCGCCGCGCGATCTCGCCCTTGACCGGCAGCCTCAGGCGGCCCCTGAGCGCGGAAAACGGCCCCCCCGCCGTGTTTGCGTCCGGGACGCGGTCGACCCGGCCATATCCGGCGCCGGGGCGGGTCGTCAGCACCCGGCCAATCTCCTCGATGACGCGCGTAAGACGCTTCTCGTCCGCTTCGGCAAAGCGCAGTTCCTTGCGTGCCTCCCGGATCTCGACGGCGACGCGCTCCAGCACGCGTTGCCGTTCGCGTCGCTCGCCGAGCAGCCGGTCGCGATCGGCGCGTTGCCCGGTCTCGATGGCGCTGAGCTCGAGCGCTTTGGCAGCGGTGGACTCGCGCAGCCGGTCAAGTTCGGCGAGTCCTTCGCGGTGGCTGTCGATCAGTTCGGCGGCGGCTTTCGACAGATAGGTGAGGTAATGCAGCGTGCGCGCGGTCTGCGCAGGATCCTCGCCCGAGAGCGCGATGCGCAGCGCAACCGGCGCGCCGCCGGACATCTCGGCCACCGCGCGGGCCGCGAGCAGGCGCCCGAGCGCGGTCTGTTGCCCGGCCAGGGCAAGTTCCCGGGACTGGCGCTGTGCCGCTAGCTGGGCCATCGCCGAGCGCGTCACGCGCGCGTCGGCCTCCAGCTTCGCCAGTGCGCGCCCAGCTTCGGAAATCGCGGTCTCCGAGACGCGCAGCGCATCGCGTGCTTCGCGCCGGCTGGATTCCCGTTGCTCCAGTTCTCCGCGCAGCGCGGAGAGCTTCTGACGCAGGGCTGCCAAATCCTCGTCCCGGGCCGGCGCGGCCCCCGCGGCGAGGGATCCCGCCAGCAGGGCCGCGGCCAGAGCCGGGGTGAGGAGCGCGCGACTCAGGCCTTGGCCTTGCCCTGGGCGGAGACCGCCGAGATGCGGCGGGCCACGTCGTCCGGGTCCCCGAGGTAACGATGGCGCAGCGGGCGCAGGTCGGCGCCGAGCTCGTACAGAAGCGGCACCCCGGTCGGGATATTGAGCCCGACGATATCGGCATCCGATACCCCGTCCAGGTGCTTGACGAGCGCCCGCAGCGAATTGCCATGGGCGGCGATCAGCACGCGCCGGCCGGCCCGCACCTGTGGCGCGATCGTGGATTCCCAGAAAGGCAGCACGCGCGCCACGGTGTCCTTGAGGCATTCGGTGAGCGGCAGCCCGGCGGCGGGCACCCCGGCATAGCGCGGGTCGCCCGCCGGGGAGCGCGGATCCGAGGGCTCGAGCGCCGGCGGCGGGGTGTCGTAGGCGCGCCGCCAGGCAAGCACCTGCGCCTCGCCGAACTTCGCCGCCGTTTCCGCCTTGTTGAGGCCCTGCAGGGCGCCATAGTGGCGCTCGTTCAGGCGCCAGTCCTTGGTCACCGGGATCCAGAGCTGGTCGAGCGCCTCCAGGGCGAGGTTCAGGGTCCGGATGGCGCGCTTGAGCACCGAAGTGAAGGCGAGGTCGAACACCCAGCCCTCGGCGCGCAGCAGGCCGCCCGCGGCGCGCGCCTCCTCCACGCCCCGCTCCGACAGGTCGACGTCGGTCCAGCCGGTGAAGCGGTTCTCGCGGTTCCAGTCGGACTCGCCGTGGCGCAGCAGGACCAGCCGATGGACGATGGCGGACATGCGGTGAATTATAATGAGCGCACTGGACGGCAACGTCTCCCCAGGAAAGATCCCTTTGGATTTCGTCACCAGCAACTGGCACCTGATCGCGCTCGCGCTCATATCCGGCGCGATGCTGCTGTGGCCGGCGGTGCGGCGCGCGAGCGCCGGTGGCGCGAGCGTGGACACGCTGCAGGCCACGCACCTGATCAACCGCGAGGACGCGGTGGTGCTCGACGTGCGCGATGCGGCCGAGTTCGCCAAGGGCCGCGTCCTGGGGGCGCGGAACCTCCCGCTCGCCGAACTGGCGACGCGCTCGGGCGAGCTGCAGAAAAGCAAGGCGAAACCCCTGATCGTGGTCTGCCAGAGCGGCAATCGCTCCCTCGGCGCCATGGCCGAGCTGCGCAAGCTGGGCTTCGAACGGGTGTTCAACCTCTCGGGTGGCTTCAACGCCTGGCAGCAAGCCGGGATGCCGGTCGAGAAGTGACGCTGCGGATGTGACCACGTGTCCAGTTCGCCCCGCGTCCTGATGTACCTCACCGTCTCCTGCCCCTACTGCCACGCGGCGGAGCGGCTGCTCGACGCCAAGGGCGTGCGCGACATCGACAAGGTGCGCGTGGACCTGGAGCCCGCGCGGCGCGCCGAGATGATGCAAAGGAGCGGCCGGCGCACGGTGCCCCAGATCTGGATCGGCGAGCGCCATGTTGGGGGCTGCGACGACCTGTATGCGCTCGAGGACGCCGGCGAACTCGACACCCTGCTCGGGGCCGCCTGACCGGCGCGCCGCGGCAATTCCTACCTCACCGGAGAAGCCTTTGGCCAACGAAGCAAGCAATGCCGCAGTACCGGACGCCGCGGCGCCCGTGTTCCAGATCGAGAAGCTTTACGTGAAGGACCTGTCGCTGGAGGTGCCCAACGCGCCGCAGGTGTTCACCCAGCCTGCCAGCCCGGAGCTCGAAGTGCAGCTTCGCAACGAGGCAAAGCAGTTTGCCGATGGCTTGTTCGAGGTCGTGGTCACGGCCACCGTCACCGCGCGCGGCGAAGGCAAGACGGTGTTCCTGGCCGAGGCTTCGCAGGGCGGGATCTTCTCGGTGCGCAACGTGTCGCAAGAAGACCTCGAGCCGCTGCTGGGCATTGGCTGCCCGACCATCCTGTACCCGTACCTGCGCGAAGTGATATCCGACGTCGTGACCCGCGCCGGTTTCCCGCCCGTGGTGTTGCAGGCGGTGTCCTTCGAGCAGGCCTACATTCAGCAGCGCCAGCAGCAGGCGGCCGGCGGGTCGCGCATCGAGGTCGCGAACTAGCATGCGTGCCGCGATCGCCGCGCTGCTCGCCTCGGCCTGCACCGCGGCGGTGGCTGAGCACAGATCCGTCGAGGACAATGCCGCGGTGCTCTACGACGCGCCGTCGCGCGCGGCCAAGCCGCTGTACGTGGTATCGAAGCACTATCCGCTGGAAGTGATCGTGAACCTGGAGGCCTGGGTGAAGGTGCGCGACCACACCGGCGCGCTCACCTGGGTAGAGCGCAAGTCCCTGGGTGCGCGGCGCATGGTCCTGGTCACCGCGCCCCTGGCTGAAGCGCGCCTGCGCGCCGAGGACGCCGCGCCGGCTGTTTTCGGCGCGGCGCAGAACGTCGCCCTGGAATTGGTCGAGATTGCCCCTGGAGGCTGGCTGCGCGTGCGCCATGCAGATGGCGCCACGGGATTCATGCGGGCAGCGCAGCTCTGGGGCCACTAGCGAAGTGAGCCGGATTGCGGTCCTCGGCGCGGGCGCCTGGGGCACCGCGCTTGCTGCCGTGCTGGCTACCCGGCACGAGGTCCGCCTCTGGGCGCGCGACCCGTCGCAGGCCGAAGCCATCGCGCGTGACCGACGCAATCGCCGGTACCTTCCGGAAGTTCCGTTGCCCGGGTCGCTTGCAGTTGGCGCGGATGCGCGTGCCGCGCTCGAGGGCGCGGAATTGGCGCTGGTCGCCACGTCCGTCGCAGGCCTGCGCGATACGCTGGGGCGCACCGGCGCGGTGCCTGCGGTCTGGCTGTGCAAGGGCTTCGAGGCCGGCAGCGGCCTGATGCCGCACCAGGTTGCGCAACAAGTGCTCGGTGCAGGGGTCCCGTCTGGCGCTCTCTCGGGCCCATCGTTTGCGCTGGAAGTGGCGCGCGGCCTACCCTGCGCGCTGACGCTCGCGTCGCACGACGCGAACTTCGCCCGCGCAGCCGCGGCGCTGGTCCATGGCAGGCGGCTGCGCGTGTACTACGGCACGGACCTGGTCGGCGTAGAGGTGGGCGGCGCAGCGAAGAACGTGATGGCGCTGGCCGTGGGCATCTCCGACGGCCTTGGCCTGGGGCAGAACACGCGCGCGGCGCTGATTACGCGCGGCCTGGCGGAGATCGCGCGCCTGGGTGCGTCCCTGGGTGCGCAGCCGGAGACCCTGATGGGGCTTGCGGGTGCGGGCGACCTGATTCTGACTGCGACCGGCGATCTGTCGCGAAACCGGCGTGTCGGCCTGGAACTGGCGAAAGGTCGCTCAATCGATGAGGTTCTGGCCGGCCTGGGGCACGTTGCCGAGGGTGTACGCACCGCCGCAGAGGTCGCGAAGCTGGCGCGCTCGCGCGGTGTCGAGATGCCGATCACCGAAACCGTCGTGCAAGTGCTCGCCGGAGCGCTCTCGCCGCAGCAGGCGGTGGAGCGGCTGCTGGCGCGCGATGCGAAGGCCGAAGGCGCCGCTTAGCCCGCGCCTTCGAAGCGAAGCTGTCGCCACGCTTCGAAGACCATCACCGCGACCGCGTTCGATAGATTGAGGCTGCGGTTGCCTGGGCGCATGGGCAACCGGATCCGCCGGTCCTGCGGAAACGCGGCAAGGATCGCATCGGGCAACCCACGGGTCTCGGCACCGAAGACGAGCACGTCATCGGACGCGTAGCGCGGGTCGTAAGCGTTCACGCCTCCCCGCGTGGTGCACGCGAACATCCGGCGGCCGTGCAGATGTGCCGCGAGATCCGGCCATGAACGGTGGAAGCTGACGTTCGCCAGCTCGTGGTAGTCCAGTCCGGCACGCTTCAGTTGACGGTCATCCATGGAGAATCCGAGCGGTTCGACCAGGTGCAGCCGCGCCCCCGTGTTGGCCGCGAGACGGATCACGTTTCCCGCATTGGGCGGGATCTCCGGCTCCACCAGCACGATCTCGATCATGGGCTTTCCGCGGGTGGCGGCGCGCGCGCCGAAACTGAGGTTACCACGCGCTCGGCGCCCGCGGCTTTCACGGTGCGTGCGATTTCATCGAGGGTCGCCCCGGTGGTCATGACGTCATCCACGACCGCGATCGAAAGTCCGGCAACGAGGCGTGGGCAAGAGAACGCGCTGCGCACATTGGCCGTTCGTTCGGCGTGAGGCAGTCCCACTTGCGCCGGCGTGTCGCGCACTCGCTCGCACAGGCCCGGATCAAGCCGGGCGCCGGCTGCACGCGCCGCCGGGCGCGCAAGTTCCATTGCCTGATTGACTCCGCGCTCGGCGAGGCGGCCCGGCGACAGCGGCACCGGAACCACGGCATCCACGCACCACGGAGACGCGGTCGCGACCGCATCGGCCAGCATTCCGCCCAGCAGCGGCGCGAGAGCAAGCTCGCCCTCGAACTTGAGCGCGTGCACCAGCACGTCGGCCGGAAAGCGGTACACGAGTGCGGCGACCGTGGCGTCGTAGTGTGGCTTCCGCGCCAGGCAACGCCCGCACACCGCGCCTTGGGGCAATTCGATTGCGCAGCGCGGACACAGCGATCCGCCAAGCCTCGGCAGGTCGGCGTCACAGGCCGGGCACAGCACGCCGTTGGCGGCGCCACGGCAAAGGAAACAGGCACCGCCGAAGAACGCGGTCGAGAGGCGGGAGAGGACCGGTCCGGGCATCGCGGATATTGTGCGCTAGGATGGTCCCATGCCAGAGATCGACGCGCGCGTCGCACGCCTGCGCTTCGCGCGAGCCGCGGCGACCTACGCGGCGGCCTCGCGTCTGGAGGCCGAGGTGGGCGTACGCATGCTGGAGCGGCTGGATTACGTGAAGGTGGCGCCCGAGCGCATGCTGGAGGCCGGGTGCGGCCCGGGGCGCGAATCGGCGAAGTTGCTCGCCCGCTACCCCGGCGCGCTGCTGCTCGAACTCGATTTCGCGCTGCCGATGCTGCACCGGACGCGTGGCTGGTTCGGGCGGCTGCGCGGCCCTTCGCGCTCAGTGCAGCTGTGCGGGGATTTCACGCGCCTGCCGCTCGCCACCGCCAGCGTAGACCTGGTGTGGTCCAACATGGCGCTGCATTGGGCGGCTGATCCGCCGGCCGTGCTGCGGGAATTGGCACGCGTGCTGGCCGCAGACGGATTGTTGCTGTTCAGCACGCTGGGGCCCGACACCCTTGCCGAGTTGCGCGTGGCCGCGGGCGCGGGGCGGGTACACCGCTTCGCCGATATGCACGACGTCGGCGATGCTTTGGTGGCGGCGGGTTTTGCGGCACCAGTGATGGATACCGAACGTTTGACGATGACCTATCCCAGCGGCGCGGCGCTTCTAGCGGACCTGCGCGCGAGCGGGCAGACTTGCGCCGCGCCGGGCCGTTCGCGCGGGTTGGCGGGCAGGCGGTTTCAGGATGCGCTTGGCGCCGCGCTGGAGGCGCTCCGGCGCGACGGGCGAGTGCCGCTCACCTTTGAGGTCGTGTACGGGCACGCGTGGAAGGGCACGCCGCGCAGGCGAGCCGACGGGCGAAGTATCGTGCAGTTCACGAGTCGCTCGCATCAGCGGATTTGATGCGAAACCCGAGCAATTTCATCGTCTTCTCGCTTGAGCGCGAGGGGCGGCTATGATAGATTCGAGAGCGTTTTTTCACGGTCTCGAAACGCTTGCGTAACTGCTCAATCTCGCCGCGAGGCTTGGCATTTGTATTTGGCCTACTCGCCGCGACCGCAATTGGCATCGGGGTTGCATTCGCGGCCTTCGGCGCCTGGCTGGTGCTCCCTTTCGCGGGGCTTGAGGCGCTCGGACTGGCGGCCGCGTTCTTCGCCGTGGCGCGCAGGGCGCCAGGTGGAAGCGTGAACGAGAACAAGGTTTGATTCGGGAAGGACAGACGATGGCAAGAAAGCCTGTACGCATCCTCGCAACCTTGGCGGCGCTCGCCGCGGCGGCGGCATCCGGCGCGGCCCTGGGGCTGGAGTGGAACCTGCGGCCCGCCGGCAGCAAGATCGCGGCCGACATCCACAGTCTTCACGAGTACGTGATGATCCTGTGCACGGTCATCTTCATCGGCGTGTTCGCGTTCATGTTCTATTCGGTCTACGCGCACCGCAAGGACAAGGGACACAAGGCGGCGCAGTTTCACGAGAACACCACCATCGAGATCCTCTGGACCGTGATCCCGGCGCTGATCCTGATCGGAATCGCGCTGCCGACGACGCGCACCGTGATTGCGCAAAAGGACACCTCCAACCCCGACCTCACCATCAAGGTGACCGGCCACCAGTGGAAATGGGGCTACGACTACCTGAAGGGCGAGGGCGAAGGCATCAACATCATGGCTTCGCTCGGCACGCCGCGCGACCAGATCGAGGGCCGCGCACCCAAGGGAGAGCATTACCTGCTCGAGGTCGGCAAGGACGAGGAAATGGTGGTCCCGGTGGGCAAGAAGATCCGCATGCTCACCACCGCCGCCGACGTCATCCACTCCTGGTGGGTGCCGGCTTTCGGCGCCAAGCAGGACGCCATCCCGGGCTTCATCCGCGACCTCTGGTTCCGGCCGGAGAAGACCGGCACCTTCCGCAGCCAGTGCGTGGAACTGTGCGGCAAGGAGCACGGCTTCATGCCGATCGTGGTCAAGGTCGTGACCCAGGAGGAGTACACGAAGTGGGTCGGCGAGAGGAAGAAGCTGATGGCCGCCGCCGCGGATGACCCGAGCAAGCCCTACACGCTGGAGGAGCTGAAGGTGCGCGGCGAGAAGGTCTACGCCGCCAACTGCGTCGCCTGCCACCAGGCCAGCGGCAAGGGCACGCCGCCGGTGTTCCCGGCGCTGGACGGCTCCAAGGTGGTGACCGGGCCGAAGGATGCGCCCACCGGCGTCCTCCTCAACGGCGTGGTGAAGGACGGCAAGCCCACCGCGATGGCCGCCTTCGGCAAGCAGTTGAACGACGTTGAGTTGGCCGCGGTCATCACCTTCACGCGCAACAACTGGGGCAACAAGACCGGCGACGCAGTCCAGCCCGCCGAAGTCAAGGCCGCCAGGAAGTAATCGGGCAGGATCCAGGAGAAGAACATGAGCGCAGTCGTAGACAACCACGGGCACGCAGCAGGGCACGACGACCACGGCCACCATGACCACCATGGCGGCTACGGCGGCATCATGCGCTGGGTCACCACCACCAACCACAAGGACATCGGCACCCTGTACCTGTGGTTCAGCTTCATCATGTTCATGGTGGGCGGCACCATGGCGCTGGTGATCCGCGCCGAGCTGTTCTCCCCGGGGCTGCAGGTGGTGGTCCCGGACTTCTACAACCAGATGACCACCATGCACGGCCTGATCATGGTGTTCGGCGCCATCATGCCGGCGTTCGTGGGCTTCGCGAACTGGCAGATCCCGATGATGATCGGCGCGCCCGACATGGCCTTCGCGCGCCTCAACAACTGGTCGTTCTGGCTGCTGCCTTTCGCCGGCGCGCTGCTGATCCTGTCGTTCTTCATGCCCGGCGGCGCCCCGGGCGTGGGCTGGACGCTCTACGCCCCGCTCACGGTGCAGATGGGCATCGGCATGGACCTCACCATCTTCGCGGTGCACATCCTCGGCATGAGCTCGATCCTGGGCTCGATCAACATCATCACCACCATCCTCAACATGCGCGCGCCGGGGATGACGCTGATGAAGATGCCGCTCTTTTGCTGGACCTGGCTGATCACCGCCTACCTGCTGGTGGCGGCGATGCCGGTGCTGGCGGGCGCGGTGACCATGACGCTCACCGACCGGCACTTCGGCACCTCTTTCTTCAACGCCGCCGGCGGCGGCGACCCGGTGCTGTACCAGCACATCTTCTGGTTCTTCGGCCACCCCGAGGTGTACATCATCGCGCTGCCGGCCTTCGGCGTGGTGTCGCAGGTGATCCCGGCGTTCTCGAGGAAGCCCCTGTTCGGCTATGCCTCGATGGTGTACGCCACCTCGGCCATCGCGATCCTGTCGTTCATCGTCTGGGCGCACCACATGTACACCGTGGGCATGCCGGTGCAGGGGCAGCTGTTCTTCATGTACGCGACCACGCTTATCGCCGTGCCCACCGGGGTCAAAGTGTTTAACTGGGTGGCGACGATGTGGAAGGGGTCGCTCACCTTCGAGACGCCGATGCTGTTCGCGATCGGCTTCCTGTTCCTGTTCACCCTGGGCGGCTTCACGGGCCTGGTGCTGTCGCTGGTGCCGATCGACATCCAGCTGCACGACACCTATTACGTGGTGGCGCACTTCCACTACGTCATGGTGGCGGGCGCCCTGTTCGCGGCCTTCGCCGGCGTGTACTTCTGGCTGCCGAAGTGGACCGGCCGGATGTACGACGAGACCCTGGGCAAGTGGCACTTCTGGCTGACGATGATCTTCTTCAACGTCACCTTCTTCGTGCAGCACTTCTCGGGCCTGGCCGGCATGCCGCGGCGCATCCCGGACTATCCGCTGATGTTCGAGACCTGGAACAAGATCAGCTCCATCGGCGCCTTCGGCTTCGGCCTGTCGCAGCTGCTGTTCCTCTACATCGTGCTGAAGGCGATCCGCAGCGGCGAGAAGGCCCCGGAGAAGGCCTGGGAGGGCGCCGATTCGCTGGAGTGGACGCACCTGCCGACCCCGGCGCCGTACCACTCGTTCGAGACCCCGCCGGTGGTGAAGTAGGCCGGGCAAGCTGCCATGAGCCGGAACCTGCCGTGAGCCGCAACCTGAGGACCGCGCTGCTGCTAGGGGCGGTCTCGCTCACCACGTTCGTGCTCATCATCGCCAAGTACTGGGTCATGAATGGCTGAACCCGCGGTCCTCGAGGGCGACAAGGCGCAGCTGCGGCGCGAGAACCGCGGCTTGTCTGCGCGCCTGTCCATCGTCGCCGTGGCCATGTTCGGCTTCGGCTTCGCGCTGGTGCCGTTCTACGACGCCATTTGCCGCGCCCTGGGCGTCAATTCGCTCACCGCGCGCGCGGAGATCCCGGCTAACACGCAGGTGGACACCAGCCGCCTGATCACCATCGAGCTCGACGCCAACGCGCACAACATGCCCTGGCAGTTCCGCCCGCTGGTGCGGCACCTCCAGGTGCACCCCGGCCAGCTGGTGCAGGTGGAGTACGAGATCGCCAACGTGCGCAGCGCCCCGGTGACCGGTCAGGCGGTGCCCAGCTACGGGCCGGTGCGCTCGGGCGCCTTCGTGCGCAAGCTGGATTGCTTCTGCTTTACGCAGCAGACCCTCGGGCCGGGCGAGACGCGGCGCATGCCGGTGAGCTTTACCGTGGACGCCTCGCTGCCGGCCGACATCAACTCGATGACGCTGTCCTACACCTTCTTCGAGGTCGCCGGGACCGCCGCCTCCGCGGCGCCGGCCGCGCAGCCCAAGGGACGGATCTGATGGCGGCGGCCGTGAAACCTGGCTCGTTCCTCGACATCCTCAAGACCGTGCTCGCCGGCGCGATCGGCATCCGCCGCAGGGCCGACCACGAGCGCGCGCCGGTGAAGCCAGCGCACATCATCATCGCGGGGATCCTGTTCGCGGTCCTTTTCGTATTGACGCTGGTCACGATCGTGAAGATCGTGCTTAGCCAGGCCTAGGGAGAAAACGATGGAACACGGCGCAGGCACCACGGCACGTCAGGGTCATTACTACGTCCCGCAACCCATGCCCTGGCCGGTCATGGGTTCGCTGTCCATCTTCCTGCTCGCGCTGGGTGGGGTGTTCGTGATGAACGGCGCCGGCGGCGGATGGGTTGGCATGGCTGGCGGCATGGTGCTGCTCGTGTACATGATGTTCCGCTGGTTCGGCGACGTCATCCGCGAGTCCGAGGGCGCCAAGTACGGCCGCTGGGAGGACGTGTCCTTCCGCTGGGGCATGAGCTTCTTCATCTTTTCCGAGGTGATGTTCTTCGCCGCGTTCTTCGGCGCCTTGTTCTGGGTACGCGTGATTTCGGTGCCGGACCTCGCCAGCCTGCAGCATAAGGAGGTGCTGTGGCCCGGCTTCACCGAGCACTGGCCATCGGCCGGGCCGGCCTTCGAGGGGAAATTCTCGACTATGGCCGCCTGGGGACTGCCGGCGATCAACACCGCTCTGCTGCTGACCTCCGGCGTGACCCTGACCATCGCGCACTGGGGCCTGCTGCACGGCAAGCGGGGGATCCTGAACCTGTTCATGTTCCTGACCATCCTGCTCGGGGTGATCTTCCTCGGCGTTCAGGCCTACGAATACGGCCACGCGTATGCCGACCTGAACCTGAAGCTCACCACCGGCGCCTACGGCTCGACCTTCTTCATGCTCACCGGGTTTCACGGCTTTCACGTCACCATCGGCGCCATCATGCTGGTCGTGATCTGGTTCCGCTGCCTGTCGGGGCATTTCAAGCCGGAACAACACTTCGCCTTTGAGGGCGTGGCGTGGTACTGGCACTTTGTGGACGTGGTCTGGCTCGGCCTTTTCGTCTTCGTCTACTGGCTCTAGAAGACAGGCACGACGCTAGAGGCGCCCTGGGATCAGGCCAAAGTAGTAGCCGGCCATCAGGGCGGCGAACAGTGCCACCGACAGGCCGACGCGGAGTGCGAGTGCGCCTAGCATGCGCCGGGAGCCGGTTCGATCGGTCATCAGGTAGTAGAGTGCCGAGCCCATGCTCGCAACGATCAGCACCAGCATGGCAATCACGACGTAGCGCATCCTGCATGCATTGTATCGCCCATTCATGAGAAGCAGTGCCCGACGCTTTCGTCCCTGCTGGTGGGCCGCGCTGCTCGCCGCGGCCGGCTGCGGCGCGGGCGTGCTGCTCGGGAACTGGCAGTCCGGGCGCGCCGAGGACAAGCGCGCGGCGGCGGCGGCGGAGAAACGCATCACCTTGCGCGGCACCCTGCTGGCCAGGCACACCGTATACCTCGACAACAAGATCCACCGCGGCCGTGCCGGCTACCACGTGGTGCAGCCTCTGCGCCTGGCCGGCGGAGGACATGTGCTGGTGAACCGAGGCTGGGTTGCGGCAGGACCGCGGCGCGACCGGCTGCCAGAAGTGAGTACGCCCGCCGGCGAGGTGGCCGTCGAGGGCGTTCGTCTGGCGCGTTTTCCGCGCGCCATGAACGCCGGCGCGCGGCCGGATGGGCCGGTCTGGCAGAACCTCGAGTTCAATGAGTTTGCCGCCTGGTCTGGCTTGCTGCTTGAGCCCTATGCGCTGGAGCAGCATTCCGCGCTGGAGGATGGTTTGGCGCGCGAGTGGCCGCGCGTGGACGCTGCGGTAGACAAGCACCGCAGTTATGCGCTGCAGTGGTACTCGCTCGCCGCGCTCAGCGTGGTTCTGTTTGTCGTCCTCGGTTTTCGCCGCGATGCGCCTGCTTCCCGTTGATCCGGTCAGGCGCGGCAGGGTGAAGTTCCTGCTGCTCGGACTGTTTTTCTGCCTGCCTGTGGCGGCCGGCTGGATCGCGTGGTGGCTGGATCTTGCGCCTGGTGCGACCAGCAACTACGGCACGCTGCTGCAGCCGCGACCGGTACCGGCGGGACCGCTCGCCGCGGTCAAGGGAAAGTGGGCCCTGGTGCAGTTCGACAATGCCGCCTGCGATGCGTACTGCGAACGCAAACTCTACTTCATGCGCCAGGTGCGCCGCGCGACCGGCAAGGAAATCCAGCGCGTGGAGCGTGTCTGGATCGTCACCGGCGGCAAGGAACCGGCGCCGGCGCTTCTGGCAGCAATCGAAGGCACCTTGCTGGTCCGGGCCGACGAGCGCCTGCTCGCCGCCTTCCCAGCCGAGGGTTCGACGGCGGCGCACATCTACCTCGTGGACCCGATCGGCAACCTGATGCTGCGATTCCCGCGCGATCCCGATCCATCGCGAATGATCAAGGATCTGCAGCGCCTGCTCAGGGTTTCGCGCTTCGGCTGAGGGGTTGGCGTGATAACATTTGATCTCCTTGACCTCTGATTTCATTCGCAATTCCAGGCTTTCGGTGCTCGCCCGCCAGGGGCGCGCATTCTATGCGCTGACCAAGCCGCGCGTGGTGTCGCTGATCGTTTTTACGGCGGTGATCGGAATGCTGCTGGCCTCGCCGGGGATGGTGGCGCCAAAGCTGTTGCTGGCGGGCACCGTGGGCATCGCGCTGGTGGCCGGGGCCGCCGCTGCGATGAACTGCCTGGTGGAGCAGAAGATCGATGCCCGCATGCAGCGCACCAGCTGGCGCCCGCTTCCGCAGGGCGAACTCAGCGCGCTGCAGACGCTGGTGTTCGCCGGCGTGGTGGGCGGGCTGGGCCTGTGGATTCTCGTGCACTACGTAAACGCCCTCACGATGTGGCTGACCCTCGCCACCTTCGTCGGCTATGCGGTGGTTTACACCGTGATCCTGAAACCCTTGACGCCGCAAAACATCGTGATTGGCGGCGCCTCCGGGGCAATGCCGCCGGTACTCGGCTGGGCTGCCGTCACCGGCGAAGTGACGACCGAGCCGCTGCTGCTGTTTCTGATCATCTTCGCCTGGACGCCACCGCATTTCTGGTCGCTCGCGCTCTACCGCACGGAGGACTACGCGCGGGCGGGGGTGCCGATGCTGCCGGTGACGCACGGCCAGGACTATACCCGGCTGCAGGTGCTGCTCTACACGCTCATCCTGTTCGCGGTTTCGCTGCTGCCGTATTCGATCCGGATGAGCGGGCCGTTGTACCTTGCTGCCGCTGTGGTGCTTGGCGCGGTTTACCTCTGGTATGCCGTGCGCATCTATCTTTCATACAGCGATCAGTTGGCTCGCGCCTGCTTCCGCTATTCGATACTCTATCTGGCGGTGTTGTTTGCGGCGCTCCTTGTTGACCACTATCTGGCGCTCTAAGCCTTTCCTGCTCGCCGCGCTGCTGAGCCTCGCGCTGGCCGCCTGCTCTCCCGAGGGGCCGAAGTTTCGAAGCACCGATATCACGGGCGCCGAGTTCGGCCGCGAGCTTGCGCTCACCGGCCACGACGGCAAGCCGCGGACGCTGGCCGATTTCCGCGGCAAGGCGGTGCTGGTGTTCTTCGGCTACACGCACTGTCCGGACGTTTGCCCGACCACGCTTGCGGACGCCGCGCAGGCATTGAAAACCCTGGGCAAGGACGCTGACCGGGTGCAGGTGTTGTTCGTCACCGTGGATCCCGAGCGCGACACGCCGGAGGTGCTGTCGAAGTACGTCCCGGCATTCGATCCGCGCTTCCTCGGGCTGCACGGGGACGGGGCAGCGATCCGGAAGGCGGCGAAGGAATTCAAGATCTTCTACGAGAAGCGCGCGGGCAAGGCGCCGGGCGCGTACACCGTAGACCACAGCGGGCAGAGCTATGTGTTCGACCCGCAGGGCCGCATCCGGCTTTTTCTGCGGCACGATCGCCTATCGCAGGACCTGGCCGAGGACCTGCGCACGCTGCTGAGGCAGCAATCCTAGGCGGCTTGCGCCGCCATCGCCTTCTTCATCTTCTCCAGCGCCTTGGTCTCGAGCTGGCGGATGCGCTCGGCCGAGACGCCGAACTCCGCGGCCAGGTCGTGCAGCGTTGCAGAGTCCTTCTCCTTGAGCCAACGCGCCTCGACAATGCGTTGGCTGCGCGGATCGAGCGCGGCCAGGGCGCTGCGCAGGCCTTCGGCGCGCAGGCGTGCTTCCTCGGCCGTCTCCAGCGCGCGAGAGGGCTCGTCCTCCGGATTCGCGGCGAGGTACTGGGCGGGCGCGTAGGCGTCCTCGTCGCCATTGTCGGCTTCGAAGGCGACTTCCTGCCCGGCGAGGCGCGTCTCCATCTCAACGACGTCCTCTGGACGAACATTCAGGTCCCGCGCCACGCGCACCGCTTGCTCGCCCGAGAGGGTGCCGTGGCCTTGCTTGATGGAGCGCAGGTTGAAAAACAGCTTTCTCTGCGCCTTGGTGGTGGCCAGGCGCACCAGCCGCCAGTTGCGCAGGATGTACTCGTGAATCTCGGCCCGGATCCAGTGCAGCGCGAACGACACCAGCCGCACGCCGCGCTCGGGGTCGAAGCGCTTGACGGCCTTCATCAGGCCGACGTTGCCTTCCTGTATCAGGTCGGCGTGTGGCAGCCCGTAGCCGAGGTAGCCTCGCGCCACCGATACCACCAAGCGCAGGTGCGACAGCACCAGTTGGCGGGCGGCGTCGAGATCGTCGCTCTTGCTCAGGCGCCGGGCGAGCGCCTGCTCGTCCTCGAGGCTGAGCATCGGGAAGCGGTTCACGGCTTGGATGTAGGCCTCAATGCTCCCGGCCCCCGATGGCGAAGGCAGCGGCAGGGTAGCGGGGAGTGCGGTCATCGTTGCTTGCATGGTCTGGATCCTCCCCAGTAGTTTAGCACTCCGGGTATTGGAGTGCTAAAACCGCTGCGGAGTTCCCTGGAAACACGGAGGCAATCCCTCAACTAGGCTCTATTTCCCGTAAGTATCTACTTACTGACAAATAAGCCCCGACCCATCCGAGGCCGGCAGAGAACAGGACCACGGCCGCAGCGTCGACAGGTTGGAGGAACGCCAGGCGGAAAGAGGATCCGTAGCTGGTGGCCAGGTCGGCGACGCCCGTATTGAGGGCGGCCAGGCTACCCCACAGGATGGCCAGCGCCACGGCGCCGCCGGCCAGTCCCTGCAGCGCACCCAGGTAGAAGAAAGGCCGGCCGATGAAGGCGTCAGTGGCGCCGATGAGTTTCGAGATCTCGATCTCCGCGCGTTGGGTCAGGATCTGCAGCCGGATGGTATTGAAGGTTATCGCCACCAGACCAAAGGCGAGCAGAGTTGCGAGCAGGGCGATTGCCAGGCGCGCGGTTCCGGCGAGCGCGCCCAGGCGCCGTGCCCAAGCCGAGTCCGCCTGGACATGAGCGACCTCCGGCAGCGCGCGCAGGTCGCGCGCAAGTGCGTCCAGCTCTCCCGGATCGGCACTGCGTGGGCGTACCACGAACGCGTCCGGCAATGGGTTGCGGTTCAGTGCCGCGACCACGTCAGCCAGGCCTTCGGTCTCCCGGAGGTCCTTTAGCGCCTGCTCGCGCGAGATGAACCGGGACACCTGCAGCCGCGCATCTGCCTTCAATCTCGCGCCCAACGTCTCCGCATCCTGGCGCTTCGCCTCGTGCCGCAGGAACACCGACAGTTGCGGCTGGAGGGAAATGCCCTGCGCAACCGCGCGCAGACTGGACAGCAGCGCATAGCCGCCGGCGGGCAGCGACAAGGCAATGCCGATGACCAGAGCGTTCAACAAGGCGACGGACTTCTGCGCGCGCAGCTTGCCGGCGGCGGCGCCGAACGCTCCGCGATGATGACGCAACCATGCCTTCACGAGGTCAGCCTCATTCGACGATGCTTCCCCCGGCCAGGCGCAGCACGCGTTGCGCGAAGCGCTCGATCAGCGCTTCGTCGTGCGTGGCCACCAGCACGGTGACGCCCACCTGTTGAAAGGAGGCGAATATCTCCAGCGCGGCGATTGCCGCTGCCGCGTCCAGGTTGGCCGTGGGCTCGTCGGCGATCAACGTCGCGGGACGGTTCACGACTGCACGCGCGATTGCGAGGCGTTGCTGCTCGCCGCCCGATAGTTGAACGGGATTGGCGCGCTCGCGCGCCGCCAGCCCCACTTTCTCCAAGGCCGCCCTCGCCCGGCGCTCCGCTTCGCGACCGCTGAGGTCGCTGAAGGCGAGGGGCAGCAGGACGTTCTGGAACACGCTTCGATCGTAAAGCAGCTTCTGGTCCTGGAACACCAGCCCGAGATTGCGCCTCAGGTAAGGAAGCGCAGAGCGCTTGAGCGCGCCAACGTTCTGGCCGTTCACCAGCACCGCGCCCGAGCTGGGCCGCTCGATCGCCGGGATCAGCTTGAGCAGGGTCGACTTGCCGGCACCGGAATGCCCGGCGATGAAGGCAAACTCGCCTTGTGCGATCGTGAACGACACGGATTTCAGCGCCTCCTGGCCCCCCGGATAACGCTTGGAGACCGAGGAAAAGCTAATCAATCAGCGCCTCGGCGAATTCCCGCGCACGGAACGGCCGCATGTCGTCGACGCCCTCGCCGACACCAATGAAGCGCAGCGGGACCGGATGCGCGTTGTCCTCGAGCGATTGCGCGCGCGCAAAGGCGCAGACCACCCCGCCCCGAGCGGAGCCGTCGAGCTTGGTCAGCATGAGCCCGGTGAGCCCGAGCGCCATGTCGAAGGCCTTCACCTGGGCCAGTGCGTTCTGGCCAGTACCGCCATCGAGCACCAGCAGCACTTCGTGAGGTGCGCCCGCCAACGCCTTGCCGACCACCCGCTTCACTTTGCGAATCTCCTCCATGAGGTGCAGTTGCGTCGGAAGGCGCCCGGCGGTGTCGGCGATCAGGACGTCGATGCCGCGCGCGTGCGCGGCACTGATGGCGTCATACACCACGGCCCCCGGATCACCGCCTTGCTGTCCAACCACCGGAACGCCGTTGCGCTCACCCCAGGCGGCCAGTTGCTCACGCGCCGCAGCGCGAAAGGTGTCTCCCGCGGCGAGCATCACGCTCCGGCCCTCGCCCTGAAGCCACTTGGCGAGCTTGCCAATGGAGGTGGTCTTGCCCGACCCGTTCACGCCCGCGACCATGATGACAAACGGCCGCGGATTCTCGCCGGGCGCGGGCAGGCGGAGCGGTCGCTCCAGCGGCGCGAGCATTTCCGCGAGCGACTCCCGAAGCGCGGCCCGCAGGCCGTCGGCCTGCTCGATGCGCTCCCTGCGTGCGTGCTCGCGCAAGCGCGTGATCAGCGCCTGTGCGGCGTCTACGCCACAATCCGCAGAGATCAGAGCTGACTCGAGTTCTTCGAACAGTGCTTCATCAATTTTCCGCCGCCCTAGTAGTGCGCCCAGGTCGGCGGTCAACGCACCGCCGAGCGCATCGCGCGTGCGGGCAAGGCCGGCCTTCAGCCGTTGCGCCCAGGAAGCCGCTGCTAACATGGTGGCGTGAAGACCGGCAAGGAAAAACGGGGCAGGGTTCGCATCATCGGTGGCCATTATCGCAGGCGCCTGCTCGAAGTGGCGGCGCGTCCGGAGCTGCGGCCGACACCTGACCGGGTGCGCGAAACATTGTTCAACTGGCTGGGCCAGGAGCTGACCGGGCTCACCTGTCTTGACCTGTTCGCGGGCAGCGGCGCGCTGGGTTTCGAGGCGGCCTCCAGGGGCGCAACGCGCGTGGTCATGGTGGAGGGCGATCGCGACACGATCACCGCGCTGGAGCGCAATCGCGCCGCACTGGGCGCCTCGCAGGTGGAGATCGTGCGCGGCGAAGCGCAGGCCTGGATCGATCGGGCGCGGGAGTCCTTCGACGTGGTTTTCCTCGACCCGCCCTTCAGGCAGAATGCCGTGCCAGCGCTGCTGCAACAGGTTGCGCTGAGGCTGGCGCCTCGTGCCAGGGTGTACGTGGAATCCGAGGCGCCGGTCGAGGCGCCGGCGCCCTGGCGGGAACTGAAGCGCTCCAGGGCTGGCCAGGTGAGCTTCCAGCTGTTCGAGTATGGCGCGACGATTACCGAGCAAAGGAACAAGGCATGATCCGAGCGGTGTACCCCGGCACATTCGACCCGCTGACGCGCGGCCACGAGGATCTCGTGCGGCGCGCGAGCCGGCTGTTCGACAATCTGATCCTCGCTATCGCGGACAGCCGCGCCAAGCGTCCGTTCTTCACCCTGAGCGAGCGCATCGACATGGCGCAGCAGGCGCTCGGGGACGTGAAGAACCTCACGATCATCGGATTCACCGGGCTGCTCACCGATTTCGTGCAGGCTCACAAGGCAAGCGTGGTGCTTCGCGGGCTGCGCGCGGTGTCGGACTTCGAGTACGAGTTCCAGCTCGCCGGCATGAATCGTGACCTGAACCCGGAGATGGAGACGGTGTTCCTCACTCCAGGCGAGCAACACATGTTCATCTCCGCGACCCTAGTGCGCGAGATCGCCACGCTGGGAGGCGACGTGTCCAAGTTCGTGCACCCGCTGGTGCGCGAGCGCCTGATCGCGAAGGTCAAGTCCCTCGGGGGCTAGCCGGCTAGCGCTGGCAACTCGTGCAGTAGAACGTCGCCCGCTGGCCTTGCACCAGGCGCCGGATAGGTGCGCCGCATTTCCGGCAGGGCTCGCCTGCGCGACCGTACACCAGGTGCCGCGCCTGGAAGTATCCCGAGGCGCCATCGCCGCCGACGAAATCTCGCAGCGTCGAGCCCCCGGCCCGGATTGCCGCCCGCAGGACCTTCTTGACCGAGCTGACCAGCAGCGCGCAGCGCGCGATTGTCAGGGTCCCCGCGCGACGGCGCGGACTGATCCCGGAGAGGAACAGGCTTTCGGACGAATAGATGTTGCCCACGCCGACCA
>Ga0194130_10003983_pt1 | contig 19241 bp, 19 predicted proteins | sample TA2KigsurfametaG_FD_160084 | JGI IMG/M metagenome (GOLD analysis project Ga0194130, IMG submission 160084) | Freshwater microbial communities from Lake Tanganyika, Tanzania - TA2015050 Kigoma 12 surface | ecosystem: Environmental > Aquatic > Freshwater > Lake | place: Tanzania: Lake Tanganyika... | reverse complement strand
TCGGGCTCGGTGATCCCAATGGACAGGAGCGCCTCACCGTTCGCCACTGCCGGCAGCCATCGCTCCCGCATGGCCGGCGGTCCGAGGTGTTCGATCCCTCGGGGAGGTCCGTTGTAGGTCAGTTGGCACCAGATGGCGGTGGACACATCGGCTCGGGCGACCTCCTCGAGCACGATCGACGCCTCGACGTCTCCGTAGCCGAACCCTCCCCACTCCTCACCGATGGTGATGCGCAACAGGTCGGCGTCGGCGAGCGCCTTGGCTGCGACCCGCGGCGGTTCGCCGGTCTCGTCCCCGTGGGCGGCTCGGGGCAGGACCTCACGGACGGTCACGTCCCGGGCGAGATCGCGCAACGCCTGCTGGTCGTCGTCTTCGGCGAACGGGTCCCGGCCACCTGCTGCACCCACGACGTCAGCCCTTCTTGGCCCGGACGATGAGTGTGAAGCGATCGGTGCAGACCACCTGACCAGCCTCGTCGCACCACTCGGTCTCTCGCACGTAGAACTCCATCGTCGCCGACGAGGTGTCACGCTCGTAGACCTCGGAGATCCGGCCGGTACCGGTGAGCGTCTCGCCGACCTGTGGCGGCCGGACGAAGTCGAACTCCTGTTCACCGTGAAGGATCATCCGGCCGGGACCGCGCAGCTTGTCGATCGGGAGCCCGGCGGCGCCGCCCTGTCCCATCGACCCCCAGTAGCTCATGACGAACGGCCACGTGGGTGGCGTCGGAGCTGCGGGACCGGTGTAGCGGTCCGGGTCGTCCTTGATGGCCTTGGCGAACGCCCGGACGGGGCCCTGTTCGATGACGATGGTCTGGCTGCCGAGTTCCTCGCCCTCCAGTTCGGTGAGTGCCACCTGAGTCCCCCTTGTTGAACGAACGACAAATCTGACGCTGGCGTCAGGTTAGTGTGCCCCGTCATGGGAATCCTCAACGGTCGTGTCGCAGTCGTCACCGGTTCCGGCCGTGGCCTCGGTCGGGAATTCGCCCTCAGCTTGGCCCAGCAGGGCGCAGCGGTCGTCGTCAACGACTTCGGTGTGTCGCTGCGCGGGGACGGAACCGACGAGGACCCGGCCGGATCAGTGGTCGCTGAGATCACCGACGCCGGGGGCCGTGCCGTGGCCGCCCGTGATTCCGTGTCGGACTTCGAAGCGGCCGGACGGATCGTCAGCACCGCCGTCGAGGAGTTCGGCCGGATCGACATCGTGGTCAACAACGCCGGGATCGTCCGGGACCGGACGCTGGTCAAGATGGACGAGGCAGACTTCGACGCCGTGATCGCCACCCACCTGAAGGGCACGTTCAACGTCACCCGCCACGCCGCTCCGCTCATGAAGGAAGCCGGCTACGGCCGAGTGATCAACATCACGTCATCGGCAGGCCTGCGCGGCAACTTCGGCCAGAGCAACTACGGCGCCGCCAAGGCGGGGATCATGGGGCTCACGTTCGTCTGGGCGCTCGAACTCGCCCGGGCCGGGATCACAGTCAACGCCCTGGCGCCGGCGGGCATCACCCGGATGACTGCGACGTTGAACGAGGACGGCGAGGAGGTGGAGGTTCCGCCGACGCTCGATCCGTCGCTCAACGCTCCGCTCGTTGCGTTCCTGGCGTCGGAGCAGGCGGGCCACGTCAACGGGCAGGTGTTCGGCCGAACCGACTTCAGCTACACGCTCTTCCAGCATCCCAAGCAGATCGCCTGGATGCACCGGGACGGCGGGTGGGACGTCGAGTCAGTCGCCGAGCAGTTCGACTCGATGCTCGGCCAGCACCTCCAACAGGTCGGCATGGTGATGCCCAAGGGGTTGAGCCAGGACACGGCGCGCTCGTCGGGTTCGCAGTCATAGGGTTCAGACGATGAGCGAATTCCGAGACGAGCTCCCGTCCATGCAAGAGGCCTTCCCGGTGGCCGCTGATGGTCTCTCGGCGTATCTCTCGGCGCTCGACGACCTGCCCGGCCTCGACCGCAAGACGCACGAACTCGTCCGGCTCGCCTGCACGGTGGTGCTGCGCTCTGGTCCCGGTGTCCAACGCCACGCCATGCTCGCCGCTGAGTTCGGGGCCAGGTGGGAGGAGGTGCTCGGCGTACTGGTGCTCACACAGCCGAGCTTCGGTCTGGTGCCCGCACGAGAGATGCTGCCGTTCGCTCGCGCCGGCTACGAGGCGGGCTCGGCGGACGACCCATCGGACGAGTGAACGTGTCCGAACAGCCCTTCCGGGTCCTGCCGGCAGTCACCGACGACAACGAGCACTTCTGGCGCGGCGGTGAGCACGGTGAGCTGCGGTTCCTCCGTTGCGCCGACTGTGGCACCTGGATCCACCCACCGCAGCCCCGTTGCCCGTCGTGCTGGTCGACCGACGTGGCGCCGCAGGCGAGTTCCGGTCGGGGTCGGATCCTCACGTACACGATCAACCGGCAGCCGTGGTACCCGGGTCTCGATCCGCCGTACGTGGTGGCGATCGTCGAGCTCGATGACCAGGAGGGTCTGCGACTCACCACCAACATCGTCAACGTCGACCCGGACGACGTCGACTTCGACCAGCGGGTCCGGGTCACGTTCGAGGAGTACCCCGACCGCAACGGGTCGGTCTGGCTGCCGTTCTTCGAGCCCGACCCCGGCGTTGGTGACGTTCCTGCGCAGGAGGTGTCGTGACCTGGACAGACATCGGTGAGCGGCGCGCCGTCGTGTCGGGCGTCGGGCAGTCCGAGGTCGGCAGGCGGATCTACCCGGACCCGCTCGGACTGACCCTCGACGCCTGCATCGCGGCGGTCGAACACGCCGGGCTGCAACTGTCCGACATCGACGGTCTCGCCACCTACCCCGGCAACATGAACCAGCCGCCCGGATTCTCCGGAGTCGGCATCACCGAGGTCCACGATGCACTCAGGTTGGAGTTGAACTGGTTCGCCGGCGGCCTCGAGTTGCCCGGTCAGCTCGGCTCGGTCGCCAACGCCGTAGCTGCGGTGGCCACCGGCCTGTGCCGGCACGTCCTGTGCTTCCGGACAGTGTGGGAGGCGTCGGCGCAGGGCGACGCGGGTCGGGCGAGCGTCACCATGGGCGGCGGTGGCGGTGGCGGCGGCTTCCGGGCGTCGAGCTTCATGCAGTGGACGCTCCCGTTCGGTGCGCCGTCGGCGGCCAACTGGATCGGGATGATGGCCAACCTGCACTTCCATCGTTACGGGACCACTCGCGAGCAGCTGGCGTGGATCGCTCTCAACTCGCGCCGCAACGCCGAGATCAACCCGAAGGCCATCTACCGGACACCGATGTCCATGCAGGACTACCTCGACGTCCGCATGATCTCCGATCCGCTCTGCCTGTACGACTGCGATGTGCCGGCCGACGGGTCCACGGCGGTGATCATCTCCCGGGCCGAGTCCGCCGGTGATCTGGCCCGACCACCGGTGCGGATCGAGGCGATCGGGACTGCGCTCCGGGGCCGTCCGAGTTGGGATCAGTTCGACGATCTCACCACGATGGCCCTCCGTGACGCAGCGCTCATGATGTGGGAGCGCACGGACCTCACTGCGGAGCAGGTGCACATCGCCGAGCTCTACGACGGATTCAGCTTCATCACGCTCGCATGGCTCGAGGCGTTCGGGTTCTGCGCCCAGGGCGAGGGTGGTGCGTTCATCGACGGCGGAACCCGGATCGCCCGGGAGGCCGCCCAGACCCCGGGGTCGGTCGCCCTCAACACCCATGGAGGGCAACTCTCAGCCGGTCGCCTCCATGGTTACGGCTTCCTCCACGAGGCCTGTGTGCAGCTCTGGGGCGAGGCCGGCGAACGACAGGTCAGCGTCGACGGTGGTCCGCCGACCATCGGCATCGCCGCCGCCGGTGGAGGCCCGCTCGCTGCGGCGTTCCTCCTCCGGACGGACTAACCTGACGCACGTGTCAGGTCCGAGGAGGTGTCGGTGAAGCTCTCGTGGGGGAGTGAGGAGGAGGCGTTCCGCTCCGAGATTGCATCCTTCCTCGACGAGCACACCCCTGAACAGTTGCGTGAGGGCCGGGACTGGATCGGCGAGGAGGCCGACGAGGTGCCGCAGTGGGCCCGCGACTGGCAGGCACTGCTGTTCGACTCCGGGTGGATGATTCCGGGTTATCCGCCGGAACTCGGCGGCCGGAACGCCACGCCTCTGCAGACGCTGGTGTATCAGGAGGAACTCGCCGCCCGTGGCGTGCCCCGGTCGGTGCACTTCGGCGGTTACGGCATCGTCGGACCGTCGCTGCTCGAGTTCGGTGACGAGACCCAACGCCAACTCGTTCCCGCAGCGATCCGTGGCGACACCGTGTGGTGCGTCGGAATGAGCGAACCCGACGCCGGTTCGGACCTGGGGAGTCTGGCCACACGCGCCGACCTCGACGGCGACTCGTTCGTGGTGAATGGCCAGAAGGTCTGGACCAGCTACGCCGAGTGGGCCGAGAAGTGCTTCCTCTACGTACGGACCGACCCGACTGCGGCCAAGCACAAGGGGATCTCGGTGCTGATCCTCGACATGGACACCCCCGGCGTGGAGATCCGGCCGCTGCGGCACATCACCGGCAACGCCGAGTTCGCCGAGGTGTTCCTCGTCGACGCCGTCGTGCCGCGCTCCAATCTGGTCGGCGAACTCAACAACGGATGGCGCATCACGATGGGTTCCCTCGCCCACGAACGCGGCGGGCTGTGGCTGGAGGGCGTCGGCTATGCACAGCGCGCTCTCGACGGACTGGTCGATCTGGCCCGAGACCGTGGACTCGACTCCGACCCGGTCGTCCGCCGGACGCTCGGGGAGCTGTACGAGGAGGTGCGCTCCATCCGGGCGCTCGGTTACAAGGGATTCGCATCGTTCGCCCAGGGGTCCTCGGCCCCGGAGCACTCCTACATGAAGCTCGCCGCTTCTGAGTTGCGCCAACGCCTCAACGAGTTCGGCATGGATCTCCAAGGGGCGTACGCCACGGTGACCGATCCGACCCTCGCCGCACAGGGCGGCCGCTTCCAGGCGGCTTGGCAGATGTCGCTCGCCGCCACCATCGGGGGTGGGACGTCGGAGATCCAACGCAACATCGTGGCTACTCGGGTCCTGGGGCTCCCACGTGGTTGACTTCGCGCTCACCGACGAGCAGGAACTGCTCCGCGACACCGCACGTTCACTATTCACCAAGGAGTGCCCACCCGCACTGCTGCGTGACGCCTTCTACGACGTGACCCCCGAGGGCCCGGCTGCGGCCCGGTCCTTCTATGCCACCCACCTGCGCGAATGGGCCGCGCTCGGCGATGGTCCCCTCGTCGATCTCGCCCTGTTCATGCAGGAGTCCGGAGCCGTGCTCGCCCCCGGGCCCCTGTGGGTGTCGAGTTCGTGGGCCCTGCCGCTGCTCCGGGCTGCCGACCACCCCGATGCCGACGCCGTGGCCGACGGTTCCCTGACCGCAACCGTTGCGGTGGCTGATGCCGCTGGACGATGGGAGCCCGGCGACCACGACGAGTCGTGGTTCGTCCCGCACCTCGAGGAGGTCGACCGGGTCGTGGTCGTCCGCAGCGGTCCCTCGATCGTGGTCGTCGACGCCGCCGAGGTCGTCGGTGCACCGATCGAGGCCCTCGACCGCACCCGGCCGCTCCACCGGATCGCCACCGCCTCCGGTCCCGGTACTGCGATCACCGAGGTGGCGTTCCGTGACGCCACGGACCGAGCGACCGTGGCACTGTCGGCCGAACTCGTCGGCGTCGGACGGTGGTTGCAGGACACGACGTTGAGCTACGTCAACGAGCGGGTCCAGTTCGCCAAGCCCGTCGGATCGTTCCAGGGGCTGCAGTGGAAACTCGTCGACGCCTCGCTGCACCAGGAGCGTGCCGCTGCAGCAGTTGCCTACGCCGCCATGTGCGTCGACGCCGACGACGCTGATCGGGCCTCGTCGGTCCACGTGGCCAAGGCAGCCGCCGGCGGAGCTGCTCGACACTGGTCCCGCACCGGTCTGCAGGCACACGGCGGGATCGGCTACACGTGGGAACACGACCTGCACCTGCGCCTGCGTCGTGCCTACGGCGGTGACCACCTGCTCGGTGACGCCGACTGGCACCGAGATCAGCTCGCCGCACTGCTGTTCGACTGAGCAGAACCTGAACCAGAACCCGGACCATACGGAGGAGATCCAGTGAGCGATGTGACGTTTGACGGACAGGTGGCGATCGTGACCGGCGCCGGTGGCGGACTCGGTCGGGCGCACGCCCTCCTGTTGGCCGAGCGCGGCGCTCGGGTGGTCGTGAACGATCTCGGGGGCACCGCCGCTGGCGAAGGCGCCGACGCCTCAGCGGCGCAACGTGTGGTCGACGAGATCGTCGCTGCCGGCGGTGAGGCCGTGGCCAATCACGACAGCGTCAGCTCCGCTGCGGGCGGCGAGTCGATCGTGCAGACCGCGATCGATGCGTTCGGCACCGTCGACGTCGTGGTCAACAACGCCGGGTTCCTGCGCGATCAGTCGTTCGCCAAGATGACCACGGAGAACATCGACGACATCATCGACGTGCACCTCAAGGGTGCGTTCTACGTGAGCCGTCCGGCGTTCGCCCACATGAAGGAACAGGGCTACGGGCGGTTCGTGCACACCACGTCGGCCGCCGGGCTGTTCGGCAACTTCGGTCAGGCCAATTACGCCGGCGCCAAAATGGGTCTGGTCGGCCTGTCGAGCGTCATTGCGATCGAGGGAGCCAAGGCCAACATCAAGAGCAACGTGATCGCTCCGCTCGCCACCACTCGTCTCACCGAGCAGCTGATGGGCGAGGCCATGGCCAACCTGCTCGCACCCGAGCAGGTCTCGGGACTGGTCGCGTACCTGGCGTCCGCCGGCTGCGAGCCGACTCACGAGGTCTTCAGTGTCGGCGGGGGGCGGATCGCCCGGGCCTTCGTGGCGCTCGGACCCGGGTGGATCGCCGGGCGGGGCGTCGCCCCGACCCCGGAGGAAGTCGTGGCCCACCTCGACGAGATCCGCTCGATCGAGCCGTTCATCGTCCCGGACAAGGCCGGCGACGAGATGGTCGCCATGGCATCGATCTTCTCTGATGCCACCTGACACACGTGTCAGATAGGGTGACCGGGCCGTTCCCGGGAAGCGGGAAGACGGGTAACGCCGAAGTCCGATGAGAACAGAGGAGCAACGATGTCCGAGGCCGCACTGAAGTTCGACGAGGTGAACGTGGGCGACACCGCTCCGGAGTTCAGCCACACCCTGACCCGCTCGGACCTCGTGGTCTACGCCGGTGCCTCGGGTGACTTCAACCCGATGCACACCGATGAGGTCGCCGCCCAGGCCGCCGGCCTGCCGAGCGTCTTCGGCCATGGCATGTTCACCGCCGGCCTGCTCGCCAAGGCCATCTCGGACTACGTCGGTGTGGGCAACCTCACCAACCTCAAGGTGCGCTTCACCAAGCAGACCTGGCCCGATGAGGTCCTCACGACCAAGGTCGTGGTCACCGACAAGCGCACCGACGACGGTCGGAACCTCGTCGACCTCGACGTCGAGGTGGCCAACGGTGACGGTGAGGTCAAGGTCTCCGGGACGGCTGTGGCCGTCGCCGACGCATGACCATCACCGTGCTCCCGCACGCCGAGCGTCTCGGCGTGTCCCCCGGGAAGATCCTGATCGACGGCGACTGGCGCGACGGCGGAGGCGGAGCGACCTGGACGCACGTCCACCCGGCCACCAACGAGGAGGTCACGACGATCGCTGTGGCCACGGCAGAGGATGTGGCCGCCGCCGTGACCGCCGCACGCCGGGCCTTCGACGACGGCGCCTGGACCGGCCGCACCGCCCGGGATCGACAGCGGCTGCTCCAGCGGGTCGCTGCACTGATCGATGCCCACTCCGAGGAGATCAACGCCCTGCAGACGCTCGACAACGGCGTCCCGGTCGGCTTCACGAACGTCTACCAGCTCTCGGCCACGATCGCCGCTGACATCTTCGATCACCACGCCGGGTGGATCGACAAGATCGCCGGCCAGACGCTTCCGGACTACACCGGGTCCGATTGGTTCCCGCTCACCGTCCGTGAGCCGGTCGGCGTGGTCGCTGCGGTCATCCCGTGGAACGCACCCGTGATGTTGTTCGCCCAGAAGGTCGCACCGGCGCTCGCTGCGGGCTGCACGGTCGTGCTCAAGCCATCGGAGTTCGCCTCGCTCACGTCGATCCGACTCGTCGAGTTGCTCATCGAGGCGGGCGTTCCCGACGGCGTCATCAACCTCGTGACCGGACCCCCTGAGCCCACCGGGGAGGCGTTGATCACCGATCCCCGGGTGGACAAGATCAGCTTCACCGGTTCCCGGGTCGTCGGGACCCGGATGCTGAACGCCGCCGCTGAGCGGGTCGCCCGTGTCAGTCTGGAACTCGGCGGGAAGAGCCCGAACATCGTGTTCCCCGACGTCGACCTCGACGCGACCGCCATGGTTGCCATGGGCATGGTCACCATGGGTCTCTCCGGCCAGGGGTGTGTCTGCCACACCCGACTGCTCGTCCACGAGTCCATCCACGACGACCTGGTGGAACGGGCGATCGCCATGGCGGCCATGACCACCTACGGCGATCCGTTCGACACCGCCACCACCTCTGCGGCGCTGATCAACCAACGTCAGGTCGACAAGGTCTGCGGCCTGATCGAGGCCGGAGTGGCCGAGGGTGCCGAGTTGGTGCTCGGGGGTGATCGTCCCGGCGGCGACCTCGCCGCAGGGAACTTCGTCAACCCGACGTTGCTGACCGGTGTCACCAACGACATGCGCATCGCCCAGGAGGAGATCTTCGGACCGGTGCTGTCGGTCATCCCGTTCCGGGACGAGGCCCACGCCATCGAACTGGCCAACGACACGGTCTACGGTCTCGGCGCCTCGGTGCAGACCAACGACGTACGCCGGGCGCTCCGGGTGGCACGGGCGGTCAGGTCCGGCACGTTCGGCGTCAACGGTTACACGGTCATGCCGAACGTCCCCTTCGGCGGAACGAAGCACTCCGGCCTCGGCCGAGAGGGTGGCGCCGAGGGCATCGACGCCTTCCTCGAGACCAAGACGATCATGGTCAACCTCGGCGAAGGCGGCTACTGAGGTGACCGACGCCGCCAGCGACGCCACTCGGCTCGCTGCGGCGTTCGAGGCGTGGCTGGAGGCACAGCGCACCGCCCGGGACTGGATGCTCGGAGCCCCGGTTCCCCACACCGAGGAGGACCTCGCGGAGGGGTACCGCTGGGTGACCCGACTCGCGTCCCTGGCCCAGGAGTGGTTCGTCGAACGCAACGACCCGTTCCACCCCGAGTTGTTCGTCAGTCAGTCGGCACGCCGCAAGCTCATGGTCGACAACCCCGACGTGACCTACTGGTTCGGTGCGCTCGATGCTGCGCAGACCTACCGGCTCCGAGGGGTCCGAGGTGATGCGGCCTACGTCGGACTCACCTTCGGCACGCCCGTCGGCAAGGGCGCAGTCGCCGGCCGCACCGGGACGGTCCACCAGACGCACCTCGATGTGTTCGGGATCGGACCCGGCGAACCGGTCGACGTCTGGATCGCACCCACACGGCCCGATGGGGTGGACCACTGGGTTCCGCTCCACCCGGACTGCGGACAGGTCGCCGTCCGCGAGACGTTCCACGATCGCAGCGACCAGCGGCCCTCGGACCTGCGCCTCGAACTGGTCGGCGACGTGCCGGCGCCCCGATGCAGCGCAGACGACCTGGCCCCGTCACTGGAGTTCGCTGCGCTGTTCCTGTCGTTCGTCGGGATGGCGTGCGACGAGATCTGGCGGGGCGCCTCGGCCTCGGTCAATGCCTTCTCCGGCGCCAGCGGTGCGTCGCACGTCGAGTCCCAGGAGTCCGAACTCCGGTCGCACTCCGATGCCGACATGACCTACCACGGTGGCCTGTTCCGACTCGCCGACGGCGAGGCGCTCGAGATCACGGTCCGTCCACCCGCAGAGCCCTTCGTCTACTGGGGTCTCACGACCACCAACCCGTGGATGGAGTCCTTTGACTACCGGCATCGCCGGACTCACATCAACGACCGGACCGCCGAGCGCAACGACGACGGTACCTGGACGTTGCTGCTCGCTCCGGAGGACCCGCACCACGCCAACTGGATCGACACCGGTGGACGCCGGGAGGGATACATGATCGTACGGTGGGTGCTCGCAGACGAGGCGCCGTTGCCCGAGGTGCAGGTCGTGTCGATCTGAACCCCGGCTAGACCTCGGAGACCACGCCGTAACGCTCCTGGTAGCTGCGTAGTTGCTCACGGAGCGCATGCTGGTCGAGGCCGGTGTCGGCAAAGGAGTAGTCGTGGCCGCTCGTGTGGCCCCGATGGCGCGCATCGACGTATTCCTGCAGCCGGGCGCGGAAGGCGCTGGTGAACTCTCGGTCCCAGTCGGCGTAGAGCGACTCGACCGTCGCCACGGGATCGGCGATCAGGTCGCTGTAGAGGACGTCGTGGATCCTGTCCTCGGGTACCGCACCGGAGTCGCGGGCGGCGCTGACGGTGTCCATCTGGAACACGAGCCCCATGCCGAGCAGCTCCGAGATCGCTGCGTGGTCGACGTGGTCCGAGTGCATCCACCGCAGCGTGGCCATCATGTCGGTCAGTGAGCCGACCACCCGGAGCGGGTCCCGATGGGTGATCACGACCCGGGCGTCGGGATACTCCGCAAAGAGCGTCGGGAGCGCCGAGAGGTGCGATGGCGCCTTGAGGACCCAACTGCCGGGCCGGCGGCTCCCGAGCGTGGCGAGCAGGCGGCGATGCCAGGCGTACTCCGGGGTGCGATCGCCCCCGGCGCGGTACATGGTGTAGCTCGGCACGTCGTAGAGCCCGGTGTACATGTCGGTCGAGCACTGGTAGGCGAAGGCGAAGATGCACTCGGTCGGGAGGAACCCGCGGTTCTCGTGCATGCCGGTGAAGGCGGGGACCATCTCGTCCATGACCGTGATCTCGTCGTCAGCGATGGTGATGCGGGGATCGGTCTCGGCGGTGGCGGCCTCGGGCGGCGGGACGGGGTGAGCGAACTCCCACAGCGCCGGGCTGCGCGCTCCCGGGTCCAGGGCGAGGAGCTCGTGCAGGAGCGTGGTGCCGGAGCGCCCGAGCCCGGTGACGAACACCGGCGCCTCGACGTCGGTGTCGAGCACTTCGGGCTGGCGTCCCCACAGATCGACGAGTTGCAGGCGGCCCTGGAGGATCCGCTGGAGTTCGCTCCGGGCGCGCAGGCGGCCCGGGAGGTGCAGGCGAGCCTCTGACTCGAGCGACTCGGTGAGCACCCCGAGTGGCGCCCGGAACCAGTCGTCACCCCAGTCGGAGAGGCCCGTGGTGGCCTCGGCGGCTCCGAGAAGCTCCTCGGGGCTGAGCGAGATGATCGAGCGTCCGTCGTCGCCCAGGCTCTGACCGGTCACAGCGAGCTTGTCGACCCAGGCGCCCCGGGGGGGTGGTGTCCACGGCACGATACGATCCTGCCACGAACATGACACGTGCGTCAGTCCAAACGGATTGGCGTCCTGAATCCTGGAGGATCCGTGGCCATCCACGTCGAGCGCAATCCGATCATCGGGGGCGAGGTCGTCGAACACGCCATGCTCATCACGATCGATCGGCCCGAATCCCGCAACTCCCTCGACCTCCACCACTTCCGGGACCTCGCCGGAGCGTGGCGGGACCTGCGCTTCGACGACGACCTGTGGCTCGGAATCATCACGGGCGTCCCGGGCAACTTCATGTCCGGCGCCGACCTCAAGACCTACATCCCACAGATCACCGAACTCGCCAAGGAGATCAGCAAGGGCGAGGTCGCCGAGATCGACGGCTGCCGGCTCACCGACGGGACGCGGGCGGTGCTGCGCGACGTGAAGCTCTACAAGCCGGTCATCGCAGCGATCGACGGTCCGTGTGTTGCCGGTGGCATGGAGATGCTCGGCGGGGTCGACATCCGCATCGCCACCCCGAACGCCACTTTCGGTGTGATGGAACCCAAGCGGGGTCTGTTCGCCGGCGGTGGCACCACCGCCCGGTTGCCCCGCCAGCTCAACTTCCCCGCCGCCATGGAGTTCCTCTTGACCGCCGAGGCGTTCCCGGCGTCACGGGCGCTCGAACTGGGCCTTCTCAACGAGATCGTCGAACCCGACGAGTTGCTGGCGCGTGCCGGCGAGTGGGCCCGGCGAATCCTCGCCAACGCCCCGCTGGCGGTGCAGGCCACCAAGGAGTCGGTGATCCGGGGCCTGAACGTGACGCTGGCGGAGGCCTACGGGATCGAACAGGAGCTCTCCCAGCAGATCTTCGCCACGAACGATGCCAAGGAGGGTCCGGCGGCGTTCAAGGAGAAGCGGGCTCCCCGTTGGACGGCATCGTGAGGGGACCAGTCGACCCGCGGACGCCGTGCGTGATCGGCGTCGCCCAGCGAACCTGGCACCTCGCCGGCGATGAGCAGGCGCCCGAACCGCTCCACATGCAGTCCGAGGTGGTCCGCGCCGCCGTCGCCGACAGCGGTGCGCAGGGCGACGTGCTCGCCTCCGTCGACGGACTCGACGTCGTCTACTGCATGTCGTGGCCCTACGACGATCCGGCCCGCCGGTTGGCCGAGACACTCGGAATCACCCCAGCACGTTCCGGCTACTCCGGCATCGGGGGAACGGTGCCCCAGCAACTGCTGAACGCCGCAGGGGCGAGGATCCTCGAGGGTTCCAGCGACGTCGAGGTGGTCGTCGGTGCCGAGGCGCTCGATACGAAGCGGCGCCTGAAGCGGGCCGGCGAACGACCGGCGTGGTCGCACCGCCACCCCGATCCGCCCGGCTTCCCGTTCGAGGCCCCGTTCCACCCGTCGGAGATCGCACATGAGGTGTTCCAGGCGTGGCTGACGTTCGCCGTGCGTGACGTGGCCCGACGTGCGGCCCGGGCCGAGGCCCCCGACGCACACCGGGAGAACCTCGGTGAGCTGCTCGCACCCATGACGTCGGTGGCGGCGACCAACCCGTACGCCTGGTACCCCGATGTGCGATCCGCTTCCGATCTGATCACGCCCACCGCCGACAACCGGCTGGTCGGCTACCCGTACACCAAGCAGATGGTCGCCGTGATGGACGTCGACATGGCCGCAGCGGTCGTCATCGCCAGTTGGTCGACTGCGGATCGACTGGGCGTCCCCGAGGACCAGCGGGTCGTGTTGCGTGGCTGGTGCTACGCCACCGATCCCGTCTACGTGGCCGAGCACTCCGACCTGGCCCGGTCACCAGCGCTCGCGGCAGCGGCCGCCGAGGCGCTCCGCGTGGCCGGGGCGGAGGCCGACGACCTGGCGCACCTCGACCTGTACTCGTGCTTCGCGTCATCGGTCGACTTCGCCCGGGACGCACTCGGGATCGATGCCAATGACGCCCGTCCGTTGACGGTGACCGGGGGACTGCCCTATGCCGGCGGCCCCGCATCGAACTACCTCTCGCACTCGGTGGCGGCCATGGTCGAACGACTGCGGGCCGATCCCGGTTCGCTCGGGCTGGTCTCGGGTGTCGGTATGCACATGACCAAGCACGTCCACGCCGTGTACTCCACCGAGCCGGGTGAGGTGGCCCGTCCCGACGAGGCCGCAGTCCAAGCCGCTCTCGACGCTGCGCATCCCGCCCGGACGATCACCGCTCATCACGACGGCGACGCAGTGGTGGCGGCCTACTCGGTGGTGCACGGACGCGACGGTGCTCCGGCCTGGGGTCTCGCAGTGGTCGACCTCACCGACGGCACCCGGACCTACGGCCGAACCGACGACGCCGACGTCTGCGCTGCGCTCGAAGCCGAGGAGTGGGTCGGCCGCACGGTGACCCTCGCCCCTGACGGCAACGTCAACCGGATCCTCAGCTGAGGCGGGGCTCGCGGGGGAGTCCGAGCACCCGCTCGCCCACGATGTTGCGGTTGACCTCGGTCGTCCCTCCGGCAATGGGGAGCGAGCGACCGTGCAGCAGGTCGAGCCCCCATGGACCCTCTAGGCCGGCCATGCCGAGCACGTCGACGGCGACCTCGGGAATGCGAGCGCCGAGTTGGGACCATGCGATCTTGATGACGCTGCTCTCCGGGCCCGGCGGCAGGCCCGCAGCGGCCCTCGCCAGCGACCGATCGGCGAGGTAGCGGAGCCGCTCACCCTCTGCCCACAGGTCGGCGAGTCGGTCACGCACGACGGGGTCGTCGGTGAGTCCGAGTTCCCGAGCAGTATCGATCAGGCCACGAATCCGCGCTCGGAGGCGGAGGTGGAGCGTCGCAACGCCACCCCGTTCGTTGGACAGGGTCGACATGGCCACGGCCCATCCGGCGTGTTCCTCGCCGAGACGAGCCTCGACGGGTACGCGCACCTCGTTGAAGAACATCTCGTTGAATTCCGCCGACCCGGTGATCGTGCGCAGGGGTCGGATCTCGATGCCGGGCAGCCCCACGTCGACGAGCAGGCACGTGATGCCGTCGCTCGGACGTTTGCCGCTCGAGTCCGTCCGGACGAGCAGTTCGCAGTAGTCGGCGACCTGGCCCAGCGTGGTCCACACCTTCTGGCCGGTGACCACGTAGTTGTCCCCGTCCCGCTCGGCCCGGCACTGCAGCGAAGCGAGGTCGCTTCCGGCGTCGGGCTCGGAGAACCCCTGGCACCAGATCTCCTCGCCGCGAAGCAGCGGACGCAGGAACCGCTCCTGTTGCTCCGGGGTTCCGTAGGTCATGATCGCCGGAGCGATGTTGGGGATGCCGAGGGCGTTGATCGGTCCGGGCGCCTCAGCGGCGGCCATCTCCTCGGCGTGAGCGGCCTGTTCCAGGATCCCGATGGCCCGCCCGCCGTGTTCCACCGGCCACGACGGCGCTGCGTAGCCGGCCTCGGCGAGGAGGACGTTCCACTCCCGCATGCGGGTCAGCCAGTCGTCGTCGGGTTCGCCACGGAACAACAGGCCCCGGTACCGGTCACTGAGGTTGGCCACCAACCAGTCACGCAGTTCGAGTCGGTAGGCCGAATCCGTTGACGTCGGACCTTCGAGGAGGGTGCTCACGAGGCCACATGATAACCTGACACCCGTGTCAGTTGCCGACCCCGAACCGCTTCGAGTCGACCTGAACGGGCCCCGGTTCGACCAGCCGGTCATCGAGGACGAGTCGCAGCCCTACTGGGACGCCGCCAACGAGGGACGGCTGATCATCAAGCGCTGCTCTGCGTGCGGCGCCTACCACCACTACCCCCGGCCCTTCTGCCCGAGTTGCTGGAGTGAGGACGTCGAGTGGATCGAGGCGACGGGTCGGGGCACCGTCTATTCCTATTCGACGGTCTACGTCAACGATCTCCCGCCGTTCGGCCCCGAGGTCCCGTACGTCGCAGCGGTCGTCGAACTCGAGGAGGGGCCCCGTCTCATGACCCGTCTGGTCGACTGCACCGGCGAGGACGTCGAGATCGGTGCAGCCGTCACGGTGGCGTTCCAGCGTTTCGACGACGACCAGAACATGCCGGTGTTCCGGCTGGCCTGATCCGGTCCTGTTCCAGTCCTGTTCTGGTCGGGAGCTCAGCCCCGACCCAGTACCAGGGTGCCGTTCGAGCAGAACCAGCCGCCGGTGCCGGAGGCGACCGCGAGCTCGGCGTCGGGCACCTGCCGCTCGGGCGCTCCCTCCTCTGCGTACTGGTGGCGCAGTTGCCGGGTGGCCTCGACCAGGAGGAACAGGCCCCGCATGCCCGGATGGCACGCCGAGAGTCCGCCGCCGTCCGGGTTGACGGGCAGATCGCCGCCGAGCCGCATGCGGCCGTCGGCCAGGAACGCCCCGCCCTCGCCCTTGGCGCAGAACCCGAGGTCCTCGATGGTGACCATGAGCATGAACGTGAAGGCGTCGTAGACGCACGCCAGATCCATGTCGGCCGGCGTGAGCCCGGCCCGCTCGAATGCCTGGGCTCCGCTGATGGCCGCCGGACCGGTGGTGAAGTCCGGCCACTGCGACATCGAGGTGTGGCTGCCGAACTGCCCCGCCCCGAGCACCCACACCGGACGATGCCGGGTGTCGGGGACGCGGTCTTCCGCCGCGAGCACCACCGCGCACCCGCCGTCGGAGCGGATGCAGCAGTGCAGCTTGGTGAACGGGTCCGCGATCATCCGGCCCGACTGCACCTCCTCCACGGTGATCGGGTCGCGGTAGTAGGCGTCGGGGTTGAAGCCCGCGTTGTAGCGCGACGACACGGCGATCTCGGCGAGCTGTTCGATGGTCGTGCCGTACTCGTGCATGTGGCGCAGCGTCGACATGCCGTACTTGGCGATGAGCGTGTGCCCGTAGGGGACCTCGTACTGCAGCGGGCCGCGGGCGCCGAAGTTCAGGTTGGCCGTGCGGCGGCCCTTCTTGAGGTCAGCGCGCGTGGTGGACCCGTAGGAGAGGACGATCACGTCGGCGTGGCCCTGTTGGATCGCGTCGACCGCGTGGGCGGCCATGACCTCCCAGGTCCCGCCGCCGACGCCGGTGGAGTCGATCCACCGGGGCCGGAGCCCGAGGTACTCGGCGACCTCGATGGGCGGGAGGGTGCCGGTCCCGTTGGAGGCGAAGCCGTCCACGTCGTCCTTGCCCAGGCCGGAGTCCTCGACGGCCCGGCGGACCGCCTGGCTGTGCAGGTGGAAGGGTGTCTGGTCGTCGCATCGGCCCGTGTCGGACAGGGACACGCCCACGATGGCCACTCGTCTCGTCATGGGCCGCACAGTATCTGACGTGCGTGTCAGGTTCGAAGCTCCGTCACCCGGTCCCACCGTGGTCGAATCGGGGGAGCAGCGGGGCTCCACCGGCCAGGTGCTTCTGCGGAAGCGCGTTCGGCCGGGTGCTTCCGCGGGAGCGCGTTCGGAGTTCGGGCGGCAGCGGCCAGGTGCTTCTACCGAAGCGCGTTCGGTTGGGTGCTTCCGCGGAAGCGCGTTCGGGGCACCGTCGGCATCGAGTCGTCGGCATCAAGTCGTCGGCATCAGGTCGTCAGCTCCTCGACCTCAATGTCACACCCGCCAACCAGAACGAACACATGTTCGATACCTCTCTCGCACCAGCCCCAGCCCCAGCCCCAGCCCCAGCCCCGGCTTCCGCTCATGCTTCCCCGTTCCCTTCGCCTTCGGCTTCGGCTTCCGGCCCCGCTTCCGCTTCGGCTTCGGCTTCCGCCCCTGACCCATCGTCCGACCGGCCAGCTGACCCGCCGATCGACCCGCCGATCGACCCGCAGGCTGAACCGCAGTCCGACCCGGTCGACCTCGACGCGCTCGCTCTCCGACTCCGCCAGTCCGCGGCCCACATCGCCGCCGGGACGTGCGAGTTCCTGCTGATGCTCGCCCGGTTCGACCGCCTCGGTGATCCGGATCGTTGGGAGTGCCGATCGGCGGCGCACTGGCTCTCCTGGCAGTGCGGGGTCGGGCGAACAGCGGCGCGTGAGCAGGTGCGGGTGGCGCGCTGCCTGGAGGAGATGCCGCTCGTGACGCAGGCGTTCGCCGAGGGGCGCATCTCCCTCTCCAAGGTTCGCGCCATCTCTCGCGTCTGCACGCCGCAGGTCGAGCAGCACCTACTCGACCTGGCCGACGCGGCGACCGCAGGTCAGCTCGAGCGCATGTGCTCGGGGCTCCGGCGAACGGGTGATCGGATCGCCGAGGAGCTTGCGGTCCGCTCCGGTGAGTCCGAGGCCGCCGAGACGCGGTTCCTCACCATGTTGAGGACCGAGCGCGGTTCGGTCCGGGGGACGTTCCAGCTCCCGGCGGCCGACGCCGAAGTCCTGACTCGCGCCGTTCGGCACGCGGCGGAGCAGGGCGCCGCCAGCGATCCCAGCGCCGCCCCCGAACCGGCTGGACGTCGCCTCGTCGACGGGCTCCTCGCGATCGCCCGGGCTTTCCTGGCGCACCCGGACGCCGAGAAGCGCCCCCGGCCCGAGGTCGTGGTCCACGTGGAGCTCTAGGTGCTGGGCGAGGACCGACCGGGCGAGCTCGACCGCTGGCCGATCCGCCCCGACGGTGGGGTCCACTAGTCGGCGCGCCGGCTCGCCGGAGCGATCGGCGATTCCACCGTCCGGTACGTCGCCGACCTGCCCGATGGGTCCGTGCTGGACCTCGGCCGGCGGTCGCGGGTCGTCAACCCGGCACAGTTCCGGGCGCTACTCGCCCGGGACGTCCACTGTCGGTTCCCGGGGTGCGAATCACGGCAGCGGTTGCACGCGCACCACATCCTCTGGTGGATGCTCGGCGGTCCGCCGCCCCGTGCCGAGGCCACGAGTGCAGGAGGGGAGTGGCAGGGCGATCGGATCGACTGGGACTGCTCCTTCGAAGCGTTCCACCAGCACCTCGAGGGCCTCAGGACCGGAGTCGGGGGACCACGTCGTCCATCCAGGCGGTGAGCGACCGATGGGATGGCGCATCGCGGAACCACAGGATGAACTCGGCGCATCCGGCGTCGATGAAACCCTGGGCCTTCTCGGCCACTTGGTCGACCGTTCCGACCAGGTGGTCCCGTACGTACGCGTCGTGGTCGACCCCGCCCCAGAGGTGGCCGCCGTCGGGCCCGTCGAGCCATGTCTGCAGCTCGGCTTCGGACTCGACGATCAGGCAGTCGGGCCCGTGCGTCCGCACGATGCTCGCCGGGTCGCGGTCGATCTCCTCGCAGTAGCGCTCGAGCAGGCCTGACTTGTGAACGAAGGAATCCAGGCCGACCTGCCAGTTGGTGGCATCGGCGTGCCGGGCCGCAATGCGCAGCGTCACCTGCTCGCCGCCGCCGCCCACCAGGATCGGCGGCCGGGGCGAGCGCAGCGGCTGTGGTTCGCAGTAGGCGCCGGCGAGGTGAACGTACTCACCGTCGTAGGTGACCGTCTCCTCGGACCAGAGCTGTGGAATCACCTCGAGCGCCTCCCGGAGGAGCCCGAGCCGGTGGCGGGCCGACGGGTACGGGTAGCCGTAGGCCTGGTACTCGCGTTCGTACCATCCGGCCCCGAGCCCCAAGATGAGCCGCCCTCCTGACATGACGTCGATCCCGGCTGCCTCCTTGGCGAGCAGGCCGACGTTCCGGTAGCCGATGCACGTCACGAGCTGGCCCAGCTCGATGCGCTCGGTCAGCTGCGACAGCGCCGCCAGTGTCGTGAACGCCTCGAACACGTGCGAGCGCTCCCGGCGGGGCACCGTCTCCACGTGGTCGTAGACCCACAGGTGGTCGTAGCCGAGTCGTTCGGCGGCCTGCGCCCACTCGACCGACGTCGCCCAGGCCTCGGCCGGTCCGATCCCGGAGTACTCGAGTTTCCAGCCCTGCGGCACGAACGCACCGTGG
>Ga0194130_10003980_pt1 | contig 19253 bp, 17 predicted proteins | sample TA2KigsurfametaG_FD_160084 | JGI IMG/M metagenome (GOLD analysis project Ga0194130, IMG submission 160084) | Freshwater microbial communities from Lake Tanganyika, Tanzania - TA2015050 Kigoma 12 surface | ecosystem: Environmental > Aquatic > Freshwater > Lake | place: Tanzania: Lake Tanganyika... | reverse complement strand
GTCGTAAAACTGACCACCAGAAAAGCGTTCGGCTTTCGGACCGCGAAAGGCATTGAAATCGCGTTGTTTCATGTCCTTGGCAAACTACCGGAGCCAGAATCAACCCACAGATTCTGCTGAGGAGGCCACTTTGAAGGAGGCTCGCCGCTTTTCAGAGGCCAGTTTCAGCCCGCGATTCGGCCCTCAAAAAGTGCAAAACCCGAGTTGAGAGGAGCGCGGGTTTCCAACCCGCGGCTGGGTTTCTGCCCCTCGGAGCGCGGGTTTGCAACCCGCGGCGCACCTCCGCAGACCCCGCATCGGCAGCCCCGATCTCCGAGCCATGCGCGCTGGCCACATGCCCGCATCGCTCACGCGATTGCGGCTTCCTGACGTCCCGCGTCGCGCCCGGCAAAGAACGATCGGTCCGGCATCTGCCGTGCCGAACTGGATTGGCAGGATGCCCGCGTCACGCCAGCCGCCGGGACTCCTGATCGAGGGCTTCGAGCACGAAGCGGATCGCAGCAGGGGCGACCTCGTCTTCGAAGCGGACACCCGGCACGCCGACCCGCGGCTCGAGCAGGGCGACGTGCGGAATGCCGAGCGCCACGAGCTTGCCGTGCAGCCGCGCGGCGCCGTCGTGCCAGTGGAGGTCCGCGGGATCGCTGGCGAAGAACTGGTGCCGCGGCCAGTTCAGGGGATGCACGTGAAGGATCGCCGTTTCCTGGCGTGCCCGCTCGACGTCGCCGAACAGCTGCCACAGCACGTCGTACGACTCCCCGTCGTCGCGATCACCCGCCTCGCGCATCCCCCGGTGGAAGTCGATCGCCGGAGCGATCGCCGCGGTGACCGGAAAGATCGTCGGATGGCGGTAGGCGATCCGCAGCGCCGCCTGTCCGCCCATCCCAATGCCGACGACCGCGATCCCGGGGGGCTGCACGCCGAACCGCCGACCGACCTCGCCGCGCACCGCCTCGACGACGTGTCTCTCCGGCGTGACGTGCGGATCGAAGGCCGGCACGAGCCGGTCGAGCCACCAGGAGCGGCCCGCGCGGGGCGCGAGGACCGGGAGCCTGTGCTCCTCGAACAGTTCCGCCAGCGCCGGCATGTCCACGAGCCGTCGCTCGCAGGCGTCGTGCAGAAAGATCACCGCCCGGCTGGCCGCTGGATTCGGCGGCGCGTGCATCTCGCACGGCCGACCGCCGACGTCGATCACCGACCAGTGGGCACGCGGCAAGGGCATCGGTGGGGCGGCGGGGCGGGAAAACTTCGGGCCTATTCTAGGCGGCTGCCGCGGCGGTATCCTGCTCGGTTTCGCCACGCTTCGTCGGAGCGGTGCACCCGCAGGAAAATCGCCACGATGGAAATCCTCCTCTCGGCCGACGACCTGGCCGCCGGCATCGGACGGCTCTCCGCCGAGGTCAAGCGCGAGGTCGGCCGCCGACCCCTGACGGTCGTCGGCGTGCTGACGGGCAGCATCGTGCTCGTCGCCGACCTGATCCGCCGGCTCGAGGGGCCGGTGAGCGTCAGCATGGTGTGGGCGAGCAGTTACCGCGGCAAGGCGACCCGGCCCGGCGAACTCGAACTCCGGCTCGACCTCCTCCCGGATCTCACCGGCCAGGACGTGCTGCTCGTCGACGACATCTTCGACACCGGGCACACGCTCAAGGCGCTGCTCGCGGAACTCCAACGGCGGGGTGCCGCCAGCGTGCGGTCGCTCGTCCTGCTCCGCAAGGCGGGCCGGTCCGAGGTGGACATCCAGCCCGACTTCGTCGGCTTCGAGATCCCGGACAAGTTCGTGGTCGGCTACGGCCTCGACTTCGACGGCGACCTGCGGCACCTGCCGCATCTCGCGGCGCTCGACGACGACGACATCGTCGCCGCCCGCGCCGCACAGGCACGATGCACAGAGCCGGCCAGCCGATCCTGATCGCCGTGCGCGGCCTGGATCCGGTCGGCACGGGTCGACAGGCCGAACTCCTCGCCCGCGGGCTCGCCGCGTCGGGCCAGGACGTGCACGTGGCGATCACCTCCTCGGGGGGCAGCCTGGCCGCGCGGCTGCGGAAGGCGGAGATTCCGATCCACCGGGTCGGCCGGCGGCCGTGCCCGGACCTGGCAGCGGCCGCCCGGCTCGTCGCGGTCATCCGGCGACTGCGGGCGGCGGTCGTCGTCCCGTTCGGCCGACGGCAGGCCGCCCTCGCGGCGGTGGCACGTGCTGCGAATCCTCGGATCCGGGTGGTCGCCCACGTCGCCGCACCGCCCCGGAACGGGCGGCAGGGCCGCATCCTCCGCGCGGCGGATCGAGTGGTGGCGGCGTTTTCGGGCGTGGCGGATTCCTGCCGGCAGCACGGCGTGCCGACGGACCGGCTGACGACCATCCCGCCGGGCATCGCGGCCGACGAGCCCGTGGGCCTGGCGCGGGGAGAGGTCGCGGAGCGGCTCGGGCTCGATCCGGCCTGCGCGTGGACCCTGTCGGTGACGCCGCTGGTCGCCGAAGCCCGGCTCGAACGGCTCGTCTGGGGAATCGACCAGCTCGGCGCGGTCCGCAAGGGCGTGCAGCACGTCGTCGTCGGCGCCGGGCCGCAGTGGCGACGGCTCTGGCGACGGGCGCGGGTTCAGGAACTCGCGGAGCGGTTGGTCGTGCTGGCGGACTGTGATCTGCTCCCCGATCTCCTCGGCCAGGTCGGGTATGTCTGGCAGTCGGGCACGACGGCGTGCGGAGGCGTGATCCTCGACGCCATGGCCCGCGGGGTGCCGGCCGTCGCCGTGGCGAGCGCCGCCGCGCGGGAACTCGTCGCCAGCGGGACGACGGGCTGGGTCGTGCCCCCGCTCCCGGAGAGTGAGTTGCCGCGCCGGGCGTTCACGCTCCTCGAGCACCCGGACGAGGCGGCGCGGTTCGGCGAAGCGGCGCGGGTCCGGGCGGTCGAGATGTTCCCCGCGGAGCGGATGATGGCGGCGTTCGCCGCCGCCATCGACGCGGTCGGGTGAGCACGACCTACGGCGCGACCGCGAACGGCCAGTTGTCCATGCAGCCCGATCCTTCGCCGTCGCGGACCGTGACGAACAGCCGGTAGCCTCCAGGCTGACGCGGGGTCCGCACAACGACCCGACCGTCGGCCGCCGACTCGACGATGCAGCCCTCGACGGCATCGGGCTGCCGCTCCCGGTCGCCTCCTTCCTTGCGGTCGTCGCTCTCGCGGCGCACCTCCCAGGCGTAGGCCAGCGGTCTGCCCTCGGGGTCGCGGTACCGGGCCACGGCGGTGATCTGCGTGTCGGCCGCGACGGTTTTGCCCGCCAGCGGCACGTCGGTCTCCTCGAGGACCGGTGCCCGGTTGGCGGGCCAGGCGTTCGTCCACGCCTTGGTGACCGCGTCGACCGTGATCGTCTTCTCGCCCGTCGGCAGGAACATCCCGAACCAACTGGCGGTCGCCTCCTGCTTGCTGCCCCACAGGAATGCGTAGCTGCCGAGGCACCGCTTCTCGTCGGCCAGGATGTCGCTCGTCGTGGTCGCGTAGGTGGCCGCCTTCTGCCGGCTCGACGGTTCGATCGGCGCCTTCCAGTCGGTCTGCGCGGTCTCCCACGGGCCGGGCAGCCCGTACTCGGTGACGCAGTAGGGCTTCTTCCAGCCCATCCGCGCGGCGGCCTCCCCCACGCCGCCGGCTCCGGCGTAGGCGTTGATGCCGAGGATGTCGACCGCCGGCGCGTGGCGGACGACGGCGGCGACCTTGTCGTCGTTGACGTTGGCGACGACGGTCATCACCGGATGGTTCGGGTCGATCGCCTTGATCCGCTCGGCGAGGTGGTTCACTTCCCGCCAGATGCGTTCGTCGGCGCCGTTGCTGGTCGGCCCCTCCATCTCGTTGCCGAGGCCCCAGCAGAGCAGGGCGGGGTGATCCTTGTAGCGGCGGATGGCCGCCTCGACGTCCTGCCGCTGCCGCTGGAGCTGCACGGGATCGTCGTAGCGGAAGCCGTGCCGCTCGTGCCCGAGCCAGAGTCCGATGGTGACGGCGATGCCCAGCCGCCGGGCCCGGTCGAGGAGCGACTCGCCGTCGGCCTCCCGGCCGGCGCTCTCGGCATCCCAGGTGCGGATCGCATTGCCGCCGCAGGCGGCGAGCACGTCGAGGTGGTCGATGCCGGCGGCGCCGCGGATGCGAAAGGGCGTGCCGTCGCGGAGCAGGCGGTAGCCCGTGGTCGCGTCTCCTTCGATCCTGACCACCGAGCCGGCGGCCCGCGCCTCGGCGCCGGCGAGGGCGACGACGAGTGCGGTGATGAGCGGGTGGGTCGCCTGCCTAATCCAGCTTCGCATCGAACTCCAACTCCTTGATGCGGCCGGCGGCGGCCTCGGCGGGCTTCCAGAACCAGCCTTTGGTGTCCCAGCACTGGGAGAACTTCAGTTCGTCGGCGAGCGTGCGGTAGGCGGCGATCGCCTCGCGTGGGCTGCCCTGCCGCTCCTGGAGTTGGCCCACGATGAACAGGCACGTCCCCACGTCGTTGAGGGCCCAGGAGTCGTGCGCCTTTTCGGCCGGTGCGAAGTCCGTGAGGGCGGCCTGCTGTTTCTTCGCCTCGGCCTCGTAGAGTTCGCGGCACTTGCCCGTGTAGGCGAGCACGAGGTCGCCATCCCCGGCGGCGAGCGCCTCCCAGGCCTTCTTCGTGAGCGTCGCCGACGAATGATCCCCGTAGTCCGGGGCGGCGGCGACGGCCACGAGGGCCGCGCCGGCGGTCACGACGCAGAGCCACGAGCAGATCGACGAGGCAGGCATGGAACTCTCCTCAACGGGCGGGTGTGCCGCTTCCCGACACCGGCTTGAGTTTACGGCCTCGGGACGGCCAGCGTCGCTCCCGTCGGCTCGCGCCGGACCTGGCCGTCCTCCGCCACGAGCAGCCCGGCCTTGAACACCTTGGCCGGCAGCGCGAACATCCGCGCCAGGTCGCGGTGGGGCCGATACAGCGTGATGTCGGCATCGGCCCCGGGTCCGAGGTGGCCCTTGTGCGGCAGGCCCGCGATCCGGGCCGGTGCCGCCCGCGTGACGATGCAGAGTTCCTGCAGCGAATACTCGCGGTCGAAATCCCGCAGCGGGCTCCGGGCACGGACCGCGGGATGGATCCGCTCGAAGGCCGCCCGCCGGAATCCGGCGTCCCCAAGCAGCGCCATCAGGTGCGGATAGGCGGTGAAGTGGGCGCCGTTGGGATGGTCGGTGGAGAGCGCCACCCGCCACGGGTCGCGGACCGCGAGAAACCACTCCAGGCCGATGGCCCACTGCCAGGCGTGGATCAGGCTCTTCTCCCGATAGGCGATCGGCAGGACGCCGCAGCCGCCCGAGAGGTGGAGGTCGTGCGACACCCAGGGAACCCCCGTCGCGTGGGCGAGGTGCTCCGCGGCGGCGGAGTCGCCCGTCATGGCCACCGTGGCGCCGAAGAGCACCTGCCCGACGTCGAGCGTGAGCGACTCGTGCGCGTTGAAGTACTCGACCAGCGGAGCCACCCCCGAGCCGAACGAGCCCTCGTCGAGATCGCCGCCGGCATAGCTGTGGAACTGCACGTGGGCCAGATGGGCCCGGCGCCCGTCGAGCGCCGACATCGTCTCCAGCAGCGTCCGCCAGTTTCCCGGCAGGCCGAGGTTCGCCGTGTGCACGTGGAGCGGGTGCGGCAGGCCGAGCGTCTCCACCGCGGCGGCGAGCCGCATCAGCATGACGCGGGGCGTGAGCCGGCGGCCCGGCAGCGGCGTGTCGAGGTCGTGGTGGTCGCCGCGGGCGTGCCGCCAGAACGTCGCTCCCCCCGGGCTGGCGACCTTCAAGGCCCAGGCTCGCCCCGCACCGAGCGCAGCGGCGATGAGCCGCTCGGTCTCGCGGCCGTCGCCCCGGTCGACCGCGTCGACGACGGCGGCATCGTCGGCGGCGAGCAGGTAGATGCCCTTGTCGAGAATCGGGAGTTCCGCGAGCTCGCGGTGGGCGAGCGCGGCGGCCGAGGTCGCGATCGCGGCGTCGAACACGGTCGTGTAGCCGAGGGCCGCGTAGGCGGCGCCCGTGGCATGGATCGTGGGCACCGCCGCGGGTGTTCCAGCGCGGCGGGCGAGGTGCGGCGCGATCCGGCGACCGGCGCCGACCTTCGGTCCGGCGACGTGGCTGTGGAGGTCGACGCCCCCCGGCATCACCACGAGCCCCGCGCAGTCGACGCGGCGGAAGCCAGCGGCGTCGGCGGGCCGGGCCACGATCCGGCCGTTCTCAATCCAGATGTCGTCGACCACACCGTCCCGGCCGTGGGCCGGGTCGTGGATCGTGCCCCCCGCCAGCACGAGGGCGTCGGCCACGGTGGGCGTCATGGCCGAACTCCCGACAGCCTGCGGATGCGCGCGGCCGCCTGCCGCAACGGGGCGGGATCGGCGGGCAAGCGCACGACCACGAGCTCCCCGCCGGCCCGGTCGATCGCCGCCGCCACGGCCGCGGTGGCCTCGCCGACGACCACGACACAGTCGACCTCGCCGCGGTCGAGCAGCCGCACCGCGTCGGCCTCGGCGGGCCTGAACGCCCCGCCGTCACGATCGGCATGCTCGATCGCACCCGCCGCTCCGTATCGCCACGTGCAGACGGCGCCGGCGTGGTCATCCCGCTCGCCCAGCGGCACCTCGAACGCCGGCTTCCGGTGGGCGATCGCGCGCACGAGCGACGTCGTGCTCCAGGCCGCGAGGCCGATCGCGTCGTCGCGCCAATCGGTCACGACGCCGACACACCGCGCGGCGGCGATCGCGGCGGCGACGTCACGGGCCGCGGCGCGCGTGGCCGGCACGCAGGCCGTGTCGTCGATCGCAACGCCGCGGATCGTGGCCTCCACGAGCCGGGCAAGGTCGACGGCCGCCTCGGCGGCGGCGAAAACGTGCCGGTGATGCCCCCCCGGCCCCACACCGCCCGCTGGGCCGACGAGGATCGTCGTGCGGGTCGGTCCGTCGGCCCGTGGAGCGCCGACCAACGAGCCCAGCACGTCGGCAGGCGCGCAGAACCAGGCCACGATCAGGTCCGCCCGCTCGTGGAGTTCACCGCTGGCCGCGGTCACGCCCCCGATTCGCGCGATCAGCGGGCCGGCGACCCTCGATGTCTCCGGTGAGCCGGGGTCGACAGCAGCGCCACAGGCCTCGGCGAGGTCGCAGGCGGCCACCGCCACCTCCGCATCAGCGCCGACGAGCCCCGTGAGCAGCACCCGCCGGGCGGTCTCGAGCGCAGCCGCGGCGCGGTCGGGGTCGGCGGCGGTGTGGGCGGCGGTCATCGGGGGCGCAGCATGATCGCTGCGTTTCCGTCAGGCAAGGCCCGAGAGCGGACCGTCGCCGCAGTAGTCGGGGTTGCCGAACCGCTCCAGGCCCGTGTGCCCCAGCGCGTGGGCCAGCGCCAGCAGGAGCCGATTGTGGGGCGCGCCCGGATACTCGACGGCCCGGCCGCTGACGAAGCCGAGCCCGTCGCCGACGAGCACCCAGGGGATGTCGTTCTGGGAGTGGGAGTTGCCCTCCCCGAGCTCGTTGGTCCAGAGGATCGTGGTGTGGTCGAGGAGCGAGCCATGCCCTCCGGGCTCGGGCGTCTCGGCGAGCCGTCTGGCCAGGTGGGCGATCTCCCCGGCGTACCAGGCGTTGATTCTCGTGAGCTTCTCCTGAGCGGCTTCGTTGGAGTTGGGCTCGTGGGACAACTCGTGCTGCCCCTCGTCGACGCCGATCCACCGCATGTGGGCCTGGCCGACCGAGTTGGTGTACTGCAGTGTCGCCACCCGGGTGAAGTCGGCGGCAAGCGCCGACACCAGCAGTTCGACCTGCATGCGGCTGATTCGCGGCATCTGATCGTTCTGTTCCACGACCCCCGACTCGAGCACCGGCACGGCGTGCGGTGCGGTCGGAAGCTCCGTCGCCAGATCCCGCTCCAGCCCGCGGACGAGGGCGGCGTGGTCTTCCAGGATCCGGCGATCCTCGGCGGGCAGCACGGCGGCCACTCGGGCGAGATCCTCGTGAATCTCGTCGAGAATGCTGCGCATGCTCTCGCGATCCTTCATCTCGCCGTAGAGCCTGGCGAACATCTCGTACGGATCGTCGACCGGCGTGACCGGCTTGTTGGGGCCGGCGTAGACCATCCGGGTCCAGGTGTCGGCCCGGTTGGGAACCAGCACCCCGAACTCGAGCGAGCCGAAGCGGGTGGCGGTCGCGGGGCTCGACTGCAGGTGCCGTCGCAGCTCCTGGTCGATCGACAGGCCGCTGGCCCAGCCGGCGGGCGAGGCGCTGCCTCCCTGAATGTTGCCCGGAAAGAGTTCGATCCCCGTGAGCAGGCAGCCCATGCCCCGCATGTGATCGTCGCCGTCGCCGCGGACCTTGTTGTTCACCCCCTTGAGCGTGAGCAGCCGATCCTGGAACGGCGCCAGCGGCGCGAGGATCGGCGGCAGGCTGCGGCCGTTCAGCGGGCCGGCCTCCGGCCAGAAGTTCCGCTTCACGACCCCGTCCGGACTGAACACGATCACCAGCCGCCGCTTGGTCGCCGGCGCGGCGGCCGCCAGGCTCGGCAGGTTGCCGAGGAAGGGAAGCACCGCCGAACTCACGCCGAGGCGGCGGAGGAGGTCGCGGCGGGAAAGGGACATGCGGCTCATCGGGCTGCCTCCGACGTGCTGGCCGTCGCCGGTGCCACGCCCCCCTGGGGCGCGAAAGCGGGAGGGATCGACGCCACGACCATGATATCGACTAGCAGGCGGCGGATGTCGTATCCGCCTGCCGCGAACGACTCCTGCAGCCGCGGCAGGGTGTCGGGGCCCCAGGCCTGCACGGGCTGCTTGACCGCCGCATGAAACAGCGCCTGCACGAAGGCCTCCTGGGCGTCGGTGCTCGTCGCGCAGGCCAGGCCGAGTTCCCGGGCTCCGCGAAACGCCGCCACGGCGCCGCTCCGCGGGGCGTAGGAGCCCGACGCATTCACCGGCTTCTCCGCGCCGCCCGCCGGCTCGACCGTGCGGTATCTGCCGATCGCGTCGAACTCCTCCAGCGCGAAGCCGAGCGGATTGATCATCGTGTGGCATGACTGGCAGGCCACCGCCGCCGTCTGCACGGCGACCCGCTCGCGCGTGGTGAGGTCGGGAGCCTGCTCGGCGGCGAGCGGGGCGATCGCCTGCTCCGGCGGCCGGAGCACGTTGCCGAGAATGCTGCGGGCGAGGAACACGCCCCGATGGATCGGCGATGAGGAGCCGGGGTACGAGAGCACGCTCATCAGATACGGATGCGAGAGCACGCCGCCGCGCCGGCCCTCGTCGAGCCGTACGGGAGTAAACGCCGCGTCGGCCGGCAGCTCGATGCCGTACAGCGGGGCGAGCCGGCCGTTGAGATGCACGTCGTCGATCGTGAACAGCCGACGGAAGTCGGCGCCGGTGCGGAGCACGTCGTCGAGCATGAGCCCGAGACTCGTCCGCAGGTCGGCCGCCACCTCGGGGGTGAAGTCGGGGTGACGGGCGGAGTCCTTGACGATCTCGGCACCGAGGTCGAGCCGCAGCCAGCACACGAGGAAGTCGCGGAGCTTCGCCGTGGTCCGTCGGTCGGCCAGCATCCGCTCGGCCTGACTGCGGATGGCCGCGGCCGTGTCGAGCCCGCCCCGTGCGGCCTCGAGCTCCAGGCCCCGGTCGGGGATCGAGTCCCACAGGCCGAACGCGAGTCGGGCGGCCGTCGCCACGCCGCCGGGATCGGTCGGCGACTCGCGAAACAGGAACCGCGGGGAGCCGAGCGTGGCCAGCAGCGCGCGGCGCAGCGCCGTGTCGGGATCGGGGGCGTCGCCGAACGGGCGCTCGACGACGAGGGCCCGGAGGTCGGCCGAGAGCGGCTGGCGGAACGCCCGCTCCGCGAACGTGGCCGCAAAAGCCCTCAGGTCACGATCCCGGTCGGGCGCGGTCGGCTCCAGGCCGGAGAGTTCGACGAGGTTGTCGAGGACGTAGTCCGCCGTCTCGACCGCCGCCGCGGTCGTGGCGGCGAACCATTCGGGCGACACGCCGGTGCCCCGGTCGTAGCCGAGGGAGCGGTCGTCGGGCGGAAACGGCGTCGCGGCCGCGAACACGGGAGGCACCTTCACCGGGACCAGAACCCGTTCGGGCACCACCTCCAGCGCGCCGTGGGGGGGCTTCCAGAGGAGCCGGATCGAGGCGCGAGTCTCCTTCTCACGCTCCTTGTTGTCGACCCCTTGGTTGGCCTTGGACAACTCGAGCACCACCGGGTGCGGTCGGCCGCCGAGCAGAAACGCCGAGCCGCGGTGCTCGGTTCCGTCGCCCGACTTGACGTAGGCGTCGATCGTCGCCGGCTCCCCGGCATGCTTGTTGACCCAGAGTTGTGCGGAGTGGTCGGTGAGGCAGACGAACTCGTGCCGACCCGTCTCCGTCGGCAGGATCGACCCGGTCCAGCGGATCGCGAATCGGTCGGGCTCGATCCTCTCCGGCGCCGGCCCCAGCGACCCGAAATCGAAGTCGATCCGCGGATCGATCCGCTCGAACACGAAGCCCGCGTCGCGATTGAAGTCGCGGGTGGCAAAGTAGTCGCCGTGCAGGCCGCGGTCGTCGGTGAGCGGCGGGGAACCCGGCCGGAAGCTACCGACGACGTCGGCCAGCACGCTGCGGTGCTGGCGGATCGTGAGCCGCTGCAGGTCGACGCGGGCCGGCCGCTGGCGGTCGCGGGCCACCGCCGAATAGAACGCCTCGTGAACATGGACGGCGACCTGTCGGGCGGCTTCCCCGGTGACGCGAGCAGGGTCGTCTTCCGGCATGGTCTCGTCGATGTAGGCGGCGAGCTGGTTGACCGAGCGGTCGCCCACGAGCGGAGCCGGCACGTCGGGAGTGCCGACACCCCCTGCGCCGTGGCACCGCTGGCAGTGCTCGCGATAGATCGCCGCGCCGGGGGACTCCTCGGACGCCGAGGCGCCGGCGATGGCGGCGACGAGCAGCATGCAGCACAGCCCCGCCGAGGTGATCGCGGCCGCCGACGGGCGGTGCGGGGGGAGGGGGCGAGGCCGCTGCCACTGCCTGGTCATGCCGGGCGGGCGAAGACGAGGCGTCCCGCCGACGTCTGCAGCGTGCTGGTGACGCTCACCCGAATCGTGCCGCCGATCCGATCACGGCCGTTTTCCACGACCACCATGGTGCCGTCGTCGAGATACCCGACTCCCTGATCCGGCTCCTCCCCCTGCTTGACGAGCCGCAAGCTCAGGGCGTCGCCGGGAACGAAGGAAGGCTTCAGGGCCTGCGCCACGTCGTTGACGTTGATGGCGGCGATGGACCGGACGCCGGCCAGTTTCGCGGCGCTCTGCTCCACGGTGATCACGCGGCCCCCGAGCTCACGGGCCAGATCCACCACCCGGGTCTCGATCGACAGGTCGTCGTGCGACTCGGTTCGCGGGCGGATGACGTCGATGTCGATCGCGTCGTTCTCGCGCAGGCGGGCAAGGACGTCGAGCCCGCGACGGCCGCGCGCCCGCCGCGAGCGATCACCCGATTCGGCGGCCGCCTGGAGCTCGTCGAGCACGAACGAGGGGACGACGAAACGGCTCTCGAAGACGCCCGCCTCGGCGAGGTCGGCGATCCGGCCGTCGACGATCGCCGAGCCGTCGAGCACGTTGGGCCGCAGGCCGCGGACGTCCCGGGCAAACTCGACGTAGGGGATCAGGAACCGGAAGTCGTCGCGGGTCTGCATGAGCAGGCTGGTGCAGAGGTAGCAGAGCACCGATCCGAGCACGAGCGGAAGCCAGGAATGGAGCGGGTCGTTCGTGCTCAGCGGCATGATCGGCTGGAGCGCGAGCATGGTGACGTAGGTGAGGAACACGCCGATCAGGAGGCCGAAGTAGATCGCCGTGATCGTGGTCAACTCCTTGCGGCGGATCATGCCGTCGAAGCCGATCACGGTCAGGGGCAAGGCCACCATCCCGGCCAGGATCGCCCATGGAACCCAGGTCGGCGAGGCCTGCACGGACGGCGAGTTGAAGATGAGCACCGCAATGCCCACCGACACCATCACGAAGATCGCCCGCAGGATGATCAGGGCCATGGCAGCGCCGACGCGGTTCCTGTCCGGTTCGAGGAATCTCCCCGAGAGTCTACCAACGGCCCCTGGGTGGCGTCACGGACGGGCCGCCGGCCTGGTCACGAGCCGGGGGCGAGCCGCCGAGCGTGGTCGAACTCGAGGTATCGGTCGGTCATGCCGGCAAGGTAGTCGGCCACGCTGCGGCGGACGCCGAAGGCTTCGGCGCGCTGGCGGTAGCCGGCCGGCATGCGGTCGGGGCGGGCCACGTACCAGTCGAAGAGTTCGGTGAGCTGGCGCTGGGCCGGCACCCGCACCGCCAGCACCCGGTCGCTGCGGTAGACCCGCTCGAACAGGAATCGTTCGAGCTGCCGCTTCCCGGCGGCGATCGTCGGCGCGTGGGCGACGATCCGGCGGCCGGGCGTGCCCGCGCTTCCCCGAAACACGTCCCGCACCCGGGCGACCGAGTCGACGCCGAGCTCGTCGATCGTCGCCCGCGACTCGCGGATCAGTTCGGCGACCTGCCTGTCGACGAGTTCGTGGAGGATCGCCCGCCGCGCCTCGACCCCCGCGAGGCTTCCGTGGCGCTCGCCGACGCGGGCGGCGGCCTCGGCCACCAGCGGCAGGCCGCAGAGTTCCTCGAGGGTGACGAGCCCCAGTTCGATCGCGTCGTCGGCGTCGTGCGTGTCGTAGGCGATCGAGTCGGCGGCATCGACCACCTGGGCCTCGAGCAGCGGGGGAGGAGCGCTGCCGTCCTTCTTCCGCGTCGCCTGAGCGTCGAGCACCTCGCGGGAGAGGTTCAGGCCCGGAAATCCAGGGTAGCGGCTCTCCAGCAGTTCCATGATGCGCAGGGCCTGCGCGTTGTGGCTGAAGCCCCCCTCGTCGCGGAGCAGTTCCGCCAGCGTGTCTTCGCCGGCGTGGCCGAGAGGCGGATGGCCGATGTCGTGGGCCAGCGCCAGGGCCTCGACGAGATCCTCGTTCAGGGCCAGGGCCCGGGCGAGCGTGCGGGCGATGCTCGTGACTTCGAGGGTGTGCGTCAGGCGGCTGCGATGATAGTCCCCGTGGTAGCCGGTGAAGACCTGCGTCTTGTGGGCCAGCCGCCTGAAGGCCGCCGAATGCACGATGCGATCGCGGTCCCGCTGGTAGGGGCTGCGAAACTGGTGCGGCGGCTCGGGATGGTGGCGGCCGGCCGAGTCGACGGCGTGCATCGCCCAGGGAGCGAGCAGCAGGCTCTCCCGGGTCCGCCAGTCCGGTCGACTCCAGCCGGAGTCGGCGGGGGTCATGCGTCGTCCTCCGCCGTCGCGGCCAGCTGGTCCCAGAGGGCGTCGAGCGACTGCGGCAGCACCCGCACCCCGGCGATCGTCGGCATGAAGTTCACGTCGCCCGGCCAGCGCGGCACGACGTGCCAGTGGAGATGGCCCGGCACGCCGGCGCCGGCCGATTCGCCCACGTTCAGGCCCACGTTGAATCCCCGCGCCTGCATCGTCCGGGTGATTCGCCGGCACCACGCCACGATCCGCCGCTGGAGGTCGAGGAGGACCTCGTCGGCGAGATCGGCGAGATCGGCCCGGTGGTCGAGAGGCGATACCAGCAGGTGCCCGTTGGCGTAGGGGAAGCGGTTGGTGACGACCAGCGAATGGGCCGTCCGCTCCAGCACGCCGAGCGTGCGGAAGTGAGGGGCGTCGATTGCCGCGGCCCGACAGAGGAAGCAGTCGTGATCGGCGCCCGGTCGCCAGGCCGGAGTGCCCGTGTCCGGCTGGGTGCTTGCCAGCCCCTGGACGTATCCGAGCCGCCACGGTGCCCAGAGCCGCTCGTTTTCCATGCCGCGAGTCTACCGTCGATTCCGGCGTTCAGCCGAGGGCACCGGTTCCCTATCATGCAGGCGTTGCATCCGGTGCGTTCGAGGCGCGTGGCGGCGAGGTGATCGTGGAGTTCAAGGTCGCCCTCGACGTCTTCTCCGGCCCGCTCGACCTCCTGCTGTACCTCGTCAAGAAGCACGAGGTCGATGTCACGGAGGTGCCCATCGCGGCGATCACCACCGAGTTCGTGGCCTACCTGGACGTGCTCGAGGACCTGGCCATCGACCAGGTGGGGGAGTTCGTCGATCTGGCGAGCGTCCTCCTCGAGATCAAGGCCCGGGCGCTGGTGCCACGCCCCGAGGAGACGGAAGAGCCGGCCGAGCTCGTCCGCGAGGACCTCGTGCGTCGGCTGCTCGAATACAAGCAGTACCGGGATGCCGCCACCATCCTCGAGGATCGTGCGCGGCAGTGGGAACTGAGGTTCGCCCGCCAGGCGGTCGACGAGGCCGCGTCCCGGTCCGGCCCCGCGGAGGTGGCGATCGCCGACGTCCACGTCTGGGATCTGGTCGGTGCCATGACGCGGGTGATGGCCAAGCGGGAGAAGCGGCGGCCGCGGCAGATCGTCCACGACGACACCCCGATCGAGCAGCACGCGGCCCGCATCGAGGGGCTCGTGGCCGAGCGGGGGAGGGTGGCTTTCACGAGCCTGTTCGACGACGATATGCCCCGCTCGCGGATCGTCGGCATCTTCCTGGCGGCGCTCGAACTCGTGCGGCGCGGAAAGCTCTCGACCCGACAGGAGAAGCTGTTCGACGAGATCTGGCTGGAGCAGGCCCGGCCGCCGGCCGCCGTGTCCGCCGAGCCCACGCACCCCGCATGATCGACAACTCCCCCTACCGCACGCTCGTCCACAAGGGCCTGACCATCGAGGGGTACTCGCGGGCGGCCGTGCAGAGCTGCTGGCGGATCCCGGAACTCAAGCTGGGCTTCGATCTCGGTTCCCAGCCCTGGTCCTTCATGGCGACGGCGACGTGGTTCGTGACCCACACGCATCTCGACCACATCGCCGCCCTGCCGGTCTACGTGGCCAGGCGCCGGATGATGAAGATGGACCCACCCACGATCTATCTCCCCGAGTCGGCGATCGAGCCGATCGAGCGACTCCTCCGGGCCGTCTCACGGCTCGACCGCGGTCGCCTGCCCTGCCATCTCCTACCGGCGCGCCCGGGGGACGAGATCGAGCTCTCCCGAGAGCACGTGGTGACCGTTTCGGCCACGTGCCACACCATCCCCAGCGTGGGCTACGTCGTCTGGGAGCGCCGCCGGAAGCTGAAGCACGAGTACCAGGGCCTGCCGGGGGAACGGATCCGCGACCTGCGGCTGTCGGGAGTGGAAGTCACGCAGGAGATCCGCACGCCGCTGGTGGCGTACCTGGGCGACAGTTCCCCCGAGGGGCTCGACCACTGCCCGGCGATGTTCGAGGCGATGGTGCTGATCACCGAGCTGACCTTCGTGGCGCACTCGCACCGCAAGGAGAAGATCCACAAGTTCGGCCACATGCACCTCGACGACCTCCTCGCCCGCCGCGACCGGTTTCGCAACGAGGTGGTGATCGCGACCCACTTTTCGACGCGCTACACGGACGACCGGATCCGCCGGATCCTCGCCAAGAAGGTGCCAGACATGCTCGGCGGCCGGCTGAACGTCTGGCTCTGAGCGGGCGGTGGGCCTGCGTGCGAGCGTGGGTTTTCAACCCGGGCGCACGCCCGCCGGCCCCGCGGCGGAAGCCCCGATCGCGTGAGCGATGGGGGCGGAGCCCGGCGTGGCGCCGCCGTACCGCTTACGCGGTTACGCTTCCGAAGCCCTGGCCGACCCACCGGCCCTGTCGGAAGCCCCGATCGCGTGAGCGATGGGGGCAGGCATACTACGGGGAACGTCTTGCCCGCCGCGGCATCCATGAACCCGTCAGCGACCCCGCCCCGCCACGCCTACGTCCACGTGCCCTTCTGCCGGCACCGGTGCGGCTACTGCGATTTCACGCTGCTCGCCGGCCGCGACGACCTCGTCGGTCGCTACCTGACGGCGCTCCAGCGGGAACTGGAGCGGGTCGCCGAGCCACTCGCCATCGACACGCTCTACCTCGGCGGCGGAACGCCGTCGCACCTCGGCCCCGACGGACTCGAACGCCTGTTCGGCATCCTGAACCAGCGCCTGCGGCTCGGCGCCGGGGCCGAGGTCTCGCTCGAGGCGAATCCGCTCGACGTCACGGCCGCGCTCGTGTCGAAGCTCGGAACCGTGGGCGCCACCCGCGTGAGCCTGGGCGGCCAGTCGCTCGACGCCGCCACGCTCCGTGCCCTCGACCGCGATCACGATCCCGACGACGTCCGCCGCGCGGCCAGCATGCTCCTGGCCGCCGGACTCCACGTGAACCTCGATCTCATGACCGCCGCCCCGGGGCAGTCGCTCGCCGCGGTGGAGGCCGATCTTGATTCAGCGGCGTCCCTCGGCGTGCATCACGTCTCGGTCTACTGCCTGACGTGGGAGCAGGGGACGGCCTTCGAGTCGGCTCGGCGGCGCGGCGACCTGCGGCAGGCCGACGAGCGGCTCGAGCGGGCGATGTTCGAGGCCGCGATCGATCGCCTCGAAGGGGCCGGCTACGAGCAGTACGAGGTTTCGAACTTCGCGCGGGCCGGCGGCCGCTGCCGACACAACGAGGCCTACTGGGACTGCCGACCGTGGGAGGGTTTCGGTCCCGGTGCGGCCCGGTTCGACGGCTTCACGAGGATCACCAACCACCGCTCCACGACCACGTGGATGGACAGGGTCTTGTCGGGCCGGGACTTCGCAGGAGAGGTCGACGCGATGACCGCCGAGGACGCCGCCCGTGAGCGGATCGTCGTCGGACTCCGCCGGCGCGACGGGATCGACCGCACGGCATTCAGGCAGGCCACCGGATTCGCGGTCGACGCGCTCGCTGCCGAGGCGTTGAGGCGATGGGTCGCGGCGGGCCTGGCGACGTCGGCAGGGGACCGCATCCGACTGACCCGGGAAGGCATGCTCGTGTCCGACTCCCTGTGGGCGGACGTCCTCCGCGGCTGACGCGGCCCCGGTGAAAGCCAGGCAAGCGGCGCAAGCGGGGGTGTTCGCCCGCCACCTTCGCGCCGGAAACCAGGCTGGTGCGGGTGGGCGACGGCGGCGACCATCCCCGGCCTCGGGGGATCGGTCGCCCCCCGCCTTCTGACCGGAGTCGAGAGGCCGCGATGATCGTCGTGACGGGTGCCGCCGGATTCGTGGGCTATCACGTGTCGCGCCGGCTGCTGGAACTGGGCGAGGAGGTCGTCGGATTCGACAATCTCAACGCGTACTACACGCCGCGCCTCAAGCGGGATCGGCTCGCGGCGCTGGCCGGCCTGCCGGGCTGGCGGTTCGTCGAGGGGGATCTCGTCGACGGCGGAAACGTCGCGGCCCTGGTCGCCGACGCGGTGCCGCGCTGCGTCGTGCACCTCGCGGCCCAGGCCGGCGTCCGTTGGTCCCTCGACCACCCGGCGGCCTACGTCGAGTCCAACCTGGTGGGCTTCGCCCACGTGCTCGAGGCCTGCCGCCATGCGGCGACGCCCCATCTCGTGTACGCCAGTTCCAGCAGCGTCTACGGCGCGAACACCAAGACGCCGTTTTCCGAGCTTGACCGGACCGACCGGCCGGTGAGCCTGTACGCCGCGACCAAGAAGGCCAACGAGGCGATGGCCCACGCCTACAGCCATCTGTTCGGCCTGCCCTGCACCGGCCTGCGCTTCTTCACCGTCTACGGCCCGTGGGGCCGCCCCGACATGGCCTACTGGAAGTTCACGGAGTCGATCCTCGCGGGCACGCCGATCGAGGTGTATGGGGGGGGGACGCTTCGCCGTGACTTCACCTACGTGGACGACGTGGTGGAGTCGATCGTCCGGATGGTGGACCAGCCCCCCGTCGCGGCCGACGACGCCGCGGCGTGCCGCGTCTACAACGTGGGCAACCACACGCCGGTGACCGTCGCCGTGCTGCTGGCGACGCTCGAGCGGCTGTGCGGCAGGCGGGCGGTGACGGTGATGAAGCCCCGCCCCCCAGGCGACGTGGAGGCGACGTTCGCCGACGTGTCGGCCCTCGCGCGGGATTTCGGCTTCGAGCCGGCGACGCCGCTGCAGGTCGGGCTGAGCCGGTTCGTGGAGTGGTACCGCGGCTGGCGCGAGGCGAGTCCCGTGAAGGCCGCGGCATGAGCGGCCCCCGCGAGCCGCTCTCGGTCTGCCTGCTCAGCGACGTGTCGCTGCCGAGCCTCGGCGGCGCGCAGACGGTGCTCGACTGCCTGGCTCGTCGGCTCACGGCCCTCGGCCACCGTCCGGTCGTGCTCGCGCCCCCGCGGCGCGAGCCCGGCACCGACGACTACGGTTACCCGCTCGTGCGGCACCGGCGGATGATCTCGAAGCGGTTCGGCACGCGGCTGCTGATTCCGCGACTGCTCGCCATGCACAGGCGGCGGCGGTTCGATCTCGTCCACTGCCACGCGGCCTACCCGCAGGCGCACGTGGCGGCCAGCTTCCGGGCTGTCAGCGGGGTGCCGTACGTGGTGCGGCCCCACGGCAGCGACATCCTTCCGGGCGAGTCGATCCGCCGCCATCCGCGGCTCGAGCGGCGGATGCGACGGGCGATCGTCGGGGCCGACGCCGTCATCGCCCAGGGGGAGTTCCTCCGCGGCGTGATCGAGGAGGTCGGGGTCGATCCGGCCCTGGTCCGCGTGATCAACAACGGCGTCGACCTGACGGAGTTCGCAGATGCGGCGCCCCACCCGCATCCCCGCCCCTACATCCTCAGCGTCGGCAGCCTCGTGCCCCACAAGGGGTTCGACGTGCTCATCCGCGGACATGCCGCGCTGCCCGCCGGGAGCCCAGACCTGCTGCTCGCCGGGGCGGGCCCCGAGGCAGGCTCGCTCCGTCGCCTCGCCGCAGAGCTCGAGGTCGGCGACCGGGTGCACCTCCTGGGGATCGTGACGGGCCGCGAGAAGGTGGCGCTCTACCGGTCGGCCGTGTGCTTCGTCTGTCCGTCGCGGCGGGAGCCGTTCGCCAACGTGATCCTCGAAGCCTTCGCCTCGGGGCTCGCGGTCGTGGCCACCGACGTCGGGGGCAACTGCGAGATGATCCGACACGGCGTGAACGGCCTGCTCGTTCCAGCCGACTCGCCCGCGGCGATCGCCGGGGCGGTGCGCCGCCTCGTCGGCGATCCTGCCGCGCTGGCAGCCCTGTGTGCCGGCGCACGGCAGACGGCCGTCCGCTATGCCTGGGAAGCGGTCGCGGATCGCTACCTCGAGCTCTACCACGAGGTCCAGGGCGATCGCACCATATCTCAAGTGCCGACAAGTACTTGAAGCAGGTAGTCCTCGTCCCAGCCGGCTGAAAGCCGTTTGTTCTTCACTCCGAGTTTTGCCGTCTTCTCGTTCTTCAAGAGCGTCA
>Ga0194130_10003972_pt1 | contig 19267 bp, 18 predicted proteins | sample TA2KigsurfametaG_FD_160084 | JGI IMG/M metagenome (GOLD analysis project Ga0194130, IMG submission 160084) | Freshwater microbial communities from Lake Tanganyika, Tanzania - TA2015050 Kigoma 12 surface | ecosystem: Environmental > Aquatic > Freshwater > Lake | place: Tanzania: Lake Tanganyika... | reverse complement strand
TGGCGGAGAGGGTGGCGGGTCACGGGAACTCCCAGTACTGGACCTCGATCATCATGGGGAGCAGGTGCCGCACGTAGAACGAGTGGACCTTGAGCACGTCGAAGTCGTCGACGCTCGGGTCGATCACGTCGATCGCCGGATCCTGGGCCGCCCGTTCGGCCACTCGCGCGTGCGTCGACATGAGGTCGGCGAGCGAGCCGACAGACACGCCGAAGTGATCCATTCGTGGCGTTCGCATGGGCTCGTCCTCGGCGTGGAGGAACAGGAACTGGTCCCAGTGGCCGATCGCCAGGATCAGCTTCTTGCGGTCGACGGTCTCGGAGTCGAGCTCGGTCCAACCGAAGCACTCGCCGTAGAAGTCGGTGATCGCGTTGCGGCCCGCCTGGTCGAGCCGATCGGCGGGCAGTGACACCGCCACGTGGTTCAGCCGAGGCACGCCGGCGGGGTAGAGGTCCTGTGTCACGTGGGCTCCAATCGGTCGGGTCGCACCATCACCTTGCCGGCATGCTCACCGCGGGCGAGCCGGGCTACGGCCTCGGCCACCCCGTCGAGGCCGTACTCCACCTGGTCGATCAGGGCGTCGGTCGGGAGGGTGCCAGCGGCGAGTAGTTCGAGGGCCGTCTCGAATCCTCCGTCGTCGTAGACGAACGAGCCGCAGACGGTGAGCTCCAGCACGATCGTGCGGTTGGGGTCGAACGACGGTTGTTCCATGCCGGTGCCGACCAGGACGAGTCGCCCGCCCCGCTGCAGTTGTTGGAATGCTGTCTCCATGGCGACCCGCTTGCCGGAGGTCTCGATGGCGACGTGGAACGACTCCTCGGCGATCGTGTCGACCTGAGCCATGTTGAACATCGGGAGTTCCTCCGGTCGGCGGACCGCCGCCACGCCGAGGGCACGGCCGAGTTCCTGGCGGGTCGGCGCCGGTTCGACCACCACCACGTGGTGACCGCGGTCCACGAGAACCGCTGCGGCCAGCGCCCCGATCGGACCGGCTCCGGAGATCAGCACCCGGTTGCCCGGGGCGACCTGCCCCCGGTTGATGGCGTGGAGGGCGACTGCCAGCGGCTCGACGAGTGCGGCTGTGCGCAGGTCCAGACCGGCCGGTACGGGCAGGACGTGCGTGACGTCCCGGACGACGTGGGTGGCGAACGCGCCGTCGAACGTGCCCGTCATCTTGGGGTTGTTCTCGCACTGTGACGGCCTGCCGGCAGCGCACGCCGGGCAGGCCCCACACTTCGGTGATGGCCCACCGACCACGGCGGTACCGGGGGAGAGATCGACGTCCGCTCCGGCGGTCACGACGACGCCGCTCCACTCGTGGCCGAGCACGTCGCCCGGGGTGCCCCAGCCCTCATCGATCAGGTGCAGGTCGCTACCGCACACACCGCAGTAGGCCACCTCGATGAGGACCTGTCCCGATTCGACCGGCGGGAGATCACGCATCTCGACCGGGGTCTCGCCACGTCGGCGGTAGACCGCAGCCGGTACCGAACGTGGCGTCCTCGATGTCATGGCTGGCACGCAGGAGGATTGGCGCGCGACGGCGAACCGGCTGGGAGCAGCACGTTGGCGGACAGGTCCCCGAGCTGATCGGGAGGGCCGTCGAAGGCGATCTCGCCCTGCTGTATCACCACCACCCGGTCGGCCAGCGCCAGGGCGTGGTCCAAGTGCTGCTCGACGACGAGCAGCGCCGTACCGGCGCTGCGTACCTGCGCCAGCACCCGGTAGACCTCGGCGGTGACGATCGGGGCCAGCCCGAGCGAGAGTTCGTCGGCGACGAGCAGCCGCGGCCGGAGCACGAGCACCCGTGCCAGAGCGAGCATCCGTTGCTCACCCCCTGACAGGGTTCCTGCGAGCTGACCCTTGCGGTCACCGAGCTTCGGAAACAGGGTGTACGCCGAATCCAGGTCGGCGGCGATGTCACGTTTGGGTCGGGCGGCCCGGAACGCGAGCTCCAGGTTCTCGTTGACGGTCAGCGTGGCGAACGTGGAACGGCCTTCGGGGGCGTGCGCCACCCCTGCTCGGGCGAACTCGAATGTGGGGCGATCGGTGAGGTCGGAGCCGTCGATGCGAACCGTACCGTTGCTCGGGGGGAGCAATCCGGTGGCGACCCGGGCGATGGTCGACTTCCCGGCGCCGTTTGCCCCGACGAGCGCCACTGCGGCACCGGGGCCGATGCTGAGGGAGACATCGAACAGCGCCCGGAACGGGCCGTAGGCCGCATCGACGTGGTCGAGTTCGAGCACGGGTGGGGCGGACGCCGAGGTGCTCACGAGGAGGCTCCCAGGTAGGCGACACGGACCTTCTGGTCTGCCAGGACCTTAGCGGTCGGACCCGAGGCGAGCAGTTCGCCGTAGTCGAGAACGTAGATCCGCTCTGCCAGCCGCTGGACCAGCGGGACATCGTGTTCGATCAGGAGGACGGCGAGGCCCCGCTCGGCCTGCACGCGGAGCAGCGCTTCGCCCATCTCGTCGGTTTCGCGCCGGTCGAGGCCGCTGGAGGGCTCGTCGAGAAACAGGAGCTTGGGTTCGCACATGAGCGCCCGGGCCAGCTCGACGAGCCGGCCCTTGCCGAGCGACAGCGACTCGGCGGGTCGCTCCGCCCACTCCTCGAGCCCGAGGAGACGGAGCACGACCCGGCAGCGGGCGAGCTCGACCCCTGACGGCTTGGTCCCGGTGAGGATGTCGGTGAACAGCCCGCCTCGTCTGGTCCGGGCGCGATCAGCGACGAGGAGATGGTCGAGCACGGTCATGCCGCCGAACAGCTCGATGCGCTGGAAGGTTCGGGCCATGCCCGCACGGGCCCGGGCGGCGGGCCGCATCCGGTCGACATCTCGGCCGTCGAACACGACGTTCCCGCTGTCGGGCCGCTGGACCCCGGTGAGGCAGTCGAACAAGGTGCTCTTCCCGGCGCCATTCGGGCCGATGACCGAGACCAGTTCGCCGGCACGGACCTCGAGGTCGACCTTGGCCAGAGCGACGATCCCGGCGTAACGCTTGGTCACGCCGGTTGCCGTGAGGAGCGCACCGGTCATGTCGGAACCCGCTCGGCTTCGAGGGCTCGGCGTTCGTTGCGGGCCTCGACCCGTCGGACGATCGAGTTGACCGATGCGGTGGTCTGGGCCTCGATGCTCCCCTCCGGATGCTTGGCGTAGGTGATGGCGCCGATTCCGAACAGGATGAATGCCACCGACTGCGCCCATGTGGGCTGGACTGCGTCTGCGATCGAGTTCACCCACGAGGGAGCGTCGGGGTTGGACTCGGCCCAGTTGCTCGGGAACCGGAAGAGGCGATCGAGGAGCGCTGGGAACAGGAAGAAGAAGAGTCCGGACATCACTGCTGCCTGGATGCTGCGAGCCCCGGACGACACCAGGAGCGCCACCCAGACCAAGCCGATCAGGTACGGGAAGCTCGCCTCGTAGCTGGCCTGCCCCAAGTCGATCGCTGCCATTCCGCCGCCGAATCCGGCGATGCCTGCAGCGATGGCAAAGGCCACGACTCGCGAACGGGAACCGCTGATGCCGATTGATGCAGCAGCGACGTCGCTCGTCTGCAGGGCCTGGAGGAAACGTCCGGTGGTGCCCTCCCGCAGACGGATGACGATCAGCGCCGTGACGGTGGCGCAGATCACTGCGAACACGAGGAAGTAGCGATCATCGCTCAGGTCGATCGGTCCGATCACGGGCCGCGGCACCGAGATGGGCACTGCGCCGCCGCTCACCCACGACAGCGGGACGAAGATCGACTGGAACATGAGTGCGAACGCCAGCGTGGCCAGTGCCAGGTACACGCCGTCGAGTCGGACCACCGGGATGGCCAGAAGTGCACCCACGGCGGCGGCGGCGATGACGCCCGCCACGAGTGCGAGGAGGACCGGAGCGCCGGTGGCCGAGACGATCTGCGCGGTGGCGAATGCGCCGATCGCTGCGAGCGCCGCCTGACACAGCGAGAGCATCCCCCCCATGCCGACCACGACGATCAGCGACATCATGATGATCGACAGGACAACACCGCTCACGGTGAGTCCGAGCCAGTAGCTGTCGAGGACGAACCAGCACGCAGCGAGTGCCAGAACGGCGACGACGGTCCCGAACACCCTCGAACCGGTGGTCATCCAGGGTGGGCGGGAGCGAACCACCGGGGGAGGGGGAGGAGCGTCGACGGTTGCCAGCGGGTCGGTCACCTCCTTGGTGGATCGCAGACCGGGGCGGAACAACAGCAGCAGGAACAACACGACGAACGGCAGTGAGGGGCGCAGCCCGTTGGTGAGCACGCTGTCGGTCGGCAGGGTGCCGGCGAGCACCGCCTGGAGCACGCCGAGCAGGATGCCGCCGAGGAAGGTCAGCGGGATGCTCGTCAGGCCACCGAACACCGTGGCGGCCAGGGCTGCGACCAGCAGTGTGAACAGGTCGAACGGGTTGAGCGATGCGAACAGTGGTGCAATGAGCACGCCGGCGAGTCCGGCCAGCACGCTCGAGAGCATCCATGCCGCCATGGACACCCGCTCACTGTCGACGCCGCTCAACTCGGCCAGACGAGGGCTCTCGACCACCGCCCGCATTCGCAGCCCCAGGTTGGTCGACCGGAACAGGACCACCAGCGCAATCACGACGACGACGGTCGACACGATGGTCGCCACCTGGCCCGCATCGAGCACGAAGGTGGCTCCCTCGGGCCAGAGCCACTCGTCTGTTCGTCTGACCCACCACAGCGGCGGCGGGTTCCGACGGGTCTCGGACCCGAAGATCAGCTTGGCGATCTCCGGGATGGCGATCAGCAGGCCCAGGGATGTGACCAGCTTGGCCATCGCTCCGGCCGACCTCAGGTATCGGAACAGGACTCGCTCGAGCAGTAGCCCGATCAGCGGGGCGACCACCAGGATCGCCACGACGCCGGCCGGGATGAGCGGCCACTCCAATTCCTTGCGAAGTTCGTAGTAGACGATCGCTGAGACGTACGCCTGCCCGGCGTAGGCCAGGTTGAACACCCCAGAGGTCTTGTACGTCAGGACGAGGCCGACGGCGAGCAGGGCGAAAACGCACCCGGTCGGGATACCCCGGATGGCGTACTCGAGCAGTTGCACTGTCGGGTGGTGGCGTTACTGAGTCACGAGGTCGAGCGACTTCGTAGTGGTGTCGAAGCACACGAATGGCTTGCCGTCGGGGCCGATCTGGGGGACGAATTTGGAACTCTCGACCTTGACGATCGACGTACAGGAGATGGGTTCGCGCTCGGAGTGTGCCAGTGTCCAGTCGACCCCGGAGAGGAAGCCGTCAGCAGTCCAGTTGACGTCTGCGTTGATGGCGTCGATCACCTTCTGCTGGGTGAACTCGGGGCCGGCCTGCCGCAGCCCCTCGACGAGCAGGGCAGCGTTCAGCCAGCCGACGACCGAGTTCTCGTTCGGCGTGGCGCCTGCCTTCTCGATCCACTCGAGGTAGTCCTGCATGCCCTGTGGCTTGTCCTCGACCTCTAGCGGGATGAATGACACGGTGGCAACGCTCCCCTCGAAGAGGTCACCGAACTCATCGAGGAGTTCCTGGTCGTAGGCGTTCGGGAGAAACTGCGTGGCGTCGACGCCCTGCTTCTTGAGTTCCTTGGCCAGGTTGACCACGCCGGTGTTGTCGATGCAGGTGATGATGAAGTCCACCCCGGCGTCCTTCATCTTGGAGACCTGCACCGAGAAGTCCGTCGTTCCGTAGGAGAGCGACGAGTCCTTGAATCCGACGTTGACGCCGGCGTCGGTGTACTCCTGGAACGACTTCTCCCAGCCGTCGGCGCACTGCGACGATTGCGGGACGGCGTAGGCGAGGATACCGGCGGTGGTGGCCCCGGCCTCCTTGGCGGCCCACGGAACCTGCGGTTGCACGCACCCGAGACACAGGAACGACCCGGCCTGACCGAAGAGGTTTGCCTTGGGCTGCTCGGCGGTGCCCTCCCACTCGGGGTTGATGGTCCAGCCGAACGTCGGTGTTCCGGAGGCCGCGGCGGCGTCGGCCCCTCCGAAGAGCAACGTGGCGATCGGCAGGATGGCGAACACGTTGTCCTGAGTGAGGAGCGCCTCGACCTCCGCCTTGTTGTTGGCGATCTTGTCGTCACGCTCGGCGATGAGTTGGAGTTGGCGACCGTAGATGCCGCCCTCGCTGTTGATCTTGTCGAAGTAGGCCTTTGCGCCGACGAAGGTGTCTCCGTACTTCCCGCCGAGTGGGTTGGTGACCGACGCCACACCTCCCACTCGGATCTCTGTCGGCGTGACGCCCGGCTGGTCGACCGGCACGTTGGTCTGGTCGAGCGCCGAGGTCTTCGGTGCGCTCGCTGCGGTGGTCGTGGATCCGTCTCCGGATGAGTCAGAGTTCCCGCACGCAGCACCGACGAGCGCTGCGGCGGCGATCAGCGCCAACAGAGCGAACGATCGTGTCGTCCGAAGTGGGCGAGGCGGCCGGCTGCGGTGAGTGACGCTCTGGTTCACGTGGTGATCCTCCCCGATCTTGGGCGGTCCCCCGGTGGTCCACCCGCAAGCTGACACTAGCGTCAGGTTGACTTGGCGCGCACGCGCTTGGAGATCTTGTCGCCTCGGTCCGTGGTTGTCAGGTCAGGCCGAGGGCCGAAGAGCCCGTCGGACACGATGTCAGCCGTCGTTCGAGCGAGGTCCTGATCGGTCACATCCAAGCGACCGTCGCCGGCCATGTGGTCGAGGCGCTCGAGGGTGGCGATCAGTGCCAACGAGGCCACGCCCGGATCGAACGACCTCCGTTCGGGAAGACCGCTTCGCTCGGCGAGCGTTTCGGCGAGCGGAGCGAGGTGGGCCGCAACGCTGTCCCGTCCAACCGCAGCGTCAGCCTCGGTGCTCGCTCGGAGGATGGGCCGATGGCGGTGGCACGCAGCGAGGAACCGCTCGATCCAGGCTGCGAGGTCCTCGACGGACTCCGGATCGGGCCCGAGGGCGGGGAGGTCGGCGGCCAGACGGTCGAACTCGAGTGCCACCTCGGCTTGGAGCTGGGAGAACAGATCGTCCTTGGAGTCGAAGTACAGGTAGAAGGTCCCCTGGGAGGTGCCAGCGGCAGCGACGATGTCACCCACGCGGGTCGAGCGGTATCCACGACGGGCGAACACACTCCGACCGCCGTCGAGCAGTCGGGCCCGGGTGGCCTCGCCACGGCTCTGCCGGGTGCCGCTCTTCATGCAGCGAGACCATAGCGCCCGATCGTGACAACCTGACGCTGGCGTCAGTAATCTCGCCGCCGTGAATGGTTCCCCCAACGCTCCGGCTCCGGGTGAGGCCCCGCTCCCAGCGGCCGACGCCGCAGCGCTGGTGCGGGCGAACGCCACTGGAACGCTTTCGGAGCGAACGGCGATCCGCTTCGGCGACGCAACCTGGACGCACGCGGAATACCACGCAGAGTCGAGTCGGTGGGCGCAACTGTTCGCCGACCGTCGGCGCGCCGCTCGTCGGCCGCTCCACGTCGGCGTCCTGTTGGACAACACCCCGGACTATCTCTTCGCCCTCGGCGGTGCTGCACTCTCTGGAGCCACGGTGGTCGGGCTCAACCACACCCGCACCGGCGTCCACCTCGCACGCGACGTCGACCACACCGACGTCGACCTGATCATCACCGAACCCGGACACGCAGCCGCGATCGCTGCGATCCGCCCGGAGCTCGGTGGAGCCGAGGTGCTCGTCTCACACCGGTTCGACCTCGACGGCGATCTCGATCATCCAGGTACTGATCCCGGTACTGATCTCGCAGCGGCTCTGGAGTCGGTCAGTGGCGAGGACCCCGGTATCGAACCCGGCCCCGAGACCCGGTGGGCACTGATCTTCACCAGCGGGACGTCCTCAGCGCCCAAGGCGGTCGTCTGCACGCAACGTCGCCTGCTCGTGACGGGCAACCGGATGCGGATGCTCATGGAACTCGGGCCCACCGACGTCGGCTACATCTGCATGCCGCTGTTCCACTCGAATGCCTTGATGGTCGGATGGGCGCCCTCGATCGTGGTCGGAGCCAGCGTGGCGCTGGCCCGCCGGTTCTCGGCGTCGGGCTGGCTGGTCGACGTGCGCCGGTACGGGGCCACCTACTTCAACTACACCGGCAAGCCGCTCAGCTACATCCTGTCGACCCCCGAACGTCCCGACGACCACGAGAACACTGTCCGGGTGGCATTCGGCAACGAGGGCTCGCCCGAGGTGCTCGAGACGTTCGCACGTCGGTTCGGCGTCCAGGTGATCGACGCCTTCGGGTCGACCGAGGGCGCGATTGCCGTGAGTCGCGACGTCGTCCCACGCCGAGGCGCAATGGGTGTGGCTGGACCGACGGTCGTCGTGGTCGATCCGGACGGCAATGAGCTTCCGCCGGCCCGCTTCGATTCCGACGGGCGCCTGGTGAACGCCGATGAGTGTGTGGGCGAGATCGTCAACACCGCTGGTGGTGGACCGTTCGAGGGGTACTACAACAACGACGAGGCCACGGCCTCTGCGCTACGAGGCGGGTGGTACTGGTCGGGCGACCTCGGTTATCTCGACGAGGACCGATACCTCTACTTCGCCGGTCGAACAGCGGACTGGGTCCGGGTCGACGGCGAGAACTTCCCGGCGGGACCGATCGACGAGGCCATTGCCGCCCACCCCGATGTGGTGGTGGCCGCAGCGTACGGCGTTCCCGACGTCCACGCCGGTGACCAGCTCGCCGTGGCCGTCGTCCTCCAGCCCGGGGCGGATCTCGTGCCCTCTGCCTTCGCCGCATGGATCGACGATGAATCCGGGCTTCCGCCCAAATGGCGGCCTCGCTACGTCCGGATCGCCGACGAACTCCCCACCACGGGAACCAACAAGATCGTCAAGCGCACGCTCGTGCACCAGAAGATGCGCCGGGATCGAGTCGACGACGACGTGCTGTGGGTCCGAGACCGGGGCGAGTCGTCCTACCGACCCTTCACCGCACCGGACGAGGAGACCCTGCACCGGGCGCTCGTCGACGCCGGGCGAGCGAACCTCTGGGAGATCTGAGATGGATCTGTCGTTCACCGATGAGGAACTGGCCTTCGCCGCCGAGGCCCGCGCCTGGCTGGCTGAGCACTTGGTGCCGCCGCCACCGTTCGGCGATCTCGACGAGGAGATCGAGTGGGGCCGTCGTTGGCAGGCGACGCTCGCATCGGGTCGTTGGGTCGGCCTCACCTGGCCCGAGGAGTTCGGCGGTCGGGGGGCGTCACCGGTGGAGGTGGCGCTGTTCAACATGGAGTACGCCCGAGCCGGTGCGCCTCAGCCGGTCAATCGGGTCGGGATCAACCTGACCGGCCCGACGCTGCTGGCCTGCGGGACCACCGAGCAGCAGAAGCGTTGGCTGCCGGGCATCGTCGACGCATCGGAGATCTGGTGTCAGCTCTTCAGCGAGCCCGACGCCGGGAGCGACCTGGCGTCGTTGTCGACGCGAGCAGACCGGGTCGACGGTGGATGGCTGCTGACCGGCCAGAAGGTCTGGACGAGTTACGCCACCGTGGCTCGTTGGGGGATCTGCCTCGCCCGGACGAATCCCGAGGCGACCAAGCACCGGGGCATCTCGTACCTGGTCGTGGACATGACCGCACCCGGCATCGAGGTGCGCCCGTTGGTGCAGATCACCGGTGAGTCGGAGTTCAACGAGGTGTTCCTCGACGAGGTCTTCGTTCCGGATGATCAGTTGGTCGGCGGACTCGACGAGGGGTGGTCGGTGGCCAACACCACGCTCGCCCACGAGCGGGGGACCAACTTCCCGTTCAAGGAGCAGGTGGTCCACGAGGTGTTCCTCGAGGACCTCTACCGCTTGGCCGCGGGTTCTGGGGCATTGGATCGAACCGAGGTGGCCGACGCTCTGGCGCAGTCGTTCGTCGAGTTGCGGGTGCTCCGGTTGCACAACCTCCGCACCCTCACCCGCTTGGCCGCGGGGGAGGAGCCGGGACCGGAGTCGAGTTGGATCAAGCTGGCCTGGACCGACATGACTCAGCACCTGTCGTCGACGGCGCTCGACGTCCTCGGCGACGACGCACAAGTCGCGGGGGCGTGGAGCCGTCAGTACCTGTGGTCGCGGGCGGCTTCGATCGCCGGGGGGACCTCGGAGATCCAGCGGACGATCATCGGCGATCGGATCCTGGGCCTGCCCCGCTGAGGGGGGTGCCGGCGAGGAGCCGGGTGGTGCGCGCTGCGAGTGCCACGAGCGTGAGCGTCGGGCCGTAACCGGTCGAGGTGCAGAACACCGAGCTGTCGCAGATGACGACGTTCGGGCAGTCCCAGAGTCGCCCCTCTGCATCGACCACGGAGTCCTCGGCGCGATGGCCCATCCGTGCGGTCCCGACGATGTGGCGGCTCGCCGGCGGGAGTCCCATGGGGTGGCGTGCGGCGTCGGGCCCGATCGGAGGCGAGGTGCTGGTCACGGCCCACTCGGCCCCGGCGTTGCGCAGGACCTCTTCGAGGATCGGGCCGATATGCGCCGAGGCGACGAGTTCGTGGCGGTGCGGTGACCAGGTCATCCGGCCGGCGGGCCCGCCCCAGGCGTCCCGCAGGTTCGGGTCGAGGTCGATCCGGTTGTCGGGCCGGGCGAGATCCTCGCCCTGCATCGTGAACACCCAGAGCCGTTCCCGGAGCGACGAGTCGACCATGGCTACAGGGTGGTGCTCTCCGGGTCCGTAGATCAACGCCTCCTGGATCGGTCCGGCGGCACCGCCGTGTTCGACGAGGCCCCCTCGGATCCACGGCAGGCCGGCGGCCCGGGCCGCAGCGTCCTGGGCGTCGTCGCCGACGATGTGGTCGTCGTGGACGTGCGTGACCGAACGCCCCCTGCTCGCTCCGAAAACCCGGAACGGAAACGCGCCGGCGGTGAGCGTCTGGAAGTGGACCATGAGGTTGCGACCGACCTGGTCCGAGGAGTTGCCCAGGTCGTCGCGGAGCAACAGGCGGGGTGTCTCGAAGGCCCCGCCGGCGAGGACCACGTAGCGACTCCGGATCTCCCGTTCCGGTGGATCCCCGGTCCCTGGACCGACCGACAGGTCGAGGTACCGGACGCCGGTGGCAGTGCGACCGTTCCGACTGCGGGTGACGCCGACGGCGAGCGCCTCGGGGATGATCCGGCAGCGGCCGCTGCCGAGTGCTGCGCGAAGCAGGGCGACCGGGTCACCCTTGGCCTCGACCGGACAGCCGTAGTAGCCGCAGAACCCACAGTTCACGCACGCCGGCCGGCCGTCGTAGGGGATGGAGTTGGCGCCGGTCGGGGCCCGATAGGGGTGCAGTCCGAGTCGCTCAGCCGGTGCGGTCAACGTGGCTCCGAACATGTCGGCGCCCGGCGGCATGGGGTAGGGGCCGGATCGCCATGCAGCGAACGGGTTGGTCTCCTCGCCGGCAACGCCGATGAGTCGCTCCGCCTCGGTGTAGTAGGGCTCGAGGTCGGCATAGGAGATCGGCCAGTCGATCACGTCAGCCCCGTCGATTGCTCCCTTGGTGGAGAGCAGAGCGAAGTCGTCCTCCCGGAACCGGGGCAACTTGCCGTCGGCGTGCACGCCGCCACCGCCGACCGTGGAGGGGAGGTTGTTGACGTCACCCACGTACAGCCGATCTCCGTCGGACTCATCTCGACGGAACGAACGGGGCTCCAGCATCGGGTCGGGGCCGAGGACGTGCCGACGGGTGAACTTGATCTCGTCGTTGGACATGTGGCCGAGCGGCCCGTACGGCGCCTCGAGTTCGAGCAGGTGGTTGCGGCCCTTCTCGAGTACCACGACGTCCCAACCGGCCCGGGTCAGGGTGTGGGCCGCAGTGGCTCCACCCGGCCCGCTGCCGATGATCACTGCGTCGCAGTCGGTCACCACGGCGGACCGTTCGAGCCGTACGGGTGGGTCACCTCGGCGTCGGTCCAGCCCGCTGGGGCGGTGTCGCCACGGAAGTCGATGGCCGTCCACGCCCGGCCGTCGTCGTTGCCTCCGTAGACCGGGTCGCCGTAGAGCGATTCGCAGGCGTGCTCGAACGCCAGCTCGCAGAACGCTGGATCCAGCGTCGACAGGCGCGCCCGGCGTTCGCCCGGATCGAGGTCGGCGAAGTCCACGCCGAGTTTGGCCAGTGCCGTCCGGTACTGCTCGGTCCAACCGGTGATCCGCTCACGCCACGCCCGGGCCTCCCACCCCGACAGCTCGAGGAACGACGAGAATCCATCCTCGCCTCCGTGTCGACCCGAGGATGGCCCACCCGCCCAGATTCGAGGAGGGTCGAACTCGAACGCCCCGAGCAGGGCCTCGACGTAGCGGTCCCCACCGGCGGCTCCGGCACCGGGGACCGCAGGGCTTCCGTCGTCGGAGACCGGGCCGGGAGGCACGAGGGTGTCGAACAGCGCAACGAGCGTGCGGCGCTCGGCGTGGTCGAGGATTCCCTCGTTGTTGCTTCCTTCTGCTCTGCTCGGATCGCCCACGGCCCGATCACACTAATCGGTGTGTCAGGATCGGAACGTGGCCGCTGTGGTGCGCACCGAGGTTCGTGACGCCGTGCTCGTGGTCACGCTCGACGGCCCGGAGCGGCTGAACACCTACGACGGCACGGCGCTGCACGACCTCGGGCGTGCGTGGGTCGAACTCGATGCCGATCCGACGTTGCGGGTGGGCGTGTTGACCGGCGCCGGTGGGACGTTCTGCGCCGGGGCGGACGTGACGGCTGTGGCCACGGGCGGATTCAGCGACACTCCGTTCCCGGAACTCGCCGAACCGGTCGCAGCCAAGCCGGTGCTCGCAGCGATCGAGGGGCACTGCCTCGGGGGTGGGTTCATGTTGGCGTGCGGTTGCGATCTGCGGATCGCCGGTGCCGGTGCCACGTTCGGACTGCCCGAGGTCCGCTGGAACCTGCCGAGTCACTGGCTCGGGGCGCTCGCTCGTCAGGTGCTCCCGGCGCACGCCCTCGAGCTCGCCCTGCTCGGCGACGAGCCCGTGGATGCGGAACGGATGGCAACGATGGGGTGGCTGAACCGGGTCGTCCCCGACGGGTCCGCGCTCGAGGTGACCCTCGGCCTCGCCGATCGCATCGGGGCGCTCGCACCGAGGGCCGTGAGGTACTCCAAGGAGTTGATCGGCCAGGCCTCCTGGGACGCCCCCGAATCCGTGCTGGCCCGGGGTCACGAGCAGGCAGTCGAGTTGGTGCGCATGTCCGACACGGTCGAAGGTGGGCGGGCGTTCGCCGAGCGTCGGCCGCCGGTGTGGTCAGACGAGTGACCGGAACGCTCGACGCATCTGCGTGGCGGGCATTCGCCGGTGACGTCGCTGCCCTCGCCCCGCTCGTGTTCGGCCCGGACGTCCCTGACGACGAACGCCACCGGGCAGACGGGGTGCGTTATCTGTTGCGGTTCCTCGCCGCCGGCGTGTTGACCTGCGTGGAGTTCATGGATCCGGACGATCCGGAGTTCGTGCGGTTCATCGATCCCCGTCTGTCCTGGGGGCTCGACAATCCCGACTGCAACTACCGGCTGTGCGCTGTGGATCCCTCCGGCACGTACCGGATCACCGGCGATCCCGGCGACTCGGCGGTGTGGGAGTTGCAGGCCAACACGGGGCACTTCGCCGACGGCCGGGCCACCGAGTGGCGCTGTCGGGCGTCGTGGGGCCGGGAGGCGTTCACCACATCAGGCAACACTGCAGAGCTGGTGGTCGGCCCCTTCGATGCCGACGTGACCCACCTGTTCCTGCGGGAGTATTTCGGCGATTGGGATGCGCCGCCGGCCCGACTCGCAGTGGAGCGGGTCGATGTCGTCCTGCCGCCGCCGCTGGCGAACGAGGCCGAACTCGCTGGGCGACTCGATCTCCTCCGGACGTGGCTCGACGATGGCGCTCGGTGCTGGTGGGAGTGGGGCCGGACGCTGGCGGAGTCGGATCCGGGACCGGTCGAGCCGTTCGTCGCTCCGGACACCGCCACCGGGTTGACCGGACAGGCCTACGGAATGGCCGGCTACCGCTGTGACCCGGGCGAGGCGGTGATCGTCGAACTGCGCCCACCGGCGTGTCGTTACTGGGGTGTCCAGCTCGCCACCTGGTTCTGGGAGACCGCTGCGGTCGGGACCCGGCAGGTGTCGTTGAACCACGTCCAGGCCGCAGTCGATCCCGACGGGGTGGTGCGCCTGGTCGTGGCACACGAGGATCCGGGTGTGGCCAACTGGCTCGATGCGGCCGGTCACAGCACCGGCACGCTGGCGGTGCGTTACCTCGATGCCGACGACCTGCCGGCGGTTCCGCAGACGAGGGTGCCGCTCGAGCGGCTGGCGGAGTTCCTGCCGTCGGGTACGAAGCGGGTCGATCCGATCGAACGTGATCGGTCGCTCCGTCGCCGACGAGCTTCGCTGCAACGGCGGTTGTCCCGGTGAGGCCGACTGTCCGGGACCAGCCTCTCCGATGACCGGCGGGTTCGGGCGTTTCGTGGTCGGAACCGGCCGATGCGGATCCACGCTGTGTTCGCGCATGCTGGCCGAGCATCCCGATGTCGTGTCGTTGAACGAGTGCTTCACCGGACTCGACTGGGGGCGACGCTTCAGCACCGACCCGGTGAGCGGTGCAGAGGTCGCAGCGATCCTCAGCACACCGAACCAGGTGACCCACGACGCGCTCAGTCGGGGCTACACCGCCGAGGAGATCACGTACCCATTCCGTGCGACCGACCGCTACCGCCGTTCCGATCCGGTCCCGTGGCTGCTCGTCTCGACGCTCCCGTACCTGTCGGATGATCCCGACGCCCTGTTCGACCGGACCCTCGAGTGGCTGCGGCTCCGACCGGTCGCTCCGATCGCCGAGCACTACAGCGCCCTGTTCGACCGTCTCGCCGCCGGGGCGGGCGGAGGCATGTGGGTCGAACGATCCGGCTCCTCGGTCGACTACCTCGCCGATCTCGACGAGCACTTTTCCGAAGCCCGGTTCGTCCACCTCCACCGGGACGGCCCCGAGGTGGCGCTCAGCATGCGCCGTCACGCGCTCTACCGCCTCGCCGTCCAACTCGTCTACGGGGTCGTTCCCGACGGTGTCGATCCCGATGACGACTCCGAGGAGGGCCGTGACCGGCTGGTGCGGGCGTGGCTCGAGGGTCAGCCGCCGATCGAACTCTACGGGCGCTACTGGTCGGACCAGATGGTTCGCGGTTGCGAGGCGGCAGCGTCGCTGCCGGAGGAGCGCCTGCTCACTGTCGCCTTCGTCGATCTCGTCGAGCGACCCGTCGAGGTGATGGGCGACCTCGCTGGGTTCTTCGAGTTCCCGCCGTCGCCGCGGTTCGCCGAACAGGCCGCAATGCTGGTCGACGGCGTCCCGCCCGCTCGCTACGGCGATCTGTCAGATCAGGAGCGAGCGGCGCTCGATGCCGCCTGCGAACCCGGCCGGGCGGCGCTCGCTGCGCTTCAGGGGCGAGGCCACATCTCGCCCCGGACGAATCCGTAGATGTTCGTGAAGTCGGTGACGGCCTTCTCCGGCAACGGCACCACTCCGCCGAGCGCCTCGGCTCCCCACATGATCTGAGCGTTGTGCTCCACCACGAGCGCCGAGTGCAGGGCGTCGTCGACGGACTTGCCGACGCACACCAGGCCGTGGTTCGCCATGAGCGCTGCGGAACGGTCGGAGAGTTCAGCGGCCACGGCGTGAGCGAGTCCGTCGGTGCCGGACTGCTGGTACGAGGCGCAGCGCACGTCGCCCCCGATGTAGATGACGAACTCGTCGATCCCGGCTGGGATCGGACGTCCGGCCACGGCGAACATCGAGGAGTAGCGGGCGTGGCAGTGCACCACTCCCTGGACCTCGCTGTAGCGGCGGTAGCACTCGAGGTGGAGGGACTTCTCCGACGTGGGGGAACGGTCGCCCACAATCGTGGCGCCGTCGAGGTCGACGATGACGAGGTCCTCGAGCGTCATGTCGCCGTAGGCCAACGACGACGGCGTCACGACGACCAGGTCGCCGGCGAGTCGCCCGGACACGTTCCCGGCAGTGCCCTCGACGAGTCCGCGTTGGTACATGGTCTGTGCCGCAGCGAGCACTTCGGCGCGGACGTCGGCCACGCGTTCGGGACTGACGGCGGCGAGGGATTCTGCAGCGCTCACGAGAGGACCTCCGGGTTGGCGCATCGGGTGGGACGCTCGCCGTGGAGTACAGCGAGCACGTCGTCGGCGAGCATCGTCGAGTGGACGACTTCGGTGTCGTAGGTGGCTCCGCCGATGTGTGGCGTGAGCACCACGTTGTCCATCTCGATCAGCGGGTGGCCCCCGGGAAGTTGTTCGCCGTCGAAGTGGTCGAGGGCCGCTGAGGAGAGGTGGCCGCTGCGGAGCGCCTCAACGAGATCGTCGAGTACGTGGAGGCCGGCCCGGGCGGTGTTGACGTAGACGGCTCCGGGTCGCATGGCCGCAAGCCGGTCGTGGTTGATGAGACCGAACGTCTCGGGTGTGACTGCGGCGTGCATCGAGACGATGTCGACGTCGCCGAGTAGCGTGTTGAGGTCGTCGTGCGTCGCGTCGCGAGCGAACGGATCGTAGGAGAACACCTCCATGCCGAGTCCGGCGAATCGCCATGCGGCGGCCCGGCCGACTGCTCCGAGTCCGATCAGACCGACGCTGCGGCCGGCGAGTTGCCAGGCACGGAATCGTTGGTAGGGGATCGTGTGGTCCTTGAAGGTCTGGTGTTCCCGCAGGTCGCGGTCGGCGGCGACAACGTGACGGGTGCAGGCCAACGTGAGGGCGACGGCGAGCTCGGCGACGCCGTCGGCGTTGCGGCCGGGTGCGTGCAGGACGGGGATCCCTCGGGCGGTCGCACCGGCGAGGTCGACGTTGTTCGGATCGCCCCGTGTGGAGCCGATGATCCGCAGGCCGGCGTCGAGGATCTCGTCGCCCATCACGAAGTCCGACTCGACGATCAGGATCTCAGCCCCGGTCTCCCGAACCCGTTCGGCGAGGGCCTTGCCGTCCCAGATGCGGAGCGGGACGTGACCGATCCAGGGGTCCTCGACCACGTCGACCTCTTCTCGGAGGCGATCGAGGCCCGGACCTCGGAAAGTGGCGGTGATCAGGGCGACCGGTCGATCGGACATGGCGTGAACCTATGCGAACCTGACGCTGGTGTCAGGTGTTCTCCGTTCGGGCCACCCGGCGCTTCAGTTCACACCGATCGACCTTGTCCATCGCTGTGAGCGGCATCCGGGAGACCAGCCGGAGGTCCTCGGGGAGCTTGTGCGCTGCCACCTGCTCAGCAGCGAAGGTCCGGAGGTCCTCGAGTGTCGGGGGATCGGCGGCCTTCCGGGCGACGACGACAGCGACGCCGATTTCACCCATCACGTCATCGGGCCGGGCGACGATTGCGACCTCGGCCACCTCGGGATGCTCGGCGAGCACTCCCTCGACCTCGACCGGGTAGATGTTGAACCCGCCCCGGATGTACATCTCGCGGGTTCGTCCCCGCAGTACCAGGCGACCCTGATCGTCGAGCAGGCCCAGGTCGCCGGTGCGGACGGCGCCGTCGGTGGTGCGGACCGCAGCGCTGGCCTCGGCGTCGCGGTGGTAGCCGCTCATCACCGCTGGCGACGACAGGCACACCTCACCGATCTCCCCGGCGTCGAGCAGTCGTCCGTCGCGGTCGCGGATCGTTACCACGACGCCGGGATGCGGCCGCCCGACGGACTCGAGAGCGTCCTCGGGTGGATCGTCGATCGCCGTGCCCAGGCCGATCCCGGCCTCGGTGCAGGAGTACCGGACCGCCAGCGGAACGCCGAGTCGTTCCCTGGCCTCCTCGAGCAGCGATCGGGTCGCCGGGCCACCGCCGACGACGATTGACCGGACGCAACTCAGATCCGTGGAGTCGAACGTCGGGTCCCGCAACATGAGTGCCACCTGCGTGGGGATGCCTGCGATCGTCGACACAGCGAACCGGGAGGTGATGGCGAGGGCATCCGCAGCGCGCCAGCGTTCGACCTGATGGATCGTGACGCCCCGCAGGAGGTTGCCCGGCAGCTTGGTCATGGAACCGAGATGGGTGATCGCTGTGGCTGCGAGCGTGTGGACCGTCGGAGCGTCCCGCCCGGACCACTGATCACCGGTGTCGATGTGGCGGATGAAGGCGAGTTGGCGACTGGCGAACACGGCCCCTCTGGGCGTGCCGGTGGTACCGGAGGTGAACACGATCGCCACGGGTCGGTCTGGGTCGTCGGGGAGCGGCGGTGGGACACCGCCGGGTTCTCGGAGGCCGGCGAGCACTTCGCTCGGCCCGTCGACTCGTCGAAGCGTCACCTGCTCGCTGTCGGTTCCGAGCGTCTCGCCGGACGGTGTCAGGAGCAGGTCGGCGGCGGCTCGCTCGGCCACGGCGAGCCGCTCGGGTGGGGTCAGTCGATGGTTGATGCCGGCGGTGGCGGCTCCGACCTTGGCCGCAGCCGCGTACAGGATGGTGAACTCCGGGCACGGTGGGAGGGCGAGGGCAAGTGTGGAGCCGGGCCCGAGACCCCGCTCGAGGAGGTGTGCGGCCACTTCGTCGGAGATCCAGTCGAGGTCCCGATAGCTCAACTCCCAGCCGTCGGGAGCGACCACGGCACTACGATCTCCGTAGCGCCGGGCCGCTTCGCTCACCGTGGGCGCCAGCACGACCTAGACCGCCGACTGCCGAGCCGCATGACGAACCCCCTGCCAGAGCCGACACGCCGCCAGGGCGCTGAGACCCGGAGGAAGCTGCTCGATGCGGCGTCCGATGTCCTCGCCACCAAGGGCTTCGAGGCGACCCGGATCGACGACGTCGTGGCAGCGGCTGGAGTGTCGCACGGCACCTTTTACCTCTACTACGCCAACAAGGAGGACATCCTCGTGGCGCTGGCCGAGGAGTGCACGACGCAGCTCTCGCCGCTCGTGGCAGCGCTCGCCGAGGTGCCGGCCGACGCCCGGGGCGAACGCATCGTGCGCAACTGGCTCACCGACTACGTCGCCATCCATCGGTCCTACGGCGTGGTGATCCGAGCCTGGGTCGATGACTTCGTCGACGACGAGCGTCTGGCCGAACTCGGCCGGAACACGCTCGGGGTGCTGGCAACGGCGCTCGGGGGACGTCTGCGCGAGTCCCATCCCGACGACGCCGGAACCCGTCTCGTGGCGCTGCTCGCCTTGATCGAGCGGGCGCCGGCGGTGCTCGCCACCCCGGAGGACCGTCAAGCGATCGACACCCTCGCTGCGGTCATCCACCGGAGTTTCTTCGCCACGGCGTGAGCGTCGTTGCGCTTCAGGACTTCCCGGCCATCTTGAGACCGCCGGGCTGCAGTCCGAAGACGTCCTTGGCGA
>Ga0194130_10003971_pt1 | contig 19268 bp, 25 predicted proteins | sample TA2KigsurfametaG_FD_160084 | JGI IMG/M metagenome (GOLD analysis project Ga0194130, IMG submission 160084) | Freshwater microbial communities from Lake Tanganyika, Tanzania - TA2015050 Kigoma 12 surface | ecosystem: Environmental > Aquatic > Freshwater > Lake | place: Tanzania: Lake Tanganyika... | reverse complement strand
TGAGCAAGAGAACTTGTCGAGATTCTTCACCCTTGTGAGCGGCGGAAGACAAGAAGCTCATGACTTTCTCGACGACTGTCTCCATTCCGAAGAACTCCCCCTCGAAGTACTTGTGAATCTTTATCTGTTCGCCGTCGAAGATCTTAAACTTTCGTGAATCAGAATCCGGCATCTCGTAGGATCCATGCGCCTCTATCGCATCGTGGAGGCGTTTGTGGGCGGACTTGACAATCTTTGGATCCTTTTCGACCATCTCGATGTAATCCATTAAGTTTCCAGAAAACTTTTTAACTTTGTTGGATTCTTCTCTTGCGGATTTAATTTGTTGTAAAAGTTGTTTTTTGATGCTGCTCATAAATTATATGTATCCTCTTCTGAGGTTAGAGTTAATCAATTTCCCAAGGTTCTTCTTCTAACATTGTATAAAATTTAACTTGACCGTCCCACAAATTTTTTATATGCTCAACTACTTCATTTGCATGTTTAATCTCTAGATCTCTGCCATCGTGTTCGTGTCTTACAACTAACATTCTATCTCTCTTTATTTCATCAACAAACACGACCGGGATAGATCCACCAGCGACGTTGGAAATCAAATCTTCTTTTACTTGCTTCCAACCTATTTCATCAGAAACATCATCGACCGTGATTCCTAATTTCTTCTTGTTTGAATAAGAAAAAAGATTTAAATCTATGCAATCTTCTTCTGTCAGGTATTGTCTTAAGAATGAAACGTCATAACAAACTTCACGAGCCAAAAAGCATTCTTCTATTCCATGACGTTCCTTTATCTTTTGGAACAAGTAAAACCCCAAATGGTAAGGATTGATCGATCCTATGTGAGGTCGTACGACTGCGTTATGCATCTTGACAATAGGAAGGTGAAGTTCACCTGGGAGGTCTAATTCATGGCACAATTCATAATGAGTCATACTAGCCCAGCCCTCATTCATGATCTTGGTTTGAATCTGTGGCCAGAAATATTGACCTTCTTCTCGACAGACATGGATGATGTCGCGCTTCCACTCAGGTATCCTTGCATTCTCTTCTATGAAGCCCAATAAATCATAATCAGGGTCCAACGGCATCATATCGATGTTGAAGTTCTTGTATTTCCCGTCCTTGTCATTGTTGATTAGTTCAATGTACTCTGCCTTTATCTCAGAATGAGGTCTTCGAACTTGACCGTATTTTGTCGTTTGAAACTGTAGTGCCTGGCATGCGTCTAAGGTCTTTTCTACCGCATCAATTCCGACGTGAGGATCTTCGACGTATTTCTGGATTCTCTTCTTTGCAGATCGAAGACGTTGAATCACTGACTCAGGCCTAGTGTTCCTGAACATTCTGTTGTTCTTGAAGAAGTCCGAGTGACCGACACAGTGAGCCATGATGAGGATCTGAAGGTAGAGTGGATTTTCTCTCATGAGATAAGCCAACGACGGATTACTGTTGATGATTAGCTCGTAAGGTAGACCCTCTGCTCCGAGGTTGTATCGGTTCATCGTTTGTTCGAAAGATTTACCAAATGACCAGTGAGAGTACATGGACGGCATGCCGTGATGCACCATAGCACCGATCATCTCATGGTAATCAACAACTTCATAATCAAGTTCAAACCAATCAAGATTATGTTTCTTTGCCAGTTCAACGATTTTTTCATCCCATTCTTTTAGATCTTCTAGCTTATAATCCATTGTTCAATTACTCCTCTATTGATCCGCCCATGAGACTCATGAATGCCGGCCAAACATCTTCACGCTTTTGGATTCTGACTTCTTTTAAAACGTTTCCTTGGAGAGGTCTTAACAATCCATATAACCTCCCAGGTTCAGACATCCAGCTAGTTTCTGGTTCAATTTCACAGTATCCGTATAACTGAGAAACCGACATGATCTTTTGTACTTCTTGCACTAATTTTTCATTATCTTCTAAAAAGTTATCGCCGTCAGAACATTGAAACAAATAAATGTTCCATGATGAAGGATGATATCTTTTTTCTATGATATCATTAGCCATTGATATAGCTGAAGATGCCTTTGTTCCACCCATCGAAGCTTTTGTAAAGAATTCTTTTTCTTCTACTTCTTTCGCTTCAGTGTCGTGAGATATGAAAATGATGTCTATCGTTTCGTATTTTAGACGTAAAAATTGATAGAGTAAAAAGAAGAATGAACGTGCCAAGAATTTTTTCTCTTGTGACATCGACCCAGATACGTCCATTACAAAGAAGATCACAGCATTGGTACATGGCTTCTTTTTCATTTTGTAATGGCGATATTTTAAGTCGTCTTCATGAAACGAAAATGTCTCACCGTCTTCTGCTTTTTCTGGATCAAACCCTGCAGCTTTCATTCTTTTTATTCTAGCAACTGCAGATTTTTTTCGATCCAGCCGAGGTATTATTCCCTGAGGACGATATCCTTTTCTTTTTAGCTTTTCTGATTCGATGTTTTTTAATTGTCTTCTTTGAAGCTCTGGTAGTTTTAATTCAGCAAAAAGATATTCTGCCAATTCTTCATGAGTTATTTCGACATCGTAGTATTCTTCGCCTTTTTCACCACCAGCTTTATTCGGTTGTCCTTGCCCTTGTTGAGGAGGATCTCCAATTTTTTGATCTCGTTTTACGTCGCGCCCCGGCGCTGACCCGACTTGTTTACCATTATTTCCATAAACAAAACGGTATTCTTTTATACCTCGTACAGGTATGCGATATTTTTGTTTTCCATCTTTGCTTATGATGCTTTCATCAGCAACGATGTGATGAATACCTTCACGAATGGCTTTTTCAATCTTTTGTTTATGTCTTCTGCGATCTGATGCAGTACGATCGGCAACGGTTTTATGTTCTCTAAAAATACTCATGAGATACCTTGATTATAAGTACCTAACTGTGAATTGAATATTCAATAAATCGTATTAATTCCAAAATTCAAAATCATTTGGAAAATCTAAATTTCTGTTACTAGACAACGCCGGCTTTGAAATTCCTTTGTTCGATTTTATTTTTAATGTCCCTAAAAACATAAGGATAGTTAACGCAACAATAGCAGTATGACAAACTATCATAAACATAAGATTTTATTTTTAGTTATTTAGTAAGCTTTTTCCAAGCTTTGGAATCAGGATATCCCTTTTCGCCCGACCTCTTTGGCCTTTTTCCTGCTTTTCTTCTCTTATGAACATTGTGCCAAAGGCCTTTTTTTGATTCTGAAAATGTAGCGTCTATGCTTGTTGACATCATACCATTATCATCATATACAACGTCATTCGCTTCATGAGATTTTGACTCTATGTATCCGAACAAGTCATTCATATCATCATACGCTCGACCCAGTTTGTATTGTACCCATCCTGGAAGTTCATCATCTTCGTTGATAATATCAAGAAGCATTTTCGACATGTTTGCAATCCTATGGAGTTGAGAAACAGCCATCTCACCTTCATGATCAGGATGGCCTTCATTCCAGTCTTTTTCGTCAATAGTTCTATTCATGTCTTTACCTTAAAGTATATATATCAAATATTATATGAAGATATCCGTATCAGAATTAAAGCAATTAATTAAAGAGTCAATATCTCAAATCAATTACCCTTCTGGTCAATACGAACCAACAACGGGAAATGAAGTAGATAATCCCGATGAATTATATTATGACGGGTTTCCGGATGGAATAGAAGAAGAAGATCTTCCCGAAGAAGTAACAGAACAGATTGTTGCTGAAGCAATCATGTTACAAAGCTTAAACGTCTTTGAACAATTTGAACTAGATTATGAATCTATAAAAGAATCGATAACAGAGGCGAAATACAAAGGACGAGAAGTTAAATTAGGAAAGCCTACGAAGGGTGACGTGAAAAAATACAAAGTTTACGTCAAGGACCCAAAGACAGGAAACGTTAAAAAGGTAGAGTTTGGCGATCCAAACATGGAAATTCGTAGAGATAATCCCAAGGCCAGAAAATCTTTCAGAGCAAGGCACGGTTGCGGCACTCCAAGGGCTTCTAACAGGACAAAAGCGGCCTACTGGGCATGCCGCCTATGGTCTAGAAAGCCAGTTTCCAAGATTTTAAAAGGAAAATGATCTTCCGGTGGTCTTGTCCAATGTGGACAAATACTTATAATTCATGAAGAATCGTAAGAAGCACCATTTTGTCTACAAGATCACAAACCTGATCAATCAAAAGTACTACATCGGGGTTCATTCTACCGATAACCTTGACGACGGGTACACGGGTAGTGGAACTGCGATAAAAAACGCCATCGAAAAGTACGGCATAGAAAACTTCAAACGAGAAATCATAGAGGTTGTAGGTTCTGCAGAGGAAAAGTGGTTGGCGGAAATAAAGCACGTGACACTAGAGGTTGTTCGTGATGAAAACTCTTACAACATGGCTCCTGGAGGAAAGAACTGGATTGCTGCCATGAAGAGAGAAAATGACCTAAAGTTTTTAGAACATCAATCTAATGCAGGAAAATTAGGCGCCAAAGCTTATTTGGGTTCTCTTACCGAAGAAGAAAAAAGAAATTGGCACAGCAAAGGTGGTAAAAAAGCCGTACAGAAAACAATCATTAACAAAACTGGCTTTCATAATCCTATAGTGAGAGAAAGACAGAAAAAAGCAGTTTCTGAAGCAATAAAGAACACTGTAGAACTTTGGCATCCCGACGCTCCAGAGACGGTGACCAACCGTAATTCTACAGGGTATGTTTCTGGGTGGTCGGTTAGAGTCAAACCTGGCTCTGAAAAATTTAAAGAGTATCTGAAATTGGGTTATGTTTTCAGAAACCCTGAGATCCTAAAAGGAAAGTGAAGAAGCTTGTAAACTTTTCCTGTAACGTTGTATTATGATTTGACACCCATTTGGGTTATCAAAGGTGATACAATTATGATTAAGAATTCTTTTGGTTTTATTTGCGCTCTTGCTTTTCTCGTAGCCTGTGAAGACAAGAAGGCAGAAACGACAAACGCTACTTCATCTGTAGTCGTTACGGCTACTTCATCAGGTCAAGGAGGCTCTGGAGGGACCCAGGTTGCTAGCGGTGCAGGAGGCGATGGCGCAGGAGGATCAACTGTTTCAGCAGGAGGAGCACCAGGTACCGGTGGGGATTCTTCAGGTGGAGCCGGTGGTAAGTAAGTAAATCTTACGAAAGAAAATCAAGCCTCGGAAATTTTCCGAGGCTTTTTTATTGCTTTTCTAAACTCTCTGGAGAACATCCTTTATACACGTCTGCCATCGGATCACACGGAAGTTGAACTTCTATTAAAAAAATTTCTCCTTGTGGCCCTATCGATTCGATGACCTCATATCCACATACCCATGGATCTTCATTTTCTTCTTCATTCTTGTTGTAACTGATGACGTTTGGGTATAGTCCGTAACCGCCACCAGCGGTGTTCGTTGATGTTGAGGTTTCTTGATCATCAACGGCTGAGCGTATCGAGCATGATATCCCGATGATTATAAAACAAAAAGCCACGAGGAGATTTTTCATTGTTCGGACCTCAAATATAAGTATCAATATGACGTTAAAAGAAGAAATTGTTTTTAGGAAATTGATAAAAGAGTTTATAGAAGCACACAAAAAGACAAAAGGTGGCTCACAACCTGAAGAAAGCTATGATAAAGAGCTTCTTGATGATTCTGCGTTTCAATCTCCTAGCGTATATGTCCCAGACGACATAAAAGATAAAATAAAAAAATGGGCAAAAGATATGGGGTTATCTACTGGAAAAAATAATTAATCCATGCCTTACACAATAAGAAAACAAAAGTGCAAGCAATCCACAGGAAAAAAAGGTTCCTATGTCCTGTCGTATAAAGATAATAAGGGAAAAAAACACAGGGCTTGTCACACATCACGAAAAAAAGCTAGAGGGCAAATTGCCGCTATTGAAGCTGAGAGTGTTGAGAGGGATCAACCCATGAAAATTACTTTATCAGAAATTAGAACCTTAATCAGGCACGTTTTGAATGAAGCAGCCTACATAAGCTCATTGGATCAAGTTTTAGGCCAAAATAACGTTAACAATTATCTAAGAATGTTGAACGATCCAAAAAACGTAAAAGACATAGCTAAAATAGTAAAGTCCTCATTACAGTCGAATCTTCCTGCTCCAAATCTTATGACTCATTTTAAAGAGTTAGAAGGATTGAATCTTCAAGATCCAGAGTTAGACCCTAAATACATCAAAGACGTGTTAACAAAATTACTTACTTCAGAAAACCAAGAAGCTGAAAGAGAATTATCGGCTAGCGAAAAAGAAGAAAAAATAAAAAAATACATTGCTGGATACAAAGATCCAAAAATAGATTCGAACGATATTGACGTGTATATGAGAGATTTTGGAAAACCAGTAAGAACAGAATCTTTGGAAAAGTTAAAAATTTTGATACGTAAACTGGTTCTTGAGCTAAAGAAATAACTTTATCGAGTTTTGCGTAAATATAAGAAAATAAAGTATTTTTCTGAACTAATTGTTAGTTGTGTAATTACAACAGTTAACGAATTAGTTTATAATCATCTTTATAAGATTTATGAAGTTGGAGAAATACTTGAATGTTCGGAACACATACTTATGATAAAGCTTCTGTAGAAAATAATAAGCTTAAAATGAGAACGACCGTCATAAAAGGCCAGAATGCAAAGTTAGGTTCATGCACTGAATTTACTTTGCATATTAGGCAACAAACATCTCTTTCTGGAAAGAGAAAAGGGTTGATCGACTTTTCACAAAAAAAGCTTGAAAAATACATCGAATCTATTACAGATGCACAACAAAAAATGGTTCTTTACGCACTATTGTATGATTACTTAAAGGGTGAAGTTGCTATTGCATGGAGAAGAGGTCAACCGGTTTATATTCAAGTAACTAAGGAATGACCGTGTACAAGATTGATAAAGACCTTACTATTATGCCATCATATGCATGTTGAAACAAACGTAGAAGGAATTGTTTTTTCAAAAGACGCAAGAAAGAAGCTATATAACGGACTCAGGTTAGCTGCAGAAGCAGTAAGCTGTACGTTAGGTCCAAATGGAAAAACTGTCTTAATTCAAAATGGTAATAACGCTCCAATAGTCACTAAAGATGGAGTCACTGTAAGCAAAGCAGTTAAGCTGTCTGATCCTTTAGAGATGATGGGCGCTCAACTTCTTAGAGAAGCAGCTTCTCAAACAAACGACGTTGCAGGAGATGGAACGACTACGTCAACCGTACTTACTCATGCGTTAGTAAAAGAAGGAATGAAATTATTAGACGCAGGATACAACTCAAAAAAATTGTGCGAAGGATTAGACGTAGCGACAAAAATGATAACTAGCTTTTTATCTTTAATGTCAACGCCGGTAGAGTCATCAGAAAAAATTAAGCAAATTGGAACAATCAGCGCAAATGGTGATGAAAAAATTGGTGAAATTCTTGCATCAGCAATGGACAAAGTAGGAAGAGATGGAATCATTACCGTCGAGGATGCAAAAGGAACGACGACTGCACTCGATGTTGTTGACGGCATGCAGTTTGATAGAGGGTATTTATCGCCATATTTCGTGACTAATAATGATAAAATGCATGCATTATATAATGATGTATACGTTCTTGTTACTGATAAGAAAATTTCTACAATTAAAGATATAGTTCCTGTTCTAGAAAGAACTTTAGAGTCTAGGAAACCTCTTTTGATCATCGCAGACGACGTTGAAGGAGAAGCTCTACAAGGTTTGGTACTAAATAGAGTAAAAACTCAACTTCAAGTAATTGCAATAAAAGCTCCTGGTTTTGGTCCTTCAAAAACAGATTATTTAAACGACATCTGCGTATTAACAGGCGCAACACTGGTTTCTAGCGCAAATGGAACGACCTTAGACAAGGTTACGTTGAATGAATTAGGAAAGATGAAAAAAGTCATAGTAGATTCAAAAACAACGACTATCGTTGGAACTGAAGCTACAAAAGAAAACGTAACGTCTTATGTAGAAGATTTAAGAAACAGATCAACTGATATTACGTTAAGTCATGAAGAACTATCTTTGCTAAAGATGAGAATTGCAAGGCTAGCAGCAGGGGTCGCTGTTATTAAAGTTGGAGGAGCGACCGAGATTGAAATGATCGAAAGAAAATATAGAATTGAAGACGCTTTACATGCGACAAGAGCAGCAGCAGAAGACGGAATAGTTCCTGGTGGAGGTTCTGCTCTATTCTATGCAGCAGAAGAAGCAAAAACTGTCCTAGAGCAATCTGATTATGACAGAGATGTTCTTGCAGGAATAGAGATAGTTCTTAAAGCTTGTAAGGCTCCGCTGAGAAGAATCGTTGAAAATTCAGATCGATCACCAGATGTCATTGAAGATGAAATGACACGAAACAAAACAATGAAGTTAGGATACGATGCATCTACAGGAAAGTTTATCAATTTAATTTCTGCAGGTATTATTGATCCAACAAAAGTGACAAAAACCGCGCTAAAAAACTCAACGTCAGTAGCAAAATTATTCATGACTTTGGATGCGGTAGTTTTAAATGATTCTAAGGTATAACTTGTTAAGCAAAATAAATAACGGAGATTTAGTATATCATATCTTTAAACCAAAATGCGGTATCGTAGTGTCTTCGAAACCATCGAACAACTATCCTAGCAAGCATGTAGAAAATGTTTCTAAAAGTTATTGTTGGAATCATTATGTTCTTTTTGAAGATTTAATAGAAGGACCTTTTCTTTCAAGCGAACTTTCTAAGGTAATGTAATGATTGAAAATAGTTCTTCATATTCTATTTCAGGAGATTGCGAAATTAATCTTCCTCCTTACATGAATACTTTGGAAGCTTTTTATGATGATGGTTGTGAAGCAATCGTTTCTTGTGGAATACATCCAAAAACAGAAGAGTTGATCATATTAACTTCTTCTGGTACGTTAAAAGAAATGAGCACAGAATCATTCTTTCAATCTAAGAAAAATATTCTTAAAGTCTATCCGATAAACAATGGTCTTATTTTAGAGTTTATTTCTGATGACATGATTATCACTGTTGATTCAGAAGATATTTTAAGTTCTTCTAAAGAGTTACAACTCATGAATCTTGAAATAGGTATGAATCATGAAGATGATGATGTCAACATTAAGAAAAATGATTAGAGAAGAAGTAGAAAGAAACCTTCGATGGTCAGCTGGAATATCCGCTGATGGAGCAAAACTGAACAAGCCTAGCAGGGGAATAAATTATGGAGTTCCACCAGGTCTAGGAATAGATTCTGGTGATGAAAATGATACAGATAAGGAGAATGAAGAAACAAAATATGAAAAAGAGTGGTCGTTATCAAGACATGAATGATCGTGAAGATAGAATGGAACTAATCGGACACGTTGTAGAGTCGTTGCCCGGGACTTTATTTGAAGTAAAAACAGTAACAGGACAAACTGTTTTAGCAACGTTGTCAGGAAAAATGAGGCAAAATCACATTATGGTATTACCTGGTGATGAAGTCATCATTGAAGTATCACCATATGATACATCTCGCGGTCGGATCATGAGACGAAGGTGATAAACATGAACATATGGATCGAACAACACCCATATCTTTTTATGATTGCATTAATGTATGCAATAACTTCAATCAATGTTTGCGTCACAAAGATCTCAGAATCAAAACAACATAAAAAAGATGAATAACTACAATAGTTAATCTTAATGAAAAAATTAGACGAATCGATTTTAAGAAATTATATAAGATCTTTCTTAAAAGAAGTGTATGCTAGCAACATAGACGGCCCTCATTTATCTAACGTCTTGTCAACTCATCTTGCACAAAGAGATGAAATTCCGCATCTTGGTAAAAAAAGAAAAAAAGAAGAAGATGAAATATCCGCGCATTTAATGGAACCAGAAGTTGACATGGACGATTGTTATGGTCCAGTTCCTCCAGCTGCAGAAGAACCAGGGGTGTTTATTGATCCTTATTCTAAAAACTGGCATGTCACACCAAAAGCCGACCATAGAAGGTAAAGATGCTTTTAAAGATAAAACACGACCTAAGAGTCTTTGCCTCAAGACTTAGAGAAAAAAAGAAAGAAAAGCAACGATCTTCTAAATGGGCAGAAGTAAGAGATAACTTTTTGTTTTTAAATCCTAACTGCGCGGCTTGTGGTGGAACAGAAAGACTTCAGGTTCATCATATCATACCTTTCCATGTAAATGAAAAATTAGAACTTGACGAAAACAATCTAATAACTTTATGCATGGGAAAAAATGAGTGTCATTTAGAAATAGGGCACGGAGATTCTTGGAAATGTTACAATCCCAAAGTAAAAGATGATGCGGAAAAGTTTTTTAAAAATCCACACCATAGAAACTTTCTAGTAGAAGAGATCAAGTCTAGAAGAATTCACTCTTCTAAACAATGAGACAAATTCCACCAATCTGTCCACCCCGTTGCGGAAGGAGTCATGATTTTTACCATGACTTCTCCTATGCTTTTCATATCAACTTTTATATCAATGATGACCGCAGTCGTAGCGTGCGACCACGAAGGACATGATTCCCAATCATAAACCTTTTGGTAAGGATCTGATCTTAATAAGATTGGATAAAATTTTTTTGCCGGAACAACAATGTCTCCGACGCAAAATCGTAGACCAGGATGTGAAGCTTCATCCATATCGTTAAATATTTCTTACAAAGACTCCCATGCAAGTTTAAATAAAGTTTTATGGTATGCTAAAAGTTGAACGACTTTTGTCGGATTAGATCCAAGCATTTCTAATCCGTATACATGCAATCCATTTAAGAAAAAATCGTTTAACTTCAATATTATATGAGGATTGTTTTCATTAATATTTCCTATGACATCACAATCAGGAACGCTAAATAAAAACAAATGAGGATTCTCTATCACAGGAACGAACATATCTCCTGGTTCGCAGCATCCCATTATCAGAAAAACGTCATTTTCGTTTGGACTTTTTGAGAAAAATCCCCAACTTTGCATTTGATCTGACCACACGCGGGTTTTATTGTTATTCTGTTGCAGCTTCTCTTTTGCTACGCGGCGGATTAAGTCAATCCCATGAACCTCAGATAAATTTTTCATTAATTAAATGTAAATTTATCAAAGATTACCCGTAGTATATTTGTAGAGACTAAACTCGCTTCCAACCCCAATAGTTCCTGCAGCACTTCCTTCTATGACGATTGATGTCAAATTAGTTGAAGCGTTGTTCCAATGCATGAATCCATCACCATGGAAGGAAGCTACTAATCCGGTGCTGTATCCACCAAATTTATTAGAAATTACTCTTTCAGCATTTCCTGAAGTTGTTGAAGCATAAAAAACAGTTTCTATATCATATTCTGTATCAGGCCGGGAAGAAGCATACGCAGGATTTGAAGTAGAAAGACCGATTGTGTTTGTTGCGGAATAAGTAGTTCTAGTAAATCCGCTTAATCCAGTCAAGGAATTGTTCGGTTTCAAGTATATCGTATATGAAGTTGAGGGTGAAGCTCCAGCAATTTTAATCTTAGACTTTAATAGATAAACTTTATCTACATTTCCGTTTAGACCAGAAAAAGTTATTGTTTGCACAGCAGCTCCAGTTACTATTTGTGTCTGAATTAATGTTAAATTTACAGAGCTAGACCCGCCTCCTTGAACGCCTTGCGGGCCGCGAGATCCTAAATTACCTTGAGCACCTTGATACCCTTGAAGTCCTTGAGCACCTTGAGCTCCAGGATGACCTTGATACCCTTGTAACCCAAAACTTCCTTGAGGTCCTCTATTTCCTTGAGTTCCTATTGATCCCATGTGCCCTTGAGAACCTATCACACCTTGAGGTCCAACATATCCTTGAGTTCCTCCTAATCCTTGAGCACCTTGATACCCTTGAGGTCCTTGCGCGCCATCGTCTCCTTGGTGGCCGCGCGCGGAGGATCCTGTAGGTCCAGGTCCATAAGATGTTGCACCGCTATATCCTGTACTTCCTTGAGCACCTTGAGCCCCTGGAGTTCCTGTATATCCTTGTGCACCTGATTCGCCTGAATTTCCTTGCTCACCTTGAGGACCCACTATATTATCTCCTGGGTAGCCTTGTATACCTTGAGGACCTGGATCACCTTGCCGTCCTTTAATAGACATACCAGCATCACCTTGAGCGCCTTGAGGTCCTCTGTCACCTCTCATTAATTCAGGAGGAGCAACTGATCCATCATCTCCTTGATGCCCCTCATACCCTTGCGGTCCGGATGGATTTTCTCCTGGTGCACCTTGAGAACCTTGAACAGTACCTTGAATTCCTTGTGGACCAGATCCTATGTTTCCTTTAACACCAGTTATACCAGCTATGCCATCATATCCTGTTAACCCTTGTATCCCTCTATACCCAGAGACGCCTTGAACACCTTGAAATCCTTGTTGACCAATTTGACCTTGAGCTCCTGTTCCTGCTGCCCCGCCGCTAGAAGTAGATCCTACTATGAGTTTTATCCAACTAGTTCCTCCTGTGTTTCTGTAAACGTCTTTATTTGTTGAGAGGACGGCTAATGAACCAGTCGGCGCACTAATTTCTCCATCTGGATTGGAGTCGACCCTAAGTAACGTTACACTCCCAAAGTTTTTTATGGATAATATTGCCATCGTTATACCTCATATTTGTAAAGATGAAACGTGCTACCGGCACCGATACAAGAAGCAGCTGAGGATCCATCCAACCCTTCAACGACGATTGAAGTTACGTTAGTCGTTGTATCTGTCCAAGTAGTAAAAAATTCCATATCATCTAATGTTGACGCCGCGGCATTAAAAGCGCTCCAGTCAGTATAGATGTATCTTTTCATCCCCGTCTTAGCACCAAATTTAGTAATTGTAAGGCTAGTCGATCCGTTAGAATAATTTGAAACAGGATGAATATTCGTTCCCCAGTTTAAATAAGATGTTGTTGAAGCTCTACTCCATCTGTAAGACGTTGAAACGTTAGTTGCCAATCCATTCGGTTTTAAAAGTGTTAGATACGTTGTTCCAGGAGTTCCTACAGTATAACACCTAGAAATTAATAAATAATTTTTATCAACATCTCCGTCCAATCCAGAAAATGTTACAGAAGAAGTGTTTGAATCGATGTATTTGCTTTCAATTAAAATCAAGCCATCGGAAGTAACTCCCGTATACCCTGCGTAACCTTGTACATCGCTAGAAATACCTTGATATCCTTGTGAACCTTGAGGACCACGAGAGCCTTCTACAATGCTACCTTGAGACCCTTGAACACCCATATTTCCTTGAAATCCTACGTCTCCTTGCCTGCCGACGCGGCCTACTGATCCTTGAGGTCCTATGTTTCCTTGAGGCCCTACCTGACCTTGAGTTCCGAAACCTTGCGATCCAATATCTCCTTGATATCCTCTTTGCCCATCGGTTGTAGTTCCTTGATATCCTTGAGGTCCTGAATCTCCTTGTGGGCCTCGAATTCCATCGCCAGGATCTCCTTGACGTCCTTGAGCACCTTGAGCACCTTTAACGTTGCCGTTTCCTTGTGGCCCGAGGTTTCCTGGATTACCTCTATGACCTTTAAATCCTTCCAGGCCGCTGGATCCTTGAGCACCTCTAGATCCTTGAACTCCTGGCGTTCCTTTTGATCCGACTGAGTTGCTTCCGTCTAATCCAGTAGGTCCAACAGCGCCTGGAAGGCCTTGTGATGTCGTCGCTCCGACGTCACCTTGTGCTCCCTGAAATCCTCTATTTCCTGCAGGTCCTGATGTTCCTTGATGGCCGGTTGCTCCTTGTATCCCCTCATATCCTTGTATGCCAGGACCAGCATGACCGTTATATCCTGTTGCACCCATAGAACCTTGTGATCCTTGATTCCCTAACGGACCTTGATTTCCTTGCGGTCCTTGAACACCTTGCGGTCCGCGAATACCTTGAGTACCTTGCAATCCTGTTCCGACATTAACGATCGTTCTATCACCAGATGGTGATATTGGAGTTACTTCAGTTATTAGTTGCCATGAAGTTCCACCAACGTTTTTATAACGACTTCCATCACTTATAAGAATTGCAAGAGAGTCAATCGGCACAGATATACCATCAGGCACAGCGTCGACTCTCAATAAATCTATGTTACCAAAGTTTTTTCTGAATAAAACTGCCATGGTTTTTTCTTTTCTATTAAGTTGCTATCTTATAAAGGTGAAATTCACTACCTACGCCAATCCCATTTGATACTCCAGATGTGATGACGAAAGAAGTTATGTTTGTTGACGTCTCATTCCACCTTCCTGTTGCACGATAACTTCCCCATTGTGTAACTGATCCATTTGAAGTATAACGAGTTCCGTGTATGTTAAACAGTCTAATTCTGCTTTTTTCTGCTGAAATATATACGGTTGCAGTTATAAGACCAGTTCGATATGAAGTTCCGTTTAATCCAATACCTGATGTTGCAAGGGCTGTCGTCACCGTGACGGCCCCCGCCGCTGCTGCGCTGGTGTCTTTAAATGGGAAATAAATTACATAATCTTGGTTTGTCGTTACGTTGTTCGGTTTAAGAAAATAATTGTACGAAGTTCCATTTGCACCTGTGTTTTTATCTATTTTTATTTTTAAAATATAAAACTTATCAGCGTCACCATCAAGGTTGGAAAATGTGACTGACGTGGTCGCTGCATTAGTAACATATATGCTTTCGAGATGAACGATTGAAGACCCACCTCCCATGCCTGCTTGACCCTGGAATCCTTGAGATCCTTGAGACCCTTGCGATCCAATATCACCTTGAAATCCAATATCACCTGGAACTGAAAATCCCGCATATCCTTGTAGTCCTTGTGGACCTTGTAACCCAGATTGCCCTTCTAGACCTTGAAGTCCTTGAGGGCCTGGCGTTACGTTGCTTACTCCTTGAGCACCTTGTGCGCCTGTGTCAGCAGATCCTTCATTTCCTTGAGCACCTTGAGCTCCTTGGGCTCCGGTAACTCCTGAATATCCTTGCGGCCCTCGTCCTCCTTGAGATCCTTGAGGTCCTACGCCATTCGTCCCTTGAGCACCTTGAGCGCCTTGGGCTCCTAATGAACCTATTCCTGTAGGACCAATGTCGCCTTGTGAACCTTGTGCGCCTTGCGATCCTTGAGGCCCTTGTGTACCGTTAGAATCTCCTTGATGGCCTAATACGCCTTGTGGACCTTGGTTTCCTTGTGGCCCAGGAGTTGCATTCGTTCCTTGATGTCCCATGTATCCTTGAATTCCAACAGCACCTTGTCCTGATGAGCCTTGAGCGCCACGAGGGCCTTGTGAACCTTGCGGACCTTGATATCCAGATATTCCTTGATGTCCTCGCTGGCCGGGTAATCCTTGAGGTCCGTATCCGGAATTTCCTTGGACACCTTGCGCGCCGCTAGATCCTGCATCACCTTGTGAACCTTGATATCCTTGTAACCCTTGTAGACCTGCTCTTCCTAGATGTCCTTGGGAACCTTGTTGCCCTTGCGCGCCTTGAACACCCTGAGATCCGCTACCTTCACCAGATGGCGTGCTTAAAGAAATAGGAGTCAACACCGTTGTTGGGCTTAACAATGACCAGTTAGTTCCTCCAACATTTTTATAAACGTCTGATCTTCCTGCAACTATTGCCAAAGAATTAGTAAGAGCAGAAATTCCGCTAGGGTCAGAATCAACTCTTAACAGTTCTATCTTTCCAAAAACTCTTCTTGATAAAACAGCCATCCTAGAATCCTTTTTTGTATCCAGACAAAAGGTATTGACGGCGGTATCGCCGTCTAAATATTTATAAGATTTTACGGCGGTTTTTAAACATATTTTAGTTTACTAAAAAAGTTTTTGCATTATTTTAAGTGTTCTCATTCAAATGCACGTTTAGCATCGAGTATAAAGCATTTTTTACTTGATCATAAAGAGCTTGGTCAAAAGAAACATCAGTGAAGTTTATTCTTTCATATTCTTTAGGAACGTATTCTCCATTTGAATTTTCATATCCCTTAGAATATTGAACCATCACAGCATTTAACTGTGGACTAACTGTAAACTGTTCGATTCGAATCTTGTTTAATGTAATTATACTTGGCGTAACATCAAGAGGCATGTTTTTCTCTCCAATCAAAGAGCTAGTTTTAATAATTCGGTGAGTTCTTAAAGCGTCAAGGTTTCGCCGACATCCATCTTCATTTTTAGCTCTTGTTTTCTCGCTTCCTAAGTATCGATCGCAGATTGTTCAATTCTTACTTTGTCTAAGGTGATTGTATTTGGTGTAACATCAAGGGGCATATTTTTCTCCAATTAAAATTGCGTTGTTATGCTTTTTTGAATCTAAAAGAGAGCCTGAACTGATTGTTCGCTACTGTCATGAGGTAATAAGAGCTTCCAAGGTAGGCGTATTGTGATGGACTATGGGCTATTATTCTAAATTGTGTGGATGAATAAGGCACCACGTAGTTATTGAAAGATGAGTTGCCCTCCTGCGAAACGATGCCCGTGGCACCTATCATCTTATTGACTTGTTCCCATCCGCTTAAGGTGGTTAACTGAGTGTTCGTGGGGTGTATTGTCGTGTCGAACTGGTAGCCCCCAGGCAGCGTGTACAGGTAGTTGCCACTTCCTCCGGCGGCGCCACTCGGGCTAGCTGCGAAGTAAGACGCTTCCACACGACACCATCCGCTTCCGTCATCGGTGAGCTGTATGAAATCTTGAACTCTCGTCGTGGCTTTGGTTGGCGCCGTGGTGGTAGCGCCAATTGTAAGAGCCTCTGTGACGTTGATCGATCCGCTATGAGACACCGTGACAGCTCCCGTTGAACCCGTCGTTATCATCATCCTGGTCCCGGCAACCAAGTAAGATGTGCCATTTGTCAATCTGGTTAGCGATCCGCTTAAACCTAACAAATGATTTGTAGCACCCATAAATGTAGAACCTGAAATCGTAGCGACGACTGAGTCGTTGATAGATAAAGTGGCATCGCCAGAAGTTGCGCCACCGATAAGACCAGTTCCCGCGACGACAGATGTAATATCACCGCCTCCACCCCCTGACGCAGTAGACGATATCGTGATAGCACCGTTCGAGGCAGAAGATATAGAGACATTGCTGCCTGCGATCAGATAAGAAGTCCCATCAGAAAGCTTCGTGAGAGAACCGCTGAGACCTGCACCAAATGTTGCAGGCATCTGAAAAGCTGAAATTCCTGCAACTATAAGTGTGTCGCTAGATGAATCACCAAGCGTGACGTTGCCATCCGTTGCAAGCGAGCCAGAAATTTTAGCTGCCCCACCAAAGACCGACTTTGAAGATTCTGAACCTGACACGAAGAAAACTGTATCTGAGCCAAGACTTGGAAAATTTGCATCACCCCTGTTTGAGATGATGACGCTGCCCGTGATTCCTATCTTTGAAGCATCAACACTTGACCCAGAAATATTGTTCGTTATTAGCGCCATGAGAATTATTCGTTTTTTATATTTATTGACTCGGGTCGAATTAGAGCTATAAAAACAAAAAGGGACAGCTTGCGCTGTCCTTTTTTGCTAGACGATTAATTTAATCTCACTCTGCGGAATCAACGACCTCTTCAAGAACGAACTTGTACATTTTGTCGGTGTTGTTGTTGCGGATGGAGAGGTAGGTTTCCTCTTCGATTACGGTCCAATTTCCTCTCTCGTTGCGAAGATGTAAGTCTCCTGTGTATACATTTGCCTAACGTTTTTCAGAAGATCCAAGATTATATGTTCCATCAGCATCGGGAGTTACGTTTCCTTTCATTCCGAAAGATTCAGTTAAATACAATGTATTGTCCATTTTCATTATTGTATCCTCGCGAGGAATGAATCATTACGGCATTTAATTGCGGGCTGACCGTAAATTGTTCAATTCTTACTTTGTCTAAGGTGATTGTATTTGGTGTAACATCAAGAAACGTGTTTTTCTTTTCTAATCAAAGAGCTAATTTTAATAATTCAGCGAGTTCTTGCATCGTTAACGTTTCGCCATCATCCAACTTCTTTTTTAATTCTTTTTTTCTCGCTTCCTGAGTATCGATCGCAGATTGTTCAATGAGAATTCTTTGTTGGTGTTCTTGTTCCTTAGCTATCTCTTCAGATGAGGGAATGACTAACGTCTGGAGATATACATCATTTTTATTGACGACTGCACACCACTCGCCTCGAGCGTCTATAACGTGACATCTCTTTCCTTCGATGTTTGACAAAACAGCAGGAGGATTACAATTACAAGGTAAATAATTCATGTTGCGCCTCTAGCAAGTTTATAAAGATGAAATTCAGAGCCCGAGACAAAAGCGTTTGAAGTATCACCACGAATGTCAAGAGAAGTTAGATTATCTAGCGAATTCCAATGACCAACTATCGAATTCCATACAAGCGACACCCCTATCGGTATTTGATAATTGGTATCAATTCTAAAGACTTTTGGTCTTTGAGTATCTCCAGTGAAAAATACTTGAAGCATGCCGTAAGAGCCTGACGGGACTGAACCACCAAAACTTATGATGGAGGAGTAATTACCCGACGCGTGTCCGCCGTTGGAACCAAATACGTGATATGTCGATGAAAGATTCGACGTTGATCCATTAGGTCTAATTTCAAATGTCGTCGTTGAATTTCCTTGTATTCTCCTGACATGCAAGTAATAATTTTTATCTCTATTTCCATTTAGGTTAGAAAACGTGACAGTTTGTGTATTACTAGAGATATATTTGCTCTCAACAAGGGTCATTCCACCGAGTTCTGTTAATGTTGTTCCTGACGTATTACGACTGTCAAAGAATTTCATATTTGAACCGCTTAGTTCAATTCTATTAGAAGGTGAGCTAAACTGAATATCGTTTGAAGTAACAGTGACTGGTCCAGATCCAATCATCAAGGATCCGCTTATCCTAACGTCACCACCGAATAATGCTTTTCGCGTCGATGAATTATTCGTTGTCGCAGAGCCGCTAACATAAAAGAAAACGTCGGTTGGTAAAGAATTTCCTCCAACACCAACGGACGCAGTCGTATATGTGATTAAATCGCCTGTTGAATAAGCCAACAAGATATAGCCGTCACCACCTTTTGATCCTGGAGCGCTGCCTGTAGCAATTCCTGTTACGTAATAGAGGTTTGAGGTTTGTGCAGGATTGGTAACAGCATTGTTTTGACCATCTGATCCCGCCTGTAAAGAACCACCCAAGACTTTTGAAGGATGATAATAACCTGAACCGCCGCCGCCACCCGATCCATCAGAGGCGCCGCCACCACCACCGTAATAACCCGAAC
>Ga0194130_10003967_pt1 | contig 19284 bp, 17 predicted proteins | sample TA2KigsurfametaG_FD_160084 | JGI IMG/M metagenome (GOLD analysis project Ga0194130, IMG submission 160084) | Freshwater microbial communities from Lake Tanganyika, Tanzania - TA2015050 Kigoma 12 surface | ecosystem: Environmental > Aquatic > Freshwater > Lake | place: Tanzania: Lake Tanganyika... | reverse complement strand
GTGTGTTTTCATCACTCAGCCGCCGCAATCCGACGCGAGCGGGCGGCCATCGCGTTATACTCTTCCTGCCACTCCGACGGCCCGTTCGACGGCGCAACCTGCACCGCCGTCACCTTGTATTCCGGGCAATTGGTCGCCCAATCGCTGAAATCAGTGGTGATGACGTTCGCCTGTGTGTCGGGGTGGTGGAAGGTGGTATAGACCACGCCCGGATTGACCTTGTCGGTGATCGTGGCGCGCAGGGTGGTTTCCCCCGCACGCGACGCCAGCCGCACCCACTGGCCTTCTTTGATGCCACGCACCTCGGCATCATGCGGGTGGATTTCCAAGACATCCTCGGCATGCCAGGTGCTGTTCGCCGTGCGCCGGGTCTGCGCCCCGACGTTGTATTGCGACAAGATCCGTCCCGTGGTCAGCAACAGCGGGAAGCGCGGACCGCTCTTTTCGTCGGTCGCCACATATTCGGTCTTGATGAACTTGCCCTTGCCACGGACAAAGCCTGTCACGTGCATCAAGGGCGTACCTTCCGGGGCCTTGTCATTGCAGGGCCACTGGATGGAGCCGAGTTCGTCAATCCGGTCATGGGTCACGCCGGCAAAGGACGGCGTGGTCATGGCAATCTCTTCCATGATCTGGCTGGGATGGGTGTAATTCCAGTTCGCGCCCATCGCATTGGCGAACATCTGGGTCACTTCCCAGTCGGCATAGCCCTGCTTCGGCGCCATCACCTTGCGCACCATGTTGATGCGGCGCTCGGCGTTGGTGAAGGTCCCGTCCTTTTCCAAGAAGGAAGAGCCGGGGAAGAACACATGGGCGTAGTTCGCGGTCTCATTCAGGAAGAGGTCATGGACGATGACACATTCCATCGCCGCCAGACCGGCCGAGACATGCTTGGTGTCCGGGTCGGATTGCAGGATGTCCTCACCCTGGCAGTAAAGCCCCTTGAAGGTGCCTTCCACGGCGGCATCCAGCATGTTGGGGATGCGCAGGCCCGGTTCATTGTCGATCTTCACGCCCCAGAGGTTTTCGTAGATCGCCCGCACATCGTCATTCTTCACATGGCGATAGCCCGGCAGTTCATGCGGGAAGGACCCCATGTCGCAGGATCCCTGCACGTTGTTCTGCCCGCGCAGCGGGTTCACACCCACACCCGGACGGCCAACGTTGCCGGTCATCATCGCAAGGTTGGCAATGCCGATCACCGTGGTCGAGCCTTGGGAATGTTCGGTCACGCCCAGACCATAGTAGATCGACCCATTGCCGCCCGTGGCATAAAGCCGGGCCGCCGCGCGGACTTCGGACGCCTTGACGCCGGTCAGCATCTCCACCGCTTCGGGAGAATTGTGCGGCTGGCTGACAAACTCGGCATAGTCCTGGAATTCGTCCCAGTCGCAGCGGGTGCGGATGAACTCTTCGTTGTAGAGCTTTTCCGTCACGATCACATGGGCCAGCGCGGTGACGATGGCCACGTTGGTGCCGGGCGTCAGCGCCAGATGGTGCGCCGCGTTGATGTGCGGGCTGTCCACCATTTCGGTGCGGCGCGGGTCGATGACGATCAGTTTGGCCCCTTTGCGCAGACGCTTTTTCAGGCGCGAGGCAAAGACCGGGTGGCCCGAGGCGGGGTTGGCCCCGATGACAATCGCCACATCGGTATGCTCAACCGAATCAAAGTCTTGCGTCCCGGCGCTGGTGCCCAGCGTCTGGCCCAGACCATAGCCGGTCGGCGAATGGCAGACCCGCGCGCAAGTGTCGGTGTTATTGTTCAGGAAGACGCCGCGCGTCAGCTTTTGCACCAGATAGGTTTCTTCATTGGTGCAGCGGCTGGAGGTGATCACACCCACGGATTTCTGCCCGTATTTGGCGATGATGCCCTTCATCCGGTTCGCGGCAAACTCCATCGCCTCGGCCCAGGAAACCTCTTTCCAAGGATCGTTGATGCTGTCGCGGATCATCGGGTTCAGGATGCGGTCCTTGTGGGACGCATAGCCATAGGCAAAGCGGCCCTTGACGCAGCTATGGCCCCGGTTGGCCTTGCCGTGCTTGTACGGGACCATGCGCACCAATTCGTCGCCGCGCATTTCGGCCTTGAAGCTGCAGCCCACGCCGCAATAGGCGCAGGTGGTGATGACGGACCGCTCCGGCGTGCCGATCTCGATCACCGACTTTTCCTGCAAGGTGGCGGTCGGGCAGGCCTGCACGCAAGCGCCGCAGGACACGCAATCGGAGGCAAGCGCATTGTCGGTCTTGGCGCCAAAGGACACGCGGCTGTCAAAGCCCCGGCCTTCGATGGTCAGCGCGAAGGTGCCTTGCACCTCTTCGCAGGCCCGCACGCAGCGCGAGCAGACGATGCATTTCGCCGGGTCATAGGTGAAATAGGGGTTGCTTTCGTCCTTGGGCATCCACTGCGGATTGGCCTCGCCCGAATTGTTCTTGGGGCGGAAATGCGTTTCTACTGCCTCATAGCGCACATCGCGCAGGCCGACGGCCCCCGCCATGTCCTGCAATTCGCAGTCACCATTGGCCGAGCAGGTCAGGCAATCCAGCGGATGGTCGGAGATGTAAAGCTCCATCACGCCGCGCCGCAGGTCTTTCAGCTTGGCGGTCTGGGTCTTGACCCTGATCCCCGGCGCAACCGGCGTGGTGCAGGATGCCGGCGTGCCGTTGCGGCCTTCGATTTCAACAAGGCAGATGCGGCAGGAGCCAAAGGCTTCAATACTGTCGGTCGCGCAAAGTCTCGGCACCGTGATGCCGATCTCGGCGGCCGCGCGCATGATCGAGGTGCCTTCCGGAACGGTCACATCGAACCCGTCGATGTTCAGCGTCACCGTCGCGGTGGACCGCACATAGGGCGTGCCGAAATCGCGGTCAGAGGGGATGATGAAGTCTTTCATTCGGCGGCTTCCTTCTGCGTCTGGAAGTCATCAGGGAAATGGGTGACAGCGGACATCACCGGATAGGGGGTGAACCCGCCAAGGGCGCAAAGCGAGCCCGATTTCATGGTGTTGCACAGGTCGGCCAGGATCGGCATGGCCGCCGCGTCGCCGCGCTTGATGCGGTCGATGGTCTCTACACCGCGCACAGCGCCGATGCGGCAGGGGGTGCATTTGCCGCAGCTTTCAATCGCGCAGAACTCCATGGCAAAGCGCGCCATATCCAGCATGTCGGCGGTGTCGTCGAAAATCGTCAGACCGGCGTGGCCGATCAGCCCATCCTTGCCCGCGAACTCTTCATAGCCAAAGGGCGTATCGAACAGCGACCGCGGGAAATAGGCCCCCAAAGGCCCGCCCACCTGCACCGCCTTGACCGGACGGCCAGAAGCCGTGCCGCCGCCGATCTTGTCAACGATTTCGCCCAAGGTCAGACCAAAGGCGATTTCATAAAGCCCGCCGTATTTGACGTTCCCGGCGATCTGCAGCGGGATCGTGCCGCGCGATCGGCCAAGGCCGAAGTTCTTGTAATGATCCGCGCCCTTTTCAAAGATCACCGGAACCGAGGCGAGCGAGATCACGTTGTTCACCACCGTCGGGCGGCCCATAAACCCCTGCAGAGCGGGCAGCGGCGGCTTGGCGCGCACGATGCCGCGCTTGCCCTCAAGGCTGTTCAGAAGGCTGGTTTCCTCGCCGCAAACATAGGCCCCGGCGCCAACCCGGATTTCCATGTCAAAGGCCGGGCCACGGCCCAGAACCGACGCACCCAGAATACCTTCAGCGCGGGCGATGATGACCGCCTTTTGCATCACCTCAATCGCGATCGGATATTCCGACCGGATATAGACAAAGCCCTTGGTCGCCCCGCAGGCAAGCCCTGCAATCACCATGCCTTCGATCAGGGTAAAGGGGTCACCTTCCATCAGCATCCGGTCGGCAAAGGTGGCGCTGTCGCCCTCGTCGGCATTGCAGACGATGTATTTGCGGTCAGCCTTGGTCTCGGAGACGGTTTTCCACTTGATGCCAGTGGGGAAACCCGCACCACCGCGCCCGCGCAGGCCCGAGTTCGTGACCTCCGCCACCATGTCTGGCTGGCTCATGCCCAAGGCACGCTCAAGGCCTGAAAGCCCGCCATGGGCGCGGTAAGATGCCAAGGACAAGGGGTCAATCACGCCAACACGGGCAAAGGTCAGGCGCGTCTGCGCCTTCATCCAAGGAAGCTCTTCTGTGAGGCCAAGGTACTTCGGGTGCTGGGCCAGATCGCCAAATAGGGCAGGCACGTCTTCCAAAGTCATCGGGCCAAAAGCCATACGGCCGGCAGGCGTTTCCACCTCCACCAGCGGCTCCAGCCAGACCATACCACGGCTGCCGTTGCGGATGATCGTCACATCCGGGCGTTGGGCGCGGATGGCACCGGCAATCTCATCGGCCCCAAGGGCGACGGCTGCGCTATCGAGCGGCAGGTAAATCTTCATTTCAGGCCCCCGATGATGCTGTCCAGTTTCGCCTCATCGACGCGGCCGATGATCTTGCCATCCACCATGGCGGCCGGCGCACAGGCACAAAGGCCAAGGCAAAAGATCGGCTCCAGCGTGACTTTGCCGTCCTTTGTCGTCTCGTGCCATTCGATGCCAAGGGCGCGCTGGGCATGGTCCGCCACCCGGTCCGCCCCCATGGATTTGCAGGCCTCGGCCCGGCACAGTTTCAGCACATGCTGCCCGGCTGGGTTCTCGCGAAAGTCATGGTAGAACGACATCACCCCGTGCACTTCAGCCTTCGACAGGTTCAGATCCTGCGCGATGATCGGCAAGGCCGCCTGCGGCACATAGCCGAACTCGGCCTGAATGGCATGCAGGATCGGCAACAGCGATCCCTCCATCCCCTTGTGATCGTTCAGGATTTCTCCGACGCGGGAGGTGACTTCGACGGAATCAAGCATATGGCGGCCCTTCGGTAGCTGCATACCTAAGTACGCCGCCCGATAGGAAAATCAATATCAATATGCCGTGGGTTGATAGGTGAAGTCTATCGTTTGCGCCCCATCCGCGCGGCTTCCTCGATCAGCGCCTGCAAGACCGGGGTCTGCGGATCGCGCCGCGCGGTCACGAGGCCCACCAGATGCTCGGCCTCGGGCTCCACTATGGGAATGGCCACCAACCCCTGCCCGGAGAACATCTCGGCCAGTTTCATCGGCACAACCGAGGCCCAAAGCCCGGACCGCACATGCGACACAAGCGCAATCGTGGAATTGCTCTCCACCATCGCCTGCACCCGCGCGCCTGCTTCGGCCAGATGCTGGTTGACGATCCGGCGGTTCTGCATGTCGGCGGTCAGAAGGCAGAGGGGAACCGAGGCGACCTCGTGCCAGCTGATCTTGTCACGCTTGGCCAACGCACTGCCCGGCGCGCAGAGAAAGCGGTAAAACTCGGTATAAAGCGGCGTTTGCGCCACGCGGCCCAAAGGTTCGTTGTCCAGATAGGTGATGCCCGCATCCAGCTCCAGCGTGTCGATCCCATCAAGGATTTCGGCGCTGGTGCGCGACAGGATGGTGACACGCATATTCGGATGACGGGCAGTAAAGGGGCCGGTCAACTCGGCCACCATCGGCAGGGCGGTGGGAATGACCCCGATGCGCAGATTGCCCGACAGGCCGGAATGAACCGAGCGCATCTCGTCTTTCAGCGCGCGCATGTCGCCCACGATCCGCCGCGCCCAATCAAGCACGCGCTGGCCTTCGGGCGTCAGGCCCTGAAACCGGCTGCCGCGATAGACAAGCTGCACGCCAAGCTGATCTTCAAGCTGGCGGATGGCACTGGACAGCGAGGGTTGGGTGACCCCCATCACCTCGGCCGCGCGGCCAAAGTGACGCTCGTTTGCCAGCGCAATGAACATTTCCAGCTTGTCGATCATGGGGCAAACCTGCCCGCATCGGACGCGGCTGTCCAGCGCCTCTCCTCGGGCGCCTGCGGCGTCTCGTCGAGCGCACCCCGACGAGCGTCGCAGACGACGAGGAGGAGCGGTTGCGAAACACGCTTTCTCGCCCTACCTGTATGGGATGAAACTTTTCATCCCCTTTCTGAAAAAGCCACCGGTCGTGCCCGTGATCCGCCTGCAAGCCGGCATCGGCACCGGACGCAACGCGCTTTCGGACGCGGGCCTTGCGCCCCTGATCGAGAAGGCTTTCAACATGAAGCCCGCCGCCGTGGCCTTGGCCATCAACTCGCCGGGTGGATCGGCGGTGCAATCCAGCCTCATTGCCGCGCGCATCCGGCGGCTGGCGGTGGAAAAGGGTGTCAAGGTTCATGCCTTTGTCGAGGATGTCGCCGCCTCGGGCGGCTACTGGCTGGCTTGTGCCGGGGATGAGATCTTTGTCGATGACAGTTCCATCGTCGGCTCGATTGGGGTGATCTTTGCCAGCTTCGGTTTTCCCGAACTGATGGCCCGGCAGGGGGTTGAGCGGCGGGTGGTCACCGCGGGCAAGTCGAAAAGCCTTGCCGATCCGTTCCTGCCGCAAAAGCCCGAGGACATTGACCGGCTGAAAGCCCTGCAAGGTCCGATCCACGACGCCTTTATCGCCCATGTCAAGGCGCGGCGGGGTGCCCGCTTGGCCGCCGATGCCGATCTGTTCAATGCCGATGTCTGGGTCGGCCGGCAGGCGGTGGAGCTGGGGCTGGTTGACGGGGTGGCGCATCTGGTGCCCAAGCTCAAGGCGCTTTACGGCGAGGAGGTGCGGCTTGTTCCCCTGGGCCAGAAGCGCGGGCTGCTTGCCCGTTTCGGCCTTTTGGTCGCGGATGACCTGTTGCAATCGGTGGAAGACAGGGCGCTGTGGGCGCGTTATGGCTTGTAGATGCTGTTCAAGATCATCCTTGTCTTTCTTCTGGGCATGGCCCTTGTCGGGATGATCGGCAAGGCCCTGTTTCCCGGCAAGATGTCCCGCATCACCCAAATCCGGCGGCGGGGATTGAAACCCCCTGTCTGTTCGCGCTGCGGGCGCTATATCGTCGGGAAATCGGACTGCGAGTGCAAGAAGGCGTGACATGCGGGCATTGGTGACGGGGGCGGGCAAGCGGCTGGGCCGCGACATGGCGCTGTATCTGGCGCGGCGCGGCTATGATGTGGCCGTGCATTACGCCGCCTCTCGCAAAGAGGCCGAGGAGGTGGTCAAGGAAATCACCGCGCTGGGCCGGCGTGCCTGCGCGCTTCGGGCCGATCTTCTGATCGAAGCGCAGGTGGAAAAGCTGGTGCCGATGGCCGTGCAGGGTCTGGGCGGGCCCTTGACGGTTCTGGTCAACAACGCGTCAATCTTTGAATATGACACCATCCGCACCGCCAGCCGCAAAAGCTGGGACCGGCATCTGGAATCGAACCTGCGCGCGCCCTTTGTCTTGACGCAGGCCTTTGCCGCACAGGCCCCGGCCGCCGGGCAGGACGCGGCGGGCGAGCCGGTTGCAAGCGGCCTTGTCATCAACATGATCGACCAGCGCGTGCATAAGCTGACGCCAGAGTTCATGACCTATACCCTTGCCAAGATGGGTCTTTGGGCGCTGACGCGCACTGCCGCGCAAGGCTTGGCGCCGCAGATCCGGGTCAATGCGATCGGCCCCGGCCCCACCTTGCAGGGCGCGCGGCAAAGCGACAGCCATTTTGCCCGCCAGCGCGCTGCCACGGTCCTCGGGCGTGGCGCGAATCCGGCCGACATCACGGCGGCGCTTGGGTTTTTCCTCGATTCCCCGGCTGTGACGGGCCAGATGATTGCCGTTGACGGTGGTCAACATCTGGGCTGGCAAACACCTGATGTGCTGGGGGTTGAGTAGGCCCCCCCGTTACGCCTGCGGCGAGTTGTCCACTTTGGCGCGGATCTTCACAAGACCGTTACAAAATCTCCTGATTTTTCAGGGATTTGCGATTTGTTAAATAAAATATCGTTCAAAATCAATGGCCTGGGATTTTGCCTAAAAAATAGGCAAACCGTCATAGCCCATGTGAAACAAGGCGAATTCCGGCGTCCTGAAAACTTCTCCGCAAACTTATCCACAATCTCGGTGGACTTCTTCCCTCTTGCTTTTGGTCATTTATCATTGCAGCCAAGCGGCAGAATCAATGCATCCGAGAGGCGCAATTCCGCATGAGCGAAACACCCCCCACCGGGCATGAGGTGATTCAGGATTACCTGCGCGGGCTGGACGGCAGCCCGGGGGTTTATCGCATGCTGAATGCGGCCTCCGAGGTGCTTTATGTTGGCAAGGCGCGCAATCTGAAGGCGCGGGTGTCGAACTATGCCCGGCCCTCGGGCCATTCGGCACGCATCGCGCGGATGATCCATGAGACCGCCTCGATGATGTTCCTGACCACGCGGACGGAGCTTGAGGCGCTTTTGCTGGAACAGAACCTCATCAAGCAGCTGAAGCCGCGCTACAACGTGCTGTTGCGCGACGACAAGTCGTTTCCGAACATCCTGATCAGCCGCGAACATCCCTTTCCGCAGATCAAGAAGCACCGGGGTGCGAAAAAGGAGGAAGGGCGCTATTTCGGCCCCTTTGCCAGCGCCGGCGCGGTGAACCGCACGCTCAATCAGCTGCAGAAGGTCTTCTTGCTGCGCAATTGCTCGGATGTGATGTTTGCCAGCCGCACACGGCCTTGCCTGCAATACCAGATCAAGCGCTGCGCTGCCCCTTGCGTGGGCCGGGTGGATGAGGCGGCCTATGCCGCCTTGGTCGAGGATGCCGAGCGGTTTTTGGACGGCAAGTCCACCGCCGTGCAGGCCAATCTGGCCCGCGAAATGGCTGAGGCGTCAGACGCCATGGAATTCGAACGCGCCGCCGCGCTGCGCGACCGGATCAAGGCGCTGACGCAGGTACAGCAAAGTCAGGGCATCAACCCGCAAGGCGTGGCCGAGGCGGATGTGGTCGCCCTTCATCTGGAACATGGTCAGGCCTGTGTGCAGGTGTTCTTCATCCGCGCCAACCAAAGCTGGGGCAACCGGGATTTCTACCCGAAAACCGGGGCAGGGGCCGAGGAACCGGAGATCCTCGAGGCCTTCCTGACCCAGTTCTACGACGACAAGGAACCGCCCCGGCTGGTCCTTCTGTCGCACCCCGTCGAAAACCCCGATCTGGTGGCCGAGGCGCTGTCGGCCCGCGCGGGGCGCAAGGTGGAACTGGCCGTTCCGCAGCGGGGCGAAAAGGCCGAGTTGGTGGAAAACGCCGCCCGCAACGCCCGCGAAAGCCTGGCGCGGCGGATGTCGGAAAGCTCGACCCAGATGAAGCTGTTGCAAGGTCTGGCCGAGGCCTTTGATCTGGATGCGCCCCCTGCCCGGATCGAGGTCTACGATAACGCCCATATCCAAGGCTCGGACGCCGTCGGCGGCATGATCGTGGCCGGGGCCGAAGGCTTCCTGAAAAGCCAGTATCGCAAGTTCAACATCCGCTCGGACGCTGGCGCGAACAGCGACGATTTCGGCATGATGCGCGAGGTGCTGACCCGCCGCTTTGACCGGCTGATGAAGGAAGACCCGGAGCGGAAAACCGACATGTGGCCCGACCTTCTTCTGATTGACGGCGGTGCGGGGCAGTTGTCAGCGGTGAATGGCGTGCTGGCGGAGCTCGGGGTCGAGGATGTGGCGGTGATCGGCGTCTCCAAGGGCATCGACCGCGACGCGGGCAAAGAGGAATTCCACCGCGACGGGTTGCCCCCCATGGCCCTGCCGCGCAATGACCCGGTGCTTTACTTCATCCAGCGCCTGCGGGACGAGGCGCACCGCTGGGCCAATGGCGCCCACCGCGCCAAGCGGGCCAAGGCGGTTTCTGCCACGCCCCTTGACGAGATCCCCGGCGTGGGGGCCGGGCGCAAGCGCGCGCTCTTGGCGCATTTCGGCTCGGCCAAGGCGGTCAGCCGGGCCGGGGTTCCCGACCTCATGGCCGTCGAAGGGATTTCGCAGGGGTTGGCCGAAACCATCCACGGGTTTTTCAACCCCGGCTGACCGTCGCTTCGGTTACGCCTGCCGCACCGCCGGGTGCAGCGCGGCATCAAGGATATGCCCAGCCCCTTGCAAGACCTGACTGGCCCGCCCCACGATCAGCGGATCGGGGGTTCCTACCACCGCATGATCCTTGTTCGGATAGTCGATGGTGGACAGGAAATGCTTCATGCAATTCAGCCGCGCGCGTTTCTTGTCGTTCGATTTCACGATCACCCAGGGCGCATCGGCGGTGTCGGTATAGAAAAACATCGCCTCTTTTGCCTTGGTATAGTCGTCCCACTTGTCCAAGGATGCCTTGTCGATGGGGCTCAGTTTCCACATTTTCAAGGGATAGGTTTCGCGTGCCTTGAACCGGGTCCGCTGTTCGTCGCGGGTAACGGAGAACCAGTATTTGTAAAGCCGGATGCCCGAGCGGACCAGCATCCGTTCAAACTCGGGCGCCTGGCGCATGAATTCAAGGTATTCCGCCGGTGAGCAAAAGCCCATGACACGCTCTACCCCGGCGCGGTTGTACCAGCTGCGGTCATAGAACACCATTTCGCCTGCGGTCGGCAGATGGGCGATGTAGCGTTGAAAGAACCATTGGCCCTTTTCGACAGCCGACGGTTTGGTCAAGGCGCAGACCCGGGCATAGCGCGGGTTCAGATGTTCCATGAAGCGCTTGATGGTGCCGCCCTTCCCGGCCGCGTCGTGGCCCTCCATCAGGATGACGAATTTCTGCCCCGTCTCCTGAGCCCAGATCTGCACCTTGAGAAGCTCGGCCTGCAACCTGGCCTTTTCCGCCTCGTAAGGCGCGCGGCCCATCGGGCGGGCATAGGGGTAGCGGCCGGATTCGAACACCGCGCGGATGGCATCGGAATCGACGGCAGGAAACTGCCGGGGGCCGGTTAGACCTTCGCCCTGCCCCGACAGATCAGGGGGCATCTGGGGCGTGTCGGCTTTGGCGGGGGCGGCAGGGGCAAGGCTGTCGGCTGCGATGATCTGGTCCATGGGCGGCTCCTTCGCGGGCAGGCTGCAGCGATCTTAGGGGCGATGGAGGAGACGCGCATTGATCCGCATCAAAATGCCGCCTGACAGATATCGGAATGCAGGCGCCCGTGACCGTGGCGCCACAGCCGCCCTTTCGTTTGCCGAACGGCTGCCCTAGGCTCGGCCAAAGCATAGCCCGATCAGCAAGTGGTTTTCCATGATCACGCTTTACGGTTGCTACCGCTCACGCGCCACCCGCCCGCTTTGGGCGCTGTTTGAAACCGGCCTCGCCTTTGTCCATCACCCGACGATCCAGGCTTACCGCCTGGCCGATCCCCATGCGGCAGATGCCCCGGAAAACACCGCCTCGCCGGCGTTTCTGGCCGTCAATCCCATGGGCCAGATCCCGGCCAGTGACGCCGAGACCGCCTTGATGCAGCAATGGGCGCTTTTCGCCAGCACGGCCATTGAAGGCCCGGCGCTGGACATCGCCATGACCATCACCAAGGGGCAGGACAAGACGGCCGAGGGGGCTGCGCTTGTGGCCCGCGCCGCCGATCTGCTGCGCCGCCCGCTGGCGCGGCTTGAGGCGCATCTGACTGGGAAAGACTGGCTGCTGGGCGGTCGCTTTACCGCCGCCGATATCATGGCCGAGGAATGTGTGCGCTATGCCCAGCCCCACCCGACGCTTTTGTCTGAATATCCGGCCGTCAATGCCTGGATTGCGCGCTGCCAGGCACGCCCGGCGTTCCAGAAGATGTGGGCGGGGCGGCTGGCGGAACCGGCCTGAGGTGCGCGCGGCGGGTTGAATTTTTGCACATTCGAGTGTATATTCCATCGCATATTCCAATCGGAGACCCGCCATGACCCGCCTTTTGACGCCGCAAATCTGCACCATGACCGAACTGCGCGAACCGCAAAAGGTGCTGGACCGCGCCGGCGGCAAGCCGGTGGCGATCCTGAAGAACTCGGCCTTGGTGGGCTATCTGGTGCCGGCGGAGGCGATTGGCGAGACTGATCACCGCCCGGCGACGCTGGAGGAGGTGATGGAAAGTCTTGCCCGCCGCCGCGAGATCAATCAGCCCGTGCTTGATTACCTCAAAGACAAATGACCTTTCGCACCCTGACGCCCGCTCTTGTTGTGGCGATCCACGATCAGGTGCTGAACCCCGGCGAATTGCCGGGGCTGGCTTTGGACAAATCACTTGAGGGCGCGCTTGCGCGGGTGGAGAACCGGCTCGCCTATGACATGATCGGCGATGCCTATGATCTGGCCGCAGCCTATGCCGTGGCCATCGCGCAGGGCCATTGCTTCAATGACGCCAACAAGCGCACCGCGCATCAGTCTATGGACGTCTGCCTTGACCTGAACGGCATTCAGATCAACTGGACCGCCACCGAAATCGGCCCCGTCATCATCCGCGCCGCCCAGCGGCTGATGGACGAGGGCGAGTTGGCGGAATGGCTGCGCAGTCGCGCCTGACCCCAACATCTTGCGGACACCCCGGCAGAAATGGTCTAATGCTTGCTGACCCAAGAAAAGAGCAGCCCGATGCCCAGTGATCTTTTGTCCGCCAAAGACCAGACCTATGACGCCTCTTCGATCGAGGTGCTGGAGCCTTTGGAGGCCGTCCGCCTGCGTCCGGGCATGTATATCGGCGGGATTGATGAGCGCGCCTATCACCATCTGGCGGCGGAAATCCTGGACAACTCGATGGACGAGGCGGTCGCGGGCCATGCCAGCCGAATTGAGGTAGAGTTGAACGCCGATGGGTCCTTGACGATCCGCGACAATGGCCGTGGCATCCCGGTCGATCCGCACCCGAAGTTTCCCGACAAATCGGCGCTGGAGGTGATCCTCTGCACGCTGCATTCGGGGGGCAAGTTCAACGGCAAGGCCTATGAGACAAGCGGCGGTCTGCATGGCGTGGGGTCGTCCGTCGTCAACGCGCTTTCGGATCTGATGGTGGTCGAGGTTGCCAAGAACAAGGAGCTGTTCCAGCAATCCTTTTCCCGCGGCAAGCCTTTGGGACCGATTGCGAAGATCGGCGCGGCGCCGAACCGGCGCGGCACCACGGTGACCTTCCACCCTGACGCGCAGATTTTCGGGTCGCATCAGTTCAAGCCTTCGCGCCTGATGAAGATGGCGCGATCAAAGGCCTATCTCTTCTCGGGCGTGGAAATCCGCTGGAAATCGGCGATTCCCGATGGCGACATGCCGATGGAGGCTGTCTTCCACTTTCCCGGCGGCCTTGCCGATTACCTGTCGGATACGCTTGAGAAAACCACCACCTACGCCGACCGCCCCTTTGCGGGCAAAGTCGGGTTTCAGGAAAAATTCGGGGTTCCAGGGTCGGTCGAATGGGCGATCAACTGGTCGCCGGTGCGCGACGGGTTCATCCAGTCTTACTGTAACACCGTGCCCACGCCCGAGGGCGGCACACATGAGTTTGGCTTCTGGTCGGCGATCCTGAAGGGCATCCGGGCCTATGGCGAGTTGTCGAAAAACCGCAAGGCCGAGCTCATCACCCGCGACGACATGCTGACCGGGGGCTGCGCGCTGATCTCGGTCTTTGTCCGCGAGCCGCAGTTCGTGGGGCAAACGAAGGACCGGCTGGCCACGGAAGAGGCCGCGAAATGGGTGGAAAACGCGGTCCGCGACCATTTCGACAACTGGCTGGTTTCTGATCCGAAATCGGCCGGGGCGATCCTCGATTTTCTGGTGCTGCGCGCCGAGGAACGGCTGAAGCGCAAGCAGGAAAAGGAAACCCAGCGCAAGACGGCGACGAAAAAGCTGCGGCTGCCGGGTAAGCTCGCCGATTGCAGCGCCAAGAACCGCGAAGGGACGGAGCTGTTTCTGGTGGAGGGTGACTCGGCCGGTGGGTCAGCCAAGGCTGCGCGCAACCGCGAGACGCAGGCGCTTTTGCCCCTGCGCGGCAAGATCCTGAACGTGCTTGGCGCGGCCAGCGCGAAACTGGGCGACAATGCCGAAATCCGCGACATCTGCGAGGCTTTGGGCGTGCAGATGGGCACGAAATTCCGCGTTGATGACCTGCGCTATGACAAGATCATCATCATGACCGACGCCGATGTCGACGGGGCGCATATCGCCTCGCTTCTGATGACGTTTTTCTTCACCCAGATGCGCCCCTTGATCGACAAGGGGCATTTGTATCTGGCCTGCCCGCCTTTGTATCGGCTGACCCAAGGGGCCAAGCGGCTTTATGTGGCCGATGATGCGGAAAAAGAGGTCTGGCTGAAAAAGGGCCTTGGCGGCAAGGGCAAGATCGACGTGCAGCGGTTCAAGGGGCTGGGCGAGATGGACGCCAAGGACCTGAAAGACACCACGATGAACCCCGCCACCCGCAAGCTGATCCGTGTCAGCATTGACGACGATGAGCCCGGCATGACCGGCGATCTGGTGGAACGGCTGATGGGCAAAAAGCCGGAACTGCGGTTCCAGTATATTCAGGAAAACGCGCGGTTTGTGGAGGAGTTGGATGTTTGAGGAAACCAGTTGCTAGACAAATATGTGAGAATGACGATCCGTCCAAAGTTCGAAAGTCGCTATTGACGATTGGCCTGTTGAATATTTTTTTCGCCAACGTTCAATTCAGCGCAAATGAACTGTCGGTTTTCGGCCTGAAAGTCGTGATCGATCCTCAGAGACTTGTAGCGCTTGGTCAGATTGCTTCAGCCGTACTTTTGGCGGTTTTTTTATGCTTCGTTCTCTTCCTGAAATGCTCAACTCAATTAAGGATTTTCAGACCCGTCGACTTGACAGCCTGGAGCGCAATTTGCGTGAGGATTTGAATGGCAGTTGGGGACTAGACATTCCAGACCCGCCAGAAGAAGGCCCGGACGGTGAGCTTGAACAACTTGAGTCAAAGGTAAGATTTCACCACGATCGGATTGAGGCCCTTTTTGAGAAACTCAGTTTTTGGGTTTCAGCATTTGTCTTTGTTTGCCTCGATTATGCATTACCGATAGCCGTCGGCATTATCGCGACGGCGTACCCCTATTCTCTGGCAGAGTTAATCACCCAAATTGCGGCCTCCTCTAGCCAGCCGTAGGCTGCCCATTCATTGCCCCCCTCACACCACAGCGTCAAACCCAACCTCCGGACGGCGCGCCAAAGCCCGTTCTAGGCGCTTTATCTCTCAATCCCTCCCCCCGAAGTTCTGCTGGCAACCGTGGCAAACGCGCCCTCCCGGGGGGAGGTCGGGCCATGCAATTGGTTTCTCGAACCAATGGCGAAACCAATGGCAAACCCGGCGGGCTTCGCCCTTGATTCCGGGCAAGGGGCGCATGTGGCGGGCGTTCGGCCCTACCCGGCCCGCGAAAGCGTTCGCGGGCGTTCGAACCTGAAAACGCTCCACTGGACCGTTTTCCCCCGCCAAGGGGCGGGGCGGTTCATACCCCATGCGCGGCTTTTCGCGCCCCTGTTGACCTGCGATCTTTCCGGCCTTGCGGTGGGCGTGGTATGACGCGCCCAATCCAACAAAGGGGGCGGGATGCGGGCGGTCTGGGCAGGTGTGGCGGGTCTGGCGGCGCTGGTGGTGCCTTTGCCCGCCGATGCCCATCCCCATATCTTCATTGATGCCGCCATCGAGGTGGTCTTTGCCCTCGACGGCCAGGCCGAGGGTGTGCGGCTGCGGTGGAGCTATGATGACTTCTTCTCGCTGACCCTTGTGGCCGAACGTGGCCTCGACCCGGATTTCGACGGGGTGTTGACGCCCGAAGAGTTGGCGCAGTTGAACGGCTTTGACATGGGCTGGCTGCCCGAGTTTCAGGGCGACACCTATGCGCTGCTGGACAGCGCCCCCGTTGCCTTGTCGCGGCCGATGGATTGGACCGTGGCCTATGAGGGCGGCAAGCTGATCTCGACCCATTATCGCCGCTTTGACGCGCCGGTCGATCTGGGCGCGGCGGCGCTGGTGGTGCAGGCCTATGATCCGGGCTATTACACCGCCTATACGGTGGTGGACGCCACCGCCAAGGGCCGCGACGATTGCACAGTCGAGATTTTCGAGCTCGACCGCGCGGCGGCGGATCAGATCCTTCAGGATGCCTTGGCCGAATTTGCCGGTGACGAGGCGGCCGAGGCGGATTTTCCGGCCGTCGGGGCCGCCTATGCCGAAGAGGCGCGGGTGATCTGTGAGGGGTGACATGGGACGAGGGGCGCTGATGGCGGGCACGGTTCTGGCCTGCGGTCTGGGGGTGGTCTGGGCGCTGGGCGGCCTTGGCCCGTTGCAGGGCTGGATCCTGGAACAGCAACGCGCGGCGCAATCGGCGCTGGCAGGGGCGGTGCGGGCGATCAAGGGCGGGGCGCCCATGGCGCTTGCCGGCCTTTTGGCGGTCTGTTTCGCCTATGGCTTCCTGCATGCCGCCGGGCCGGGCCATGGCAAGCTGGTGATCGGGGGCTATGCCGTTGGTCGGCGCGTGCCTTTTGGTCGGCTGGCGGGGCTGGCGCTGGTGTCGTCTCTTGCGCAGGCGGCGGTGGCGGTGACGCTTGTTTATGGTGTCGTCGCGCTGTTGGGCCTTGGCCGGGCCGAGGCCGAAGGCCTGGCCGAAGAGGTGATGGCCCCGGTCGGCACGCTGATGGTGGCGGGTGTTGGCCTGTGGCTCGCTTGGCGGGGGCTGCGGGGCCTGCGGGGGCAGGCGGCGCAGCCGGGGCAGGGTCACGGCCCGGCTCAGCATGACAACCACGCTCACCACCACCACAGCCATGACCACCGCCCGGATCACGCGCATCACCCCCACGATCATGCCCATGGTCATTCTCACGCCGAGGGCGCAGTCTGCGACAGCTGCGGCCATGCCCATGGCCCGACCCTGGCCGAGGTGCAGGGGCTGACCGGTTGGCGCGATGCCCTGGCGCTGATTGCCGGGATCGCCATCCGCCCCTGTTCCGGCGCGCTTTTCCTCCTCATCCTGACCTGGCAGTTGGGCATCGCCGGGGCCGGGATCATGGGCGCTTTTGCCATGGGGCTTGGCACCGCCATGGTGACGGTCGCCGTGGCGGGCATGGCGGTCTGGGCGCGCGAGGGGGCGCTTGCTACCCTGCCCGGACAGGGCGCCGCACGGCTATTGCCCTGGCTTGAGCTGACCGCCGGGCTGGTCGTGGCCTTGGCCGCGTTGATGCTGCTGACGGCGGGGCTTTAACGAAAGCTTCGGCCCGTTCCGCAGGGCGCTTGCTGGGGGGCGCTTCTGCCGATAGATCAGGCAGATGTACAGGATTTCCCCATATCTCGTTCATGCCCGCGCCACGCTTGCGCTTGGCCTGCCGCTGATCGGCAGCCATGTGGCGCAGTTCGTGCTGCACCTGACCGATACGGTCATGCTGGGCTGGTATGGGGTGCTGCCGCTGGCGGCGGGCGTCCTGGGCGCGTCGAGTTTCTTCACGATCTTTGTCCTGGGGTCAGGTTTTGCCAAGGCGGTGATGCCGATGGTCGCCGCCGCGAATTCGCAAGACGATGTCACGCAGGTGCGTCGGGTGGCCCGGATGGGGCTGTGGCTTTCCATCCTTTTCGCGATGTTGACCTACCCGGTGTTCTGGTGGTCGGGCGCCATTCTTCTTGCTCTTGGCCAAGAGGAAGAGGTCTCGGCGTTGGCGCAGGACTACTTGCGGATCGCCGGGTTGGGGATGGCCCCTGCATTGCTGGTCATGGTCTTGAAAAGCTATCTTTCGGCGCTGGAGCGGACGCAGGTGGTCTGGTGGGTCACCGTCGCGGCAGTGCCGTTGAACGTGGCGCTGAACTGGGCCTTGATCTTTGGTAACTGGGGCGCGCCGGAGTTGGGCGTGGCAGGCTCGGCCATTGCGACCGTCGCCGTGCAGCTCGCCTCGCTTCTGATGATCGGGCTTTATGCCGGGTTCCTGCCGGCGTTGGCAAAGTATAGCCTCTTCCAGCGTTTCTGGCGCCCCGATTGGCCGGGGTTCAAGGCGGTGTTCCGGCTGGGCTGGCCGATGGGGCTGACGGGGCTTGCAGAAAGCGGGCTGTTTCAGGCCTCCGCCCTGATGATGGGCTGGATCGGCGCCAAAGAGCTTGCCGCGCATGGCATCGCGCTGGAAATCACGGCGCTGGCTTTCATGGTGCATCTGGGCCTGTCAAATGCGGTGACGGTGCGCGGCGGGCAGGCCTGGGGCGCGGGCGACTGGACGGCCCTGCGACAGGGCGCGCTGACCGGGATTGCCCTTTCCTTCGGCATTGCGATGCTGACGGTCTGCCTGTTTCTTCTGGCCCCCGAGGCGTTGATCTGGCCGTTCCTGAACCCTGACGATCCGGCAAGCGGCATGATCATCGTGACGGGAACCGCCCTTTTGGCCTGCGCGGCGCTGTTTCAACTGGCCGACGGGATGCAGGTCATGGCGCTTGGTCTCTTGGCCGGCGTGCAGGACACCAAGGTGCCGATGGTGCTGGCCTCGGTCAGCTATTGGCTGATCGGCATTCCCGCCAGCTATGCGCTGGCCTTCCCCTTGGGCTTTGGCCCGGTCGGGCTGTGGCTGGGGCTGGTGGTGGGGCTTGCGATGGCCGCGATCAGCCTGATGGCCCGGTTTTGGTTGCGGCTGCCGCGGGCCAAGGGAATGGCTGTTTAGGCCACCTACTCTGCCGCCTCATCCTTCATCAACCGATCCGCCTTCTTGCGGATCAGCACGCTGCGCAGATCGTGCATGGCCATAAGAAGGCTGTCGGTGACCTGTTCAAGCTGGTCATCGCTGGCCTTGGACTGTGCCCATTGTGTCGTCAGGTTCATTCGGTCAACGGCGCGCAGGATGTCATCGACATCGCGTGCGGCAAGGACCGCTTGACGCTCGGTAATCCAGCCCTCGATCAGAGCAATCTCTTCGGGGCTGAGCGGGCGGTCGCCATGCGGCTTGATCTTGCCGTTGTTAATGTTGACCGTGGCAATCTCTTCCATGTCGATCCGGCGCTGGCGGTTTTCGGTATCGACCCGAAACACCACCGCGCCGTTCTAGCGCACCCGAAAGTAGTAATCCGGCAGATCGCCCGACATGTCGCCCCTTATTTCAAGCCCGCGCAGAAGGTCTGGATGCGCTTGCACGCCTCTTCCAATACGCTGTCGGCCGTAGCGTAGCTGACACGGAAGTTCGGCGAAAGGCCAAAGGCCGCACCAAACACCACGGCGACCCCGGTTTCCTCCAGAAGTGCGCTGGCAAAGGCCTTGTCATCGGTGATCTTCACGCCCCCGGCACTGGTCTTGCCGATGCAGCCCGAAATGTCGGGATAGACATAGAACGCCCCCTCAGGCTTGGGGCATTTTACGCCCTTGGCCTGATTGAGCATCGACACCACCAGATCGCGGCGGCGCTGGAACAGCTTGCGGTTCGGCGCCAGAAAATCCTGCGGGCCGGTGAGGGCCTCCAACGCGGCATACTGGCTGACCGAT
>Ga0194130_10003964_pt1 | contig 19291 bp, 15 predicted proteins | sample TA2KigsurfametaG_FD_160084 | JGI IMG/M metagenome (GOLD analysis project Ga0194130, IMG submission 160084) | Freshwater microbial communities from Lake Tanganyika, Tanzania - TA2015050 Kigoma 12 surface | ecosystem: Environmental > Aquatic > Freshwater > Lake | place: Tanzania: Lake Tanganyika... | reverse complement strand
TCAAATCGAAAGGTGGCGAACCAAATACTCGTGGTATCACCACGAAATTTGATAACACCGGTGGAATCAGCGTTGCCATCTATACATATTTATAATATTGTAAAACCACAATTACTACCGCATTTCTTCAATAATCGATGGAACTGTTGTAGGACGAACCAAGCGTGGAATTTTCAAATTTTCATAAACATCGTTCAATTGTAAATCAGTATGCAAATTGATACGGTCCACTGTATTTGTATAACCTACTGCATTTTCGGCATAAATTACCATTTCATAACTATTTGTATTTGTAAGTGGTCGCGACGTCACATTGATATCAAGATCAGTAACATTCACAGTAAATCGCGCAAGATCCACACCATTATTAAATGTTAAACTATTGACGTACTCGAATGTTTGCGTTAAATACGCTGAATCAGACCCAAAGATACGATAGTCAACAATAAAACGTAGAATCGATTCAGTATTTCCGACATTTACACTCGTCCAAGATATGATAATACTCGCAACACCAAGTGTATATTGAACTTCAACGAGACGTTGAGGTACTTTACCAATGATAGTTGGACGTGATAAATATGGACTGTTATTACCAACTACATTGGTTAGACCAATTAGATTTCTACGCGCCTTATCTTGTGTCACGGCAGCAATACGAATAATATATGGTATTTTATTTTCTAAGTTACGAAGCGTATGAAAGAGCCTTGTACTATTTGTATACTCATATTTTACAGGGGTTTTCATTATAGACCAAAGAATATCATTTACCAATATCAAATTCATATCTTGAATCGTATTTGTAATCGTAGACAAATTGAATGTTCCAATAATATTACCTGAGGGTACCTGATTTACAAAGCTCAAATCAAATATACGGTATTCAATATAGTACTGGACAATTGGCACACTTGGCTCAATTACATTTGGCGGAAACCAATACAACGTGATCTGTGATGTATCGACAGATGAAGTCACATTGTAAACAACATCGCTTTTTCGAGAAGGAATCGCTGTAACTGAACGAGAGTTTGTTGATAATCCGTATGCTGTTCGCGAGTATATTTTATAGAGATACTCCGTTCCATTTACACGAATATCTAATGTATCTTCGTAATAGGGTCCAATAACATTGTTGAATACTGCGTTTGGCGTTGATGTTACAGATATTGAACTACCATTACGGGTTACGATATATCTCTCGATACGATAATCTATGACAGGAGGACCGCCAGTCAATTCAGTCGACGGTGGATTCACTATCCATCCAAAGAATAGACGAACCAAACGGTCATCTACTGCCGCATTAAAAATCTGTGGTGGCTGAGGTGCTTTTCCAGGCGTACCACCAACAACTGCCAAATTGGTATCTGTGATTTGCGTATATTCACTTGAATCTCCGAGCGCATTAACAACGGAATATCTAAAATAGTATTGTGTTCCATTCTTTATGTTATGGTTGATATCTAGAAAATATTCAAAATTTTCACTATTGGAACCTGGGCTTGTTCTATTATATGGAACAGTATATTCTAAGTATCTTGTCAAGGACCCAGAAGACGGCGGAAAATACCAATAATTTTTATCATCGGTGTATTGAATACGATACACCCAGCCTTCATATGCGTTGGGTCCTGTGCTTCCAAACCCCGTACCTCGATATTGTTTCCATCGAAATCGGAAACTTGAATCGCTTGCTGTAACACTGATAATCCCCGCAATATTTGGATCTGAATATGATGCAAATGTTGGCGAAACGACGCGAGGAATCATCGCGCCAACTACATTCGCATCATTAGGTGAATAGATTGGTATGATAAACGATAGTTGTGGACCTCTTGATCGACCATAAAGGTTATTTGTAAATACTTCGAATCTGTAATTTCCGGTTTGGATAGAGTAAAAAGGCGGTATAATTTCTCTTCGAAAATAGTTTCCTTTTACTGGAGTTGTTCGAATCGCAAGCGCATTTGATGCATCTAACATGATTTGGTTGTCCGGAAAGGTTTCGGTGGTTACAAATGAAAGATCGGTGCTCCCGCCGCTCCCGCTGTATCCATCAATATTGCTCACCCAGGTATACTTCAACGTAAGAACAAGAGGGCGAGCACCATTATTAGAGACTGGGGGCGTAAATTCTATACCGATCTTTTGAGAAGTACTAGGGTCTAATCCGATTCCATTACCGGCACTTGTTGAATGATACGCGCGGCGTATGAATTGTGATGGTGATGGTGCAGAACCAGGAATGACACTAACTGCCGGTGAATACGGGCCTTCGCCAAAATGATTTTTTGCAACGACCCAAAAATCATAAGAGACCCCATTTGATAAACCAATCACATCTGCAGTAGTAATAGAAGTAATCACTTCACCGATCGTTTGGCTCAATGGCGCACCAGTTAACTTATATCGAATAACATACGCATCAATGATGACTTTGGACACATTTTCGGGTGGATTCCATACTATTCGAACACCATTATTAAATGGGGTTGTTCTTAATGTAGTAATCCGTGCTGGAGCTCCAAGTGTATTATATAATAGAGTACAATCACTCAAGTATACAACTCCATCTATTCTAGAAGGTATATCAGTTACAGCATTAATATTATTTATAACCAAAGAGGCACTTACACTACCAGAAGTATAATTTGCAGTTTCGGCTTGGGTTGCCGTGATTGTAACCGTACCAATCTGTAGAATAGTTACAGTAGAACCGGATACACTCGCAATGTTTGAATTAACACTAGCATACGTAAATGAGCCTGAGCTATTGGACGTTGGCGGATTCAATACAAAAGTGTCATCACTCATATATATCCGACTTGGAATGATAAAATTTGTGATCGTGGGTGCTGCTTTATTAATTGTGAATGTAGCAGTTCTACTACCAGAAATATAATTTGTAGTTTCAGCTTGGGTTGCAGTGATTGTAACCGTTCCAGCCTGTATAACACTTACAGTGTTGCCGGATACACTTGCGATGCTTGGTTGAGAACTCTGATACGTAAACGCACCTGAGCTATTGGACGTTGGTGGACTCAATACAAAGGTGTCTCCATTTGAATATGTCCGGTTTGCAATGGTAAAATTCGTCATCGTGGGTGATGCTTTGTTAATAATAAATGTTGCAGTTGCACTACTAGAACTATAATTTTCAGTTTCAGCTTGGGTTGCAGTGATTGTAACCGTTCCAGCCTGTAGAATAGTTACAGTGTTGCCGGATACACTTGCGATGCTTGGTTGAGAACTCTGATACGTAAACGCGCCTGGGCTATTGGACGTTGGTGGACTCAATACAAAGGTGTCTCCATTGGAATATGTCCGGTTTGCAATTGTAAAATTTGTAATTGTAGATGATACTTCATTAATAATAAATGTTGCATTTATAATACCAGAAGTATAATTTGTAGTTTCAGCTTGGGTTGCAGTAATTGTAACCGTTCCAGCTTGTAGAATAGTTACAGTGGTGCCGGATACACTCGCAATGTTTGAATTGACACTATTATATGAAAACCCACCTGAGCTATTGGACGTTGGTGGACTCAATACAAACGTGTCTCCATTGGAATATGTTCGGTTTGCAATCGTAAAATTTGTAATTGTGGGTGATGCTTTACTAATGATAAATGTTGCAGTTGTAGTAGTAGCAGTATAATTTGTAGTTTCAGCTTGGGTTGCAGTAATTGTAACCGTTCCAGCTTGTAGAATAGTTACATTGGCGCCAGATACACTCGCAATGTTTGATTGAGAACTCTCATACGTAAACGCGCCTGAGCTATTAGACGTTGGCGGACTCAATACAAAGGTGTCTCCGCTCGAATATGTCCGGTTTGCAATCGTAAAATTTGTGATCGTGGGTGATGCTTTACTAATTGTAAATGTTGCAGTTGTACTAGTAGCAGTATAATTTCCAGTTTCAGCTTGGATTGCAGTGATTGCAACCGTTCCGGCCTGTAGTATAGTTACAGTAGTGCCGGATACACTTGCAATGTTTGATTGAGAACTCTGATATGAAAACGCGCCTGAGCTATTAGACGTTGGCGGATTCAATACAAAGGTGTCTCCGCTTGAATATGTCCGGTTTGCAATGGTGAAATTTGTGACCGTGGGTGATGCTTTACTAATTGTAAATGTTGCATTTATACTACCAGAAGTATAATTTGCAGTTTCAGCTTGGATTGCAGTGATTGTAACCATTCCAACCTGTAGAATAGTTACAGTGGTACCGGATACACTCACAATGTTTGAATCAACACTATTATATGAAAACTCACCTGAGCTATTGGACGTTGGTGGATTCAATACAAAGGTGTCTCCGCTCGAATATGTCCGGTTTGCAATGGTAAAATTTGTGATCGTGGGTGATGCTTTACTAATTGTAAATGTTGCAGTTGTAGTAGTAGCAGTATAATTTGTAGTTTCAGCTTGGGTTGCAGTGATTGTAACCGTTCCGGCCTGTAGTATAGTTACAGTGGTGCCGGATACACTCGCAATGTTTGATTGAGAACTCTGATACGTAAACGCACCTGTGCTATTAGACGTTGGCGGATTCAATACAAAGGTGTCTCCGCTCGAATATGTCCGGTTTGCAATGGTGAAATTTGTGACCGTGGGTGATGCTTTACTAATTGTAAATGTTGCAGTTGTACTACCAGAAGTATAATTTGCAGTTTCAGCTTGGATTGCAGTGATTGTAACCGTTCCAGCCTGTAGTATAGTTACAGTGGTGCCGGATACACTCGCAATGTTTGATTGAGAACTCTGATACGTAAACGCACCTGTGCTATTGGACGTTGGCGGACTCAATACAAAAGTGTCTCCGCTCGAATATGTCCGGTTTGCAATCGTAAAATTTGTGACCGTGGGTGATGCTTTACTAATTGTAAATGTTGCAGTTGTACTACCAGAAGTATAATTTGCAGTTTCAGCTTGGATTGCAGTGATTGTAACCGTTCCGGCCTGTAGTATAGTTACAGTGGTGCCGGATACACTCGCAATGTTTGATTGAGAACTCTGATACGTAAACGCACCTGTGCTATTGGATGTTGGCGGATTCAATACAAAGGTGTCTCCATTTGAATATGTCCGGTTTGCAATCGTAAAATTTGTGATCGTGGGTGCTGGGGCTGATCCACCTGTAATTGTGATTGTTCCTTGCATACTTGAATGGTGCTGGCAAGCATAATACAATGTATCTGGTGCATCGTTTGGAACAACAAATACAATAGTACCACTTTGTGTCCCATTATTGGTAACACCCGAATTATATATATAATAACTGTTATGTCCACCGGATACTGTTTGAATCCAAAAAGGATGTCCATTTGCATTTATTACCAGGTTGTATGTATTTCCACGAACCAATTGTATCGTACCATTACTTACATTGTCTATTAAGTATGCTCCTGAACCGGAATTGGTGATATTTATTGTAGTTGCCATATGCTATATATGTATTCTTATAATAATGATTGATTATAAGAATATTACTAGAGCAATATCCTAGTGCATCATGACAAGTTAATTAATTCTTTTGGTGCTGATATCGGCTGACACAATATAAATTGAGTTCGCAGTAACAATAATGTACTCCGTGTCGACCTTAAAAATCTTGGCGATAGGGCTTGTATACTCATCTTCGCTCTTCACGAGAAGTTTCTCGTTATTCGATCGCACACCAATCAGACATGACTTTTCTAATGAACTCGTCCAGTAGTCTAAGATGATCGGCTTGTCTTCCAAAATCGCCACTTTGGTTGCATGTTGAAAGCACGCATAGGTTGGAATCCGACTGATATGTTGGCTATCACCACCTGAGGATGCAACCACCGCAGAGCTTCCTCCATTCTGACTGGATGACATTGAGTAAAAATAGACGGTATATAGAATACACAATTTTTAAATCTTTATATTCTTTACGAACGAACGAATCTGCTAAAGTCGGGCCATTCCATTCTATTCATTCATTGTAAAATCGGATATCCGCTGTACTGATTTTCTTTTTTCTTGAATTTTTAAGCGGTTTTACTTCACTTGTACCGCCCCCTCCGCCGGCAAAATGATTACCTAAAGCATCCGGTATATCCCCCATTTGAATTGTTGCGTATTCGGTTTCAAGTACTGTGCAAATGAACCGATAAATTGTATGAAGAATCTCCTCGTTGCATTTTCCAACAATCAAGATGCTTCCTGTTCTGAAAATCATAAATGACACTTCGTAGTATTGCATAGTCATTGAAACCGGCTGTTGACCGTTTTGTTCATGTAGACCTTTATGAGGTAGATAGTAAAACTTGCTTTGAATTCCTGGATAAGAGCATGAGTCGTAGTTGCAATTCATTCGATACTTGTATTTCAGTAATTGGAACAACTTGTCGCGATCAATATAAAATCCACAGTTGAAATTGGAATTAATCAGCGCAGTCTCGCAACGATTCCGAACATAGTCAAGTGTATCTCCTAAAAAGGGCCGTAATACAGAAACGAGCAGTTGCAGTACTTGAATGAGCGTCCCGTCCTCTTGAATTCCTGGTATTTCCAGCTTTCCTGTATTGAACACTTTGACGTGCATCTCTTTATACAGAATGTCATCTTCCGGTGCACGCTCTTCCGGTGGAGCGGTTCCGCCATTGATCCGGAGTATCAATACGAAACAGTTGAAGAATGCACGCTTCTTCTTATGACTCCCGCCGGTGAGATCTTTTTTGCAGAGTCCGATACTCACCTTTCGCTGATCCTTATAAGGGATTCGTCCGCTGGGATTATCGATATGTTCAATGATGAATTCGTCGTAGCACCGTGGTTGTTGTTGTAATTTCTCCTTAATAGAAGCTACAAGTGCAGGATCGGTAGTTTGAAACTTGATCTGTTTTTTGATAACACCTTCGCTCCGTTGGTAGTAGTGTTGTACTGGTATTTTCCAGAAAATGTCATAGATGTTGATGGGTTGGTTCAAGTACGCTATTTTCGTTTTGGTTGAAATGTAAATCGGTGTGAATTTTTTTCGAATGCGACTTGTTTCCAGTGATGCACCCCCTGCCCCCGTCGCCCCTGCCATCTCCGCCACTGGTCCCATCGCCGTCGCCCCCGTCTCCCCCGTCACCGCATTACCAGTAATCGAATCATCAATGAATGAATACGACCTGCGCTGTGTTTTCTTGGATATACACGATTTTTTCATTTTGACGCTTGGTACGGGCAGTGACAACGCAGCAGCAGCAGCAGCCGATCCTGCAGCAGAGTTCGCAATTCCCGATGTTGGAATGTGTAGATCATTTGTATCAGACGACGCGTCATCACTTATACTGTCATCATCCACTGTGTCACAATTCATCTGTCGCGTGATACGTGACATAAACTTCATCCATTCTGTGTCAATTTCCGGGTCACTTCCATTATTTCCTGTTATTGCCACTGCGCTTGCAGCGGTCGCACTCACGCTCACAGTGGTCGTCTTCTTTGTCGCAGTTATCAATGTTTTTGGCATTGAAGACTCATAGGTTCAGTAAAATACAATGATTGTAAATCAATTTAAAGCGACGTCAGTCCTGAATTACTTTTTTACGTTTTACTTTAATGATTCGTTTGACAGGCGCGGGTTTCGGTATAGTGACCGACATAAAATACACGCGGAATTTCAGTATAAAATAATGAATGATATACTCGTTGCGAATATGATGCAAATGAATAATGTGTTCAATACTGTTCAACAATGAAACAGACACCATTTCTTCGCTGCGATGCCGGACAATATAATACAAAAACTGTTTTATAATCGTACGCGGGTCAATATAATACCGAGACCCAATCTCTCGAAAGTATGTCATGATCTTCTCCGTATTGCACATCGGATCTCGAAACAAATCCACCATTTTATCCCAAACACAGTTTGTAATCACATGTAACACTTGCAAATGATCCTGGTTCGTCTGAATATAATTGATCATACTGCGTATATCTGAGTGAAACTGGCGTTGAATCGCCACGAGATTTGAGTCCGTGAGACTGAGCTTTTCATTATCGCGAATTTTGCGTAAGAATACGAGTATATCCGATTCTGGTAATTGGTTGAATCGCATCCGCACGAACTCTGTCTGAAGCGACTCATCAATTCGCGAAACGTAGTTACATATCAAACAAAACCGAACATTATTGTCCGTATAACTGGTCAGTAGATAGCGTAATGCGATTTGGGCATTTGTTGTCATATAGTCGACTTCATCCAATATGACAAACTTGATTCCATTACCGAACATCGACTTTGTACTTACAAAACTGTTGATTTGATTTCGAATGATGTCGATTCCGCGTTCGTCAGATGCGTTTAAATGGATCATTAAACCGCGATTTCGCATATTTAGTTTGGACTGATATGCATTGACAAGGTTCATAATTGTAGTTGTTTTTCCTGTACCAGGCGGACCATAAAATAACAAATTAGGAAAGTAGTTTGTATTCAAGATATTGGATAAGATCGTGCGGTTCATTGGATCAAGGACGATTTCATCAAAACAGGATGGACGGTATTTTTCGACCCATGGCATGGAGTCATTTTTAGTAGGTGATGATTCATGATCCATCGTAGCTAGCTAGCGTCAATATGAAAATAGAACGAAATATGTTTATGTTCCTTCAAATATTTTCGGTTGTAAAGAATTGAAGCATTTCGATTGCGTAATCTAGAATATAAACTCATCTCACGTTAAAGAAAGAATGTCGGTTTCAACACACCATGGTTATTTAGAACTGATTCTTGGTTCTATGTTTTCTGGTAAAACCTCGTATTTACTGGATGTGTATAAGAAGTGCGTGTTTTGCAACATCCCAGTTGCAGTCATCAACTACGCCGCGGATAACCGGTATACAACTGAGCCGATGCTTTCAACGCATGATAAACAGATGATTCCTTGTATTCTTGCAAACACAATCCACGACGCGATTCAAAACCATTCCGAAACGATCGCCCGTGCGGAAACCATCCTCATCAATGAAGGCCAGTTTTTCCCGGATATCGAAGAACAAGTGAAACAACTAGTGGAGCACTCGAACAAGCGTGTTTATATTTGCGGTCTGGACGGCGATTTCGAGAGAAAACCCATCGGAAACTTGCTTCAACTCGTCCCATTTAGCGACCATATTATGAAGCTGAAATCCCTTTGTAGCCTTTGCCGTGATGGGACCCCGGGTGTATTTAGTTTCAGAACATCGCGTGAGGTGGATCAGGTCGTAATCGGATCGTCGAATTATATTCCGTTGTGTCGGGGGTGTTATCAGACGGAGGCGCGGAAAAAGGCGGCAGATACGTCATAAAATAATAGTAAAACGCTTTTATACCCTTTTACACGATAACCACACGAACAAAAGGGTATAAACATAAATGTATATATATGTCACGTACGTACCGTGATTTTTATTTGAATGCCTACATTCACCGTTCCTGCCCCGGCCCCGGCATCGACCGCCGCCAAAAAAACAAACAACCGGCGAAAGAAAGTCACCGAATCAGAACCAGTACCAGTACCAGTACCAGTACCAGTACCAGTACCAGAACCCATTATATCCGATCCCCAACCAGAAACACTTGAGCCCGAGTCCCCCGTATCCGAACCGACATTCCCAAATATCGTAATCTTGAAACAAACCGAACACAATTACATCGTGAAACATAATCATTATCCATTGCCGTCATCAAATGCGTCACTGTCTATATCTGCAAGCAGCAGCCATGTTGAAATCGCGTCATCTGTCGGTGGTACTTCCGGAACTGGCACATTGAAAGACTATCACAATATCCAAGCGGTGATGATGAACCATGATGATCTTGTTTCTCCCAACCAGATCCACAAAGGCCAGATCAGTAAAAAACGAGGCCGAAAACCGAAAGCAGGGCTTATTCTGAATTCAAAAGGTAGTATTTATGATACCACCGAAGTACCAAATATTATTTTGCATCTGAAATGTCATGTTGCCGATTTGAAAACAAATGAGTCGATTTCAAGCTATGAGTATACACCATCCATTAGTGAAGTTGAATCGTATACGATTCAATCAAACTATCATCAGCCAAGCGAATTGTTAACACAAAAATCGAGCGATCTTCATAATAACAGTAGTGATAGTGACGATAATGAATGCCTTGAAGTTCAGCCAGATATACAAAGTCATCCGTCGTCGTCGTCGTCGTCGTCGTCGTCGTCGTCGTCGTCGTTAGATACAATCGCGGTCACATGCCATACCCATACACAGAACCAGAACCAAACTCATACCCAGGGTCAGACGACGACCGCCATTGCTGCCCCAGCACCACTTCCGCCGGCGAAGAAAGCAATCGCGGCAGATGCCGCAATCCAGGTCATCAATGAACGAAGCCAAAAAGAAATCATGAAAAAGATTCATCGGTTGAAATATTCGTTTCACAACGGGGAAACAGTTCAAACCAAAATGAACCACCGACCCGCGTGTTTCTGGGATACATGCGAATTTGAAGGACCGGTGTATTATAGCCCAATAATGATCGTAAATGGTGTATTCCAAGTCAACGGATGCTACTGTTCGCCTCAGTGCGCGGTTGCTGCGTTATTGAAAGAGTCACTGGATACATCTACTAAGTTTGAACGACTGCATTTGCTTCATCTGTTGTATGGTGTATCAAGTAGTAAAGGTTTCAAACCCGCGCCAAATCCGCACTATTTGCTTGACAAATACTATGGTAATTTGACGATTCAAGAGTACCGTACATTACTAAAAGGGTCGCAAATAATCCACATTGTCAATAAACCCCTTACTCATATTCTTCCAGAGTTGTATGAGGATAACAATGATTTCTTGGTGAACAGTAAAGTCATTCCGGCAAACAGTCTGAAAATGAAGAAGAAATATAAGACAATGGTGGTTCAAAGTGGGGCGGAATGATCGACCACAGTCCCTGTGAAAATTATACGTTAAAAAATCTAACGTATAATTAATAGAATGCCAATCGAACAAGAAAACAAAAAGAATATTGTACTTTATATCAAAAAGAATGAGAAGGCAAACTACCCGACAAAATACGGCACAGAGTTTCAATGCGTGGAACTGATTCGGCGATTCTTTTCAATCCACAAAGATCTCACATTTCCGGATGTAGTTGATGCAAGTGATCTTTTCAAACGGATCGATGCATTTACAAGCATATCACATCCCACCAAAAGTGTCAAAGTTGAAACATGTGCATACCCATTCAAGCATCCTGCTTCTTATTACTTACGCCCAGGTAGTGTTCTATTTTGGAAATACAAGAAACCGGAATACCCTTATGGTCATGTGGCGCTCATTTGGAAGAATGATCCTGTTACAAATGAAACATTGGTTGTACAACAGAACCTAAATCCTCCAATAAAACGATTCAAAACAGCCGAACTATTTTCTAAAATGAATTCTGCTACGAGTAAATATGCAGGTGTGAAACTACTTCCGAGAGAATATTTGACTGGAATTCAGAATTTAGAATGCATTGTTCACCGATTATAAATTTGACACGCTATCTCCGGCCCCGGCCCCGGCCCCGGCGGATGCGGCTTCTGCCTTCTTTTTCTCGAGTACCTGGTTGTATATTTTGGTCATTTCTTGACGACGATAATACTGTTCATCCGATTTATCCATGAACTTACGAATTTCGGAAAAGCGAAGTTGATTCACGGATGTACTATTTGAAACAGATGCAGACGCAGAGGCGGAAGCAGAAGCACCTCCAGTCATATATTCGCGAATCACGCGTTTTAGATCGTAATTGGTACAATCTAAAGCACTCACTACGTCATCATGGGACATATCCGTCTGAGCCATTATAATCTTAACCATTGTATCCAAGACTGCCGGAGAGGGTACAGGCGCACGCGCGGCTATTGTGGACGTATTTTCTGACATGGAATCAATAGAATTATATAATAAGTGAACTTTATATTCCTTATGTGAAAATTAGGAATTGAACGCAGGTGAAAATTAGGAATTGAACGCAGGTGAAAATTAGGAATTGAACGCAGGTGAAAATTGAAATAAATACATTACAATATAAAGAATACAGCTCAAGTTAAACCATAATGTCTGGAACTACATCTGAAAGATCAAATACTGGTGTCCGTGAAGGTGGTCGCAGCAGTGGCGCGGGGAATGGCAGTATGACAATTGACATTCGTCCGATGATCGAAGATGTTTCACAAGTCATGACAAAACACATTACAAATATACTTTCTGGAGTCATTGGAGAATATACGGTATACAAGGAGACACATGATACCATTATGGGGCTACCATGTGTTCGCAAATTACAAGAAAGGATTTATGAACTCGAGCAGCACAATAGCGGAGAAGGTCATCATCAAGAGCAGAAGCAGCACCAGCAGACTCAGCACATGAAATCACGCGAGGATGAAATTTCACAGTTGCAATCTGCTATCGTGGATCTGAATCGTTACATTCATGCTTTAGAGTCCAGAGTGGACATGAAGAATGTCAGTGGTGGTACGAGTAGTATTACTACCGCAGCTTCTGCCGGAGGACATGATGAAGAATCGGTTCGTTTGGAAGTTCATGAAAACGACAACCAATCGGGCGATGGATCGGGAGAAGAAGATGAAGAGGGGTTAGAAGAAGAAGAATGTCTTCATAAGAACGTCATCATAACATCGGATGCACTTGAAACGGTAGTAGAGGCTGGCGATGAGGAGGACGCAGAAGAAGACGAAAACCTGGAGGTGGATGAAGCTGCCGAAGAGGAAGAAGAGAAAGCAGAAGATGAAAAAGAAGAAGACGCAGAGGAGGACCCGGAGAAAGTCGACGCTGACGCAGAAGCAGACGAGGCACCCGAGGAGGAGGCGGACGCAGAAGCAGACGAGGCACCCGAGGAGGAGGCGGACGCGGAAGCAGACGAGGCACCCGAGGAGGAGGAAGTCGAAGAGCCCGAGGAAGAGACAGAAGAAGTCGAAGAAGTCATCATCAAGGGCAAGACCTATTTCACAACCAACCCTCAAAATGGAATCATCTACGCATGCGTTGACGACGATGTCGGTGATGAAGTCGGTGTCTTCAAGAACGGTGTAGCTGTATTCAACAAAGGAAAGAAATAATGGAACAACCAAAATATATTCTGGACGTAATATATAATATTTTTTATTCCATGCTTGAAAAAATATGCTCACCAGCTCTTCTTTATTTAGCTTTCTCTATGGTTCAGATCACAGTTGATTTGTTCCAAGGTCAGTATCAAACATCTCTTCTTAAATTTATCATTATGATCATTTTTACTGCAGTATTGAACATATTATGCATGAATGGGTATACAAAGCTCGTATGGTTTATTGTCATTATTCCAATTCTCATGTTGACATACATCAGTAGCATATTATTTTATATTTTCGGCGTCAATCCAGGAAAAGAATCTGTAAAAGTTAAAAAAATACAACAAGATACTACAATGAGGAATGGCCCAGGCCAAGGCCAGCAAGCACCGCTCCCAGCGCCGATTTCTTCACGCGGTCCTGCTCCTGCGGAGGTTCCTACTCCTTATGTCCCACCTGCGTCTTCTAGTAAGCCAGCACCTTCTGCGCCAGTCCCACCGGCGTCTTCTACTGCGCCAACAGGAACAGCGCCATCAACAGCACCCACTCGCTAGAAATAACAACATAAAAAGATTTCGTGGTGTATATACATAGTACAAACTTCACGATGTTTTGTTTCCAAGATCAATATAACCGATACTTGTGTTCGGCTGAAATAAAAAGAATGGACCCATCATTTATAAAAGTTACACCAAGTTTCATAAATACTCACATTCCGCCTCCAACTTTCGCAAATAAGGAATACCGTGCAGACATCACACAAACACAACTCGCGTTTGCATTTTTCTCAACATATGTACTTTTTCCTTTGTTATATATTATAATTTCCACTGGAAACATTCAACCAATCATGGCGTTCTTCCGTTTTATCAAATCCGGCATTTTCAACACCGTTCACGCCATCAACGAATTCATGACTGATGTCATGTTTGCAACATTGCGTGCATTTGGTCAATATACATTTAGCACATATACTGTTGTGAAAAATGGACGAGAAATCTATACCGCATCCTCCTTATGTTATTATATGCATAGCAACGTTGACTCCGTCTACCGTATTGATCGCGCAAAGTACAATGTGTGTAAATGGATTGACCGTCAATGCAAACAGTATAGCCTTGACAACTCCGGTGAAGAGCCTGAACTTACAGACACACATAATGACATTTACGACTTCATCCTTCATAAGGTAGATGATCAACCATTTACGCGTATTCATCGAGGCGATTTCTCTGGGCGCACCCATACACTGATGACCCAGCATTACCGACCATTTAAGAAATGGAATCAAATGGCGTCCAATGCGACACTCAATGTTTGTCTTCCAGCGAAGTCAGACAGTGCGGATGATACCACAAAACCGGAGACCTTCTCAATCTCGCTCAAATGGCCGTGTGACTTTTTCCTTGAAAAGAATGAAATTCTGGACAAGAAGTTTTTGCAATGGAAGATGGTTTCGGAACATAACCGGGCGGATATCGCCAATTATATTGGGCAGCCATTTTCAAAATATAGCTTGACATTGAGATACCATGATTCTATGAGAAAATATTTTAGTGTACCGAGGCAATCAAAGGCGGCCGAGGCACTTAAGGAAGCGACGTCGAAGGTGGAAGCGGAGGCGGAAGCGGAGGCGAAGCCGGAGCCGGAAGCGAACACGGCAACAACGACAACGACGAACGAGCCTGCGGAATCGGTTATTTATTACATCAACGATAGTCATTCTGTTCTCATTGGAACGAGATATGTAGTAAAAGTCGACTCTATTCTACGATGCCCAGTGTTTGAATCAAGTGAATCACAAGTCTACGATTTGGATAACATGCTTGCAAGTTATTATACTTGTTCAGACAGCGACAGCAACAGCGACAGTCACAGTCACAGTCACAGTGACAGTGACAGCGAAGTAGACGATGGCGATAGCGATAGCGACAACGACGGAAACGGCGAAACAGAAAACAACGAAACTAAGACTCCCACTCCCACTGCCACCGCCGAAGTGGCGGTTGACCCAGAATTCGAATTGATTGACGAACAAACGACCAACTGAGATAAACAGTATAAAAAAAAATTGATTGTATAATATACGGTGTGTATTATCCCATCCACATCATTCTACTGAAATTCGTTCTTTGGCGCTTGATTCAATAAACGGCAATGTCTGAAACTACAACTGTCTCCGATCAATTTCATAAATTGTCGCATCGTTGGACATTATGGGCGCATCTTCCTCACGATACAAACTGGGCTGCATCGAGTTATAAAAAAATATACGAATTTGATTCTGCTGAACAAGCAATCGCGATTTTCGAAGTTCTTCCACCCAAACTGGTTATGAACTGTATGTTGTTTCTTATGCGTTCTGGTATTGTTCCAATGTGGGAGGATCCTCAAAACCGAAATGGTGGCTGCTTCTCCTATAAAGTTGCAAACAAGGAGGTCAACACTGCATGGAAACAATTGTCGTATGTAACTGTTGGCGAGACCATTTCAACAAATATGAACGTGGTTCCAATCGTGAATGGTATCACCATTTCACCCAAGAAGAATTTCTGTATCATCAAAATATGGATGGCGAATTGTAATTTCCAGAATGCCGGAATTATCCGCGAATTGGAAGGAATTACAGCACACGGGTGTTTGTTTAAGAAACATACGCCGGAATATTAATTGTATCTTGCGATCGACTCAAGATCAGGAATAATACGAACCCAAACAGAAGGTTCTTATTATTTTTTATTAGGGGATTATGACCATTACTTGTAAGTGCTCGGCGACATCCATAACTTAGTTATTTATCCATCCATGATCGCGTATATAATTCGGATCGCGACAATCCATGATATTCATACCATTACAGTCAGCGATATAACATGTACTGATCCGCGATGGGTCACGAATGCATTCTTGAAATAGGTATACATCTTCAGGCTCACCCTCAGGTAAATCGATACAGATGTTGACAATGAAACTCTCATCATCGTAGTCAGTAGCTGTTTCGGTATCATTTATGATCTTCACGATAAGGAAATGGTTCTCTATCTTCATTTGAAGTTTATCTTGATTTGCAAGTACCCACCGGTTGTGTGTGTTCGGACTTATGGTCAATGTATATGCTACGTCTTGCGGAAAATAATGAATATGAACGATGTCTTCGTCAAGTGATGATACATAAATCGGGATACGTATTTTACGCAATGTGTAATGAGTGTATGGCTGAAGTGACGGTGGAACTACCGTTGATTTGGTTTCAACTGCTTCTGCCCGGACATTATACAGCAGAAAATGATACATATCGGATGTGGGTCCATTGTCGATATTTGTATACGGTTTATTTACGAGAAACGATACTAGAAACCCAAGTATAAGCGGACTCTTCGCGCGAGACTGGTACATGAATGCTTGAAAAATGCTTGGGCTGCTTAGACTGAGACACGAGTAGAAATACCCAGGTCTAGGTCCGGCGACCGTGTCATTACCAGAAGTCGTATTTTCTCTAATCGACGTCGAGATCGGAATATATGGAACAAGATCAATATCTGCATACACTCCACCATGTATATACAACTTGCATAAACGCCATAGATCCGCTTTATACATTCCGCGTGGGATATAAATAAAAAGTTCGGCAACATTGCGAGAAAATGCAGATTCAAGAAAACGAACACAGTCGACATCCATGCTGAAATCGATGGTGTATTCCGGATTCAGATCTTTCCATCGTTTCAATACGATTGGTGGAAGACGCGAATGGTATGTCGTGTAGATGGTTTTATTCATCGTAGTTAAACATAATAACGTATTTGTTTTATTATGTTTCTCTCTGACTCCTCCTCCGTTCCGCCGATTATCTATTCCGACGGTAATGACGTTCGCATTCAACACTACGAGCTCGGCAGTGGTGACAAGCACAGTTTGATCGTCCCCAATGATGCAACGTAATACTTCACCACCAGCGGCATATCATTATCCAGGTACATCTCGATTTGGTTGCACAGGTTCGTGCATTTAATAAAATACCCGAGGTTTTTGAGTGAGAACTCGCCCTGTATGATTTTCCCTGCATCCTTCTTGTGCAGGAACTCCATGCTTCCATCCGATTCCACACGTCGCACCTCCGCCGTCGCAAATTGCCCCGAGCACCGGAATATCAGTTCATTCCCCACCGATTTAATCTCCAACTTCTCAGAAATACAGGAGAGGTCGCGAATAATCTTCTGGAAGTCGCAGGATGGGAGGTTGATCACGCTAGAAAATGCAACCTGAGGTTCAACGAGATCTTCCGGATCAGGTTCAATAAGCCGCAGTTTTTGCGTCTTGCATTGTTTAATATCGCCATTCTCGAATTTAAGGCCGAGGTACGATACAACGCCGTCATTATAGTCCTTCTTTTCAATATAGATGGTTAAGGTATCGTCATTATCAATCGAGTTGATTAACTTGAACAAATGAAACATATTCACGCCAATAATAATCTTGTCAAGCGCGCATTCGTACAGCTCGAAGTTCACGGCCTCCAAAAACATATGTGCCAACATTGTATGCGATTTGTCCATGTTTATAATGCGAATTCCGTCCTTCTGAAACGTGATATTGGTCTCAATCAGGATTTCTTTTAGCGCACACATCATCGTCCGAACTGGCGCGATTTGAACCGTTTTAATGACGAGAACGTTGTCACTGGATGCGGCACCACTTCCTCCGTATGAATCGGACAACGTATTACCGGGGGCAGCGGCTCCCCCACCTCCGGAGGGTGCGTTTGAATTTGAAAAACTCATCTCTTTATAGATACCATTTTACAAATCTTTATATCTATTTATTATGTAATCAAAGTCCGGGGTACGGAGTACAGAATGAAACACTCTACCACACAAAAAAGACAAAGAAAGACCAAAGACTATACGCGTAAACGACAGCGACATCGTCATCGACACGCGTCGGACAACGCAGGGGCTGGCGCGGGCACGGGCGCGGACGACGGATGGCTCCGAATAACGATTCGCGGCGCACCGTATGAGCGCGGTGTCTCCCACGGAAAACAAGTGATCGCGGCGGATCCCGAGAGATTTACATACATGTTCTCTGTCTATGATTTTCTATTCAAACAAGGATACGGACGTGATATCGACTTCTTCTACGGTCTCTGCGACGATTTCTACCGTCCCATTATTAAAAAACGGTTCCCGAAGATATTTAAGGAAATGGAAGGGATCGCGGCGGGGGCAGGAATCCGGGTATGCCAAGTGATTCTTATCAACGTCTATATGTCCCTGCCCTATTTCTACGCACACCTCTTGCGGTACATCGATACTCCAAAGTACCGGAAAAAGTACGCGGATGTGATACGCGATGAACTCGCAATCGTCGCCAACCCCGCGGCACTTTCCGCCCGAAACGCGCGGCTGGATGAGTTCAAAGACCGGTGCTCGCTTATCATGGCTGTCGGGGAGGGCTGGACCAAAGATGGCGGAATCGTATGCGGGCACTCGTCCTTCACCGACTTTTTAGACGCCCAGTTCTCGAATGTCATACTCCGGATCGAACCAGAGAAGGGCGATGGATACACGATGGTCATGCAAAGCGCGCCGGGTGGTGTGTGGAGTATGACTGATTTCTTCGTCACAAGCGCAGGAATCATCGGGAGCGAAACGACCATACGCGGATTCAACGCATTCGAATTACGCGATCCGATTTGTTGCCGAATTCGCGAATGTATGCAATATGGAAGAACTTTAGAAGAATATGCCGAGAGATTGCAAAAACGGAACTCGGGGGATTATGCGTGTTCGTGGTTATTTGGAGACATCCGCGGAGGAAGCAAACCACGGATCATGCGTGTAGAACTTGGCCTGAACTACGTGAATGTTGAAACCACGCGAAACGGAGTATTTATCGGGTTCAATTCGACGTATGACGAGAGAATTCGGAGTATAGAATGCACGGAAGCGTTGTCTTCCAAGGCGGCACTCAGTGCTACAGGGGCGGGTGCGATCGATTCGGGTGACGGGTTTAGAAACATTACATCGAGTATCGGGAATCGCCGCGTCCAACTCGAGAAACTGACGGAAAAATACCGCGGCCGGATCGATACGGATGTCGCGAAACTCATTCTCGCGGATCATTATGACAACCATCTAGGAAAAAACTCGCCGAATACGCGGACGGTTTGTAAACATGGGTACGCG
>Ga0194130_10003963_pt1 | contig 19293 bp, 15 predicted proteins | sample TA2KigsurfametaG_FD_160084 | JGI IMG/M metagenome (GOLD analysis project Ga0194130, IMG submission 160084) | Freshwater microbial communities from Lake Tanganyika, Tanzania - TA2015050 Kigoma 12 surface | ecosystem: Environmental > Aquatic > Freshwater > Lake | place: Tanzania: Lake Tanganyika... | reverse complement strand
GCCCAGCAGTGATGTGCCGCTGCGGTGCATCCCAACCAGCAGGAGTAAGGGAGGTTTGGCGTTGGTCCCAGGCCTGTTCATCGTTGAGATCTCCGGTGATGGTGCATGCTCTCAAGCCCTTGGGCCACTCTGGAACGTGGTGATCGATCAGCAGCGCTTCGATTGTGGCCTTTTCAGCTGGGGTCATGGCCCTTCGGCTGAGAGGATGCCATCAGTTCTTCGGCCACCTTCAGCCCTGCCACGATGCCTTTCAACGCCAGTTCGCGGGTTCTGATTACCGGTGGCACCGGCAGCTTCGGCAAGGCGTTCATCGCCGAAACCCTGCGTCGCTTCCCTGACCTGCAGCGGCTGGTGGTGTACAGCCGCGATGAACTGAAGCAGTGGCAGTTGCAGCAGCAGTTTCCGCGTGACCACTATCCGCAGTTGCGGTTTTTCCTTGGGGATGTGCGCGATGCAGAGCGTCTGCGTCGTGCCCTGGAGGGGGTCGACACAGTTGTCCATGCGGCTGCACTCAAGCAGGTACCTGCGGCCGAGTACAACCCGATCGAGTTCATTAAGACCAACGTGCTTGGTGCCGAGAATGTTGTGCAGGCCTGCCTTGATACGGGCGTGCAGCGGGTTGTGGCCCTGTCCACAGATAAAGCCGCCGCTCCGATCAATCTATATGGCGCCACCAAGCTCTGCTCGGACAAGCTGTTCATCGCCGCCAACAACATCAAGGGCAACCGCAACCTGCGCTTTGCGGTGGTGCGCTACGGCAATGTGATGGGGTCACGCGGCTCGGTGATTCCCTTCTTCCTGGAGCAATCGCGCCGGGGGGTGCTGCCGATCACGGATCCGGCGATGACCCGCTTCAACATCTCCCTCGCTGAGGGAGTGGCGATGGTGCTGTGGACCCTGGAGCACGCGCTGGGTGGCGAGCTGCTCGTGCCAAAGATCCCCAGCTACCGCATCACCGATGTGGCCGAGGCGATCGGGCCCAGCTGCGAAAAGCCGGTGGTGGGGATCCGCCCGGGCGAGAAGATCCACGAGGAGATGATCACCGCCTCCGACAGCTTCAGCACCTATGACCTGGGGCCCTACTACGCGATTTTGCCGAGTGACGGTAGCACCGAAGCGCTGTATGGCTCGGCTGGCTTCAGCTTGCAGCCGGTGCCGGCGGGATTTGCCTACAACTCCGGCACCAACTCCGATTTTCTAACGGTTGAGCAGCTGCGCAGTCTGATCCGCGAGCACGTGGATCAGGCGTTCGCCCCCGTGTAGCTGTTGCGCCAGCGCTCTAGCTCCGTTGCCAGGCGCCCCACCACCTCCTCCCAGTCGCCACGCTCGCGCTGCCGCCAGAGGCGTGCTGTGGGGTACCAGGGTGTGTGTTCCCCAGTGAGGCCCCAGCGCCATTCGGGGATCTGCATCAGCAGGATCCATGTTGGGCGGCCCAGGCCAGCGGCCAGATGCACCAGGCCGCTGTCGTTGCTGATCACCAGATCACAGCACTGCAAAATCGCGGCCGTTTCGGCAAAGTCCCAGGTGGCATCCACCAGGGGCTGCCGTGCATCAAACCGCTTGGCAAAGCTGCATGCGGCCAGTTGTTCGCTGCCAGGCCCCTTCTGCAGGGAGATCAGGCGGATGCCGCGAACTGCCGCCACCTGCGCAAAAGCTTCCAAGGGCAGGGAGCGTCCGCGGGAGATGGTGACTTCATGCTCGGGGTTGCCCTGCCAGTGCAGTGCGATCAGGGGAGACTTATCTGCCAGCTTCCGTTGCCAGTGGGCAATGCGTTTGGGGTGGGCTTTCAGATAAGGGGTGGCGGTGAGCGGCTGTGCTGGTGTGGCGCCTAGGCGATAGGGAATGCTGAGCAGGGCTTCCCAGCAGCGGCTTACCTGTTCATCTGTTGTCCATGTGTGCTGTTCTGGCGTGCAGGCATCCACAAGGCCGCTTTGCATTACGAGCTCATGGAGTTTGGAGGGGCCCTGAAAAATCAGACGATTGGCATAGGGCCGCAGCAGTGGGGCATAGCGCAGAAATTGAAAGCCGTCCCCATAGCCTTGCTCGTGAATGAGCACCAGTTCCTGGCATAGGTACTCAGGCCCCTCCCAGCGGGGGAGGTTTGCCGGTACGCTCATGATGCCGCTGGCTTGCTCGAGCCTTGCCTCGTAGAGCTGCCAGCCGTCTTTGAATGCGCCACTAAGCAATAGGCTGCCAGCAAGGTTCACCTTGGTGCGCACGTCATCCGGGAAGAGACGTAGATGGTCTTGAAAGCTGGCTGTGGCGTCCGCCAGCTCTCCGCGCATGTGCAGGAGGGTGCCGTAATTGGAGCGAGCCTGGTTGTGGTTGGGGTCCAGGCTCAGGGCTGTTTTGTAGTGATGCCCCGCGCTATCCAGTTGTTCGAGCTCCTGGAGCACGGTGCCCATGGTGTTGTGGGCTTCTGGATGGTTCGGAAGCAGCTGCAGGGCCAACTTGGCTGCTGATTGAGCCGCTTCGAGATCGCCGAGGCGTTGGAGAGCTACTGCATGGTTGCTGTGCCATTCGCCGACATCCGGCAGGAGCTCAGTGGCTTGGCGGTAGCTCTCAACGGCTTTGGCCCACTGTTTGGCCAGAAAAGCCTCTTCACCAAGGCCGGCATGGGCAGCGGCCAAGGCTGTCTGGGCTTGATTACAGTTCGGACGCCGTTGCAGAGCTTGCTCAGCGGCTAGGCAAGCTGATCCGTACAAGCCTAGCTGAAGGCAGGCTACGGCAAAAGCGTGCTGCACCAGCGGGTCGTGAGGTGTTTTAGCGGCTTCACGCTGCAGCAGTTGATGGGCTTCATGCCAACGGCCCTCCCGGAGGGCTGCAAGGGCCTGCGCATTCGGCATACCCGGATTGGACACCGTCCCGAGTGTGTCAGAGAATACTGATGATTGTCTTGCACTACGGGTGGTCTCATGTCTGAGTCCGTCCACTACCTGTAGTGGAAACCGCCGCTGACAGACGGCTTTTAGTGCTTGCGGCCTGCCAGACCAGTTAACAGGCTGGGCTATTGGCTTGACCTAATTACCATCGTCAAGTAGAAATGTCGGGCACTGTCCTGAATAACAGGAAACTCTGTGGCAACCACGACTCTCACCGGAACAACCGGTAACAATCTTCTGAATGCCCCCGGCTCTGTATCCACACTGGTGCAGGGTCTCGCTGGCAACGACACCATCAACCTCTTCCTGCGCAACGACGAGGCTGCAGGTGGCGAAGGCGACGACGCCATAGTTGCTGGCATCCAAGGCGTTCTCATCAACACCATTAATGCTGGCGACGGCGATGACGTTGTCTTAATTAGGAGCGCAGGTCAATTCAACGGTCTCATAAACCTTGGAGCCGGCGCCGATAGTCTTGCCTTAAGTGGTGTAGCTGTCGCACTCATAAATGGTGGTCAAGTCTATGGCGGTTCTGGCTCCGACACCATCCGGATTCAAAATAGTCTAGTCAATACCACCATCGGTGCAGGCGCGGATGCTGATTTAATCAGCTTCTCGGGAGGTGCGCAAACTATTACCTCTAGCCTGATCAATGGTGGTCAAGGTGTCGACACTATTCGCGCTGTAGGTATTGCTGCAAGTACCTTTGTTTCGATCAATGGTGGGCAGGGTAACGACATCCTCAATTTCAGCGGTCAAGCCACCCAGTTCACCACCTCACAACTGGGTGGTGGTCAAGGTAATGACTCAATTGTACTTGGTCTCGGTGAAATCACTACTGTTGCAGGTGGTGGTGGTGCCGATACAATCTCTTTTACTCAAAACTACATACTTGCATCGGCCACTATTTATGGCGACGCCATCGGCGTAACAACCGCGGGCACAGGTACAGGTGGTGCAGCTGACGGAGCTGACCTTATTACTGGCACCGGAATCACAGTTGGCGCAAGAACCTCCATCTATGGTGGTGGCGGTAACGATACCATTGCGTTTAATCTCCGTACTGCTGGCCTCATTGACGGCGGTGCCGGTGATGACAGTATTTTCCTTGGTTCCGGGGCCAGAGCTGCAGAAGCTTATGGCATCGGCAGCATCCTTGGTGGTGCTGGCAACGATACGATCAGCGTTGCTCTAACTGGTTACAGCAACGCAGCACAGGGTACTATCAGTGGTGGGGCTGGTACCGACCTGATTAACTTCAGGATGGCTGCTAGTTCTGCTGCTGGCAGTGCAGTTACTAATAGCAGTGCTGTCGCTGCTGTGATCAGTGGTGTTTCTGGGGACACACTCCGTGTCTTAACCCAGATTGCCTATAGTGCTGGAACCACTAACACAGCGGCTAATTGGGTTGGTTTGGCGCCATCCATGATTATTGTAAGTGCTGCTACTCTGCTTGGTTCAGCTCTCGGCAACACCACTGCTGGATCTATTGGAGTTTTCAGTAATGGTGTTGATTCTATCATCGGCATCAAACTCGGGGTCCAAACTGAATCTGGTGCTGCTCAGATCCTAGTTAAGGGTGTTGATCTTACAATTAGCACAGGTTTTGGAGTAGTCCAAGCCACCTCTACAACCTTCCGATTCTCTGTCGCAGCTAACACCGGTGGTGGTATTAACATCACCTTTGCTTGACAAGCCGATCAAACTCTGAGTCGAATTAAACCATAAGGGGGGAAATCCCCCCCTTTTTTTTATGAAATGAAAGACGCCAACCAAGTCAGCCTTTATGAGAAAGGTCTTGCTGTTTTAAAAAAAGTAGCCGGCGAGGATCAGCTAGCTCAGATTGACGAGCAGCGGGCACTTTGTGGCTGGAGGGAGGATATTGCCCGATCCATAGAAGCAGCTGATGTAGAAGCGCAGAGACTTCTGAACGATGCGTCAAATTATTTTACATTTTCGGATATAATTCCTAGGACAGATAAGCTTTATCGTGATTACAGAGAATCTTCGAGAATAATAAATGGTGACGTCTCTGCTTTGATCAATGACATTGAGGATGATCCCCACACAAAAAAAGGACTAGTAAATATATATGAGATATGCCAGGATCTTGATATTGATCCATCCAGTAACTGTACCACAACGGCCTATCGTTCTGACCATCTAGTCCTCTTGGGAACTGGCTGCGGAAAGATCCCAGAAGAGTTAATTGCCATTCTTGATCCTAAAATTATCACAATTATAGTCGCTGACTGGCATGATTGGGTTAGTTCGTTCTTTTCGCAAGATTGGTTGCAAATATGGAATAGGTACTGTACAGATAAGAAGCGACGCATTTGTGCGATATCCTCACGAGACTGTAGTGCAATCCAGAGCTATCTTTCTATTAACTTGCTTCCAGCTCTTGATCATGCGTTTATTTATCTCTCACCTGTTGCGAGTCCTGAAACTAAGGCTCTTTTGCAAGTCTTCTCTGATGACGGCCTTCAGCGCCAGCTAAACTATACAGGTTTTATTATGGATGAATACAACATGCTCTATAATTCCTGGAAGTCCTTATCTTCAAAGCCACGAGTATTTACTGCACCGAATATACCCGTTGCTCCCAGCTCATTCATCGTCTGTGCAAGTGGTCCCAGTCTAGATAGCTCACTATCTAAGCTAAAAAAGCTATCTAATGAACATATTATTATAGCCAGCGCTAGCGCCTTCGGTTCTCTACGTAAAGCCGAGGTAAAAGTTGATGTTCTCTGCCTATTAGAGCGTGGGGACTTTATGATTGAACAATATACACAGCTTGTCAAGCGATACGGCAGTAATCAAACACGGCTTTTAGCTTCTGTAACAACTCCTGCGGAAATATTTGACTTATTTACAAATACAATGGTTTACTTCCGGCCAGCGCTTACACCACTAAGTCTTTTTGCTGATAATCCAAATCAGATTCTGAATTATGAGGGACCACAATCGGTAAATACAGGAGTTGCTCTTGCAATTGCGATGGGTGCAAAGCGAGTTATTCTGTGTGGCGCTGATCTGGGAACTCGAAATCTTGATAAGGTTAGAAGTCGAGATGCAGTTGGTGAGTCACCACGGGAATTCAACATCGAAGTAGAGGCAAACTATGGTGGTAAGGCGTATAGTAATCAATATCTTCTTGATGGTAGTGCGGTCCTAACCCAAGTATCTAAGCATTTTGCCTGTCAGGGAGCAAGATTTTATAATGCAAGTGATGGAATATTGATTGCAGGATGGGATACACTTTTGCTAGAAGACCTGTTGATATTCCAAGATAGTCATCTATCTTGCAACGAGCTCAATTTATCTGACAATCCTACCGAAAGGGCAATTGCTAGCAGCCCCTTGCCAACCTATCGGGATAATCTCTATAGATGGTGGGATTCTAGGCCTACTTATAATATTGAGCGCATGAAAGCAATGTGGCGTACTTCCAACCCACGTTTTGCTATTGCTTCAACAATCTCAAGTATACTTAAAATACTTGATACTACTAACGAGTTTTTTCCAATTGCAGCGCTCGAAATATTTCAGCTGCTAAATATCAACAATACTCATAAGTTTGAGCAAGTTGGACCACGCATATTTCGCGGCTATATTATAAAGTTACTTGTAGCAGCAAAAAGACAGACACTCGTCCTCAAGTCAAATGGCATTGATGCAAGCCAATTTGAATTGCGATTTCGGGAGATGCTTGTACGTAGTCTTTTTGAAATAAGAAACGAGATCTTTGATCTTTTTGATATGCTTGAATCTAGCTTATAGCATCATGACTTCCTACTTTCTCCATACTAATTCAATGAATTTCCAGTTCTACAAAGCCAATTGTGACTTTTTTGCATGCTCAAATTCAACATATATCATTGAAAGGACTGATCCGCATTTGTCGGAGATTAATATTGCGACTATTGATCACCAATCTTCACTTCTCATTGAAGGGGAAGAATGGATTTCAAATATAGATGCCGTCCTGGAATATTATCTTCTCCCTCAGCTTCAGTCGCCCAGTCGTGTGTTCATGGAACGGGTCTCATCAACTCGTCCAGTCTTATCCAATTACCAAATATTTAGTGAGATCTTAGATAGTGATCAACTGATTACTATTGACCAACTCTCTTGTCTCTCTGATGTGCAAGGTCTCTCTTCTGCGAGGATTGTAAGTGATACTGGTCTTATAAAAGATTCTTTGTTGCTTGGGTCCCTCTCGATACTCTATATTCCCTACCTCCTTAACTTATGCCCAAATATCGAGAGCTTTCTTGTTGTGGAAACTGATCCGCAACAGCTTGCCGCACTTATGTGCCTAGTAGATATACAGGACATCGTCTCTCAGGTAAAGCAAGCCAAAAAAACATTTAGTCTAATCTTTCAACCAGATAGCTCGAGCCCTATCTCTGCACATATTCTTGAGTATATTGGAACGCATAATCCAATGGCGCTCAATGGGCTTATTATCTTCAAGTCGCCTCGTATCAGTCCTGAACTTATTGTAGCTGAGTCATGGTGTCATAGTCCTGATGGCCTGATTGAACAAGCAAAGGGCTTTCTTGGTAACGATACCGATGAAATAAATCAGTCGCTCAATGCAATCTGGAATGCTCTCAGCCATACCTCAACCAGACTACTTAAACAGGATGTACTATGCGATGATTTTCCACTCATTATCACTGCAAGTGGTCCATCGCTTGATAAGAATCTTTCCTGGCTAAGGGAAAAACAGGATTCTCTATCTATTGTCGCGGCTGGAAGCTCATGTGGAGCACTCTTGAGAAATGGCATCGTACCAGACATAATAGTGCTTCTTGAAATGTCGTCAGTCGTCTTCTATGATCTTTGCGACCTCCTATATGAAGGTTTAAATTTTAAAGGTATATATCTAGTCTGCTCGTCTTCCATAGATCCGCGTGTTCCGGCACTCTTTCCAGATAAAACGATTTTCTTTCATCGTCCTCTTCTATCGTCCTCTTCCCTCTTTCCTACAGAGCGGGGATCTAACTTGCCGCAAGCTGGCCCACAGGCAGCTAACGCTGCCCTTGAGGTGGCTATTCAGCTTGGCTCACGTAAGCTCTTATTATTAGGCTGTGACTTTGCTGCTTCTACTATGTCACAACTTCGATCAAGAGATGCGATGGGATCTTCTCAAAGAGATTTGACAATGCCTATTCGAGGCCGCCTTGGATCTACAGTCTTTTCAAGTCCCGAGCTTAGTACAACCAAACAGTTCTTCGAAAACATACTATCACTTTTTGGCGTAGAGGTTGCCAGTATTGGAGACGGTGCTTATATTGAGGGTGTCAAGCCGTATTCCGAGCCTGACCAGATAACAAATCCTGAGCAGTTCTGTTCAGAAAAATCTATATTTTATAAAGCACTAAGTCAGCTACCCGTAAGAGGTTCATGTAGTAATCAGCTGGTATCTAATCTAAGTGCGGCATTCGATTCACAGCAAAAGCGTTCTGTTGAGCTTATTGATTTAATTTCAAGGCATCGTCAACTGGATGCATCCTTATCTAAGCAATTTGCAGCTTACCTAGGTTGGGATGATCGCTCCTATTCTCCAGATCTACAGTTCGTCCATCGCCTAACGCGTTTTATTTACTTCTTTATGTTGCAGCCTCTTCATGATCTGCCACACGATCGCCCTGAGGAATGGTTAGAAGTAGCCGAAAAGACCGTTTTATGTATCAATAAGATTAACGATTTAATTTTGGTATTCCTAAAGATGCTTCATGACCTGTCGGAAAATGCCGATCATCTTCCTATCTTTGACCACAATTGGATTAGACGTAGGTTCAATTACACTCGCATGACTGAATCATCTGACCTTTCTATTCCATGACTTATCTTGCTATTAAAACAGGTATCAGTGAAGAGCGTATTAAATATGCAGGACAGCCTAACTCCGAATTCATTATGGCTCAATGCCTTTATCAGAATGTGCCAGGAATACACCACAACTTCGTTGAGACATCTAGGTTTGGCGATTTCTTACGCCAAGGGGGTGAAAGCATACGCTATTACCATCTCTTGGGGGAAAATCTTAGAGGTACAACCCTTGCCCTTGCTCCATCAGGCAAGTCCAGAGTTGTCTCTGGACTGTATGTTGGAAGAAGTATTCTTTTCGAACGGCCTACAAGGCCCTTTTATGCATATCATGAAGGAACCCTGCTCAAGAATCCTAATCTAAATGATTGCCAGCATCCAGTCATGTTTGTTGATATTAGTCTATCAGACAATGGCAGTATTGTCGCTATGGCAAATTGTACAGAATACTTTAGTGATCATATTACGGTATCGTGTTCAACGCGGCTTCCTGATGTCTTGTTAGCAAATTATCATTCTCTAGCTAAGTTTGACCTACTATTACAAGAGCATCGAACAGCATTAAAACCCAAATTTACACCTGTCGAGCTCAATTCTGTTGATGCTACTATTATTGTAGATATCGATTCTGAGAGCACAAACCCGCCGCGACTAACAATTCAGCTCACGAGTGATAGAATTGTTCATCTTAAACCGATTGAGGTCAAACTGTATTTGTAATTACCTAATTTCGACAAACATATCCTCAAAGAAATCCATAACCTTTTTAATGCTATCTTTGGTTAAATGTCTTCCATCTGGCTTCCAAGGACTTTTGAGGCAAAAGGTTACATATTCGTAACTCGGAAAATAATATATGTCTTGGTGCTTGTTTGCTAGTATCTCGGCCGCAACTCGCTGTACAGATTTTGAGTGAGAATTAGCATTGACAACATGCTGAGTAGCGGCTCGACCAGTAGCTAAGAATGCTATGGGACTCAATGACAGTATGAGTTTAAAGTCTGGATTTCTCTTTTTGACGATTGCAAAAAATGATTCTATAGCATTGACGTGTTCTTCTACTGTAAGGATGCTGTGCTTGATAAGAGGGTACAAATGTGGACTATATGGATTTCTGCTCAACGCTGAACCGTCATCTCGAAATCGCCAGCATTCATTCAAGCCCATCGTGAAAATAAAGACTTTTACTCTTTCAAAGAGATCTTTAACAGCATTGGTGTGCCTATCATAGTCAGCTAAGTAGTCTTCTGGGCTTCTAAATAGTACCAGCTCTCTGTATGGATCGAGCAAATGCCCGTTGTATTGAATAAGTATCTTTTTAAATGATACTTCATTAAATGCTCGCTGTGCCAGTTGCATAATACTAAGTGAATTAAAATGTATCCCATAATTCGCTGAAAAACGGACGTAATCAGATTCGCCCGGAAAGTAGCCATCAACTTGAACGCCATCATCGCTTGATTCAGGTTTTTCAGTTATTAAGTAATTATATCCATTGGCCTGGAAATGCTCAGATATTTCAACCGCAAAGCATGAGCCTGCTGAGCTCAGTGGAGTATCCTTGCTGATAAGTGGAATTCTGTCTACAAAAGGCTTTGTGTCTACGATACTTGCTGGATACTTTGGATGTTCAGGGTTGGGCCAAAAAGTATGACTTTTAGCATGTAATGTATAGCGAAGTAAATCCTCGTTAACGCTCTGAACATATTCTTTAAGCAGATTAATTGTCGGCATATCGTTTGATGTCAGAGCGAGGTCCTTGAGCTCATCAATGTACGCATTAACATCGCTGGCCTTCCATGATGCTTGTTTGTTTAAGTTTGACCCATTTGGAAAAATAGCCTGCTCAATGCATTGACGGCTGTATTGACTGTTTATCTTGCCATCCCATATGACCAAGCTATCTTGAGGAGACGGATCTGAATCGTAGTATGGTATCGCAGATGAATCTTCGCCAAGTTGCAACTGACTAATCTGCATTGAGTTTTCTATGCGGTCCTCGATGGTAGAGTTGTTTGCAACCGCTAAAAAGGAGAAATGAATTGCGTACCTCTGTTTGCCGGTGTGTGGTAGTCGACCCCTGTGTAGGACTCTAGATGGCCAAAATATTGCACCACAGTCCTTCCCTGCATCTATGAATTTGACATCTGCATCTTTCGCTGTATATCCGATTGTCTCTAGATCCGAGACTCTTGTATTCAAAGGCGAGGATATATACCCAGTGCTATCTGATATCTCTCGTGATTTGTCGGCGGAAACAAAGTTTGTCCCTCCGCATCCCTCCGAGTCGTTTCCTATAAAGTACATTGAGTAAGGCATATCCTGTTGGACGTGCACGTCATAATGCCATTTTGTCGAGTAGGAGTCTGTTTTGTCGTTTGTGATATAAGGATAAATTCTCCATACTATATATGTTCCACCTGTTGCGGCTTCTATATCCTTAATAGCCCTTGAAATCAAGGCCTTTGCTATGTCGGTATCAATGCTCTCTTGTGTCTCGTCTGATTTGACATTGTCCTCTATAAAGCTTTTGAGCCTGTCTGCCATGATACTAAAGTCGGCCGAGTCTATTAGCTCATAACCCTTTTTCCACGCCCTGCTTTTGCGAACTGTACTGATTGTTGAAATTGCTGGCTTAGGTAAATAGCATTCATCTAGTACTTGGTGCATAAGGGTATACGCATTAAAGACTTTTTCGGGAGCTTCTGGGTTGACTGGGATTCCTTTTCTAAGGCATTCAAGCAATCGCTTGTTAAAAACACCCTGCATATATTTGATTTTTTCGGCTGGTTGGCAGATGAACATTTGCTATAAGTTTATAGTCTTATTAGTATAGCATAGTTGCACTGCCTTTCGCTACTGCCAAAGAAGGGGGGTTGCCTTCAAGAGGATTACGGCCTCCAGCTGATTTGTGTATGTACGATCTAGCTTTACCGTCTTTCTTAGATTCTGGTGAAGTTCAAGTATTATTCATAGGGTTGTCCCCGTTCCCGGAATTGTTTATATATGCATCTGGGTATCCTTTCCCTATGACAACCTGTGCTGAGTTATTGGAACAGCCAAGTTTGCTGATGGGCTTAAATCCCTCCGGCTCAACTGTGGGCGCGTGTTTCAACGCTGTTTCGTTGTCTTTCCTTGTCGGATGCTTCCCTATGACTTGATCAATTATGTATGCCAGTCCAGTGGTATCCAGGCCAAGCCACTCCGCCAGCAAATGCTCATGCTCATGCGGATGGCTTTGGTGTTGATGCGTCAGAAGTTCAGCCGTTTGTCTGCTGATGCGCCCATGTCGAATCTCTCGACAAGCTTGATCAGATACTTTCCCGTAACCATGCTTTCGCTGCTTGATCAAGTCGTGCAGGCTCATGTAGTGCCAATCGTCTACGTGGTCATACACGTCGAAGGTGCGGGGCATTACAGCTGAGTGGTAGCCAGCTTCCTTCACCATTTGCAGATGTTGAGCCAATGGATCCCAGCGAACGTAGTTCCCTAGATAGATGCCGCGCACTCCGACCTGCTCCAAAACCCTTTCATCCGGGTAGCGGTACTGCCAGATGTCGGCCTCGGCGATCGAATCGAACACACTTACCAGATCATCGGCCTCATAGCCCATCAGATCATGATCCTTGCGATAGCGGCGGGTCATCTCCACCTCGTGCAGGTGCGAAAACATCCCTACCTGCTCCAGGCCCTGGTGGGCGCCCCAGATGATCAGCGGTACCTGGTGGCTCATGGCCGTCTGCACTGGAAACACGCTCTGGCCTGCCAGTACCGGCCAGTGGAAGCTGCCCAGCTCTCGCAGCGTGGTGCGAATGATCTTCTTCACCGACAGCGGATTCACGCTCTGAATCAAAATGTCGCAATCAAAATGTCGGCGCAGTTGTGCGAGGTTGCGGATCCCCAGAGGTGTGTTGTAGTAACGGTTGTAGGTGACGAGCAGAGGTTTGAGCCCTAATCTCTCTTTCACCACGTGCACGATGAAGAAAGAATCACCGGCGCCGCTCACCGGCACGATGCAGTCGTAGTTACGGCTGTCACGGCTGCGGTAAGGCTTCACCAGTTGTTCGAGTCGTTGCCATCTCTCGGCCCAATCGAGCGTGTCCTTCTCCTCGTGTATCCGGCAGCCGCTGCAGATGCCCTCCGCATCCACCACCAGGCCCAGCGGGTGGCTGGTGTTGTATAAGCAGCGCTTACAAGTTTGGACGGAGTTGGTGGTCATACGGCACAGCGCACTCGGTGGGGCCGCAGGGGTTGGTCGGTTAGTTCGGCCTTGAGTTGGCCGATGGCGTGTTCGCGGTACTGGAGCGCATTGCCAACCACCACACCCGCCAGTTGGGGGCGGCTCAGCAGTGACCGGATCTGCCCAGTCTGGGCCAGTCCACCGAACGCCATCAGGGGCAGGCTCGTGTGCGCCTCCACCGTCTGCATTAGCGCCGGATTGAAGCCCTGGCCCCCCCCTTCGCCCGCCGCATCGATCACCAGCACCTCAGACACCTGCTCCCCGGCGATCAACTCGCGGATCGGCGCGGTCAGAGGGCCTTGGGAGCCCGTGCGGTGTTGCATGTGCAACACCTCACCTGTCGCGTTTTGCAGCATGGGCAGCGCCGCCACCAGGGCCTGCACGCCCACGGCACTCGCCATGGCGCCCACGGCCTGCGGACTGTTGCACAGCACACTATCCAGCACTAGCCGCTCGGCTCCGGCCCGCACCGCCGCTCTGGCGTGCGCTTCCGTGGCCAGCCCGCCGCCATAGGTGAGCGGTGTGCTCAGGCCTTGAGCACCCAGCCGCTCGATCAGTTCCAGATCCGGGCCTTTATCACCCCGGTCGATCGCCAGCACCACGATGCCATCGGCACCCCAGCGATCAAGGTTTTCCACCAGGCATTCCGGTTTGCCCAGCGGCAGCCAGCGCCGATACCCGAACGACTGCACAGCCCAGCCCTGGCGCACCACCACTGCCCCCAGGAGCCGTTTGCGCAGCATCAGGGCTCCCCTCCTGCTCTGATCAGGCGCTCCAAAAGCTCCAGCCCGGGCGCTTGGCTCTTCTCCGGGTGGAACTGAAGCCCCCACACCGAACCCCGCTGGATCGCGGCCACTAGTGGCTCGCTCCCCTCGCGCACGCGGCTGCGCGCCGCCACGAAGGCCTCCGGCCCCCGGAAGGAGTAGGAGTGGTTGAAATACATCACCTCGCCATCACTGGCGTGCAGCAGCGGCTGGCCTTCTGCCACCTCAAGGCTGTTCCAGCCGATGTGCCAACGCGGTTCGCCGATCGCCTCCACAGCCCCCGGGATCAGCCCCAGCCCCGCTGTGAAACCGAGCTCCGTGGAACTCTCCGCCAGCAGCTGCATGCCCAGGCAGATACCGATCAGGGGCCGCCCCAGCTGGGCGGCCCGCTGCAGATAGCTCACTAATCCCGTGGCATGCAACCGTTCCATCGCCGTGGGGTAGGCCCCTACGCCTGGCAACAGCAGCACATCCGCCTGATCCAGTTGTCCGGGCTGATGGCTGATCCGGGCCCGGAATCCCAGCTGGCGAACGCAGCGCAGCACCGAGGTGTGGTTGCCCACCTCGTAATCCACGATTCCCACGGTGAGGCGCCCGCTGTTCACAGCCCCACCCCCACCTTGAAGCGGCGCGTGATCGTGCCATCGGCCGCCAGATCAAACAGTTCGCGGTTGAGGTTGGCGTGTACCTGCTGCCAGAATTGCTCAACACTCATGCCGATGTAGTCGCAGAAGCTGGCGATGTAGTGCGGGCCGCAGCAGCCGTCGTACCGTTCCGCCACGGCGATGCCCTCCTCACGGCTCATGCGCCCCAGCCGGATTTCTTCGTTTACGTAATCGGTGGCGCGGCCGAAGCCAAATTTGTAGTACTTAATCATCTGGTTGAGGGTCACCCAATCTTCATCCAGGGAGCTCACGCCGTAGAGATCACCGGTGTTCTCCGGCGTGTCGTCACGGATCTGCAGCCCATTGGCGCAGGAATAAAGGCCGTTGTTCACCAGTGACCAATCACCGAGGAACCAGCCCAAATAAATGATCTGCAGACCGGCGGCATCGAATTCCTCCGCATCCGGATAGCGGTACGCAATCAGATCTTGCTCGATGAAGCCCTCCTCCAGCATCCAATCAAGGCCTCCGCCGCTGAGGGTGTTCATGAAGCGCAGGTTGTTGCCGTCATACCCCGTGCGCCCCAGCGTCTTTAGATCGCCCAGCTGCAGGCCAGGGTTTTCGCCCCACAGAATCAGCGGGATCTTGTAGTGGATGGCGAGCCGCGGCACCGCGCTGAACAGGGCCAGTTCCGTGGAGCGGCACCAGTTGGTGAAGCGCCGGAATGCGGCGGCCATCAGCCGCCTCCAGGTATCCGGAGCCGGCGCCAGGGTGTGCACATCGAAGCCCAGTTCGATCAGGTTCGAGAGGTTCGCCACACCCCGCTCGCTCACCTGCTCCGGTGGGTAGGTGAGGCACACGAGCAGGGGATTGAGGCCCAGCTTGTCGCGCACCCATAGGGCCTGGCGGGTGCTGTCCTTGCCGCCGCTCACGCCGATGATGCAGTCGTGGAATTGCCCTTTGCGGCGCGGAAACTGAGCGATCAGATCCTGCAAGATCTCGAAGCGCTCCTGCCAGTCCACCTCCTGCAATTGATCGAAGTAGTGGCAGGCCGGGCAGAGGCCGTCGTCCCGGAATTGGGTGTTGGGCCGCGTATCGGGCTGTAGGCAGCGGTGGCAGTACCTCATGAACCCTCCAGCCGGCTCAGGTGATGCAGCGAGACCTGTGGCAAGCGACAGGGAGGAGCCCACCAGGGAACTGTACTGAAGGCCGGCAGATGGCAGGCCATGGCGGCCACCAATGCCTGGGTTTCGCAGCCGAAGGCGGCATCCGCCCAGGCCAGGGCCGCCGCCAGTGAGGGTGCCGTGTCGAGCTGGACCGGCCATGTTCTACTGGCTTCGGCGATGAGCACGTCGTATTTGCCAGCGGGTTCGCTGGGGTGCGGCCTTAGCGCCAGAGCTTCCAGCGCGTGCTGGGGTGCTACCCAGCCCTGTTCGATCAGGCGCGGCAGTTGCTGTAGCCAGTAGCGCAGGCCCTGGATTTCGCCGGCTTCGGATGCACCGGCAGGGCCCTGGCTCCAGGGCACGCGGATCGGCTCGAGCAAATAGAGCAGTCGCCGGGCCGGCCGGCGTGGTTGGGGATCGGTCTTGCTGCGGAGCTCCTGAACGGTGCTGCAGAGGCTCTCCAGCCAGTGGTTGGGCAGCTGTACCACGGGTAAGGTTGGGAACGTAGCGCTCGCCAGGGTGGCGGCCTCCGCATCCGCCACCCAGAGCGCATCGGGCAGCTGCTCTTCGCCCCCGCGCTGGAAGCGCTCGCGGTAATTCAGCCAGTGATCGAGCACCGCTACGCTGGGGATCCCCCGCTGACGGGCCAGCCGCCGTGCCTGGTGCTCGTGATCGCTCGCCCAGCCGCTGCCACTGATCAAGATCTGGGCGCCGGCGAGCGCCTCCTCCATGGTGGGGAAGGAGCCCGTGCTGGCTCCCAGCTGGTTGCTGAACAACGCTTTAGCTGGCCCGGCCAGGCACAGACGCAGCTTCGGCTGCAGGGGCGCCAGCCAGGCTGCCATGTGGCTCGCGGCGCCGGCATCGTGGGCGCACACCGCCACCGAAGCTTCAGGTAGCTGGCTAAGCGAAGCGGGCGTAATAGAGGAGGTCAACCGGTTGGCCCTCGATCAGCTCCTGGCGTGCGCGCACGGCCTCAAGCTCCAAGCCCGATTGTTCCATGATCCGCACCATCGCACGGTTCGGCCGTGCGGTGCCCCCGGTGATCTTGCGCATCCCCGCTTCCGCCAACAGGGCCTCCAGCACCGCCTGCCAGGCCTCGCGGCCGTAGCCCTGCCCCCAGTAGCGCCGCTCCCCCACCATCAGGCCAATGTCGGCGGTGCCGTGCCGCTTGTTGCGATACACCGTGGCGGTGCCGATTGGTTGCTGGTTCTCCAGGTGCTCGATCACGAGAAAGCTGTTGCTGGTTCTTGCGAAACTCGCCAGGTAGGCTGCGCAACTCTCGGCCGTGTGCTGGTGGAAGCGTTGGTTGCTGTAGCGGGTCACCTCTGGGTCGTTCAGCCAGGTCAGGTAGCTCTCATTGATGTCTGCCGCCTGGAAAGGCTGCAGGCGCAGGCGGGAGGTGGTGAGTTCCATCCCATGCATTCTGAGAGAGTGAGGTGAATGCACGCCTGTTACGTGTCCGCCCAAGCCTGGGTTCCCTATGGCCGTCAGTTCATCAGCGCGGCCGATGAGCAGGCCGTGCTCACGTGCCTGCGCAGTGACTTCCTCACCCAGGGGCCGGCGGTGCCCGCGTTTGAGCAGGGGTTGCGGCAGGCCAGCGGCGCCGGCCATGCCGTGGCTTTCAACAGCGCCACTTCTGCGTTGCATGCTGCCTGTCTGGCCCTGGGCCTGGGCCCCGGTGATCGCCTCTGGACCAGCCCGATCTCCTTCGTGGCCAGCGCCAACTGCGCCCTCTATTGCGGCGCCGAAGTTGACTTTGTCGATATTGATCCCGCTACCGGCCTGATCAGCCTGCCGGCCCTGGAGGCACGGTTGGAGCAGGCGGAACGGTGGGGAACCCTGCCCCAGGTGGTGGTGCCGGTGCATCTGGCTGGCACCAGCTGCCCGATGGCTGAGCTGGCAGCTCTGGCGCGCCGCTACGGCTTTCAAGTGTTGGAGGACGCCAGCCATGCCGTGGGAGGCGCCTACCAGGGCCGGCCCGTGGGCTGCGGTGCACATAGCGCCATTACGGTGCTCAGCTTCCACCCGGTGAAGATCGTCACCACCGGCGAGGGCGGCGCGGCCCTCACCAACGACCCTGCCCTGGCCTCCCGGCTGCAGCGGCTGCGCAGCCATGGCATCGAACGCGAGGCCTTCGAACTGGAGAGCCCCGGCCCCTGGTACTACGAGCAGCAGGAGCTCGGATTCAACTACCGCCTCACCGATCTGCAGGCGGCTCTGGGCCTGAGCCAGTTGCAGCGCCTTGCGGCCTTTGTGGATCGCCGCCGGGCCCTGATGGAGCGCTACCGCGCCGCGGTGGCGACTTGGCCTGTGCGCTTTCTCGAGGAGCCGGCCGATTGCCGCAGCTCCTACCACTTAGCGGTGCTTCGCCTGGCCAGCGCCACCCCGGCTCAGCACCGCACCCTGTTCGAGGCCCTGCGTGCCCGCCGCATCGGCGTGCAGCTGCATTACTGGCCCATCCACCTGCAGCCCTATTACCGGCGGCTTGGCTTTCAGCCAGGGGCCTTCCCACAGGCCGAGGCCTACGGCACCAGCTGCTTGAGCCTGCCGCTCTTCCCGGCACTCACCGAGGCGGAGCAGGATCGGGTGGTTCAAGCCCTCAGCGAGAGCCTTCAGGAGCAGGGGTTGCTGTGACCCGCTTCCGGGCCCTGCTGGTGGGCCTCGGCCAGATCGGCTGCGGGTATGACGCCGAACTGCCGTTCGTGACCGATCAGCCCCGCTCGTCGGCCCGCACCCTCAGCCATGCCCGGGCTCTGGCCTGCTGTCCCGGTTTTGCGCTGGAGGCGGGCGTAGATCCCAGCCCGGAAGCCCGTGCCCGCTTCACGCGGCTTTATGGCGCTCCGGCCTTCGCTGATCTGGCCAGTTGGCGGGCCGCATGCGCCGCTACGACACCGGATCTGGTGGTAATCGCAGTGGCGCCCCAGCAGCAGCCCGGTTTGGTGGAAAGCTTGCTTCTGCTCACCCAGCCCCGGCTGCTGCTGCTCGAAAAACCGGTGGCCTGCAACCTCGAGCAAGCCCATGCGCTGCTGGCCCTGTGCGCGCAGCACCCGCAGCTGCACGTGGCCGTGAATTACATCCGCCGCTGGCTGCCGGCTGTGCAGGCCTGGCGGCGCCGGCTGCAGGCCGGAGATCTGGGATTGCTGCTGCACGGCCAGATCAGCTACGGCAAGGGGCTTCTCAGCAACGGCTCCCACTTCGTGAATCTGGCGGAGGCCTGGCTGGGCCCACTGCAGCCAGGTCGGCTGTTGGATCCGGGTCAGCCCTGTTTCGGTTTTGATTGCGAGGCCAGCCTGGAGTTGCGCGCGACGCAGCACCGCGAGGCTCTCCTCCAGGTGCGCAGCATCGGCTCTGCAGGGCTGCGGGCCGGTGAGCTCGATCTCTGGTTCGAGCGCGGACGCCTCTGCTGGCCTGATCACGGCCGGGCGATCGCCTTCTGGCCCCGCCGCCGGCCGGCCCCAGGCGACAGCCATGCCTCCCTGGCTACCGATCCTGAGTTGGTTCCCACCGGCCTGGAGCACTATCAGCTGGAGGTGGTGGAAGCCCTGCATCGCCACCTCCAGGATCCCGGCGCAGCGCCTTTACAGTGCGACGTCTGCGACGGGTCGCGCACCCTCGAGACCCTGGCCCTCGCCTGTGCCGATGACCGCTGACACCCTGGCCCTCAGCGGCGGGACTCCTCAGATCACCAAACCGTTTCCTCCTTACCGCAGCCTTGGTGAGGAGGAGACCGTGGCTGCCAACCGTGTTCTGCGCTCCGGTGTGCTCTCCGCCTTTATCGGCGCTGCCGGGCCTGGCTTT
>Ga0194130_10003955_pt1 | contig 19325 bp, 12 predicted proteins | sample TA2KigsurfametaG_FD_160084 | JGI IMG/M metagenome (GOLD analysis project Ga0194130, IMG submission 160084) | Freshwater microbial communities from Lake Tanganyika, Tanzania - TA2015050 Kigoma 12 surface | ecosystem: Environmental > Aquatic > Freshwater > Lake | place: Tanzania: Lake Tanganyika... | reverse complement strand
GTGATGGACTGGTCGGTAACACCGACCAGAGGGGATATAGAGGTTCTCGCCTTCGCGAGAATGACAGTCGTTGTTTGGGGATTAGGAGATTCCAGCCTTCGCTGGAATCGAAGTACGCCCCCCCCCGCTGGCACATGCGTGTCGCGTGTGCTTCTTAATTTACCACATGGAATGTGGATAGCAGATTCGGGCTGTTCCTCCCCATGAGACACAGCCCCAGGTAAAATAAACCTTGCCGAAGGAGGTAGCTTCCGGCTATTCGCAATTTGAACCTGAACGCGATTTCTTGCCGGAAATACTCCGAAGGAAAGGACTGAACTAGCCTATAACACGCAGGTATTGATTTTCAAAATCAAATAATTGTAGTTCCAGAGCATTATCTGATCAAGGATAACCGTATTTTTTACCCTTCCAATATCGAACTCTACAACTCAAGCAAACAACTCACCGCCGGAATAGTATGCTGAACCCCATTCGGTTTTATCAAGCCGGTTTTATTATCTCTTTTAAAGACCACCACATTATCTGTGTTTGTATTACCTACCAGGACATATTCGCCATTTTTGCTGATCATGAAGTTTCTTGGATGTTTCCCTCCGGTCGGCTCATGTCCAAGCATTTTTAATTTCCCTGTCTTAGCATTAACCTCATAAATCACAACACTTTCGTGCCCTCTGTTCGTGGCATAAATGAATTTATTATCCGGCGAAAAATGAACATCAGAAGCATAAGTAACCTCCGAATAGCCTTCCGGAAGCATACTTAAACGCTCAAGAATGGTTAAGGCTCCCGTTTTCTTATTCACCTTAAAGGCAACAATAGTATTGGATAATTCATCGACAGAATAAGCAAAATTCCCGTTCTCGTGGATTTTAAAATGTCTGGGCCCTGATCCCGCGGCTACCTGTACAAATGGAACAGCAGCGGGCTTTAATTTTCCATCACTCATGACTTCATGAATCATAATCTTATCAGTGCCCAAATCAGAAACGTATAAAAACTTACCATCGGAGGATGGAATACTGGAGTGTGGATGTGGCTCTTTCTGCCGCTGCGGATTGGTACTACTACCGGTATACTTTACATAATCAGAAGCTTTAGCCAAGGTACCATCCGAATTTATCGGAAATACGGTAACACTTGCGTCTCCATAATTAGCGGTATAAGCAAACCTTCCTTTGGGATCAATACTGATATGTGCCGGGCCCTTTCCTTCAACCGATTGCTCATTGACCTTTTTCAAAATGCCTGAAACAGGATCAATACTAAATGACATCACCGCACCATTTCCATCATTAAGTGTTCCTTTACCATAAATTGAATATAGAAAATCCTTTTTCGGGCTGAAAGCTAAAAAACCCGGACTGCTACCCTCAGTCACTGTTTGTAACTCCTTTAAGGTACCTTTTTGTTGATCGAATTCAAGTACATAAATCCCTTTACTTCCTCTTGTGGAAGAGGATCCCGCATAAATGATCCCTTTTTTACCTTGCTGGGCAAAAAGCTCCGGAGAGTCTCCAATAAGTAGGGTCATCACAAAACCAAATGAAATTAACTTCTTCATAGTCTGATAATTTTAAATAACTCAATTTAGTAAAAAATAGATTAAAATTCACTGTTGTCCGGTTAAAATAAAATTTCAGATAAAATAGTCATTTACATCGTAAGAAGTATGTTTTTAAGAGTGTGATACAAAGCAAGTCCTCCCCTTAAGTTTAGAATCATTTTTTATAGTTTCACTGCCTTAAAATCTGCAAAATTCTACCTAAAACAACAGGACTGTTGATAAGCTTTGGCCTAAGCACAAAATCTCCATTAACGTTTTTTCCTCCGCCCAGGGCGGATGGTACGGTAGGCACAGTTCAAGCCAAAGCATTAACTTTAATAGCATCAGGTGCAGCGGCGGCATTTTGCTACTTTTCTGCTGCAGGAAAAGTAGAGATAATAATTATAAGCTAAAAATTTGATCTTTTATTTTACAATTAAAAGTTCCCCGGACACTAGTGATTAAAATTAATTATTAAGCTTTTTAAATGGATTTTTTTGAAGATCAAAAGGCTTCGACAGATCCCTGATATACTCCACCAATTGCCATTTTTGCTCATCTGACAATTTAGATTTATAGCTAGGCATAATTCCTTTACCCTCTCTGATCTTCCAGTATATGGCTCCGTCACTTTGACTTGCAACTGCATCATCTTTAAAATCAGGCACTTCCTGACTCGTATGTTCTATTGGATACCCCTGTCCTTGATCACCATGGCAGGAAATACAATAGGTATTATATATCTCCTGTGCCTGGGGGAGTGTTAATGGCTCAATCTGATAGGGATTATATAAAGTATCTGCCCATGCCGGAGCTTTCCAATCCTGTGGCTGTACGGTATTACTGCCGGTAAATGACCATAATAAAACAGCAAAACAACTAATTAATATAGATTTTATCGCCCGCATAACAGTTCACATTTTTTAGATACTACCTAACAAATCAAAAGCATTTATAATCATTACTTATCTTCCTGACTTCCTTTTTACACCTGCCGGACGATACTCGTGCCGCCTGGCTGTCCATTCGGCATCTCCATACTCACTCAAGCTTACCTTTCCCTGCATGGTATTGGCCTCAGCAGTTCCGGTAAATGTGTAATTAATACGAACCCCGTCTTTAGTATACGAACTCCGCATAACAATCATTTTGCCATGAAGGCTTCCCTCGAGGTCGCGAGAGCCTATACTCGCGATATGTGTTCCGATAAATTCATTTCCCTCCTGTTCAATAATTAAGGTCTGTTCGACCGAACTGGCAGAAAATTTCATGGTCAGATTCCACTGTCCGCTAAGATCAAAATCAGCCGCTCCTGAAACCTTCGAGATCTGAGGTGGCTTAGTTAATATGGCAAATATTCGATCAGCGATTATTTTCTCTTCACCCTCTTGCAGCGAAGAGGTCTGCACACTAATATTGGGTTGCAAATTCGGTGGAAAAGGAAGAAAACTACCAGCACCGCTTACGGCGATTCGTGGAGTACCATCCCACAAAAGGCCCTCCATTTCTTCACCGGTTAGTGGTATAATCGATTTATCCCAGCTTATGGAAACCGATGGAGCTCGGTTGCTTCTTCCTTTGGGTTCTATCAGTTGTGTACTTACTCCCGGCACTTTTGAAAGTGCGCGGATGATGTGATTCGCATAAGATACCCAAGTCTTCCATTCTGCTGCATGATCCCGCCTAAACCAGGTTTCTACAGCAGCAAGCATACCCATAATTTCTTCACGGCCAACCTTAAATCCGCGACCAAAACCATGATGGGGCCCGGCGTTGATTCTGGATGCAATAATCAGATCTTTGCGTCCCAATAATAAACCCGCACATTGCGGACCCCGAATATATTTTCCTCCGCTGTATGCCACAAGGTCTGCACCCTGGGAAATATGCGGATTGGGAACCTCTAATACTTCGGCAGCCGCATCCACTAGTATTGGAACCCCGAGGGGTTTTGCTACCGAAGATATTTCTTTTAGGGATAAGGGTCCGTTTTCTGATCGTCCACCGGCAAGCACAAGGATCATGGCTGTACGCGGACCGATTGCCAGTTTCAAATCATCCAGGGTATTTACCTCAACCATTCGCACTCCAACGGCCTTTGCAGCGGCATCATAAGCCGTGCGGGAATACGCAGGAATGATCACTTCATCCTTCATACCCCTCAAATCAGGAATCATCCAAAGCTTATCAGGATCTCCACCGGTGACACAAGCTGCACTGCCAGCAGTTATTGCAGCGGATGCACCCGAACTGACGTAGCCGAACTCGGTGCCGGTAAGTTCACCCAAGCGGGCACCCACCGCATCCATTAGTTCATCAATTTGAACATATTCCTTGACTGCCTCATCCATTGCGTACTGTACTTCAGGCAAAATCTGGCTGGCACCAACTATGGTGACTGTACCCCTGCCATTGATTAAGGGTCGGACACCTATCGCTTCATAAATGCTTTTAACCGCAGACTTAGATCCAAGCGGGCTTCCGGCAAATACTGATTTAATATCAGATACTGAGACCGTCCCGGCAACAGGTAAAAGACTCAAACCTTTTAATAATTCTCTTCTTCTCATCAGGTTAAATTCAATTAAAGGGCAGGAAGTCCGCCAACTACTTTTGGCAGCGGATTTGTCAAACCATTCAAGTCATAAAATACTCGACCACCTTTTATGGTGACTTCACATTCAAAGCGTTGCTTACCCTCCAACTTTTGCCCCATCTGGTCAAAAACTCCAAACTTACCTTTACGAATACGAAGCACAGTAACATCACCCTCAGAACCCACAGATAAATTTCCGATCTCTTCATGATGTATAACCTGAGCGGGTTTCCACGTCACTGCATTGATTATGGCCGGAATATCCATTCCCAGGCTTAGAAATTTATTCATCACATTCAGGATATCTTTCATGGCCGAATTCATACTTCCGCCATGATGATCGGTGCTGATCACATCAGGGAAAAAGCCCGCTTTAGCAGCCGGAATGGCATGTTGAAATGAAAAGCTGGCTGCACCATGACCTACATCCCAAATTACTCCCCTATTCCTCGCCTCAAAAACAAATGGACGCAGATTGCCTGTGGCAGCGTCAGTGATCGCTTCCCGTTCTTTACCTCCCCCGCCAAAGGTATGCGTGTAAATATCCCCCGGACGGAATTTTTTCAAGGTGAGTTCCTCCAAAGAAAGACCGCTGCCTCCAAAATCAATAATGACGGGAATATTACCGGCAATTTTTCCGGCTTCAATTGCCCGATCAATGGGAATCCAATCCGGTTTGTTATAATGCGCCACCTTAAACCCAACAACAAGATCTTTATGTTTCAAAGCCATATCAGCAGTTTTCTTGGAATCCATATCATTATTATCCTGTTCTGCTGCTCCTCCTGCCATTCCCTCACCAACAATATTGAGGAATGCCAATACACGGGTTCTGGCTCTGTCTATGGTTTGATCTTTAAACTTTTCAAAGTTTCTCCAACCTGCACTACCTGCATCAACAACAGTGGTTACCCCCACTCGGAAAGTAAAACCATCCGGTTGATTTGCGTAATAACTGTTTCTTAAATATTTATCCGGCTCAGTACCAGCAAAATTATGCGTATGCATATCAATGATGCCCGGAGTTACATATAAACCCTTTGCATGAACTACCCGAGCCGCTGTTTTTGGGTCAATAGCCTTTGAAACAGCCGCAATTTTGCCATCCTGACCGATGGCCACATCCATTTTCTCATTAATGCTGTTCTTTGGATCAATTACATGCCCCCCCTTAATGAGGATGGCATACACCGGATTCGCCTTTTGAGCCATAGCCTGAAAACTAAAAATTGAAAAAATTATGAAAAGCAGCTTTTGCATTCTGAATGATCTATCGATATTAAAATTTAATCTTGAGCGAATAAAGCAGTAAATATTAGGAAAAATACTTGAATTTCTCATGAACATCTGTAATTTTTCAGTGCTCGTTCACATAGCCTGAAAAAACTGGAAGATTCCTGCTTTGGCTATTGAGGGCTGAAAATCATTCTGCATAGGTATGTTCTTTTCTTCTTAAGAAGTGAATTGTACTATAGATTTTATCTATAATGTTATATCTGAAAAATAGATCCAGTCTATATCAAATAAATTTCTCTTTTCAGGCTCATCTGTAAATACAAAATATAAATCCTGTATTCCTTTGGTTTGATTAAGATCTGCCACAATTTCAATCCACTCTGCCGGCTTACCTGCAACTCTGGCCGGAACTTTTACCTTACTTATCACCGGGCCACTTTTATTAGCCAGTCGAACTTCAATGAATCCTCCGGATTGAGCCCGAACCCTAAACTTTAGTTGCTTGATATTAACAAGGTCAATCGCATTAAAGCGAATAAAGCTGTTATGGTTAATGTTCGCTGCATAAGTCAACGATTCAGTTGTGATTGTTCCCAAACGAACATTGCCTTCATCAAAATCTTCTGCCTGAACAAATGGACTCCTTAGTGTAATGTGATCCCGACTTTGTAAAGGTTCAATCCCATTGGCACCCTGATCAGTATAGGTGGCATTCAAAAGGTAAAGGCCATCTTTTCCCTTTCCGATATGTTCATTTAAAACAAGCTCATCATTTAGCGGCCGATTCTTCACAGATTTATTCGTTAGAGAGAATATATAGTTAACGATCTCTTCAGCGTCAGATGTGGAAAGTTCCGGATGGGGTATCATTGCCCGTTCACCCCATACTCCACCACCACCCTGTATAATTTTTTTCTTGAGATAGTCTGAAGCTCCCTGTTGCCTGGAATAGCGTTCCGAAACCGCCAAATAGCTTGGGCCAATGGAGGGTTTATCAACTGAATGACAGGATTTACAATCTAAACTAGCAGTTAACTGCTGTCCTTTTTTACTGTTTAAATTACCGACATCCGTATTTTGGGTTAAAATCACAGCCACATCCTTTCCCCGTGGCAAATAACCAAATGCAACTTTGATCCTTTCCTGGTCAACCCGCTTATCCTCCTGATCCTTCACAATAACCTGGTAATCGAGCAAAGATTTATCCCAATAAAAGCTACGATTAGCAGAAGTCTCAATTAAAACCTCCGGAGGAGTGTTTCCTACAAAAATATCTTTGGTGGAAATGCCTCGACCTCCCTGATTATCAGATACAGTTAATGCTACTTTATAGGAACCAACTTTGGTAAAAGTATAGTTAAGGGATGGTCCCTTGAATACTTGATTATCTATATTCCAGGTGTAAGATAAAGTATCACCAGGATCATAGTCAATAGACTTTTTGCCTGAAAATTGTACAGAAAACGGGCTTGCTCCGAATTGTTTATCAACTTGTATCTCGGCGACCGGATTTCTGTTACCCTCCTGATATTCAATGCGAACCAGCTTGGCATCCATATTTTTGGAGAACCAGTTCGTACCGTATTCTAAAATATAAATCGCACCATCTTTACTAAACTGCATATCTACCGGGGCCTTAAAATTAAGGTGACCCAAGAAACGCTCCATGTTCTGGTAGTTGCCATTCTTATCCAAACTGACTGCCATTATCCAACCCCGGATCCATTCATAAATAAACAGCTTACCATGGTAATAATCAGGCAATTTATAAGGTGCATTCGGAAAAAGATCTGAATAATATACCGGTCCTGCCATGGCAGAAGCTCCACCATTTCCAAGTAAGGGAAAACTCTTCGAACTCTTCTTCCCATACCAAATCATGGCTGCTTGGGCAGGTGGCAATATGCGCTCACCGGTATTGTTGGGCGAATCATTTATAGGCTTTTCAGGATCTTTTTTAGGACCCGGAGTTTTTGTTGCAAAATTATACATTGGAAAGGACTGATTATTGCCGAGAAAATAAGGCCAGCCATAAAATCCAGGCTTTCTTGCCTGATTTATTTCGTCATAGCTCATCAGCTCTCCTTCATCTCCCATTACTTTTGTATCCGGACCAACATCTCCCCAATACAGATAGTTATTCTTAGAATCCACACTAAATCGATAAGGATTACGGGATCCCATAATATAAATCTCAGGGCGCCCTTTGGGGTTTCCAACTGGAAATAAATTCCCCGAGGGAATAGCATAAGTTCCATTAGCTAAGGGCTTGATTCGCAAAATTTTTCCCCTCAGATCATTCGTATTTGCTGCAGTAGCTTGATTATCCGATAACTCCCGACCCGGGCGCTCGTCAACCGGCGTATAGCCTTCAGTTTCTTCGGCATTGGTATTATCCCCGGTGGATAAATAAAGTAACCCATTTGAATCAAAGGAAATATATCCTGCCGAATGACAACAGTACTTGCGTTGAGTTGGAATCTCCAAAAGAATCTTTTCAGAATTTTGAACCAAAGTTTCACCAAGCAAAACGAATCTCGATAAACGATTTACAGCACGATCCCCTGCCAAAGAATAATAAAAATAGACCCAGTGATTCTTACTAAAGTTTGGATCGAGCGCTATACCCAATAGCCCATCTTCAATTCCGCTGAACACATTAAAATTAGTGATCGTTTTAACCTGCTTTGTCTCTCTGTTATAGATTTTCACGCTACCCTTTCGCTCAGCAAGTAATACATCATTATTCGGAAGGATTGCCATTCCAAGAGGTTCCTCAAAACCCTGGGCGAGGACAATGCGGGTAAAACGACTGCTATCCGGAGATACCGGCGCATGATATGTTTCGATTACTTGCCCGGACTTATTACTTAATATGGACTCAGACTTATCATCAGGCGTTTTGATTCTTACCGTTAAATAAGTCAGAATTTGTTCTGAATGCATACCAATAAGACTCGAAGCAAGGACTAAAAAGGTAATAAATAAAAGAATATATTTTTTCATCCGCACAAATCTAATAAATAGAAGAAAGCCTTATTAATCAAAATTAAAAGCAAGGATTATATTCCGAGCTAAACAAACAAAACTTAAACTAAAAACGCTTTATTTTTAGAATAGAAAAAACTGAAACCTCCCGATTAGGGAAGTAAAGCTGCAGTTTGTTCTGCTGAGGTAACGCCGGGAGCAAGCTCAATAACCTTAAGATTACGATAAAAAATTTGAGCCCCCTCAGACTCAAGACAGAGATACCCCTTCTTTTGTGTTGATTTGCTGATACCGTTCACAAACTTGCCGTTAACAGCTAGCTTAATCACACCATCAACACATACCACATCATAGGTATTCCATTCACCCTTGCCTTTCACCCGGTTTTCAATCGACTTGCTTCTATCGCCGCGCGGGTTATCTGCAACAGTTTTTACACCCTGTACCCCAAAGAGCTCACCATGAACATAGGCAATAGGCGGCTTTACACCATCTCTGTGGTTGAGGTCAACCCATTCCAGGTCGAGCATTTGTATTTCAACACCATCAGGAAGCGGATTTTTACCGACAGGTTTAGCTCCGCTCCAGGCAAATATTCCTGAATTCCCACCTGCCTCCATATGCTTCCACTCCACATGTAAAATGAAATTTTCGTATTGCTGCTCCGACCGGATAACCCCTATCGGAAGACCTGTATTTGAAAGGGTTCCGTCCTTCATCACCTTCCAGGTCTCTTTTGTTGTGTTCACATTAATCCATTTTAATTTATCTTCCTTCACCTTCGATTTTGAAAGCACAGCATCCATACTGGTTGTTGTACCAAACTCAAATAGGGTTTCCTGTGAAAAAGATAAGTGGCTGGAAATCAACAAGGCACTAAGGAAAATTAATCCTTTTTTAAAGAGGTTATTCATATTTTATTTTTTTAAGTTCTAAAATCATTGCTACAGGAACGGCGATAACACCGACCAGAGGGAATGTCATCGCGAGTAGGCACGACTAAGTAACCTCTATACCACTTTAGTCACACCAGGTATCGCAGGAGGAGGAACGTCCCACTTCAAATCCCAGTCGTATTTGTGAAAATCAGGACCCAGGACCTGATTAGAATTCGTCGCCTGTTCCCAGGTGATGGACTGTCCGCTGTATGCCACCATCCGGCCCAAAATTCCCAGCATAGTACTGTTAGCCATCATTTCGCCGTCATTCAATGGCTTACCTGCCCTAATGGATGCAAATAGCTCATTATGTTGAGTTTGATACATATCCTTCTTTTCGCCCTGATACTCCCATTTATTCTTCCCGCTAATTCTATGGACGTTACCCTGATAAAATGCGGTACCCTCAGAGCCTATGATCTCCACCGAGTTTTTAGATGCACATCCGTCCTGCTGCCTGCAGAAATTATAACCCTTAATACCATTCGCAAAATCAAACTCAATAGCAAAGTGATCAAATATATTACCAAATTTCGGATCCACTCTCGACTGTCTTCCCCCGGTACCAAAAGCTCTTATTGGCATCTGACTGCCAATTGCCCAGGTCATCATATCCAGATTATGAACCACCATTTCCACGATAAAATCTCCTGAAAGCCAATCGTAATAATACCAGTTCCGCATCTGATATTCCATGTCAGTCCATTCAGGTTTTCGCTCGAAATTCCACAGCCCGCCACCGTTCCGGGTCGAATTGACCATCTTAACCTCGCCAATTTCTCCGTTTTGTACTCTTCCAAATAACTCCCGCTTTGGAAGATCATAACGGAAAGTAAATCCCGAAACAAGAGATAAACCTTTTTCTTTAGCTTTTTTGGCTGCCGCAAGTACTTTTCGAACACCGGGAGCATCAACAGCAACCGGTTTTTCACAGAATATATGTTTACCGGCATTTACCGCTGCCGTTAATTGTTCAGGCCTGAATGCCGGAGGAGTAGTTAACAGCACAACATCAACACCCGAATCAATCAGTCGCTGGTAGGCATCAAAACCTACAAATCTGTTCTCTTTTGGAACCCTAACCTTATCAGGGACTACCTTTAGAAGGATGTCATACGATTGATCCAGACGATCCTGAAAAACATCAGCCATGGCCGTTAGGATCACATTAGGATCTGCCTTTAATGCCTGACTTGCGGCACCGGTCCCTCTTCCTCCGCATCCAATTAAGCCAACCTTTAATACCTCATTACTCTTAGAAATTCCCTGTAAAGGAAATGCAAGGTTTAAACCAATAGTACTTCCAACCAAAACAGTACTGGTAGATTTAATAAAATCCCTACGATTTGTGCTCTCTGATTTCGACATACCTACTTTTTTATTTGCGGTCTATAAATGCCGTGTGCCATCTGGCTGATAAAATTGTTCTACATCTATCCCATCAATTGTTAACCTTACTTGTCTATCTGCAATTCTATACATAGGAGGACTCATTGGTGTTGGCCAACCACCTATATGAAAGCCTTTAACCTTTTCTTCTATTAGCTGAAGTAAAGTTTTCTTTCCTGCCTTTTCCATGTCTCCACGATCTAGTATCAGGTCAGCCTGCCCCGGCCCATTCAGATTCTTTGAGCCCGGAACGATCTTTTTAGCGGTAATCACTACTTCTCTCATCAGGTTGCCGGCAACCTGAAGTCCTTTAACATTTTGTTGCTTCTCTTTCAGGCTCTTTAGTAACGTAGTATCCGTATTCACATACCAGGGGGTAAGTGTAAGGCTTTGTATATCTTTGGTGATAGCTGCCGGCTTGAACTCTTCTACTTCTACTCCAACATTAAAGCTCTTGTTGTTCCGGTTACGGGCCTGGATCACAAATTTTACCGTATCAAATGCCGGAATATTTCTGAACTCGAAACGGCCTCTCTGATTGGTCATCGTGTCCAGAAAAAAGCTCGGATTGTTCGATAGAAGTACAATGTTAGCATTGGCTATACTTTTATTAAACGCATTGCTTACTTTGCCCTTTACGGTAAACTCCGGCTCTGCCGCATACACGGGTGTGCCGGTCAGACTGAGGTTCTGGTAATGGTTTACCCAGCCCTGGGTTAATAGCAGATGATCCAGATCCCGGGGGTTGGCATTGATTCTGAAGTAATGGTTCGGGTCTTCAATATATCCTTTCAGTTCCGTACTCAGCAGCATATGGCTACGGATGGTACTGATGCTGCTATCGGGCTGTACGCTGCTGTCGTCAGTAACCGACAGTGAAAAGCTGCCTTCTATAGGCTTGCCTGCTTTGTCTCTGACTTCTATGGCCAAAGAAATACTGTCGCGGGTGGTGTAGCTTTCCTGATGCGGGGTGATGCTGATCTGAAGCTCGTCGTTATGATTGATGAACACCATCCGCTCTGTCAGCACCTGGCGGGTGTCTTCTTCTTTATACAGGCTGAAACGGGCAATACCTGTCGGGAATAATGACTTAGCTGCCTTGATGCGTACACCGCTGCTGTCCAGCTGGACTCTGGCAGCATAATGCACCTTGCCTTGCGATTGTCCGGCAAGGATGCAGGTGCCCGGGTTCAGGTCGGCTGTACACATCAGGGCTATGGCTACCGAATCGTCCTGTTGCCGTACCTGCATGCTGATGCCGCTTGCTTTTACTTCGGGCAGAGCGTACGATTTGGTATTTCCGTTTGGTAAAGTAAGCTGTGCCGTATAGCTCCTGCCTGGCTGAGGTATCAGATAGAAAGAACCCATGCCCCGATGCTCGGAGCTGAAGGTAGTTATTTGGGTATGGGTATCGTCTGTAATGCTTCCTGTAACATCGGTTCCCAGGCCATCTTCTCCGATAGCTTTAAAACCTATTCGAGAGGGTAAACCGGCTACCAGGTTCCCTCCTTCGGGCATAAACTGCAAATCGGTGTATTCCGGGCGGTGCAGCGATACGGGGATGACCAGCTTCCGGTTGCCTTCCCCTTTTCTCAGGTCTCTGGCAATAATCGTCAGCCCTTCTGCTGCTTTGCCTTCTGCCGGAAGCGGAAATTCCAGCCGGCCCTCTGAGGTGGTTTGCAGTGTATTATCCCGGGATAATACTTTCTTTCCATGAAGCACCTGGATGTCCAGCTCCCGCAAACCCAGTTGTTTCTCCGGCGTACGGAAGTTTAAGGCTACTTTTACTTCATTACCTTCTTGCTTTAAGGCTCTGCTGACCAGCCAGGGGTGCTCTTCTACACCCACTACTTCGATCTTGCGGCTGAAAAAGCTTGCCGAACCAAAGTTCTGCATCCAGTTCGTATATGCCCGCAGGATGTAGCTCCCATTCTTCACTTCTTCATCCAGCACCAGCTGCCCATAACTTATTCCTGATTCGGATGCTAAAGCGATCCGCTTTATTACCGACAGGGTGCTGTCACTGATTAATTCTACATATACAATTCCGCTCTGGTCGTAATAGGATAAAGTACTATTCAGCAAATACGCTTTCAAGTACATCGTATCGCCTTCCAGGTAATAAGGCTTGTCCGTGTGGAGATACAGCTTCTCTAAGGGATAACGACGACTCAGGGTATCTGACAAATCCGGAAAGAAAGATGTGAGTTGTCCGTACGAATTCATGGCGAAAGCCAGAAGAAAAAATAATCCCAGAAAACGGAATCTGATAGGAAATGGGTTTCGCACGATAATAGGTTTAAACAGGTAAAATTTTATATCAACACCATAATTGAAATATATTGCATGCGATATAAAAATATTAATTAAAAGGGAATATGGAAATATTTTCTGTTAAATAACCAAGGAATGATGTTAAAATTATTCTCCCGGCAGGAATGGAAAATCTTTATTTGGTTGATGTGCCTCCGCGATGAACTGAACTATTTTTGTAACCACTTCAGGGTACTGAGATGCCACATTTTTAGTTTCAGATGGGTCCTGTTTCAGGTCGTATAATTCAATGGCTGTGTCAGGCTTGTTCATTGCATTTAGTCGCACTGCTTTCCAATTACCCCAACGTAAAGCCTGCTTACCCCCTTGCTCGTGCAACTCCCAGTACAAATACAAATGCTGTTTTTGATTAGGCTGATTTTTAAGTGCAGGCAATATTGAAACACCATCGCTTTGCGGAATTGGCTGTTCAACCAGTTCGGCAAAGGTTGGCATGAAATCCCAGAAGGCAGCTACGTGTTCGGAAATACTTCCCGGCTTTATAGCTTGTGGCCAGCTAATTATCATTGGCGTACGAATTCCTCCTTCATACAAATGACGTTTTACACCTTTAAAACCGGAATTGCTATTAAAAAAATGAGGATCGTTACCACCAGCTTCGTGAGCACCGTTATCACTGGTAAAAACAACAAGTGTATTTTTATCAATGTTAAGCGATTTCAATTTAGCTAAAACTTCTCCAACCTGTTTGTCTAACAGGCTAACCATTGCCGCATAAGCAGCACGTGGATATTTTTGAATGGCAAACTTGCCGTACTTGTTAGTGTCTGGCTGCTCGTTAAATTTCTTTCTGTATTTTAAAAATCCAGGGTCGTTTTCCGGAATTTGTAAGGCAGCATGCGGCAATGTGTAAGAAAGAAAAGCAAAAAAAGGCTTAGTACTATTTCGTTCAATAAAATTTAATGCCTGCTTGTGAATTAAGTTTGCCGAATAGGTTTGGTGATTTTTACCGGAATGATTTAGTTTAACCTGATTTTGGTTATGCCACAAATGTTTCGGAAAATAGTTGTGCGCCAGGGTTTGACAATTGTAACCGTAAAACTCATCAAAACCCTGATGGTTAGGGTCGCCTTCCGTACCTACAAAGCCTAAACCCCACTTACCAAAATTGCCGGTTGTGTAGCCAGATTTTTTAAAGAGTTCGGCTATTGTAAAAGCCGATTGTGGTAATGGCCACTGCCCTTCCGGGCCTCCGGATTTATTAGCACGAATTTGCGTATGCCCGGTATGTAAACCCGTTAGCAACGCAGACCTGGAGGGTGCGCAAACTGCAGTACCCGAATAAAACTGATTAAAAAGAATTCCGCTTTTAGCTAAAAGATCAATATTAGGTGTTTCGATTAATTTCTGTCCGTAAACTCCTAAATCGCCAATACCTAAATCATCTGCCAGAATAAAAATTACATTTGGCTTTTCCTGAGCTTTTAAATCGCTGAAAAGCAAACATAAATTAATAAACAGCGCAGCTATTTTCATTTATTTTGCGGTTTTGGCTCATAATCAGTTTTATCTATCCAACCGGCTTTAATGGTTTCATTTTTATAGATATACCGATTATAATAATTTCTGACATTTTCTGCGTTGTAAGGATATTTATCAAAAACATCGCCTTTACCAAACATTCGCGGATCATTTTGCTGTTTTAACTTTGTCAGCAATTCTGTTTTTAAATTATCTTTTTTAGAAGCAAAGCGATTATCGGCTGTAAGATTTTTTAGGGAGTACGGATCTGCAGCTATATCGAATAATTCATCCTTACCTTTTTTACCAAAATTAAGCTGCCACAAATCTGTATACTGCCCTTTGCGGTTAGCAGTTAAAAGTTCGGTTTTAGTAGGACTGCCGTCCGTATCCATATAACCCGTTTCCGGATTTCCGGCTGGCCAGCGCTCTGGTTCAAAATTTATAGCATAAATAAAATTATCTTTTACAATGGCCCTAATCGGATAGCCCACATCATCCGGCCTACCTACATCTGTACGTTCTTTACCTAATAAAACATAATTACGGCTCGGATCGATACGCCCGCTTTTTGTTGATTTTAATAAGGGAAGTAATGATTTTCCGGTTACCGGTTGCATATTGCTTCTGTCCTGTTCTACACCGGCAGCTTCTAAAAACGTTGGAGCAAAATCAATAAAGCTTACATAATCGCTTACCTTTCTTCCGGTACTTTTAATTCCGTTTTTCCACATTATGGCTAAGGGTAAATGATTGGCATGTTCGTAAACATAACCTTTAGTTCGCGGAAAAGGCATTCCGTTATCAGAGGTTACTACGATAATGGTGTTTTCCAGTTCGCCTTTTGCTTTCAAAACTTCCAAAATTTTTCCTAATTGCTTATCAAAATATTCTACTTCAAAAGCATAATCCAACATATCGTTACGTACAACTTCATTATCCATCCAATGCGGCGGTACCTGATCAATCTCAGAAGTTCGTTTATTTCCAACTTTTACGCCAGTGCCATATTCGTAGTCGCGGTGCGGCTCATTACCGCCATACCAGAAACAAAAAGGTTTATCTGCCGGCTTTTTTGCCAGGAAATCTTCAAAATTTCCTGCATAGTCGGTAGCGCTTATTTGAGTTGTTGGCGCTTTTAAGGTTTTAGAGTCATAAGAAGGACCTGTTAACTGGCGGTTTTTACCATTTATTTTACCAGGATCGCCAGGGCTCCAGCCTTTGCCGGTAAAACCTACCTGATATCCGTTAGAACCCAAAGATTCTATAAAAGTAGTAAACTTAGCAGGGAAAAAAGCGTTATGATTACCGGCTTCTTCCAACTGCCATGGATTGCGGCCGGTTAATATACAGGCTCTTGAAGGTGAGCATTTTGAGTTAGGCGTATAAGCATTGGTAAATAAAACTCCGCTTTTAGCAACCTGATCAAAAGCAGGCGTCGAAACCCAATCTGTTTTACCATAAGCGCTCATGTGAATCCACGATGCATCATCGGCAATACAGAATAAAATATTTGGCTTTTTAGATTGAGATTTTGCCTGAAGTGTTAAGGTTAATAACACAAAGGCCAGGGCTTTGCAAAGGTTAGTCATGTTTTAATGTCTTTAAAAACAAAAATATTAAAATTTGCTAAAGCTATATCAGCTATACCTTTTTGTTACACAGGTAGCTTAAAACTGACGGGCAAAACCGGGTACACGATAACGGTTATTCAACAAAATACCCAAAACAAACTCATGTGTACCGCCGCTAATGGTTCTTTTAGATGTGGTAAAATCGTACGAATAACTTGCCGTGAACAAATGACCTAAATTTACGCCCAATAAAGCGGCAAACGAATCGTTTTTACGGTAACTTCCACCCACCCAGAACTTATCAGAGTAAGCTAGCTTCATGTTTAAATCGTATGTTACCGGTACCGGACTAACGTGCTTTACCATAACTGACGGCATGGCAATAAACCTGTCGCCAACAAAAAATTTCATTCCCGCAGAAGCGAAATAATGCGGAGCCTGTTTGCCAATACCCGAGGTTCCGAAATTTAATTGCTGACTTAAAATTTGTTTCGCCGAAAGGCCCACAAAATAATTGGCGCCATACAACCAAACACCCACACCTACATCAGGTTTCAACTGTGAACCGGTGTTTGAACTTAATGCAGGGTCATTTTCGTTAGCCAATGTAAGCTGCGATTGGTCTAAACCTATTGAGGTAAAACCTGCTGATACTCCGGTTGATAAGTTCAGCTGAGCACCCAAACCTAAATGATAAGCATACGTAAAGTTAAAATCTGTTTGCTTAAAATATCCGGCACGGTCGTTAACAAACGTTACACCAATACCATGATGCGGTTCGGAAGCCTGATAATCCTGCAGGAAGCTTCTGTTTGCCGGGTTGCTGCCTTTTTCTGAAAATGAATTTGCGTTGCTGTATAAAAATTCTTCGCCTAAAGGAAGGCTTACAGAAAAATATTGTGTGGTTGGAGCGCCGTCTAAACCGGCCCATTGTTTACGGTATCCGGATTTTACGTCGATATAATTATCGATACCGCTAACGGCAGGATTCAACAATAAATTATTTAAAATATATTGTGTGTATTGTATGGGGGGTATTCAAGACATAAAGTGACGGCTCCATAGAATCATTTTACAGCAGATGCAATCTCTTTAATCGCTTTGCTAAATTTATCCAGTTCAGACAATCGGGTGTATACGTGTGGAGTTACACGCACACAACTTATATTTTCATATTCAATTGGCACAGTGTGAACTTTATATTTGGTGAATAGAATTCTATCCAGCTCAGCCGGACTAATTCCATCAATACTCACACCGCAAATGGCACATGAATAAGTCGATTTAAGGGAGGTCTTAATCCTCACCCTGGGTATATTAATAACCTGTTCAGCCCAGTAATTTTTAAGATATCTAACCCGCTCCTCTTTTCGTTTATTTCCAATGGCAAGCTGGAAATTAATCGCTTCTCCGATTCCTTGTTCAATAGGGAAACTGCGTGTCCCCAGCGTTTCAAATTTTCTAATATCCGATGAACGGGGATTTGAATTAGACAACAAAGGCCAAATTTTTTCTATTTTTTCCTTTTTTATGTAAAGCATTCCACTTCCTATCGGAGCACTTAAAAACTTATGCAGGGAGGTTCCAAAATAGTCGCAATTCAGATCCGGAATTTTAAAATCAAGTAATCCAAAAGAATGAGCCCCGTCACAAATCACCTCAATGCCATGCCGATGTGCCATATCGCAAATCTTCCTGACCGGCATAATTTGACCGACCCAATTAACTATATGCGTTACGTGAATAATTTTGGTTTTAGGTGTTATGGTATTCTCATAGGCAGCCACTATTTCATCATCGTTTTCTATGGGGAAATTAAAGCTCAGCTGTTTATAAACAATACCCTCCCTTGCTTCACGCTGTTTCCATGCACTCATCATGTTTGGATAATCAAGCCTTGCCCCAATAACTTCATCACCGCGCTTCAAATCCAAGCCAAAAATAATTGTATTTAACGCCTCGGTAGCATTCCTGTTGATTGCAATCTCCTCCACATCACATCCCGCAAGACTTGCAAGGTTTTCACGCAATGGTTCACGACCCTGATCTAAAATCCTCCACATATAATAGGAGGGGCCCTCGTTTGAAATTTTATTATATCGTTCAACAGCTTCCTGAACCACTTTTGGCGAAGGACTAACGCCGCCATTATTCAAATTTATAATTTGAGGGCTGAGGGTATACGCTTGCTGAATAACACTCCAATAGTCTTCATCAGAAGCAACCGAAATTGGCGAAAGATGTTTAACCTTGGAATTGGCTGATGAAACCTCTTCAGCGTGCAATTGATTAAACAGGCTGTTTGCTGAGAATGCCCCGGCCATCAAGCCAAGCTGTTGTAAGAATTGTTTACGTCCTGCCATTTTGTTTTGATGAAGATTAAACTGAGTATTCTGAAAAGATAAGAATAAAAAAGAATCTTGAATACATTATTTACGGATTAAACTTGAACAATCCCATTAATGCGTTCAGCGGATTGAAAACTAAATTCTATTCTTTCTTTTTAGTTAATACATTCCAAATAAGGCCATAAACCTTGGTGGCATCGGATTGATCCCCTTGGCCAGCCAGATTCGAAATAAATACCGGCTTATACTCTGGCGCAACTCCGATTCTGCCGTGGGAGCCCCTTACCAACCCTGCATCCAGAGGAATGACATCCATTACATACCTGAATCCGGCTTTCTTCCTTAACAGTTTATAGCCGGCACGTAATTTGGAACTCATGAACATCTCTACCGGATCATAACCGGGTTTTTTATGAATATCAACACAACGGGCGTAATCAGGAGCCTTCTCATCATCAAGCCAAAAATAATAGGTAAACCAGCTGTCTTCATCTGCCATCAATACCAGATCACCTGAACGTTCATGGTCTATTTTATACTCCGACTGCTGCTTCCTGTCCAGAATTAATTCTACCCCCTTAACCTGCTTCAAGAGTGAAATTACCTGATCAGTACATGAAGGGTCATTGATATAAACATGGGCAATCTGATGATCTGCAACAACAAAAGCCTTTGATGCTCCCGGATCAAGGAGCTCGAGCCCTCTTTCTTCGCGGATAGCGAGCAGACCATGTTCACGGAAGATCCGGTTCAAATGCAAAGGATTCCTTACCGGAGCAATACCATATTCAGAAAGAATTACGATCTCTGCATTACGCTGTTCATAAAATGTTACCAGCTTTCTGAGCAGATCATCGATCTCGTTTAACTCTTTGCCAATCTGTGAGAAATCAGGTCCGAACTTTTGAAGACAAT